>UMFK01028248.1_pt1 | contig 84979 bp, 77 predicted proteins | sample 1964981 | NCBI WGS metagenome assembly UMFK01 (sample SAMEA4836043, study PRJEB28245) | human gut metagenome | biome: gut microbiome; material: fecal sample | place: Denmark | collected 2008
GAAGAAGGGCACAGAGAAGCTTGTTCCTATCTCCTGTGCCCACACTGCGGCGGAATAGAGGCACAGGAGGGCGTTCGCCGCATAGGCAAAAACAAAGACAGCGACCTGTGAGCAAGCTCCCAGATCGCTGTTTCTGTTTTGACTTTGCGTGGCTCGTAACTCTCAAGTTACCGGTCCGGGCGCAGATTTTCTAATACTTCATCCGGTACATACAGCTTCCCCCAGCCGGTTCCGAGGTCGATCTTGGGCTTGTTGGCACCGTGGAAGTCGGAGCCGCCGCTGATCTGCAGATCATATTTGGAGGCAAGTCCGCGGATCTGGCGTTCCTCGGCGGTATTGTAGGTGCTGTAAATGGCTTCGATGCCCACGAGGCCGATCTTTTTCAATTCTGCTACGAGAGTATCCAGACGATCATCGCTCATGTGATAGAGGATCGGATGTGCCAGCACCGGTACGCCGCCGGCCCCCAGGATCAGTTCCACAGCCTGAGCGGGAGTCACCTTTTCCCTGGGAACAAAGCAGGGACAGTGATCGCCTACGTAGCGGTCAAATGCTTCCTTCATGCTCTGGATATAGCCGTGGGAGAGGAGATATCTTGCAAAATGAGCTCTGGTGATAACCGCACCGGGGAATTCCGCCAGAAGTGCCTTGTAAGTAATGTCAATGTCATGCTCTCTGAGAAGCGCACACATTTTTTCATTGCGGTTCTCGCGGGAACGAATGAAATCTTCTAAATAATGGGCAAACTCCGGCTGGCGGTAATCAATGAAAAGGCCAACCATGTGAATATCTTTGCCCTGATATTCCGTAGACAGTTCAATACCGGGGATCACCTCCGGCACCTGAGCCTGCCGCAGTTCCTCCGCATATCGGATCGCCCGGTCCAGACCGTTTACCGTATCGTGATCGGTAAGAGCGAAAGCGGTTAAGCCTTTTTGAATTGCATAATCAACTAATTCTTCCGGGGTAAAGGTACCGTCGGAACAGGTGGAATGTACATGAAGATCTACCATATTTCTATCCTTTCTGAGATTATTTTTGGGGACTGGTCCGCATTAACATACATAGAGCTGGTTTTTGCGTATAGAGACAGTGTTTGTAAATATTACATATTTTAGTGGAGATCATTAAACGAAACAGAATTGGAAAATTAACAAAATGGATGTCGGCAGCACCGGCATCCATTTTATTCGTCTTAGTTCTCGTCGTCTTCGGTCTGTGCGGTGAATACAGTACGCTTTCTTGCCATTTCATCGCTTGCCAGATACTCATCGTAGGTAGTGATCTTGTCTACCAGACTGCCATTCGGCAGAATCTCGATGATACGGTTGGCAGTGGTCTGTACGAACTGGTGGTCATGACAGGAGAACAGTGCCACACCGGGGAACTTGATCAGACCGTTGTTCAGCGCGGTGATGGATTCCATGTCCAGATGGTTAGTGGGCTCATCTAGGATCAGACAGTTGGCGCCGCTGATCATCATCTTGGATAGCAGGCAGCGAACCTTCTCACCACCGGAGAGGATGCGGACCTTCTTCACACCGTCTTCGCCGGCGAACAGCATACGTCCCAGGAAACCACGGACATAAGTGGCATCCTTTACGGGAGAGTAGCCGGTCAGCCAGTCGGCGATGGTCATATCATTGTCGAACTCTGCGGTATTATCCTTCGGGAAGTAGGACTGGGAAGTGGTAACACCCCACTTGTAGGTTCCCTCGTCCGGCTCGATCTCTCCGGCAAGGATCTGGAACAGAGTAGTCTTCGCCAGCTCGCAGCTTCCTACGAAAGCCACCTTGTCTTCACGACCCAGAGTAAAGGAGATGTCATCTAACACCTTTTCTCCGTTGATGGTCTTGGACAGATGCTCCACAGCCAGTACTTCGTTACCGATCTCACGCTCGGGGCGGAAGTCGATATAGGGATATTTTCTGCTAGAGGGCTTAATGTCATCCAACTCAATTTTTTCCAGGGCACGTTTTCTGGAAGTAGCCTGCTTGGATTTGGAAGCATTTGCGGAGAAACGGGAGATGAACTCCTGTAATTCCTTGATCTTTTCTTCCTTTTTCTTATTGGCTTCTTTCATCTGCTTCACCAGCAGCTGGCTGGATTCATACCAGAAGTCATAGTTACCGGCATACAGCTGGATCTTGCCGTAGTCGATGTCGGCGATCTGGGTACATACCTTGTTCAGAAAATAACGGTCATGGGATACCACGATAACGGTATTCTCAAAATCGATCAGGAAATCCTCTAGCCATGCGATCGCATCCAGATCCAGATGGTTGGTAGGCTCGTCGAGCAGTAGAATGTCGGGGTTACCGAACAGTGCTTTGGCTAACAGAACCTTCACCTTCAGACTGCCGTCTAAATCTTTCATGAGAGAGTAGTGGAACTCGGTGCCGATGCCCAGACCGTTTAACAGCATGGCGGCATTGGACTCTGCTTCCCAACCGTCCATTTCAGCGAATTCTGCTTCCAGTTCGCTGGCACGGATGCCGTCCTCATCACTGAAATCTTCCTTGGCATAGATGGCATCCTTTTCCTTCATGATCTGGAAGAGACGCGCGTTACCCATGATAACGGTATCCATAACCACATTCTCGTCGTATTTGAAATGATCCTGCTCCAACACGGAGAGACGCTGACCGGGGGTGATGACGATATCACCTTTGGTGGTGTCCAGCTGACCGGACAGGATCTTCAAAAAGGTGGATTTACCGGCACCGTTGGCTCCGATGAGTCCGTAACAGTTGCCCTCAGTAAACTTGATGTTGACATCTTCGAATAATGCTTTCTTACCCACACGGTAAGTTACGTTGTTTGCACTGATCATTCTTAAACCTCTTGTTATTCTTCTTATTAAATGTGTTACAAAGCCACCCTTACCATTATACATAAAAGCCCACATATTTCAAGGAAAAAGTGTGAAATCTTGACAGAGTAAAATATTTATGTAAAATGATTACTAAAAGATATGAACAAGGTTCATTGGCATAATGGAGGTTTGCATGGCAACGATTAAAGAGATTGCAGAGATCGTGGGTGTGTCGAGCGCAGCGGTCTCCAGAGTATTGAATTACGATGAAGGAATTTCCGTCAGTGAGGAAACGAGAGAGGCTATTTTTGCCACAGCGGAGAAGATTGGCTATAAGAAAAAAGTTATTTATCCGAAAATTGAAAACGTTGCACTTTTGTATTTTACAGATAATGAGGATGAATTGGAGGATGTGTTTTACCGCGGTGTCAGGGAGGAAGTTATAAAGCAGGCAAAAAAAATGAATATCCGACTGCAGATTTATGACCGCAGAGATGGCATGAGCGTGATCCCCAGGGATCTGAATGCCTTTATTGCCGTTGGCTGGCTGACCCGCAAAGAGATCAATCAATTGTATAAAATCTGCCCCAGAGGAGTGTTCATCGGCACATCACCGGATGAAAAATTGTTTGATGCGGTTAGACCCAATATGGATTCCTTCGTGACACAGATGGTAGATTATTTTGTGGAAAAGGGTCATAAAAAGATCGGGTTTATTGGCGGAAGCGACCGGAATATTGATACGGGGAAGCCCTCCATGGATATCCGAGAATGGTCCTTTCGGCAAAGTGTGGCATATTATCATTGTCTGGAGGAGAAATATATCCTGATCTCGGAGAAATTCACCGTGGATGAAGGTTATCGCATGGGAAGAGAATTACTGAAGAAAAGTTCCCTGCCCACCGCATTGTGCATTGCGAGCGATACACTGGCAGTGGGAGTATTGCAGGCACTGAATGAAAAAGGGATACAGGTGCCGGAGCAGATGGCGCTTTTCAGCATCAATGATGTGAATATAGCCAAATATCTGTCTCCACCGTTGACAACCATACATATTGATATTCCCTGCATTTGTGAGACGGCATTGAATCTGCTGCGAAACCGGGTGCTGTATGGTGGCAAAGTGACAAAGCTTGTCTTTGTGAACGGGATTCCAATTTTTCGCAAGAGCTGCTAAATCAATAATAAGTCAATGAACAATAAATAGAAAAAAGTTAAAAGGGAGGTGACGGAACAGGCCTCTCTTTTTGTATGCTTATTTTGTATAAAACTGACAAAAGATACTTGCTAAATTTGGCAATAGGGTAAAAAAAGAACAAGAGGCATTGACGAAAAGAGGTAATGATGCTATATTTTTTCTAAAGGTAAATAATTTACTATAATAAAAGTAAAACATTAATTTTAGAAAGATTGAAAGGAGAAAATTAATGAGAAAGAAATTTTTGGGGATTTTGTTGGCGGCAGGAGTGATCGCGGCAATGACAGGATGCGGAAGCACAAACAATGTAGACGGTGAGAAAGCAACAGCAGACGAGAATGGTAATTATCTAATTAATGGTAGCTTTGAAGAGACTGATTTTACCGGATGGACGGTAAATAATGTGAACGATTCCACAGAGGAACTGGATATCTATGATCGTGATACTGACTGTTTCGAGGGGGTACAGTCCCTGCATTTTTATTCCGGCAGCAGTAATGTGGATTTTTCCGCAGAACAGACGGTGAACGGACTGGAGGAAGGCACTTACAAACTGACGGCACATATCCAGGGAGATGCCGCAGGGGATAAAAATGCAACGGTGTATTTCTACGCTGTGGTAAACGGGGAAGAAATCAAAGTGGACGGAGAACTGAACGGCTATGTGAACTGGTACACTGCAGAGATACCGGATTTGAAGCCTGCGGACGGAGAAATCACGGTAGGTGTACGTGTTACTACAGCACCCGGCGGATGGGGCACCATCGATGATCTTACGCTGGTGAAGGAGTGATCATGGAATTTATCAAGGGTATGGACATCTCTATGGTGAAGGAACTGGAAGCCAGCGGAGCGTCCTATTACATAAACGGAAAACAGGAGGATCTGTTTTGTATCTTGAAGAAGTGCGGAACGACCATGGTACGGCTCCGGATCTGGTCAGACCCGTTTGATGAGATGGGTAACTCCTACGGTGGCGGGGGCAATGATTTACAGACTACCATAGAAATTGCCGGAAGAACTGTGGAAAACGGAATGGACTTTATGTTAGACTTTCATTACAGCGATTTCTGGGCAGATCCCGCCAAACAGATCAAGCCGAAGGCATGGCAGAAGCTGCGGGGAGAAGCGTTGGAGACTGCAGTGTATCTGCATACCGTGAATACGCTGAAGGCACTTAAGAATCACAAGCTAATTCCGAAAATGGTGCAGGTCGGCAATGAGATTACCAAGGGTCTTCTCTGGCCGGACGGTTATGTGGAGCAGACGGAGAATATGGCAAGGCTTTTGCGGGCAGGGATCCGGGGAGTGAGGGAAGAGTGCCCCGGGGCAGGAATTGTGCTGCATTTGGATTTCGGCACCAACAATGAGCTTTACAGGCAGTGGTTCGACCGGATCGCACCGTTTGCATTGGATTATGATGTGATCGGAATGTCCTACTATCCGCACTGGAACGGCTCTCTGGAGCAACTGCAGAATAATATGAACGATATCAGTGCCCGTTACGGCAAGAATGTACTGGTGGTAGAGACTTCCATCGGCTATACTACGGATACCCTGGGATGTAAAGGAATCGTCTATTCCGAGAAGGAAGAAGAGGCTACCGGATATCCTGCCACACAGGAAGGACAGGAGCAGTTCTTAAGGGATCTGATGGCTACAGTCAGGAAGGTCAAGGAGAACAGAGGAATCGGTGTGTTTTACTGGGAACCCGCATGGCTCCCGATTCCGGATTGTACCTGGGCGAGCACGAGCGGAAGTCAGTATATGCAGGAAAAAATGGCAGCCGGCAACGCCATGGCGAATATGGCATTATTTGATGCAGCCGGCAATGCCAACAGTGCCCTGCTGCATATGAAAACAATGTAGGTGAGGAATGACTATGAAAAAAGGAATCATATCGATGTTGTGCATTTCACTGGCGGTGGGGACACTGACCGGATGCGGAAGTAAAAAAGAGGATAACAGACTGGTGATCTGGACGAATATGAACGTGGAAGTGGATACGCTCCAGAAATATGCAGATACCTGGGGAGAACAGAATGGATATGAGGTGGAGGTGATCCACCAGTCCCCGTCGGTGCAACAGTTTGCACAGGCGGTGAAAAGTGCTGAAGGACCGGATGCTGTAGTGGGTATCCCAAATGACCAGCTTGCGGATTATGTGAATGCAGGCCTGACAGCGGAAGTACCGGCAGAACTTTATAATGATGCGGATTTTTCCGAAGCTGCAGTTCAGGCATGCTATGTGGACGGCAAAAGATATGCAGCACCTCTTTCTGTGGAGACAACCGCTTTATTCTATAATACGGACATGGTAGAAAAAGTGCCTGCGACCTGGGAGGAACTGGTGGAACAGGCAGTGGAGAACGGCGGTGTGCAGTTTGATGCCACCAGTATCTATTATGATCTGGGATTTGTCAGAGCCTGCGGCGGCTATATTTTTAATTATCAGAATGGTGCTTATGATACGTCGGACATTGGCCTGGCAAATGATGGGGCAGTACAGGCGTATCATTTCCTTGATGATCTGTGCAACCGTTATGGCCTGATTACGGCAGATGTCACGGCAGATATTGCCAGAAGCAATTTCCAGAACGGAAAATGTGCGTACTATATTGGAGGCCCTTGGGATATTGACGGTTTTACTTCGGCAGAGACACCCTTTGGCATCACGGAGATGCCGACATTTCACGGTCAGGCATTCGTAACACCAGTGGGAACCCAGGTAAGCTTTGTGGGTAAGGACAGTGATAAACAGGAGCCGGCATGGAGTTTTATCAAATATCTGATTGAAAACGGTGCAAAAGATCTGTATGAAGCAGGTGACCGCATTCCTGCAAGACTGTCCGATCAGGAACTGGAAGAGATCAGGGAGAATGCTTACGCGAAAGCATTTATCGTACAGATCAATCAGGGAGAACCGATGCCTACCGTATCCGAGATGGGTCAGCTATGGAGCATTCATGTCAATAATATCCGTTCCATGTGGTCAGGTGAGCAGACTCCAGAGGAAGCGGCGAAAAATATGGTGGCGCAACTGGAAGAAGCTGTTGAATTGATGAATTCAGGAAAGTAGTGAAGATATGAAGAAGAAAAAGAATGGTATGGCATATGCCTATCTGGCACCCACACTGATTACCATATTGTTGGTGACTTGTCTGCCAATTCTGTATACGGTTATTTTGTCTTTCACGAATTATAATATGTACCATTTGGGAGATTACACTTTTGTGGGAGTAGACAATTATCTGACAGTTTTTTCCGGGAGTATTAAAAGTGTGTTTTTCCCGGTGCTTGGGTGGACGATATGTTTTGCGATATTCAGTACGGTGGGTTCCTATGCTATGGGACTGCTGCTGGCAATTCTTCTGAACAATCCGCATATGAAGGAATCCAAAATATATCGGGCAATACTGATCGTACCGTGGGCATTGCCGTCCACAATCGCTATTCTTGCATGGCAGGGATTGCTAAATGAGCAATACGGCGGGATCAATAATCTGCTTCATGTAATCGGAATTGCATGGAACATCCCATGGCTGACGAATCCCCTTTGGGCGAGGATTGGGCTGATCATTGTCAATGTATGGCTGGGATTTCCTTATATGATGAATGTCTGTCTGGGCGGTTTGCAATCCATCTCCACGGAATATTATGAAGCGGCGGAGATTGACGGGGCATCGAAGTTTCAATGCTTTAAAAGTATTACACTTCCCATGGTGACGAAGCTTTCTATCCCGTTGGTGATTTCTTCATTTGCGGCGAATTTCAACAATTTCGGAAATATCTATATGATAACACAGGGCGGTCCTGCCAGAGTAGACAACCAGTTCGCCGGTTATACGGATATTCTGGCAAGTACGACTTACAAAATGACTACATGGTCTAACCGGTACGAGTTGTCTGCTACATTTAGTGTACTGATCTTTATTATTGTCGGAACATTTACATTGGTGAACATGCATTTGTCCGGCTCATTCAAGGAGGTGGATTAAATGCTTGGCAGAGAGAAAATGAACGGTTCGGAAATGCGTGCGCTCTGGGGAAGCCGTATTGTAATCTGGATCACCATAATACTGGTGCTGTTTCCGGTAGTGTGGATCGTAATGTCTTCTTTTTCGGCGGGCGACAGTTTTTTTCTGTCCTCTCTCTTTCCGGAAAAGTTCAGTGTGGAACACTATGTGACGTTGTTTCGGGAGACGGATTTTACTGTATGGGTATGGAATTCCCTAAAGTTTTGCGTTATTGTGGCGACGATCCAGCTTGTGATCACTTCTCTGGCGGCATATGCATTCGCGAGACTGCGTTTTATCGGGAGAAAATATGGACTCATGTCGCTGCTGGTGCTGCAGGTATTTCCCAACAGTATGGCAGTGGCAGGCTACTATATTCTGATCTATAGGTTTGGGCTGGTTGACAGCAGTCTTGCGTTAATCTTTGTGCTGGCGGGAGGCAGTGCATACAATATCTGGCTGTTAAAATCCTATATTGATGGTCTGCCGGTGGAACTGGATGAGGCAGCAATGGTAGACGGGGCGAATCAGTTTCAGGTGTTTTACAAGATTATCATTCCGCTTGCCATGCCGCAGCTTGCGGTGATCTTCCTGTTTTCTTTTATAGCAACCTACAGCGAATATGTAATCACATCGATTTTTTTGCAGACACCGGGAAAAATGACGCTGGCGTTGGGATTACAGTCTTTTATCAGTGATCAGTTTGCTGCTCACTGGACGCTGTTTTCAGCAGCAGCGGTGATTTCATCCTTGCCAATTATGATTGTTTTCATGTGTCTGCAGAGATTTATCCAGAGTGGACTGGTGGCAGGCGGTGTGAAAGGATAAGCAATATAGATTTTAAAGACATAAATTTTACATAGTAATGATTGCTAGGAGGACCTCCCTTTGATAAAATGAATTTATCAAAGGGAGGTTTTCTTATGGAGACAAAATTAAATTACAAAAGAACGTTTCTGATCGGACTGGCTTTTCTTAGCATCTGTTCCTTCTGGCAGATGTATGACAACATCATCCCCCTGATCCTGCAGAATACCTATCATCTGGGCGAGACCATGACGGGAGCGGTGATGGCATTAGACAATGTGCTGGCGATCTTTCTGCTGCCGGTGTTCGGTACGTTGTCAGATAAGGTACATACGAAGCTTGGCAGAAGAATGCCCTTTATCGTGTCGGGTACGATCCTGGCAGTGATCTTCATGATGTTACTGCCGATGATCGACAATGCAGAAAAGGCAAGATGGGGCACTGTAGAGTCCTTCAGTAACCAGGTGATCTTCCTGGCGGTGCTGTTTTTCACCCTGGTGTCCATGGGACTGTATCGTTCCCCGGCAGTAGCACTGATGCCGGATGTAACCCCGAACCATCTGCGCAGCCGTGCCAATGCGGTGATCAATCTCATGGGAGCTGTGGGCGGTGTCTATGCTCTGATCATGATCAAAGTTCTGGTGGGCAAAGGTGAAACACCGGATTATCTGCCTTTATTTGCAAGTATTGCAGCAGTCATGGCGATCGCTGTGGGAATTCTCGTGATGACCATCCGGGAAAATAAGCTGCGGGAAGAAGTCGAGAAGGCAGAGGCGGCAATTGCAGAAACAATAGAAGAAAAAGCGATGGCTGAGGGCGTGGAAGCTGTCGGTGAGATCGAGGCAGTGGGAGATACCGGAGCGGTAAAAGCTTCCGACGGGAAAAAACAGACAGGAAAGACGGAAGGCACCAAGGGTATGCCCAAGGAAGTGAAGCGCAGTATGTACTTCATGCTTGCATCCATCTTCTTATGGTTTACCGCTTATAATGCCGTGACCACAGCCTTTTCCCGCTATACGAAGGTAGTATGGAAGATGGAGGGCGGAAGCTTCGCCAACTGCCTGATGGTAGCGACGGTAGCTGCTATTCTGAGCTATATTCCCATTGGAAACATCTCTGCGAAGATCGGTCGTAAGAAGACCATCATGGGCGGTGTTCTGCTGATGGCAGCCTGCTATGGATCCGCGATTTTTGCCAGAGAATATCACCCCGTCGTCAATGTGGCATTTGCCCTGATCGGTGTGGCATGGGCAGCCATCAATGTGAATTCCTATCCGATGATCGTGGCCATGAGCAGTGGCAGCGATGTGGGGAAATTCACCGGAACCTATTATACGTTCTCTATGGCAGCGCAGATCCTGACGCCGGTACTCTCGGGTTTTCTGTTGGAAAACGTGTCCTATAACACCCTGTTTCCCTATGCCCTGTTCTTCTCCCTGATGGCATTCCTTACTATGACCCAGGTACGTCATGGCGATGTGAAGCCTCAGAAGAAGGAGAGCATTCTGGAGAATTTTGACGTGGACGATTAATAAAATAGACAATAAATCGTTAGAAAATCTTTAGAAATAGCTACTTGAAAATTGCGGGGCAGTGGATTAAAGTAAGATGCAGCAGCTTTTCGCGGAGACTAAGAGGGCGCAGAAAAGATGTATGTGAATCAAAACATAAGATAGAAGGTTGAATTGAGAATGAAAGTTTTAGCAATCATACTGATCGTCATTGTAGTGCTGGCGATTCTTTACTTCCTTATGATCATGCCCCGGATGGCACATAAGCCCGATACGGCTTGCTTTAAAGAATGGCTCTATGCCCACAGAGGGCTGCATGACAATGCCACACAGGCTCCGGAGAACTCCATGGCAGCATTCCGCAAGGCAGTGGACGCAGGATTCGGTATCGAACTGGACATCCAACTGACGAAGGACAAGATTCCCGTGGTGTTCCATGATTTTACCTTAAAAAGAGTCTGCGGCGGCGAAGGAAAAATCTGTGATTACACTTATGAAGAATTGCAGCAGTTCCATCTGTGTGAGTCCACGGAGAAGATTCCGAAGTTCGAGGATGTGCTTCAGATGGTGGACGGAAAAGTACCTCTGATCGTGGAGTTCAAGATCGAGCGTACCGACCTGTCCCTGTGCCCTATTGCAGATAAGATGCTTCGGGCCTACAAGGGAATGTACTGCATGGAGTCTTTTAATCCACTGGGAGTGCAGTGGTATCGTAAGAATCATCCGGAACTGGTGCGCGGTCAGCTGTCCGATGCTTTCCTGAAGGAAGGAGAGTATGTGGGAGTATTGTATTTTGTCCTGCAGAATCTGCTGTTGAACTTTGTGACGAAGCCGGATTTTGTGGCATACAATCACCATTATCCCGAGATTCTGTCAAGAAAGCTTTGCAGAGGCCTGTATCATAATACCGCAGCAGCCTGGACTATTAAGAGCCAGCAGGAGCTGGACGAAGCGAGAAAGCATTTCGATATTTTCATTTTTGACAGCTTCGTGCCGGAGGCAAGAAAGTAGAGGAAAATAACACAAAAGGTCGGTTCCATGATACCTTGGAAATCGGCCTTTTACTATATGCGATATGCGAGGAAAAATCATGTATACGAAAGCGGAACTGAAACAGCAGTTACAGAACGCAGGACTCACCGGAAAAGAGACGATTCTGATCCATTCCTCCATGAAAGCCATCGGAGAGGTGGAGAGCGGAGCGGATACTGTGCTGGATGCCTGGATGGAATATTTCGCGGACGGGTTATTGTTACTTCCGACCCATACCTGGGCGAATGTGAATGCAGAGCATCCGGTGTATGACTATCGCAGCACACCGTCCTGCGTGGGACTGCTGACGAATCTGTTCCGGCTAAGAGCAGGCGTAGTAAGGTCTCTCCATCCCACCCATTCGCTGGCTGGCTTCGGAAAAGGAGCCGCAGAATATCTGGCGGGGGAGGACGAGAACAATACCCCCTGTACCCCGGGAGGAGCGTACGACCGGCTGAAAGACTGCGGAGGGAAAATTCTGTTAGTGGGTGTGGGGCACGAACGCAATACTTACATCCACAGCGTAGAAGAAGTGCTGAATGTACCGAACCGGCTGGCGGCGGAGCCTATGGAGCTTCTGACGATCCTGCCGGACGGAAGCAAAAAGAAAGTATATATGCGGAAACATTACAATGCGATGCAGCCTCATATTTCAGAGGAATTTGTGAAATTAAACCAGGCATTTCTGGATTGCGGAGTCGTGGAAGAAGTGGTATTTGGAGACGCGAAGTGTCTCCTGTGTGATGCTGAAAAAGTATTCCGGGTGGTGCGGCATGTGCTGGCACCGGATCCGGAATGTCTTGTGACGAAGCCGGAGATCCCCACAGAGCGGTGGATGAATTTTGAATAGAAAAATAACTATTCAGAACCGCATTCGCACTATAAATATCATAAACTATTCTTACGAATGCGAGCATTCGACGAATAGTTGACGATATTTACATGGCTCTGAATAGTTACAAAAAAGGATCAGTCCTAAGGGACTGATCCTTTTGGTTTGTCTTGCTATTAAGCTACAACAGTAACGTTGGTAGCACGGATCTTGCTGCTGTTCTGAGGATCGCACTCGGTATCGAAAGTTACCTTCTGGCCCTCTTCCAGAGACTTGAAACCATCAGCATTGATTGCGGAAAAGTGTACGAATACTTCCTCGCCGTTAGCATCGTTGGTGATGAAACCATAACCCTTCTGAGCATTGAACCACTTAACTGTACCGTTATTCATTATTGGTACCTCCTTTAATAATTCAGGCTTTGCCTGATCCTTTTGATGATTCTAAAACGTAGGACAAAAAAATCACATATTTTTGTAAAGCATCCGTGAAAAAGTAGCAATGTCTTACAAAAATATGTGAGATCAATGACTTTCATTTAGAATACGGTTAGAGTATACCATTGCCCCAATCGAAATGTCAATAATTATCTTTGATTTTTAGACCTATTTTCTTATGGAAAAAGCATATGATTTTAAGAGCAACAGGATGCGGAGAATGACGATGGATCTTAGATTTTTGGGAAAAGTATTACAAGGGGCGCTGATCGGTCTGGGAGCGGTACTCCCGGGGATATCCGGCGGCGTTTTAAGTGTAGTGTTCGGAGTCTATCGACCGATCATGGAGCTTTTGTCGGATCCGGTACATAAGTGGCGGACCCATCTGCCGGAATTGTTCCCTTATATGATCGGATCGGCAGCAGGATTTTTAGGGGTGGCGAATCTGTTATCATATGTATTAGAGACTTACCCGGAGCCTTCTGTCTGCGTGTTTGTGGGACTGATCGTGGGAATGCTTCCCTCGTTGTGGAGAGAAGCGGGGGAACAGGGCAGGAATGTGGGAAATGTGATCTTATCTTGCGTGACATTAGTGGCAATGCTTAGTCTGTTATTCTGGCTGCAGAATTCCCAAAATACCGTAGAGCCGGGATTTTTCAGCTTTTTGTTCTGCGGCTTTGCCTTTGCTCTGTCGGTGATCGCTCCGGGCATGAGCTTTTCAACAATATTGATGCCCTTGGGACTGTATACGCCCTTTGTGGAAGGGATCGGTCATGTGAGATTGGAGGTTCTGCTTCCGGGAGTAGCAGGGTGCGTGGTGACTTTCATCTGTCTGGCAAAACTGGTAAACCGGCTGTTTGAGAGGCAGTATGCGGTGATGTTTCATGGAATTTTCGGGATCGTCGGTGCAGCTACGGTGATGACCGTTCCCTGGGGCAGCTTTGCAACATCGGCGGATGCGGCATCCCGGAATCTGTTCTGCGTGGCGGCGGGGATCGTGACAGCGATACTCTTGGATTTTATGAATGAAAAACTGGCATGTTTTCCCGAAAATGAGACAGAATAAGATGTAAGAGTCTTATTATGGAAAAAGGAAGGTAGAAACATGCAGATGTATGCGGTGGTGGCAACGGGATTGCTGGGACTGCTGATCGGTTTCTGGTTGGGCAGGAGCATCCGGTGGAACATGGAAGAAACAGAAGAAGAGGCGGTAAACAGACAGGAAGAGAGAAAAATAACAGGGAACAGACAGCTTGTTATGGAAGGCACCGCCATAGGGAGCCCGGTGAACGGCGAGATCAGGAAAATATCGCAGGATACTTTGCAGGACACAACGGAAGAGGCGGAGGATGACAATACGAAGTGCATTACCATTCTGCCATCGGACGGCAGAGTCTATGCCCCCACTGCAGGAAAAGTGCTGAAGCTTTATCCTATGGGCAACCGGATCCGTTTCCGCACGGACAGCGGGGTGGAGCTGCTATTGAATATCTGTAAGGATAAAGAAGAACTTCATAGCACTTATTACCGCTGCAATGTCTTGCCCAATGAGATCGTGAGAAAAGGCAAACTTCTCGTAGAATTCGATCAGGAAGGGCTGGCGAGAGAAGGCGTGGATACGGCAGTGACAGTGGAGATGTGTCAGACACCTGACCGGGGACGGATCATCCGCACCTGGAAGGATTATATCCGGGCGGGCGAGGAGCTGTTGTGGGTAGATTCCGTCTGCCTGCGGTAAGCTCCCGGAGTGGTATGGAAGGTATCCTGAAAGGCACGGAAAAAGGTACGGGAGCTGCCAAAGCCCGCATCCAGAGCAATCTGTGTCACGGATAGCTCCGTGGACAGCAGAAGGTCTCTGGCATAATCAAGTCTTCTGGAATTCACATAATCCGGGAAAGTGGTGTGGAACTTTTCCGTAAATATCCGGGAGAGGACAAAACGGCTGACACCGAATTCTTTCGAGAGACTGTCCAGGGACAATTCCTTCGTGTAGTTGGCATCCAGATAGAGAAGCAGCCTCTGCTCCAGCTCCAGATCCTCCGTGCTTTTCCGGGTCTGCAGGGGGAGAGAGGGTAGGAGATCTGCCAAAAGGAGCGTCAGATACCCTTCCGCATAGATCTGCACATCAGAAGGAGTGGGACGATCTTTTTCCATGGTGGAAGCCAGAGCCTCGAGTCCCTGTAAGGCAATGTGGCTGTGCTCCGAGAGGGTGGAGATGGCAAAATCATTGCGTGAGGGTTTTTTATTCTGAAAAAAATGTCGGAAGGAATGACAGAAATCCGGCTCGAAGATACAGAGCAGATTCTGACCGGGGTCCACATGTTTTAAGCCGTGCATCTGGTTCGGAAAGACGAGGACACCCTGACCGGGAGTCAGCGGAAATTCCTGTTGTTCCACAGTGACCGTGGTGGAACCGCTTAAGACATAGATCAGCTCCAACTGTCTGTGAAGATGGACGGCGTAAGGATTATTATTGGACAGATACAGATAGAGTTGTTCTTTGCGATTCTGATAAAAGAAACTCAAGGTGTTTTCCTCCTGCAACGATTGTCACTTTGATGCCTACGGATTGTTCTGTGCTACGCACTCTCACAATCCTACCCTTTATTCGCATATCGTGGGATTATCATCCCACTTTTATGCTCATATCGGGGCGGGTCATAAGGTCTTTCACCCACTTATGAGCAAGCTCATGTGGGATTAGACCTTTTGACCCTGGCATCATTATATTATGACATTGTAGTATAGATAATGCAAGATTTGACACAAACTAATGGGAAATTGACACGCGATACGACGGAATATCTGCTATACTGATTTTATAAACAAACAGCGGCAAAAGGCTGCGGAATGGAGAAACTATGGACAAGACGAAGATACATAAAATGTGGATCGCCGATCAGGGCGACGGCACCTATACCAACCCGATCCTGTATACGGATTACTCGGATCCGGATGCCATTCGTGTGGGAGAGGATTATTTTATGATCGCTTCCAGCTTCTGTAATACCCCCGCAGTTCCTCTGTTACATTCCAAGGATCTTGTGAACTGGAAGGTCATCAATTACATCATGGATAAACTTCCCTTTGAATATTATGACAAGCCGGTACACGGCTGCGGTACCTGGGCACCTGCCATCCGCTTCCATGAGGGAACTTACTACGTATTTATTCCCATGCCGGATGAGGGAATTATGATGTGCAAGACCACAGACCCGTGGGGCAAATGGAGCGAGCCTGCTTATGTCAGAAAGGTAGTGGGCTGGATCGATCCCTGCCCTTTCTGGGATGAGGACGGCAAAGCTTATATGGTAACTGCTTTCGCCAGAAGCCGTATCGGCTTCAAGAGCATGCTGTATATGTCTCCCATCGAACCGGACTGCTCCGGAGTGCTGGATGACGGTCAGTTCATCTATGACGGTCATGCGACCCAGCCCACCATCGAGGGCCCGAAGCTGTATAAGAGAAACGGCTATTACTATATCTTCGCTCCGGCAGGGGGCGTGAAGCCTGGCTGGCAGACCGTACTGCGGTCGAAAAATATTTATGGTCCCTGGGAAGAGAAAATCGTCCTGCACCAGGGCAATTCCCCTGTCAATGGACCTCACCAGGGTGCCTGGGTGGATACGCCGGACGGACAGGACTGGTTCCTGCATTTCCAGGATGTGGGTAATGCGGGACGTATCGTACATTTACAGCCCATGCACTGGGAAAACGACTGGCCGGTGATCGGAGTAAATGCCGTGGACGGCTGCGGTGAGCCGGTACTGCGTTACAAGAAGCCGGAAGTGGGAGCTGCATATCCCATCGATACCCCGGAGGACAGCGATTTCTTCGAAGGAGATCGTTTAGGACTGCAATGGCAGTGGAATGCCAATTATAAAAAGGAATGGTACGACCTGAAAGACGGTCAGCTCCTTCTCCATGCACAGGCGGCGGATCCGAAGACACAGCTGTGCGACATCAGCAATCTGTTATTGCAGAAGTGGCCGGCACCGGAATTTTCTGTTACCACCTGTCTGCATCTGGAGCAGATGAAGGACGGCGATGTGGCAGGACTGGTATCGCTGGGCGGATGTTATACAGCACTTGCAGTTCAGAAAATACACGGCAAAATGAGCCTGCAGCAGCGCACCGGCAACTGGACGAAGGACGATGAGGTGCGCACCGGTCTAGGCGAATGGAACAGTGATGTCATTTATATCCAGATGAAGGTGGAGAAGGAGACTTATCGCACGTTCTACGTGGGAACCACGGAAGAAAATTTACAGCCTGTGGGGCAGATGGTGGAAGCAACTCCGGGCCGATGGGTCGGTGTCAAGGACGGACTGTTTGCCATCAACGAACAGGGTGCGGCTGGCGGTTCGGTGGCTGCGGATTATTTTGTATATCAGGAACTGTAGAAAATACCATTTACCGTATTTACAATGCAATGACAATGTGCTATTTTGGCAGATGCTAATGTAAGGATAAAGGAATGATGTAAATTATGCCGGAAGAGAAAAAAATGTTATTTTCACAGGATGCATTGAAAAAATTATTGTGGCCGCTGATCATAGAACAGTTTCTGGCAATCGCAATGGGAATGGCTGACACAGTGATGGCGGCCAGCTGTGGAGAAGCCGTGGTATCCGGAATCTCCCTGGTGGACAGTATCTGTGTGTTATTGATCGGTCTGTTCACGGCCATGGCAAGCGGCGGTGCGGTAGTGGCGGCGCAATATATGGGACACGGAGATAAGGAGATGGTAGGCCGGGCTTCCAATCAGCTGTTTATAGCGGTTGGGGGTGTGGCCCTTCTGTTTATGACGATAGCGCTGATCTGGAACAGGGGACTGCTGGCATTGCTTTACGGCAATGTGGAAGCGGATGTCATGAGTGCTGCAAGAATTTATTTTTATATTGTGGCGGTGTCCTTTCCTTTTCTGGGAATTTATAACGGTGGTGCAGCTCTGTTCCGTGCGGTGGGAGATTCCAAGGTGTCCATGAAGGTGTCATTGGTAGCGAATCTGGTGAACGTAGTGGGAAATGCCATTTTGATCTACGGTGTTGGAATCGGTGCTGCAGGAGCGGCGCTGTCCACGCTTTTTTCCAGAGTATTGTCTGCGGTACTGATCGTAATGCTTCTTAAGAAAAGTGACAAGATCATCATGAGCAATCATTGGCGTCTGGATACCAAAATCCTTGGGAAAATCCTGTATATCGGCGTACCGAACGGATTGGAGAATAGCATTTTTCAGATTGGTAAGCTTCTGACCACCAGCCTGATCGCCGGATTTGGAATGGCAGCTACGACGGCAAATGCCGTAACAGGCAGCATTGCCAGCTTCCAGCAGATCCCTGCCAATGCCATCGGTGTGGCAATGATCACTGTGATCGGACAGTGCATCGGCGCAGGAGAAACAGAGCAGGCATTATATTATCTGAAAAAAATGATGAAAGTAGCATATGCCTGTATGATCCTGTTGGGAATTCCCATGATTATTTTTGCTCGACCGATCTGCGGAATCTATCATCTGAGTCCGGAGACAATGAAAATAACTGTTTTTCTGTTATGTTACAGTTGTGTATGTTGTATGCTGGTGCATCCGTTGTCCTTTGCACAGTCCAATGCACTTCGTGCTGCGGGAGATGTGAGGTTCACCATGATCGTGGCGATCGCTTCCATGTGGCTCTGCCGTGTGGGCATGGCATATATTTTGGGACAGGGTCTGGGACTCGGCGTCATCGGCGTATGGATCGCTATGACCATGGACTGGGTCGTACGGGCATTTTTGTTTACTAACAGGATACGGACGGGAAAATGGCTGAAGTATAAGGACCGGCTGGTGAAGTAAAAAATATCTGCTGCACTAAAGTTTTACATTGACATATTTTTGAATGTGTTTTAGCATGTTTTTATAGTAGATTCCTAGGAATAGATAAGCTACTATATGACTAACACACAGCACACAGATAAGTGCAGAAATGAGGCAGAACATGAGCAAAAAGCCCTATGCAGAGCGTAATTTAAAATTCGAGACATTACAGTTACATGTGGGACAGGAGCAGCCCGATCCCGTGACCGGTGCGAGGGCCGTTCCCATTTATCAGACATCTTCTTATGTATTCCGCAACTGCGACCATGCAGCAGCACGTTTCGGACTGGAAGATCCCGGTGAGATCTACGGCCGTCTGGGCAACCCTACCCAGGGTGTCTTCGAGCAGCGTATTGCAGCATTAGAGGGCGGTACCGCAGCTCTGGCAGTAGCCAGCGGAGCGGCAGCTATCTGCTATACGATCCAGAACCTGGCAAAACAGGGAGATCACATTGTTTCTGCAAATAATATTTACGGCGGAACCTACAATCTGCTGGCGCATACCCTGGTGGACTACGGTGTGACCACTACTTTCGTGGCTCCTTCCGATTATGACAGGATCGAAGCAAGCTTCCGGGAGAACACCAAGGCGCTCTACATCGAGACCCTGGGCAATCCCAATTCTGATGTGGTAGACATCGAGCGTCTGGCACAGATCGCCCATGCACACAAAGTGCCTCTGGTAGTGGACAATACGTTTGCTACTCCTTATCTGGTACGTCCTTTTGAGTACGGCGCAGATATCGTGGTACATTCCGCAACCAAATTCATCGGCGGACACGGCACCAGCTTAGGTGGTGTGATCGTAGAGAATGGTAAATTTGACTGGGAGGGCAGCGGCAAGTTCCCTCATCTGTGCACTCCGAATCCCAGCTATCATGGTGTGACTTTCACCAAGGCAGCACCGGGCGCGGCTTTTGTGACCGCTATCCGTGCCATGCTCCTTCGTGATATGGGCGGCTGCATTTCCCCTTTCCATGCTTTTATTTTCTTACAGGGACTGGAGACACTGTCTCTGCGCGTGGAACGTCATGTGGAGAATGCACTGAAGGTTGTACAGTATTTGAACAATCATCCTCAGGTAGAGCGTGTGCATCATCCTTCCGTATCCACCGATCCGGAGCAGCAGGAGTTGTATAAGAAATATTTCCCGAACGGAGGCGGTTCCATCTTCACATTCGAGATCAAGGGCGGCAAGGAGACAGCGAAAAAGTTCTGTGATAATCTGGAACTGTTCTCGCTGCTGGCAAACGTGGCAGACGTGAAGTCTCTGGTCATCCATCCGGCTTCCACCACCCATGCACAGCTGTCTGAGGAAGAGCTGAATGAGCAGGGAATCTACAGCAATACGATTCGTCTGTCTATCGGTACGGAGAATATTGATGATATCATTGAGGATCTGGAAGGCGGTTTCCAGTCTGTTTAAGGAGAGACCATGCTTTCATTAGCTGTTTTCTATTTTGTATTTTTAGGAACAGAGTATCTGTTTGATAACCGGATGGCGTTATATACGGATCCCTCAGGCGTGGTACTGGCACAGAGCTATATCCTGGGCGTCAGCGTGTTTGGTTTCCTGGCATATTCTCTGATAGAAAAATGGAAAAGCAAATCCGGGAATCCCACTGCGTTCAAGGCAGCGGGATTCTTCTTGCCGGTGCCGGTGATCGCAGGATATGTACTGCTGTTTGTCGGGACCGGGTACGGGGTACTATTGGGCAGCGGGTGTTTTCTGTTCCTGATACTGGGATATCTGGGTAGCAGGACGCATTACCTGGCGGCACAGCTGCTTAGGGGAAGCAGGCATCCGGCGAAGACCGTGAGTGTGGCGTATGCTGTGGGGCTGCTCCTTCAGTTTCTGAACCACAATCTGTTGTGGGGAGAGACAGTGGAAGGTAGCTTCCTGGCGGGAAGTTTTGTGATGCTGTGGGTACTGACTGTCGGAATGGCGCAGAATGCACTGCCAGGATACCACAGGAGACAGAAGGCAGAGGACGGAGAAACGGTGTCGGTGAAAAACGCGCAGGAAGGTGTTACTGCGGAGCAGATATCATGGAAGAATCCCCGGCTGGCAGGTGTGGCATTACTGGTGACGGTTGTTCTGATGACATGTATCTTCGCAACGCTTGACAACGCTGTGACCCTGGCACATGCTGCAGGTACCATGGATATCGGTCAGTGGCCGAGACTGTTCTTAGCACTCAGCGGATTGCTGGCAGGAGTACTGTTTGATCTGAATAACGGAAGATATCGTGGACTGATCATGTATGCGGTGACGATCCTGTCGACCATCTGTGTGCTGATCATTGAAAGCGGCGGACCGTTTCTGCCGGGACTGCTGATCTTCTATATGTCTGCGGGATTTTTCGTGGTGTTTTTCACGAACGGATTTCTCCAGCTGTCCTATCGCATGCAGGATGGCAGGCTATGGGCAGGTATGGGAAGAGCGGCGAACAATCTGGGCGCTGTGATCACAGGAGTAGCTTCCGTAAGCCTGCTGACCGGAGAAGATCATATCCTGACGGCAGTACTGGCACTGGTATTGTTTGTACTGATCAGCGTGGCGCTGCTGTGGTATTATAGTTGTACGCAGATTGTAAAGGCTCCCGAAGCAATGGAAAGTCGCGAAATGGCTGGCAGTCAGAGCCGGCTGGAGAGATTTGCAGAATCTTTTGATCTGACGGAACGGGAGCAGGAAGTGCTGCAGCTTTTGCTGTTGTCCGATGATGGAATGCAGGAGATCGCCGACAGCCTCTTTGTCTCACGCGCGATGCTCTATCGGCATGTTTCTGTGCTGAATGAGAAGACCGGCACCAGAAGCCGCATCGGACTGATCCAGTTCTACTACAACTGGGAAGAAGATAAGAAATAGCGAGAGAGCGAGAAAGGCACAGCCCTGTGAGGGACTGTGCGTTTTTAATTCATAGGAAATTTCTTCCTATGAATTAAAAAAGCTCCGCAGGGATCGCACTGCGGCGGTTATGAAATATGTCGCAAAAGCGACCCGCCGCAGGCGGAGAATCTCGCAAGCGAGATTCTTTTTTATCGTGCGCCTTGCGGCGTGCGCCGCGCGGGTATAAGAGACGGATTGACGATGTGATACCCATGAACGCAGAAAATGCGTGGATTTGGCAGGTTGAGACAAATGTCAACTTGAAAAAAGTGGATGTTCTATGAGTATATATACATATATATACAAAAGGAGGACATGCGCAGATGACAAAGAGCAGAAAATCGGTATTTCATTTTGGAGTTCCGTTTTTATGGATACTGGGAGTGATTTTTTTATCCATGGTGTCGGTGAAAAGTGTTAAGGCGGGGGAAATTTCACCGGAATCGACGCCAACGCCGATCATGATGTTCCGATTGGAGGGAGCATGTACTGATGAAATGGTATATGTAAAGCTGAAGGGGGAAAGTGATTTTGCCACCTTGAAATATCTGGTTGCTACTGGTAAGGTTATAAATACTAGCGAAAAACAATACAAGGTTGAAAATAGCATTACCAATGCAAGGGTATATGTTAACTATGATCCTGCAAAACAAATGCTACAGGGAGATATCCCGGGGACTTCTGAAGATACCGCGACCGAGGTGACACAGGCGAAGACCTATATAATTCAGGTGGATCCGATAATTCATACCATTACCTGGGGATATTCTGAGGAGACTTACGGTGCAGATGCGTATCTGGAACACGGCAGGGCGACAGTGATTGCAATAGAAGGAATCAATGATTTTCATGATATCCCATTCGCAAATAATTCGGGCGATGACAAAGGCGGGCATATTGCGGCGGATGCCGGGAAAAAAGTGACCATTAAATTGATACCGGATTATGGATATCAGCTGTCAGGAGTACAATTAAACGGCGGTTTGAGAATAGAGCCGGATCCGGCTCAAATGTTTACTTTTACGTTTACTATGCCGAATACCAACGTTCATTTTAAAGGTATTTTTACAAAGACAGAAGATAAGACTGAAATCAATACACAGAGTCAGAGCATATCGTCCGCATCCATCAGCAACGGCGCCAATGCAGCAGGAAGCGGTAATCTTCAGCTGACAGTTGCCGACAGTACCGGATACGATATGACGGCGGCACAGCAGAAAGTAGCAGGGGCGATATCTGCACAGGCAGTGGAATTGAATCTGAACCAGATCGTAGCCAAAGGGGATGGCACGAACTGGGAAACAAAGATTACGGAATTTACCAATCCGATTACCTTAAGCCTTGGAATCAACAATTACGATGCGAATTATGACTATGTAGTGGTGAGAGATCATAACGGAACTACCACTGCATTGCCTACGAAAGTGATCGATGGAAAAGTCACCTTCGAGACCAATCAGTTTTCTACCTATGTCATTGTGAAAAAGGAAAAGACGACCGCAGGTACCAGTACTGGTGGAAGCTCTCACGAGGATTCTAAAGCAAACGATAACAACAGTTCCGATGCACAGCCTGCTGCAACACAGGCAGTGACGCAGGAATTGGATGTAGTACCGAAGACGGGAGAAGGCATCGCAACTTATATAACGGAGATCATGTTACTTTTCGGGGGAATTCTTCTGATTACTATGGGAATCTTACTTCAGAGAAAGCGCGGATAAAAAAGCATTAGGAAATCTACCTTGCAAAACAGAAATAAGTTCAGTATAATATAAACGAAAACCAAAAACAGTCAGCTGAAAGGCCGCAGTAATGCGGCTTTTCTAAGATACGAAAGTTAGCACAAGCTAACCGCATAACTCTATACAGTGGTTAGACAAAACTAACGAAAAAGAAATGGCAAAAATGCAAGAAAGTGAGAGATGTCCATGAAATACAAGATTGAGAAGAACACCGTACAGGAGACACTGATCATCCCGCTTTATTCCCGGAAGCTATGCTCGGAGTTGTATCCGAACCTCTATCGGGACGAGATGGCGGTACACCTGATCGACCAGATCGACTATGATTTTTCACAGGTGGAGAAAAAATCTCACAGCCTGATGCAGCGTTTCGGTTCGCTGGAGGTTGCCATGCGGCAGAATGACCTTGCGTGGGAGGTACAAAATTATCTGGTAGACCATCCCAATGCGGCGGTGGTTAATTTGGGTTGTGGACTTGACAGTACGGGAAGTGCCTGTGACAATGGCAGCTGTAAAATTTACAATCTGGATTTCCCGGATGTTATCGCCGTACGCAATCAATTACTGCCCGCCGGAGACCGTGAGGAAAATATTCCCTGCAATTTGAATGATACGGAATGGTTTACCAAAATCGACGCGTCCGAAGGGGCGATATTTTTTGCCTCCGGAGTATTCTATTATTTTCTGACGGAGCAAGTCAGGACGCTGGTACAGGCAATGGCTGACAGTTTTCCCGGTGGTGTGCTGGTATTCGACGCGGCGAACCGGACAGCGGTTAAGATGATAGCAAAGACATGGCTAAGGAGCGCTAAAATTCAGGATGTGGGCGCGTATTTTGCGGTTTCGGATGCGAAAAGTGAGCTTTCCCAGTGGGACAGCAGATTGCAGGTTACAAGCCGTGGCTATATGCTGGGCTACAATGATCTTCGAGACCCTTCCGTCAGCGGATTGTTCCGTTTCCTTGCCAAGACCGGCGACGGAATCATGAAGATGCAGATCGTAAGGATCCGTTTTGGTCAGAAGTGAACTGGCAGGAATTAGAAAGTACCTCTTGACAAATACCCTATAGGGGTATATCTTGTAACTATACAAGATACCCCTGTGGGGTATTTTGTATGGCTGCAACAATTAGTCCTTCTACATACATTGAACGCTGTTATGTGATCGGAGGACAATAAAGAATATGTGGGCATTTAGAAAAAATAGCAGGAACCGGCTTCAGAATGGGAGAAAGTATGGCAGAACAATTAAAAGAAAAATTAGAAGAGAAGGGCATGGAATGTTGTCATTGTCATCAGAAAGCAACACCTCGCTCTGAAAAAGAAAGAAAACAATTACAGAACCGTTTAAGCCGCATGACGGGACAACTGAACGGTATCAGCCGGATGTTGGAAGAGAACCGCTACTGCGGAGACATCCTGACGCAGGTAGCTGCGGTGGAGAGCGCTCTGCAGGCTTTTGGCTATGCAATCCTGAAGGAGCATATGGAGACCTGCGTGGTGGAAGAGATCCGGAAGGGGAATACTGCTATCGTAGAGGAAGCAGTGGATCTGGTGAAAAAATTGAAATAAGTAGAGGCATGACTGCAGATAATACTGTAAATTCGTGCGGTAAGGCACTGAAAATAACGGAAACTTTGCAGGTTATGGAAAGGCAGGGTTATTTTTATGAAGGAAAGATATCATGTTACGGGAATGTCCTGCTCCGCATGCTCTTCGCATGTGGAAAAGGCAGTCAATAAACTGGAAAATGTGGAAAAAGCATCCGTGAATCTACTGACAGAGACCATGGATGTGACCTATGACGAGACGAAGATCACTTCGACGGAAATCATCGATGCTGTGGTGAAAGCAGGCTACGGCGCTTCGGTAATGACCGAAGGCAGTGCGGCTGGTGCAGGCGGACAGAGCACTTCCGGGAATGCGGGAAGTATAGGAAGGTCCGTAGCCGACGGCAAGCAGGAATTGCAGCAGAAGCTGGATGCGGACGCAAGAGCCATGAAATGGCGGCTTGGAATCTCCATTGGCTTCCTGATCCCGCTAATGTATGTGTCCATGCACCACATGCTCAAAGAATGGTTCGGGATTCCGGTCCCTGCATTTATCGTGAATACCATGCACGGTAATGCCAACGCCATGAATTTCGCACTGACACAGTTTTTACTGTTGTTGCCGATTCTGTATGTGAACCGGAAGTTTTTCTCCGTAGGATTTAAAACCCTGGCGCACCGCAGTCCGAACATGGACAGCCTGATCGCCTTAGGATCCGGCGCGGCGCTTGTGTACGGCATTTTCGCCATGTACCGGATCAGCTATGGCTTAGGCTACGGTGACATGGCAGTAGTAGAACATTATTCACACGATCTGTATTTTGAATCCTCCGGTACGATCCTGACCCTGATCACGGTCGGAAAATATCTGGAGAGCCGTTCCAAGGGCAAGACCAGTGAGGCTATTACCAAGCTTATGAATCTGGCTCCCAAGGTGGCAGTCCTCGTGACCGGGGACGGGCAGGAGAAGGAGGTGCCTACGGAAAGTCTGCAAAAGGGTGATATATTTCTGGTAAAGCCCGGAAGTCTGGTACCGGTGGATGGTATCGTGCTGGAGGGTAACTCCAGTGTGGACGAAGCGGCCATCACCGGTGAGAGTGTCCCTGTGGAGAAGCAGGCAGGCGACCATGTGGTCTCTGCAACCGTGAACAAGGCGGGCTTCTTAAAATGTCGTGCGGATCGTGTTGGTGATGACACCACGCTGGCACAGATCATCCGCCTGGTGGAAGAAGCCAGCGCCAGCAAGGCTCCGATTGCACAGCTGGCAGATAAGGTGGCAGGGGTCTTCGTGCCTACGGTCATGACCATTTCCCTGATCACTCTGATCGTATGGCTGCTAAACGGCGCCACCGCGGAATTCGCTATTTCCACAGCCATTGCCGTACTGGTGATTTCCTGTCCCTGCGCGCTGGGACTGGCAACTCCGGTGGCTATCATGGTGGGGACTGGCGTAGGTGCCGGCAACGGCATCCTGATCAAGACCGGGGAAGCCTTACAGCAGGCTAAGGAGATCGACACCGTGGTACTGGACAAGACCGGAACCATCACAAGCGGCAAGTTAAAAGTAGAAGAAGTAGGCGGTTATCAGAGTGATTTCCCTGCGGATGCCATGATGCAGATCGCGGCGGCACTGGAGAAAAAGAGTGAGCATCCGCTGGCAGAGGCGGTAGTGGAATATGCGGAAAGCTTCCAACTGACAATTCCGGAGATCGTGGATTTCAAGGCAACCTTCGGCCGTGGTGTGGAAGGTGCTCTGGCAGCAGATTTCCATGCAGAGAAAGTTGCAAAAAAGGATGGTCCCACGGCGGTATTTTATGCAGGGAAAAGGGATAGTACTGCGGATGTACCGGAAAATTCAGGCAAGATCGCAGAACAGAATCCGGCAACCGGAATTGCAAGATCAGATGCAGACAGTGTGACATTCCCGGCAGGTACAAAGTTCTATGTAGGCAATCTTGCATTTTTACAGGAGAAGAATATCACACTGCCGCAGGAAGCTGCAGAAGGTCTGAACCGGATGGCGGACGAAGGCATGACACCGCTTCTGGTGGCACAGGAAGGAAGATTCTTAGGCATCATCGGTGTATCAGATACTGTCAAAGCCACCTCCTATGAAGCGATTAACGCATGGGAGAAAATGGGTGTCAGAGTCATCATGCTGACCGGAGACAACCGCCGCACTGCGGAAGCCGTACGGCAGAAGCTTGGCATCTCCGAAGTCGTGGCAGAGGTACTGCCGCAGGATAAGGAGAAAAAGGTCAGTGAACTGAAAGCACAGGGACACAAGGTGGCAATGATCGGTGACGGTATCAACGATGCTCCCGCACTGGCGGCAGCAGATGTGGGTATGGCCATCGGCGCAGGTACCGATGTCGCCATGGAGAGTGCTGACATTATCCTGATGAAAAACGATCTTCGGGATGCGGTGACTGCCATGAAGCTGAGCCGTGCCGTGATCCGCAATATTAAGGAAAACCTGTTTTGGGCGTTTTTCTACAACTGCATCGGCATCCCTCTGGCAGCCGGTGTGTTGTATCCGGCGTTCCAGATCCGGCTGAATCCCATGTTCGGCGCGGCAGCCATGAGTTTAAGCAGTATCTTTGTCGTGGGAAATGCCCTGCGACTGAGAGGCTTTAAGAGCGGATTCACCCCGCTGAAAAAGGAAGCACCGGAAGTAACCCATAAGGAAATCAAGATAACGCATGCAGCTGCGGAGGGAGAACAGTGCATACTGAAGACCCCCGCAGAGCAAAATAACAGACAAGATGTAAAGCAGGAGAAAGAGAGGACAAACACAATGACAAAAGTAATCAGTATTGAAGGAATGATGTGCAACCACTGCACCGGAACCGTACAGAAGGCACTGGAGGCAGTAGAAGGCGTGAAAGCCGTTACCATGAGCCTGGAGCAGAAAAACGCTACCGTGGAACTGGCTTCCGATGTAGCAGATGAGGTACTGATCAGGGCTGTGACCGACGCCGGCTATGAAGTAAAGGGCGTTACAGCAAAATAGGTCTGACCTTTGTAGCCGGATAGGAATAACAAATGATGAAAAATGGCGCCGCCACTGTGTTGCATTCTGCTTTATGAGCAGACGGAATGCGGTGGCAGCGCCATTTGGGTCTATAGCGAAAAAAGTGCTTTTCAGATACTTTTTTTATGTAGATATCATAGATTTTTGTGCTCTGTGGGTCTATACAGAAAAAATATCATTTTAGATACTCAAATCACGAAAAATGAGTATCCGGAGAGCAAATTTTTTTCTATAGACCCAAAGTGAATCTTCTGGAGTGACATTATGGCGGAAAAGGGGATCAGAAAACAAGATTTTTCTGTATAGACCCATGACTGATCTCTCTTTATAATCATGCACACCTGTTGTGAAAGTGTATCGATCAATTGCATCATGGAAAATGCAAAGGGAAAATTATGCATTTTCGAAAGATTCTATATAAAGTTTATACTTTCTTAATTGATTTTCTTACACTATGTGTTATATTAACTATAGAACAGATGAAACAAGAGAGATTTTGAGATCGTGACATCTGTTTGACGAAGGAACGCTAAAAGAAATTTGAAGGTAAGGATTCAAACGAAAGCAGTTCATCGTCTAAGAAATTAACCAGATAAACAAAATTGCATAACCTTATGTGAGGAGGCGAACGATTATGAATATTGATAAATTTACACAGAAATCCATAGAAGCCGTCAACGGCTGTGAAAAGCTCGCCATGGAATATGGCAACCAGGAGATTGAGCAGGAGCATCTGCTGTACAGTCTGCTGACGTTGGATGACAGCCTGATCTTAAAGCTTGTGGAAAAGATGGAGATCCAAAAGGATCACTTTGTAAACCGTGCAAAACAGGCTCTGGAGAAAAGAGTAAAGGTGCAGGGTGGTCAGCCTTATGTCGGTCAGTATCTGAACAAGGTACTGGTCAGCGCATCAGATGAGGCAAAGCAGATGGGAGATGAATATGTCTCCGTTGAGCATCTGTTCCTTGCCATGATCAGGAATCCCAACAAGGAGATTGCCGAGATCTGGAAGGAATACGGCATCACAAGAGAGCGTTTTTTACAGGCTCTGTCTACCGTAAGAGGCAACCAGAGAGTTACCAGTGACAATCCGGAGGCTACTTATGATACTTTGGAAAAATATGGTCAGGATCTGGTGGAGAAAGCGAGAAACCAGAAGCTGGATCCTGTCATCGGACGAGACAGTGAGATCCGTAACGTGGTACGTATCCTGTCCCGTAAGACGAAGAACAACCCTGTATTGATCGGTGAACCCGGTGTCGGTAAGACCGCCGTGGTGGAAGGACTGGCACAACGTATTGTAAAAGGTGATGTACCGCAGGGACTGAAGGATAAGAAGATTTTCGCACTGGATATGGGTGCACTGGTAGCCGGCGCAAAATACAGAGGTGAATTTGAGGAACGTCTGAAAGCCGTACTGGATGATGTGAAGAACAGCGACGGACAGATCATTCTGTTCATTGATGAGCTGCATACCATTGTTGGTGCCGGTAAGACAGATGGCGCTCTGGATGCGGGCAATATGCTGAAACCTATGCTGGCACGTGGTGAACTGCACTGTATCGGTGCTACCACACTGGATGAATACAGACAGTATATTGAAAAAGATGCCGCTTTGGAACGGCGTTTCCAGCCGGTTATGGTAGAAGAACCTACTGTGGAGGACACAATTTCTATCCTGCGTGGACTGAAGGATCGTTACGAAGTATATCATGGTGTTAAGATCATGGATAATGCGCTGGTAAGTGCAGCGGTACTTTCCAACCGTTATATCACCGACAGATTCCTGCCGGATAAGGCGATCGACCTGGTGGATGAAGCCTGCGCCCTGATCAAGACCGAGATGGACAGTATGCCTACGGAGCTGGATGAACTGCAACGTAAGGTGACACAGCTGGAGATCGAGGAGACTGCTCTGAAAAAAGAGGATGACCGGATCAGTAAGGAACGTCTGGCTGATCTGCAGAAGGAACTGGCAGAGTTAAAGGATCAGTTCAATACGAGAAAAGCACAGTGGGATAACGAGAAGGCATCCGTAGATAAGCTTTCCAAGCTGCGTGAGGACAGAGACCGTATCAACAATGAGATCCAGATCGCAGAGCGGGAAGGAGACTATGAGAAAGCGGGCAGATTAAAATACAGCGAACTTCCTGCACTGGAGAAACAGCTGGAGCAGGAGGAAAATAAGGTCGGCGAATCGGATATGTCGCTGGTACATGAAAAGGTGTCTGAGGAAGAGATCGCAAGGATCATTTCCCGCTGGACCGGCATACCGGTAGCAAAACTGACCGAGAGTGAGCGTAACAAGACCCTTCACCTTGACGAAGAACTGCACAAACGTGTGGTAGGACAGGACGAAGGCGTGACCAAGGTTACCGAAGCCATCATCCGTTCCAAAGCCGGTATCAAGGATCCCAGCAAGCCCATCGGTTCCTTCCTGTTCTTAGGACCTACCGGTGTGGGTAAGACGGAGCTGGCGAAGAGCCTGGCAGCAGCACTGTTTGACGACGAGAACAACATGGTCCGTATCGATATGAGTGAATACATGGAGAAATATTCTGTCTCCCGTCTGATCGGTGCGCCTCCCGGATATGTAGGATACGAAGAGGGTGGTCAGCTGACCGAAGCTGTCCGGAGAAAACCTTACAGCGTGGTATTGTTTGATGAGATCGAAAAGGCACATCCGGATGTATTCAATGTACTGTTACAGGTACTGGATGATGGGCGTATCACCGATTCTCAGGGTCGTACTGTAGATTTTAAAAATACAATACTGATCATGACCTCCAACATCGGTGCAAGCTATCTGCTGGACGGTATCAACGAAGACGGCACCATCAAGCCGGAGGCAGAGGCAGCAGTCATGAACGATCTGCGGGCTCATTTCCGTCCGGAATTTCTGAACCGTCTGGATGAGACGATCCTGTTCAAGCCTCTGACCAAAGATAATATCGGCGGTATCATTCATCTGATCATTGCCGATCTGAACAAGCGTCTGGAGGATAAGCAGTTGACGATCCGTTTGTCGGACGAGGCTATGCAGTACATCGTGGATAACGCGTATGATCCGGTCTATGGTGCACGACCTCTGAAACGTTATATTCAGAAGTATGTGGAGACCCTGGCTGCCAAGATGATCCTGGCAGATCAGGTGGATGAGGGCGATACCATCGTCATTACCGTAGAGGACGATAAGCTTTCCGCCAAATGTGAGAAAGGCTCTAAAAATAAATAAACAGTAATACGAAAAGCGAAAGTGGCAGACTTGTCATTTTCGCTTTTTTCGTTTAAGATGTTATAGTAATAATATTTTAAAAGCGAGGTTTTTTTATGATACCACAGGATCCGGTCATGTTATTAAGCTTTATCAATCTGAAACTCCGTGACTACTACGGAAGCCTGGAGCAGCTCTGCGATGATCTTGATGTGAAGGAACAGGAGATCAGGGATAAGCTGGCATCCATCGATTATCATTACAATGAAGAGAGGAATCAGTTTGTATAATACAACCAGCAGTCTTACAGGGAAAAAGGGAACCAGATGTCTGATCTGCACCGGCTGCGGCAGATGTCCCGGAGTGATCCGGGGGATGCAGGTGGTGACGGAAAAGCTGGAGCTTCCTCCGTTATCTTTACAGAATCCGGAAGGTATCCGGCTGATGACAGTGGATATCGGAACGACTACCATTGCTATGCAGCTCTATGATGCAGACGGTAAAGTAGTGGACAGTTTTCCGAGTGTGAATCCACAGGTCAGCTACGGTGCCGATGTACTCTCACGGATAGAGGCGGCAAGGGATCCGGGGAAAGCAGCGGATATGCAGAAAAAAGTCCTGGACCTCATTGAAAAGGGAGCGCAGCGTTTTTCCAAAAAGCTGCAGGAGAAGGAGTCTATACAGATGGTCATTGCGGCGAATACCACTATGACCTATCTGCTGATGGGCTGGGATCCGGCAGAGCTGGGCAGGGCTCCTTTTCGGGTAAGTCATTGCGGAGCTGTGGACACGCAGATCGCAGGCATTTCCTGTCATATCATTCCCGGATTGTCTGCTTTTGTCGGCGGGGACATCACAGCAGGAATACTGGCCTGTCAAATGTTGGAGCAGAAGGAGCCCATGCTGCTCATCGATCTGGGTACCAACGGTGAGATAGCGCTGGGGAACAGACAGAAGCTGTATGCCTGTGCCACGGCGGCCGGACCTGCCTTCGAGGGCGGGGCAAACCGTGGTATCTGGGGCGCGGATATGGTGAAATTGTTACAAAAGCTTTTGGAAGAGGGATTGATGGATCGGCAGGGACTGTTAAAGGAACCCTATTTTACGAAGGGGATCCGTATCGGAGATGTACTTGTCACGAAAGAAGCCGTGCGTGCGGTACAACTGGCGAAGGGAGCCATTGCCGCAGGCATAGAGATCCTGACGGAAAGCTATGGAATCAGATTTTCGGATATTTCTAAGGTAGTGCTGGCAGGAGGCTTTGGCTATTACCTGGATCCGAAGGCAGCTGCAGCCATCGGACTGCTTCCGAAGGAACTTACAGATCGTACCGTGACCGGCGGCAACACGGCACTTAGTGGTGCTGCACTGGTGGGAAACAGGATGCTGACCGGACAGCTGCGAGCATGGGATGATCTGCGCAGATGGCACGAATTACAGATTCAAATATTGAATCTGGCGGAGCAGGTAAAATTCACAGAAACATTCTTAAAAAAGATGGATTTTTGTTAAAATTGCGCAAAAAAGTATAACAAAACGCATAAAATGTTGTTTCATTATAGCAAAAATTATGGTATACTTCCTAATATGATTACATGTACCGGAGGATATTGTATGAGTACGAATGTTGAGAAAACAAAAAAATCTCTTTTTGCGGGGAAAAAAGAGAAAGCTTCCCAAAAGAAGCCAAAACCTGAGAAAAAGGTAACAAAAGTACCGAAGGAGAAGGCTGTAAAGACAAAGACACCGAAGAAGACATCCGGCAGGAGTGGGAAAAGCTCCAAACTGTTCAGTATACGCAATAAGATCGTAGTATGTTTCCTGGTGCCGATCGTGTTCATGATCATTATCGGCATTTCGGCATACCAGAAGTCTGCGGAAGGCTTAAGTGAGAAATATACAGATTCCACGTTACAGACTGTGCGCATGGCAACGGAATATCTGGAGATGACTTGTGATTTTATCCGTTCCGAGGGCTTAAAGTATGCGTATGACGATGATCTTCGGAAATATTTCCTGGGAATGTTCGAGGATAATCCGGTAGACAAGCTGAACTTCCTGACAGCTACGAAGTCGAATCTTTTATCGGTGCAGACGTCGAATCCGTTCATCAGTCATATGCACATTATTCCCAAGGAAGGTGTGGGACTTTTGTCTACCAAGCTTTCTTCCGGTGTGGATGGATTCCTGGATGAATATAAGGAGTCGGTAGCTTCCGGCGAAGGCAGAAGAAGCATCCCACAGTGGATCGACAGCCATCCGGTGCTGGATGAAAAGGTAAAAGAGACGCAGCAGGACTACATATTGTCTTTCCAGATGATGAGCCAGTCTAACAATGCCTGCGTTGTTATTGACATGAAGCCTTTGGCTATTACGAACTTTTTGAAGGAGATCGATATCGGTGATGACAGTATCATCGGATTTATCACTCCGAGTGGAAGAGAACTGGTAGTGGAGCAGCTGGAAGACGGTGAAGAGAGTACTCTGGCTGAGGATGAGAAAGTATTCGTCAATCAGGAATTTTATAATGGGGTAATGGAGCAGGCAGTATCGGATTCCGGCACTGCGGAAGTGGAGTTCCGTGGAGAAAAATACCTCTTTATCTATAGCCGCAGTGCGGAAGTGGGCTTTACCACCTGTGCACTGGTGCCTATGCGTGTGGTGACCAGCCAGGCTATGGAGATCCGTAATATGACCATTGGACTGGTGCTTCTGGCATGTGTGATCGTTGTGATCGTGGGTATCTTTATTACTGCCGGTATTGAGAATAACATGAAACGAATCTCCAGAAAGTTCGGTGATGTTGCACAGGGCGATCTGACCGTGACGGTATCTGCCAAGGGACATGATGAGTTCCAGGATCTGGCAGGATCTGCGACCAATATGATCACGAATACCAAGAAGCTGGTAAATCAGGTAAGCAATGCCACCGGAGAACTGGAAGTATCCGCACAGAATGTAGGACAGGCTTCCGAATTGATCCATGAGTATTCCCAGGATATTACCAGAGCCATCGGAGAGATCAACGAAGGCATGGAAGAACAGTCCAGACATGCACAGGAATGTGTGGAGAAGACAGATGTCCTCTCCAATGAAATGCAGGAAGTAAGCCGCGTGGTAGAACGTGTTGAGAAACTGGTGGATGAGACCGAGGGTATGATCAACAAAGGAATGGAGATCGTACAGGTACTGGGTGACAGAGCCGGTGAGACGACCAAGATGACTGCAAAGGTAAGTGACAGTATCGAATCTCTTCGTAAGGAATCCGCGATCATCAACAGCTTTGTCGGTACGATCACGGAGATCACGGAGCAGACCAATCTGCTGTCCCTGAATGCTTCCATTGAGGCAGCCAGAGCGGGAGAGGCCGGAAGAGGTTTCGCTGTGGTAGCGGAAGAGATCCGCAAGCTGGCAGATGATTCCGCCAAGGCGGCCGGTGAGATCAGCAATAATGTTGCGAACATTACTGCACAGACGCAGAACAGTGTAGACAGCGCAAGCCAGGCACAGGCGATGGTAGAGCTTCAGACCAAGGCAGTGGACGAGGTAATTGCAGTATTCCGTGAGATGCAGGCTCGCATGGGGCAGCTGATCGAGGGATTGAAGGATATTGCAGCAAGTACAGAAAAGGCTGATGGCGAACGTAGTGCAGCGGTAGCAGCAGTGAAGAATATTTCGGATATCATCGAAGAGACTGCGGGAAGTGCCGAGACTGTTAATGATGTGGCTAATAAGTTGCTTGAGCATGTAGAGAAGCTGAGCAATACGGCAAGTGTACTGGATGAGAATATGGAAGGTCTCAAGAACGAGATTTCTGTATTCAAGATTTGATGACAGACATAGAACAGAAAGGAACTTTGGAGTTTTGTGCTCCGAAGTTCCTTTTTTGCTGCGAGGAATTGCCGTTTGTCCGGATGCATATATTTTCTGTGAAAGCAGTAAGCGGATGGATGAAAATGAAAAAAACGCTGGTGGGAATTCTGGTTTTTGATATGATCATGGGAATGTTATGCCTGTGGGCCGGAGGAAAACGTCAGGATACTACAGCACCTGCTTCGCAGGAAGTATCGACCGGGAAGATCACCGGAGAGGAAGATGTGGCGAAAAAGATTGCGCTGACGTTTGATGACGGTCCGCATCCGAGGTATACAGAACAGCTTTTGGATGGTTTAAAAGAACGAAATGTGGTGGCAACTTTTTTTGTGACCGGGGAGAATGCACAGAATTATCCCAATATTATCCGGAGAGAACAGGAGGAAGGACATCTGATCGGAAACCATACGTACAGTCATATCCAACTCACCTCCGGGAACAGGGAAACGTTCCGGGAGGAACTGGTAAAGACCAATGAGATCCTGGAAAATATTACCGGGGAAAAGGTGAGCTTCGTTCGTCCACCCTATGGAAGCTGGGACAAAAGTTTTGAAAAAGAATTAAATATGTTCCCGGTGCTGTGGAATATTGATCCACTGGACTGGTGCTCCCACAATGCAGAGTGTATTGCGGCAAAAGTGGTGGAAAAGGCCGGAGACGGTGATATTATTTTAATGCACGATTATTATGATACTTCTGTGACTGCTGCACTGGAAGTGGTGGATGTTTTGCAGAAACGTGGATTCCAATTCGTAACAGTGGAGGAAATATTGTTTGACTGAAAGCTTCAAGTGTGCGTATAATTGTCATGGAAATTACAGATGAGTTTGGAAACTGAGAAAGAAAACCTATGATAAAAATAGCATTTTGTGATGATGATCTGTCGGTACTGAGAGAACTTGGTGCGCTGATGGACAAGTATCGGGTAGAACGGAATCAGGATATTATATATGCCTCATTTAACAGTCCGCTGGAGCTGCTGACGGAAGTGGAGAGAGGAACGAGGCTGGATATTATTTTTCTGGATGTGCTGATGCCTGCGCAGAACGGTATCAGTGCAGCCATGGAAATCCGGCAGTATGATACTTCGGTAAAGATTATCTATCTGACATCTTCGGCAGAGTATGCTGTGGATTCTTATTCGGTAGGCGCTTATTTCTACCAGTTGAAGCCTATCTGGCAGGAAAGTTTTTACCGCCTGATGGATTCTGTACTTTCGGAATGCCACAAAGATAAGGAAAGCAGCCTGATCCTGCGCAGCAGAACCGGAATCACCAGACTGGATCTTGACCGGTTGCAATATTGTGAGGTGATGGGACGGACGCTTTTGTTCCACCGCAAGGACGGAGAAGTACTGGACAGTATCGGCAGATTGGATGATCTGTGCGAACAGTTGAAAGATTACGAACAATTTGTCCGCTGCCACAGGTCCTATCTCATCAATATGGATTATGTGCAGAATATTTCCAGTAAGACCATCACCATGACAGATGGCATACAGATTCCGATCCCTCATGGAAAATATTCGGAATTAAAAGATAAATTTTTTGATTATTTCTTTCGTAAAAACCAAACATTTTTAGCATAGAATTACCCTGCAAGGCGACCGGAGAATCTTTCTCCGGTCGTTTCATTACATATTTGGGTCGATTGGTGTCATAAAGAGTCTAAAACAGGTAAAATACAGTACAATATATTCAGACAACAGAAAAATGTTGTAAGAAGGAGGAAATATATTATGAAGAACAAAACTTTTGCATGTGTGATGGGTCTGGTACTGGCATTGTCTCTGACAGCCTGCGGTGAGGAAGAGGTAATTGTGGAGAACACCAACGAAGAAGTATCTGTAGAAGTACAGACCCAGGAAGCAACAGAAGCTCCCACAGAGACTGTAGCAGAGACAGGTACAGAAGCAGAGACAGGTACAGAAGCAGAGGGCGGTCCCCTGTTACAGGTGGCAGTTATGGAGATCCCGGATCTGAGTGGTACAGAATGGAACTTTGCCGGCGGTATGATCGATGGTGTTGAGATGGAAGAAGAGGATCTGAACGCAACACTGGAGACTTATGGCGGTACCTTACAGCTTGTATTTGGTGAAGACGGTGCAGTTACCATGGTACAGGGCGGCGGAAATGCAGAAGGTACTTATGAGTATTCCGATGACAACACAGCTATCAAGATGACACTTGATTTTGGTGGAACAGAGGTTACCTATGCCGGATTTTTGTCTGAGGTGGGAGATACTGTAACACTGATCGCTATGTCTGATATGAATGGTTATGACGGACTTTATTTTGTACAGTAAGGTACAATAAGAAATTTTGAGAGCATAGAAGGAATGAAAAGGGGAGGGGAGAAGTAACGATGGAAATTATAATTATCGTATTGCTGCTTGCCTCCCTTTTTGGTGTCTGGCTTGTATCGGTACGGCGTAAGCTGGAGCTACAGGAAGAAAATATTCAGAATGCCATGCATCAGACTCTGGTACAGCTTTCTGCAGAACGGGAATCTTTGGAAAGACTGGCGGAGCTTCTCGGACATACCATGGATGCAGAGACTTTTCGAAAAATGAAACTTTCTTTGGAGAGTGCACAGAATGTCGAAATGACCGGGATGCCGGAGTGGATAGCAGAACAACAGAGAGAATTATTAAGAGTACAGAAAAATATTGCAGAGATCTCGGAAACCATACCTCTTTTGCAGGCACAGGAGACTTATCAGAAATACTGGAAAGCAACAAAAAGTTATGAACATATGGTGAAGACCAGTGAACTGATCTATAACGATTCTGTGGAAAACTATAATTGTATGCTTCACAGAATACCGGATCGTATCGCAGCGGGAATCTGTGGATATCACCGGAAAAAATTAATTGAGATCATGTAATCCATATACATTCTTAAGGAGGGTAAAACGATGGGATTATTTACAAACAACAAAAAGTTATGTCCAATCTGCGGAAGTCCGACACCGAGACTGCTGGCTTCAGCGGTGGAGGGGCAGAATCTCTGTAAGGAGTGTGCAGCCAAGATCGATCTGCCGGATGGTGTGTTCAATTCCATGACGCTGGATGATTTCCGGGAATATATCAAGTGTTATGATGCCAACAAGCCGCTGCGTGACAGCTTTACAGAGACTTACCGTTATGATTTCGGATTTTTCAAGGGAAGCCTGGTACTGGATATGGATCACCAGCTACTGCGACTGGGAGTCGTTGACGGAGCATTTGCCATGGAACCCTCTGACATTAAGTCCTTCCGTATTCTGGAGGATGGAGAGGTACTGTACGAAGGAGAAAAGGGGAACTTCCGGAGCTACAAGAGCAATATTAAGGAGCGTTTAGATGAGTTAAAGCCCAGAATCGATGAATACAGAATGCTGCGGCATCAGTATGAGATGATGGAAGAAATGCGTCGTAACATGGAGGACAGCAGAAGAGACGACAACTTTAGAAGAGACGATAACTTCAGAAGAGATGATCCGGATTACAGAGACCGTATGACCGAGCCGGATTTCAATATTCCGAATCCGATAGAGAAATTCGCTGTGGAGATCACGCTGGAGCACCCTTACTGGAAGAGCTTCTATAAGGAGACGGGAGCACCGAAATTCAATTCCGATCAGCCCAGCACCATCGATTATCTGGATGATTATACCCAGAAGACGGAAGGACTGCATGCACTGGCGCAAAACCTGATGCAGATCATCGATCCCCAGGTACAGGAACAGGTAATAGATCCCCACGCCGCAACCCAGAGTACGCAGAGTGCACCGCAGGCCGCACCCGTACAGGCAGAGGATCCTACCGTGGCACTGCCCAAGTATAAGGCACTGCTGGATGCAGGTGTCATTACGGCAGAGGAATTCGAAGCGAAGAAGAAACAGCTGCTGGGACTGTAAAACGGACATTACAATGATACAGATTAGGAGAAAGCAAATGAAAAAGATATTGCAGAGAATCGGACTGCTGGCAATGGCAGGAATGCTGCTGTGGGGCTGGCAGGGGACGGATGCGAAAGCGGCAGATGAGGAAAAATATAGTTTTGAATTTTCGTGTACAGGGGATCAGAAAGATAAAATTGATGAAAACAAGTTAAATATATTCAAAGACTCTGATATGTATTATATTGATGTATATCCGGTAGAAGGTTATCTTTTTGAAGTTGAGCCCACAGTGAATATTAGGCCCAAGTATTTCGATGATAATAATAATAAGATAAGCCTTACTAATCCGGAAAAAAAGGAAGGATATTATTACAGGTATTGCATAGATAAATCTAATCTGCCTAGTTCAAGTGATAAATCCTATGTCATAATAGTATTTAATCAGCACCCCCTTGCTAAAGAAATCAAAGAAGTAAGTATAACGGTCTCAGAACCGGTGGCCGGACAACCATTCCCTACGGAATGGGAAATTAATACGGAGGGCGTAACAGGGACGTTACGATGGTCAGTGCCAACAACGGATGAGGAAGTAACAGGCATTGCGGAACCGAATACGGAATATTATGGAACGATAGCATTGATTCCTGAATCTGGTTATGCGTTTAAGAAGCCGGTGAACGTTTATCCAGACAATTATTTTCATGTAATTGATTATACTTCAAATGGAATCATAGGCTGGCACTTATTTACAACCGGTGACGCACAGCCATCCAATCCCGGAAATACCAATTCTGAAGTAACATGGGAAAAGTGGAATGACTGGACGATCAATACAGATAAATTAGAAAATGGTCGTATAGCTAAGGGATATGGTCTGAGCGGAAGTGCTGCGGAGTCCCATGATGCGCACCTTTTCCTTTATGTAGAACCGAAGGATGGATATTATTTTACAGAAGAACCCAAGGTCAGCTGGAACGATACTCTGTTAGTGCCAATGCCTAAGGACAGTTCTACATTGTATGGGTATAAATATCAATTAGATGATAACGGATCCGGAACCATTGTTGTAGAGGGAACAGCGGCGAAGAAGGAAACCAATGAGTCGGAAACCAGTGCGCCGGCAGCAAGCAATGACAGTTCAGAAGAACCTTATAAGATCATCAACGGAGCCAGGAGCACCTGGAACGGCAGCACCACGGAAGGCCTGACCATCCGCGGCGATGGTGATTTTGCTAAATTCGCGGGTGTTCGTGTAGATGGCAACTGGATCCCCAGTGTCCACTACGAAGCAAAATCAGGTTCCACTATCGTGACCCTGAAGCCTTCCTATCTGGCGTCCCTGTCAGAAGGTGAGCATACCGTAGACATCATGTGGATCGATGATTCCGCCAGCACCACATTTACGGTAGCAGCTAACACCGTAGCTGCACAGGCGGAGCTGGACAGCGTTCCTAAGACTGGTGAAGGTGTGATGGGATGGATGCCCGAGATACTGCTGCTTGTAGCTGCAGGTCTGACTATAATGGGTGCTTTACGACTGAAAAAAGCAAAATAGATTTGTATTGACAATTGGAGGAAACAGATGAAAAAGATATTACAGAGAATCGGACTGTTAGCAATGGCAGGAATGCTGCTGTGGGGCTGGCAGGGGATGGAAGCAAAAGCGGAAGTAACCGACGAAAACATAATCCGGCTACGAGAAGGAGTAAAATTAGAAAAATGGGATTTTGCATATAATCTTGAAAATTGCAGTTTGTCTTATGGATTTGGTGTGGGTTATGGAAGTGGTTGTAAGGATGCGCACGACGGTAATCATTATGTTATTTTCATAGAGCCGGAGGATGGATATTGTTTTGCAGATGCGCCTACGGTTATGGCAACGATAATGAATGACGCGGGAGACGTGACAGATTTCGGTATTACGTTGCCTCCAATTGGAAGAAGCAGTGCAACAACCGGCTATGGATATGAAGTATGTAGTTTGATCGGTAAGAAGGGACTGTTAAAATTATATGCAGAAGCTGTAAACCTGGATCTGAGCACAAAGTTTATAGAAAATGAAGGCCTGCTTCCCAATGATACAACCAGTTCTTTCTCCTTTTATACAGGATGGAATTTGAGTTATGACTCTGTGACAATTCAGAGCATATCCTATCATATTACGAATGCTGCAGGTGATAATGCAGACGATTTGTTTCAGGTGGAAACGACTGATTATGCCGGCAACAACGGTGAAACAGTTGGACAAGGCGTAAAGGTAAGCTATAAGACACAGGATTGTGCTCCGTCCGGAAAATATACCATGACGGTTACAATGACTTATGATGATATAGTTCCTTATACCCGGAAAAAAGTTACCAGCTTCGAATTTACAGTAGGTGAACCTGAGGTAAAAGCATCAGAGACAAGTGAGGAAGCACCAAAAGATATGTATAAGATCATTGACGGCACCAAGAGCACCTGGAACGGCAGCACCACGGAAGGCCTGACCATTCGCGGCGATGGTGATTTTGATAAATTCGCAGGTGTTCGTGTAGACGGCAACTGGATCCCCAGTGTCCACTACGAGGCAAAATCAGGCTCCACTATTGTGACCCTGAAACCTTCCTATCTGGCATCCCTGTCAGAGGGTGAACATACCGTGGACATCATGTGGATCGATGATTCCGCAAGTACCACATTTACGGTAGCTGCAAACACCGCAGCTGCACAGCCGGAGCTGGACAGCGTGCCTAAGACCGGTGAAGGTGTGATGGGCTGGATGCCTGAGATACTGCTGCTTGCGGCTGCAGGCCTGGTGACATTCGGAGGAATTCTCCGCAGACGTAGTAAAATTCATCTTTAAAGGGAAACGCCACATAAAAATTGTGTAAAAAGTAGATATATTTTAAATTGACGAGTACATGGCTGTTGGATATACTATAACTGTATCACGTTTTAAACGACGTGATACGGAAAGCAGGATCCGACAGCCATGAGCAGTTTACAAAAGAAAGAAACATTATTAATCGTTGATGATTCAAAATTTCAAAGAGTAGTGATCAGACAGTCTCTCGGGGAGTATTTTAACTTCGCAGAGGCTGTTTCCGGTGAAGAATGTCTTACGATCATGGAGAAGGAAAGCGATGCCATTGATCTGGTGCTGCTGGATCTGGTCATGCCGGGGATCGATGGCTTTGAAGTACTGCGCCGCAGACAGAATATGGAGGGCTTCAAGGATACGCCGGTTATCGTTCTGACGAATACGGAATCCGTTTCTTCCCAGTCGGAAGCATTTGCACTGGGGGCGGATGAATTCATTATCAAACCGGTAGATGCCCGGATCGCGCTTACCCGCATCAACAATACACTGGGGGTAAAACGCAGACTGCAGAATAGCAGAGATGAGCAGAAGGCCTGGAAGACAAAGTCGCAGATCGACGAGATGACCAGTCTGTTCAACAAGATGACAGTAGAGAAGCTGATCACGAAGACTCTGACAGAACATGAGGATGGTCTGCATGCTCTTATGGTGATAGATATCGATAATTTCAAATCCATAAATGATGTATACGGTCATACTATGGGAGACCATGTGATCAGCGTCATTGCAGGAGTCATTTCTTCACAGTTCCGCAGCACAGATTATGTGGGACGTATGGGTGGAGATGAGTTCGCAGTATTGATGGGAGACATTCCGTCCAAAGAGATCGCACTGATCAAGGCAGAGAATCTGGTCAACCTCGTAAAATATAAAGAGAACTTATCCATACCGGAAAATATATCCATCAGTGTGGGAATAGCATTTTCCGATCCAGAGGATCATTGCTACTATGATCTTGCGGCAAAAGCAGATCAGGCATTGTATGTATCCAAGAAGTCGGGAAAAGGACGCTACAGCGTGTTCGGTGAGGAAAATCAGACCCCTGATCAGAAATTACAGGCTTTTGTGTGGTCATCCTCCCGTAATGTTACCAGCATGCTGGAGTTTGCACTGCCGGAGTTTGTTCATCTGAAGAAAGTAATCTCGGTGGAAGAGATCAGAGAGAACATGGGAGAGAAGACCGGCGAAGACATTCTGGGCCTGTTCGTGGATGTATCAGAAGAAGAGGACGGAGGACAGGCACGCTGGCAGGAGCTTGGAGGATTACAGAGAGAACATGCGCTTTCCATGATCGCCATCTGCAAGGAAGGGAATCTTGCACAGATGAAATGTGCGTTGGAGACGGAAGGGATCCAGGATCTGCTGCTGGCCCCACTGGAGGCAAATGTACTGAAGCGGCGGTTGAAGATTTGGACGCAAAATTAGAAACAGAGGATGTGATCATATGGATTTATTTGAATATATGCGAAGCACCAATATGGAAAAAGAGGCTCCTCTGGCGGCGAGAATGCGTCCCCGGACACTGGATGAGGTCGTAGGGCAGGAACACATCATCGGTAAGGATAAGCTGTTGTACCGCGCCATCAAAGCAGACAAGATCAGCTCCATTATTTTCTACGGACCGCCCGGCACCGGCAAGACGACGCTGGCGAAGGTCATTGCCAATACCACCAGTGCGGAATTCCGGCAGATCAATGCAACGGTAGCCGGTAAAAAGGACATGGAAGAAGTGGTGGAAAAGGCTAAGGAACTGCAGGGAATGTACGGAAAACGTACGATCCTGTTCATCGATGAGATCCACCGTTTTAATAAAGGACAGCAGGATTACCTGCTCCCGTATGTGGAGGACGGTACGATCATCCTCATTGGTGCAACCACAGAGAATCCTTATTTTGAAGTGAACGGAGCTCTGATCTCCCGCTCGGTGATCTTTGAATTAAAGCCGATTCCAAAGGAAGCGATCAAAGAACTGTTAAAAAAAGCGGTCTACGATACGGACCGCGGAATGGGTGCCTATAACGGAACCATAGATGAAGATGCGTTAGATTTTCTGGCGGATATCTCCGGTGGAGATGCCAGACACGCGCTGAATGCCATTGAACTGGGAATTATGACTACCGAACCTTCCGCTGACGAGAAGATTCACATTACTCTGGATGTGGCACAACAGTGTATTCAGAAGAGAGCAGCACGATATGATAAAAATGGTGACAATCATTACGATACCATTTCCGCATTTATCAAAAGTATGCGGGGGTCTGACCCGGACGCGGCGGTATATTACCTGGCGAGAATGTTGAATGCAGGAGAGAGCGTGACTTTTATCGCAAGACGTATCATGATCTGTGCTTCGGAGGATGTGGGAAATGCAGATCCACAGGCACTGGTGGTAGCGGTAAATGCATCTCTGGCGGTGGAACGGGTAGGTATGCCGGAGGCACAGATCATTTTGGCTCAGGCAGTAACCTATGTTGCCACAGCGCCTAAGAGCAACCGCAGCTATGAAGCGGTATCTCAGGCAATGCAGGAGGTACATGCCACCGGAGATCTGCCGATTCCGACACACCTGCAGGATGCACATTATAAAGGAGCAGCAAAATTGGGACATGGCACAGGATATAAATATGCACATGATTATCCGAATGATTATGTGGAACAGCAGTATCTGCCGTATGAACTGAGCGGCAGAGAGTTCTACCAGCCATCCGGCAACGGCTATGAAGTGAAGATCCGCGAGCATATGGCGAGAATCAAAAAAGAAGCCGCAGAGGCTTCTTCTGAAAACAAAGAATCATAAAATCAGGTACCTGATTGCGGGATTAGAACAACTCCGTAATCAGGTATTTGTATATTTCCTGATTTTTTTTCTGCCAGTTGTCGCAGATAGCAGCCGCAGTTTCTTCCACGGGAACGGATAATGTGATGTCCACCAGATTGATACCTCTGTCTTTTGCCACGAGGTGAGCTTCGTATTCGCCGGAAGTGGATTTATAATAATCTCCGAGAACAGATACTTCATTTCGAAGTGTGAATTCGTTCTCGCGGAAATAGGTATCGATTTCCTGCTTGATCGTATCGCCGATGCGGTTTTCGAAGAAATTCAGAGTTTCTTTTCCTTCGGGAGTGATGGACAGATGCGTACGGTTACGGATGGATTGCGTGGCAATCATACCGGCATCGGTCAATTCGTTGATCACCTGCTGCAGCGTCAGGAAGTTGGTATATTCTTTTCCTAAAATGAAATCGCTGACCTGCGCGGCCGTGAGAGGGAAGGTGACACGATTCAGCATATAGAGCACAATGAGTTTATATAGGGTAAGCGGATCTTGTAACATAATGTCATAACAGCCTTTCTTATACAATCTTGTATTACGATCTTATATTTGATACAGGTCACCCTGACGGATGCCCTGTTTTTTCATGCGATGATGCAAAGCATTTAACACCCCACGTTTATCCAGACTCCATTTCGGAGCGATCAGCAGATCCTTCGGCCCATCACCGGTGACACGGTGGATCACAATCTCCGGTGACAGATGAGCCAGACAGGAGATGACCAGATTCAGGTAGGCATCCAATGTCAGAACCTCAAATTTCCCGGCAACATAATCTTCGGCCAGGTCCGTGTCTGCCAGAACATGAAGTAATTGCAGCTTGATGCCGAACGGAGAGATCCGGTTCAGATAATTTATGGTCTGAAGAACCTGTGTATCAGACTCCCCGGGAAGCCCCAAAATCGTGTGAACAATGATGGGAATCTGTAGCGTCCTCAGATCAGCACAGGCTTTTTCAAAGCAGGATAAAGGGTAGCCTCTGCGGATATAGGAAGCGGTCTCTTCATGAATGGTCTGGAGACCAAGCTCGATCCAGAGAAATTTATCATGGTATTCTTCCTTCAGGCGAGAGAGCAGTGCCAGTACCTCCGGTCCCAGGCAGTCCGGTCTCGTGGCGATGGAGATACCGCAGATGTCCGGATGATCCAGGGCAGAACGATAGACCTCTTCCAAATACGGGAGAGGTGCGTAAGTATTGGTATATGCCTGAAAATAAGCGATTAGATCCTGTCCGATGGATTTATTGCCGAAGTTGGAAATGCCTTCCGCAATCTGTTCTTCCATCGATTTGCCGAGGATGTCTACGGCAAAATCGCCGCTGCCGCCGCGACTACAGAAGATACAGCCCCGAGTGTCCAGGGTGCCGTCCCGATTGGGACAGGACATCCGGGCATTCAGGGCTATTTTATAACATTTATGGTGAAACGTATTTTTACAATAGGAATCCAGAGAGTAGTAGGGTTTACCGTGCCAGTCTCTTGCTATGTCTGTCCGTTGCATCAGTGAATATGACTTTTCACAGCGTCAGCCACAACTTCGGCTACCTGAGGATCGAAAGCTTCCGGCATAATATTGTCGTCAGACAGCTTGTCTGCGGGAACCAGGCCTGCAATGGCTTCTGCGGCTGCCAGCTTCATTTCCTCGGTGATCTGGGTAGCGCGACCTTCCAGAGCACCCTTGAAAATACCGGGGAATGCCACCACGTTGTTTACCTGATTGGGGAAATCACTGCGTCCGGTTCCTACGACACGGGCACCGGCTGCTTTTGCTACATCCGGCATGATCTCGGGCACGGGATTGGCCATGGCAAACAGGATGGAATCGCGGTTCATGGAAGCTACCATTTCCGGTGTGACAATGTTGGGAGCGGATACACCGATGAAAATATCAGCACCCTTCAGAGCATCTGCCAGAGATCCGGTCTCGTTGTTTAAATTGGTTACTTCTGTCATTTTTTTCTGCATCCAGTTTAAACCTTCGGTGTCTTTGGATACGATACCTACTTTATCGCACATGATAATATTGGGGAATCCATAGGTCAGAAGCAGCTTCGTAATAGCTACACCGGCGCTGCCGGCACCGTTTACCACGACACGGCAGTCTTCTTTTTTCTTGCCGACTACCTTCAGGGCATTGATCACACCGGCGAGAACAACGATAGCGGTACCGTGCTGATCGTCATGAAATACCGGAATATCCAGAATCTCCTTCAGACGTTCCTCAATCTCAAAGCAGCGGGGAGCGCTGATGTCTTCCAGATTGATGCCGCCGAAGCCGGGTGCCAGATAAGTTACGGTTTTGATGATCTCTTCGGTGTCCTGGGTATCCAGACAGATGGGAACTGCATTGACATTGCCGAATTCCTTAAAGAGGACTGCCTTGCCTTCCATAACGGGCATTGCCGCATACGGACCGATATTACCGAGACCGAGAACCGCACTTCCGTCGGAGATGACAGCAACGGTGTTTGCTTTCATGGTATATTTGTAAGCGGCTTCTTTGTCCTTTGCAATTACTTTGCAGGGTTCCGCAACACCGGGAGTATAAGCGATCGCAAGATCTTCACGGGTCTTGACGGGAGTCTTGGAGACGGTTTCCAGTTTGCCGTTCCATTTTTCGTGCATCAGTAATGCTTTTTCGTTGGTTGTCATGACAATACCTCTCTTAATTGTATTAGTAGTTGATCTGTCATACAGATTTCTGTGTCTGACAGCTATTAGTAATGATATAATAGAATCGATGTCTTAGCAAGGATTTGTAAAAAAATAATTTTGGGACTTCCTATTTGAAAAAAAATATATTATAATAGACGCAGATGTTGTTTTTATATCTTTTTAATTCATCACACATCATAGGTAGATCAAGATGTAAATCCCCTTAGTTAACAGTTTTATGGACAATAATGTAAGAAATAGAGGAGGAATTTATGAGAGAAAAATATGAATCATTGCAGTTAGTTCAGTTAAAAGAACTGGCAAAAGTACGCGGCCTGAAGGGTACTTCTACGATGAAAAAAGCAGAGCTGGTAGAAGCTATGCTGGCAGAGGATGAGCGGCTGAAAAAAGAGGAAGAGGCTAAAGCAGCAGAGCAGAAGCAGGAGTCTGCGACAGAGACCGTCAGAAGCGAAGAACCGCAAAAGCAGGAGAGATCGGAACGTCCTGTCAGACAGGAGAGGAATTACAGACCGGATCGCAATTATCGTGGGGAGAGTGCGGAGAACGTAGGCGTGCGGAGCGAAGCCTACACCAAAGAACGTACTTTCAATCCCAATAATGTGGCATATGATGAGAGTCAGTATCCCAAGGAACTGGACAGCGGTATCGAAGCCAGCGGTATTCTGGAAGTCATGCCGGATGGCTATGGATTTATCCGTTGCGAGAATTATATGCCCGGTGAGAATGATGTCTATGTGGCACCCAGTCAGATCCGCCGTTTCGGACTGAAGACAGGAGATATTCTGAAGGGTAACAAGCGGATCAAGACCCAGCAGGAGAAGTTCAGTGCGCTTTTGTTTGTTAAGAGCATTAACGGATATACCGTAGAAGAATCCTCCAAGAGAATGGCATTCGAAGATATGACTCCGATCTTCCCCGATGAGCGGATCAAAATGGAGACTCCCGGCTGTAGCATTGCTATGAGAGTTATGGATCTGGTGAGTCCCGTCGGTAAGGGACAGCGTGGTATGATCGTATCCCCGCCCAAGGCAGGTAAGACAACGCTGTTGAAGGAAGTGGCAAAATCTATTCTGCGCGGCAATCCCAAGATGCATATGCTGATCCTGCTGATCGATGAGCGTCCCGAGGAAGTTACCGATATTAAGGAAGCGATCCACGGAGATAATGTGGAAGTGATCTATTCCACTTTTGATGAACTTCCTGAGCATCATAAGAGAGTATCCGAGATGGTGATCGAGCGTGCAAAGCGTCTCGTTGAACATAAAATGGATGTTGTGATCCTGCTTGACAGTATCACCCGTCTGACCCGTGCGTACAACCTGGTGGTTCCCCCCAGTGGACGTACTCTGTCCGGTGGTCTGGATCCCGCAGCACTCCATATGCCCAAGAGATTTTTCGGTGCAGCCCGTAATATGCGTGAGGGCGGAAGCCTGACAATTCTGGCGACCGCACTGGTAGAGACCGGAAGTAAGATGGATGATGTGGTATATGAGGAATTCAAAGGTACCGGTAATATGGAAATGGTTCTGGACAGAAAACTGTCCGAGAAGCGTATCTTCCCGGCAATCGACCTTGCAAAGTCCGGCACCAGAAGAGAAGACCTGCTGTTAACTCCGGAAGAGCTGGAAGCCATCAATATCATGCGTAAGGCACTGAATGGACTGAAGCCGGATGAGGCAACCGACCGGATTCTGGATATGTTTGCCCATACACGAAATAATGTGGAATTTGTGAACATGGTGAAGAAAAATCACTTTATTTAATTATCGCAAAAAATGTTAAAATAAGTCTTGCACCGTATCTCCTCTTATGGTACAATAATACCGCTGTTTGTGGTTCCATAAGCAGTGAGGATGAGAACAAGAACTTATACACGACATTTTTATAGAGAGGTGAAAGAAATGAAAGAAGGAATCCATCCCGCTTACTACCAGGCAACTGTAACCTGCAACTGTGGTAACACATTTGTAACCGGCTCCACCAAGCCCGAGCTTCACGTAGAAGTTTGCTCCAAGTGTCATTCATTCTACACTGGCCAGCAGAAGTCTGCAAGAACCGATGGCCGTATTGATAAGTTCAATAAGAAATACGGTGTTAAATAAGATTGCAAGCGAACGGTTGAGGTATTCTTATCTCAACCGTTTCTTGTCGTACAGAAAGTGCTTTCCTATACGACAAAAAGGATTCTGTTTTATATTGCATTACGAGGACAAAGTTTATGGCTAGAAGGAAAAGTCGTTATTCCGGAATCGGTGGTCAGGCCGTACTGGAAGGCGTTATGATGAAAAATAAAGAAAAATACGCGGTGGCGGTCCGTAAGCCAGACGGCGAGATCGAAGTGGAAGTTGAGACTTATCAGGGGCTGGCTCACGGCAGTAAGATCAAGGAGCTTCCCTTTATCCGCGGTATTTTTAATTTCCTGGATTCCCTGCTCCTGGGAACCAGGGCGTTAAATTATTCTGCTTCCTTTTATGAAGAGGAGGACAGTAAGGAGACAAAGCTCGATAAAGCAATGGATAAAATGAGCGGCGGTAACGGAGAGAAATTATTATCCGGAATCGTGACGGTGATCTCTGTCGTACTGGCAGTGGGACTCTTCATTGTACTTCCTTATTTTATTTCATCTCTGTTTGAGAGCTTTATCCGCAATCGTTCTCTGATGTCGATCATCGAGGGTGTGATCCGTATTGCCCTGTTTTTACTGTATGTATGGGGCATCAGTGCCATGAAGGATATCCGCAGACTGTATCAGTATCACGGTGCGGAACACAAGTGTATTAACTGTATCGAAAAAGGCAGACCCCTTACGGTGCACAACGTGATGCACAGCTCCAGACTGCACAAACGCTGCGGTACCAGCTTTATATTCTTTGTTATGCTGGTAAGTATCGTGCTGTTTTTCTTTATTCAGGTGGACAATGTAGCGGAGAAGGTGATCCTTCGTATTCTGCTGATGCCTGTTGTGGCAGGAATCTCTTACGAGATCATCCGCCTGGCAGGGCGCACGGACAATATCTTTATTAAGATTCTGTCGGCTCCCGGTATGTGGATCCAGCGTATGACCACCAAGGAGCCGGATGAGAGCATGGCAGAGGTAGCTATTGCATCTGTAGAAGCAGTATTCGACTGGAAGAAATATTTACAGGATACCTTCGGCTACGAAGTGGACGAGAGCTGGATGAAAGATGAGGCTTCCGCGGAGCCGGAGGATTAAGATGACCTATCGGGAATGTTACGAACAGGGCTGCCGCACCTTACAGGCAGCGGGAATCGAGGAAGCTGCACTGGATGCGAGACTTTTACTGGAAGTCGTGTGCGGTACGGACCGCAACGATCTGCTGGTGCACGGCGAACAGCCGGTGGCACCGGAAGCGGAAGAAAAGTATCTGAACTGGATCCGTCAGCGCGCGGAGCATATTCCCCTGCAGCAGCTGACTGGGGAACAGGGTTTCATGGGGCTGACTTTTAGTGTCAATGAGCATGTGCTGATCCCGAGGCAGGATACCGAGATCCTGGTGGAGGAGGTCCTTAAGGAACTCCATGACGGGATGCGTGTGTTAGACATGTGTACGGGATCCGGATGCATTCTGTTAAGTCTGCTGCATTACAGCAATGATTGTGAAGGACTGGGTGTGGATCTGTCAGCTGAGGCACTGGAAGTGGCAGGACGGAATGTCTTGAAGGTGCTTACCCCGGAAAAAGCGGAGCATGCGCATTTTTTACAGAGCGATCTGTTTGAAAAGGTGGAGGGAAAATTCGAGATCATCGTGTCGAATCCGCCTTATATCGCCAGTGCGGAAGTGGAGAAACTGATGCCGGAGGTACGGGATCATGAACCCAGGATGGCACTGGACGGTACGGAGGATGGTTTATATTTTTACCGCCGTATCATCGAAGAAGCAGGAAAACATCTGGTGAGCAGTGGAATGCTCTTTTTCGAGATCGGATATGACCAGGGACAGGCTGTATCGGAGCTGATGCGCACCGAAGGGTACTGCGATGTACAAGTGGTGCAGGATTATGCCGGTCTGGACCGGGTAGTTTTTGGAACGTATGTAACAGTTCAGCCCGCACCATTCGCAAAGTCGCGCTGACACGCTTTCCGTCACTTCGTGACTGCCTTTGCTCATAAACCTGGCGCTTAGTTCATGAACATATTCGTTCACAAAATCATGCAAGCATGATTTTTGCTCTCCAATATGTTCATGGCTGAACTGTTACAACTTATATTGAGAGGACTTAGTTATGTTTGACAAGTTAGAAGATTTATTGATTCGTTTTGAAGAGATCATGGGCGAACTGCATGAGCCCACGGTCACGAATAACCAGGAACGTTTCCGCAAGCTGATGAAGGAGCAGAGTGATCTGACTCCCATCGTGGATGCGTATACAGAGTACAAAAAGTGCAAACAGGATATCGAAGATTCTCTTTCCATGCTGGAAGAGGAAAAAGACGAAGAAATGCGCGAGATGATCAAGGAGACGTTAAACGACAGCAAGAAGCGCGTGGAAGAGCTGGAGCAGGAGCTGAAGATCCTGTTACTGCCCAAGGATCCTAATGATGACAAGAATGTGATCGTGGAGATCCGTGCCGGTGCCGGCGGCGATGAGGCTGCACTGTTTGCAGCGGAGATCTATCGTATGTATGTGCATTATGCCGAGAAGCAGCGTTGGAAGGTAGAGCTGATCAACGTGGATGAGATCGGTATCGGCGGTATGAAGGAAGTACAGTTTACCATCAGTGGACAGGGTGCTTACTCCAAGATGAAGTATGAGAGTGGCGTACATCGTGTACAGCGTGTGCCGGAGACCGAGAGCGGCGGACGTATCCATACCTCCACCATCAGTGTGGCGGTTATGCCGGAGGTGGATGACGACATTGATATCGTCATCGAGGACAAAGATATCCGTATCGATGTCATGAGAGCATCCGGTAACGGTGGTCAGTGCGTCAACACCACCGACTCCGCAGTACGTCTGACCCACTATCCTTCCGGAATCGTGGTATACAGCCAGACTGAGAAGTCTCAGATTCAGAACAAGGCGAAGGCATTCGCACTGTTGAAATCCAAGCTGTATGACATCGAGCAGCAGCAGAGACACGATGCGGAAGCAGAGATGCGCCGCAGTCAGATCGGTACCGGAGACCGTTCTGAGAAGATCCGTACCTACAACTTCCCCCAGGGTCGTGTCACCGACCATCGTATCGGTCTGACCCTGTATAAGTTAGACAAGATCATGAACGGAGATATCGAAGAGATCATCGACGCCTGCATCGCAGCCGACCAGGCAGCCAAGCTGGCTAAGATGAATGAAGAATAATATTGTAAAAGAAACGGTCTTTGGCATAAGTCAAAAGACCGTTTCTTTGATTATGAGTTTTTGATTATGAATAAATAGGTTGAAAAAGGGTATAATTATGGTATAATTATGGTATAAAAGGAGGTGCGTATTATGCCACAAATAATTCCAATTAAAGATTTGAAGAATACGTCTGAGATATCTGATATGTGTCATAAGACAGAGGAGCCGATTTATGTTACGAAAAATGGTTATGGAGATATGGTAATTATGAGCATGGAGATTTATGAGGCAACCATGAAACAAATTGCTATGTACAGAGATATCGAGATATCTGAAAAACAGATTGAGGCAGGACAGATAAAGGATGCCAGAACAGCACTTAGAGAAAAGAGGGCAAAGTATGGTTTATAAATTAAATGTTACAGAGCATGCTGATGAATTGCTTGATAAGCTTGTGTATCATTTGATTTATCGATTAAAAAATGACCAGGCAGCGAAGCATCTGTTAGATTGTATTGATGTAATCTATGACAGACTGGAGGTTAATCCATTTCAGTTCGCAGAGTGCAGAGATGCATATCTTTCCAAGAAAGGGTATCGAGAGGCTGTTGTGCCACAGATGAATTATATTATCATTTTTGATGTGAGAGGAGATGTTGTAAATGTAGTTGGTATTTTCCACCAGTTAGAGAATTATCCAAATAAATTGTAGTATTTTAAGGGGTACTTGTTCTGCAACAGGGACCAGATGCGTATCAAGGAAATTTCGCTTTGATAACATAAGGGGAAACGATGGGAAAGTATACAGCATGGAAAATGAAAGCTGCAATATGTGATGATACAGTAGAAGACGCGGAGTTCATGGAAAAACATATAAAAGAGTATTTCATGAAAAAAAGCATTCCTTATGAATGTAATGTATATCAGAGCAGTAAGGCATTGTGGTATGAAATTGAGGATGGTCAAGCGTTTGATTTGTTGTTTTTGGATATTGAAATGCAGGAATTAAATGGCTTTGAACTGGCAGCTAAAATTCAGGAAACAGCACCGGATATTCTGATCATCTTTGTGTCTGCTTACGAGAGTTATGTGTATAAATCATTTGAATTCCGACCATTTCGTTTTATTCCGAAGCAACAAATGGAAAGCATGATCACACAGGCACTGGAGGCAGCATTCAGGGAAATTGTATCACGTACCTCAGAGGTTTATATTGCAGAAAACCAACAGGGTATAGAAAAAATACCATTTAGAAAAATTGTATATATTTGGAGAGAAGGTAAGTATTTATATATTGAAAAGACGGATGCTACCAGGTGTAAGGTAAGAAGCTCCTTAAAAAAGATATCGGAGAAATTACCGGAAGATGAATTTGTATGGGTGGATCGGGGATATTTGTGTAATTTATATCATGTGAAACAGATCAAAGATAACCAAATGGTTTTATCTACGGGGCAGCAATTGTACATCGGAGAACGACGGCTGGCGCAATTAAAACATCGAATAATGGAATATTGGCAGGCAGGTACGGATAATGGGAAATGGAGTACAAATGATTAAAATTCTGTGGAGCATACACAATTCGGCATGGCTTTTGATATGGATGGATATGCTTTTTGATCGGAGAAAATACATAGATTCAGATAAAAAATTTATTTTAACAATATTATTATCGGGAATGCTATGGTATGGTCTGCAAAAGTATTTGTCGTGGATTCCGTTACTGTTACTTCTTACTATTTTAGGATACCTGTTATGGAATGGCTCTGTGGAAAAAGTGGCATCCCTTGTAGTCAGTTATGTTTTTATCTGGACTGTTTTACTGGGACTGGTGGAACATTTCTGGACAAATGCAGAATTTTGCGCACAGGTAGGGTGGCTGGTTTTAAATGGTATATTGATATCTGCTATAAGACATAAAGTAATAGGAAAAACTTTTACAGCGTTGAATCTGTTGAAAACATTTGGCATTGCTTTCTTTAGTACAGCATTTCTGTGTGATTTTTTCATGGATATGATTTATGGAAATGCAATTCAGAATTATGTTTTCCTGTCCTGCCTGGTGAGTCTGCTTCTTATGGTATATTTTTACTTCCGCCAATCGCAACTGAAGATGCAAATCTCTGTATTAGATACACAATATGATCTGATTGAGAGTCAGTATGTCAGAGCACAGAATTTTTATGCAGAAAATGCTAAACTGTACCATGATATCAAACATCACCTGCGAGCGCTGGAGAGACTTCTGCAAAATGGTGATCAGAGAGAAGCTTTATCATATATAGAGAGCGTGCAGGAACCGCTGCAGTGTAATATGATTCCGGTACTTACAGGCGTAGAGATTGTAGATACCGTAATTTATGAAGCAAAAGAGAAAGCAGAACAGAGTAATATTCTTTTGGTGGTCGAAACACCGATTCTTCCGTCAGGGCTAAAACTGGAGGATAGAGAATTTTGTGTATTATGTGCCAATTTATTGAACAATGCATTGGAAGCAGCAAAAGAACAAATCAGATTGAATATTGCGGTAACAGCAGGGTTTCTGGTAATTGAAATGAAGAATGACTATAAGGAAAAACCATTGGTCAAAAATAATCATTTTGTATCTGAGAGAGAGCAGGATTCATCAGCGCATGGCTGGGGAATGAAGATTATTGAACAAATTGTGGAAAAATATCATGGAGAATTGTCAATCAGGGTTGATATGCAGGTAAGTATTAAAATATTGTTGGATGTGCTATAATTGGTGGTCAGATTTCTGCTTTTTGTGGACAAAATATGATAACAATAAAAAAATAAGTTATTATAAAAAAGAACGAAAGAGTAACAAAAGTCTACGAAATTAGAAGGAGAATCCTATGATAAAAATCAAGGAAGCTGTTAAATGTGTGCCTGTGATTTTAGGGTATTTTTTGTTGACCGAGCTTGGTAAAGTAATAGAGTTTTGGATTTTCATGGCACATCAAACGGAAAGTGATTTATATGAGCAACAATGGAGTTGGATCACTATGCCGGAGAGCCGGTTCTTTCAGATTCCGGGAAACACAGGACTGTTGTTTACTGCATTGACAGCAGTTGTGCTATGTATGTTAGCTCATGGGAAAGACTTCCGTGTGGGACAGTTGAAAAAGATTCAGGAAACACTACAAATAAATTGGAGAAAAATATTGTTTCAGGCAATACTGATCGTGGGTGTAGTATTGGGAATGTCGTATACCAGATTCCTGGATCGCATTGCCTCTGTTATATCCATGAAAGATATTTATTTCTATATCAGCGGAACCGGTGCACTTGCGGGAACACAGGTACTTGAAAATATAGCTGAAAGGTTTTCTATCCTTGTCATATTTCATGAACCTGATTTGTTGATAATTCCGATTTCTTTTTTAGTATTTGAACTCTTAAGAGTTTGTTTTGATTCTAAAATGACACTAACATGAGAAATATGTGAAGAGGATGTAGAAGATCACAAAAATATAGATGAAATAGTCGATGGGATGTGATAAAATGACGCTATCTTTCTGACAAATGGAGGAATTACGGAATCATGGAAAAACACATCCTGTGCAATGGAGATTCGAAGACTCATGGGCGCTGCACCAATGCGTCGGAGGAGATCGTAACGGCAACAGAGGCAGACCTGCCCCGGATTCTGGAGATCTATGACATCGCCAAAGCCTACATGCGGGCAAGCGGCAATCCAAACCAGTGGAACGGTGCGTATCCGGATCCGGAGACGCTGCAGACAGACATTGAAAAACAGAGGTTGTACGTGTATAAAAAAGACGGACGCATCCACGGGGTATTTATGCTTTTGCTGGAGGAGGAACCGACCTATGCCTATATTGAGGACGGCAGCTGGCGGGAGGAGACCCCTTACGGCACGATCCATCGCCTGGCAGGAGACGGGGAAGTAAGGGGCCTGTTTGCAAAATGTGTTGCTTTTTGTGAGAGCAAAGTGAAATATCTGCGGGCCGATACGCATTTCGATAATCACACCATGCAGCACTTATTAGAGAAGAATGGCTTCGAACGCAGAGGCATTATTTACCTGAAAAACGGAGATCCACGCATCGCCTATCAGAAATAATGCACAATACTTGACCGATTTCCTATGAGCAATATTCACAAAAATATTCAGAAACGCCGAAAGATACTGACATTTCGGCGTTTTTTCTGTTAGAATAGTTAAAAATGGATATATTATTGGTAGTAAACGGAAATTGTGTTTTGCATTTTTCTGCAGTCGGCAGAGGAAAGGAAGGTTAAGGTGTTTCAGAAGGGCGAACGTGTAGTATGTGGCAGTAAGGGAGTCTGTGTGGTGGAAGAGATCACGACATTAGACATTGCGGGAGTGGATAAGAAGAGAGAGTATTATATTTTAAAACCTCTGTATCTGTCCTCCAGCACGGTATATATTCCGGTGGATACGGCGGAAGGTTCCATGCGTAAGGTGCTTGCGCACGAGGAAGCGGAGAATCTGATCCACAGGATCCCGGAGATCCCGCTGATCACCATTGCCAATGATAAACTGTTAGAGCAGGAATACAAGAATTGCTTAAAGACCAGCAGCTGTCAGGATCTGATCCGGATCATCAAGACGATCTACCTGCGGAAACGTGCCAGAAAGGAAGCGGGACGTAAGGAGACAGCAGTGGATGCCAGATATTTTCGTATTGCAGAGGATCATCTGTATGGAGAACTGGCGGTAGCTTTAGATATGTCCAGAGAAAATGTGGAAAGCTATATAAATACCTCTTTACAATCCGTGTGAAAAGGTCTATGATATCAACATAAGTCCTAAAGCAACAGATTTTAAGATCAGAAAACGTTGAAGAGAAGAGTAGGATGCATAGAAAGGCACCAGAGAGAACCGCCCTGTTATTAGGAACAGGAGCTGTGAGCGGTTTTGCCGGATGCGGACGAAGACCATCTCCGAGTGGCTTTAATACAGCCCGGCAGCTCCCGTTACGAGCAAATGAGTGGCAGTTATTTTTTATAAAATAATTGCAATCAGGGTGGAACCGCGTGTGATACGTCCCTTGCAGATTGTTGCAAGGGACTTTTTTGGTGCTGAATAGTTTAGAAAACAACAAAAAGGAGAACAAAAATGGTAAATTTTAAGGAAGACGAAAGACTGTCAACTCTCAATCATTCCTGCGCACATGTTATGGCACAGGCAGTAAAGCATCTGTACCCTCATGCAAAATTCTGGGTAGGACCTGTGGTAAAAGAAGGATTCTATTATGATATCGATCTCGGCAACGATGTAGTCAATGATGAAGTGATCGCTGCCATCGAAAAAGAGATGAAGAAGATCTGTAAGGAAGGCAAGAAAATCTACAGAAGAGAAGTTTCCAAGGCAGAAGCCATGGAAATGTTCAAGGATGATATGTACAAGCTGGATCTGATCAGCAATCTGGAAGACGGCAACATCACTGTATACGATCAGGGTGATTTCACCGATCTGTGCCGTGGACCTCACGTAGACAACACCAAGCTGTGCAAGAACTTCAAACTGGTAAAACATTCCGGAGTATATTGGAAGGGCGATGCCAGCAACCACGTAATGCAGCGTATCTACGGTGTCTGCTTCCCTACCGCAGAGGAACTGGAAGCGCATCTGAAGGAGTTAGAAGAGGCCAAAGAGCGTGACCACAGAAAGATCGGCAAAGAGATGGAACTGTTCATGACCGATGATCTGGTAGGCCGTGGACTTCCCATGTTCCTTCCCAAGGGTTACACCGTATGGCAGGAGCTGGAGAATTATATTAAGGACAAAGAGAGAAGACTGGGATATCTGCACGTTATGACTCCCTGTGTCGGTACTGTAAATCTGTACAAGACCTCCGGTCACTGGGATCACTATAAGGAGAACATGTTCCCTCCCATGGAAGTGGAAGGAGAGTCCTTCGTACTGCGTCCCATGAACTGCCCTCACCATATGATGATCTACGCTAACACGCAGCATTCTTACAAAGATCTGCCTATCCGTATCGGTGAGATCGCGCATGATTTCCGTTTTGAAGCCAGCGGTACCCTGAAGGGTATCGAGAGAGGCAGACATTTCTGCCAGAACGACGCCCATCTGTTTGTAACACCGGAGCAGATCGAGTCCGAGTTCTCCAATGTAGTAGATCTGATCTTCAATACCTACAAGGATTTCGGTATTACCGATTACAGATGTGTCCTGTCCCTGAGAGATCCGGAGGACAAGGTAAAATATCACGATGATGATGAGATGTGGAACAATGCGGAGAATGCTCTGCGTAAGGTTCTGAATGATCTGGGCATCGAGTATACCGAGGAGATTGGTGAAGCTGCATTCTACGGACCGAAGCTGGATGTAAACGTAAAGCCCGCTGTAGGTAATGAGTACACCCTGTCTACCTGTCAGCTGGATTTCTGCCTGCCTGCTAAGTTTAATCTGACCTATGTGGACAAGGATGGACAGAAGAAGACTCCCGTGGTCCTGCACAGAGCAATCTTAGGATCTCTGGACAGATTCATGGCTTATATCCTGGAGGAGACCAAGGGTAACCTGCCTCTGTGGCTGGCTCCCGTACAGGCAATGATCCTGCCGGTCAAGAACGACGATGAAGAGCTGAACACTTATGCCCATGATCTGTACGGTTATCTGCTGGACAATAACATCAGAGCAGACATCGATGAGCGAGCAGAGAAGCTGGGCTACCGTGTAAGAGAAGCACAGGTGAAGAAGATCCCTTACCTGGTCATCTTAGGGAAACAGGAAGCACAGGACGGCACCGTAAGCTATCGTCTGCATGGACAGCAGAACACCACTACGGTATCCAAAGACGAATTCCTGGCTATGTTAAAGGATGAGATCGCAACCAAGAAGCTGAGCAAGTAATTTGGCAGTCGGATAAAAGAAAAACATGAAAAAGCGTCACTTCCCATAGAAATGGGGGTGGCGCTTTATTTATTTCTTATGGGCAACAAGATGAGCCAGTGGCATCTCAAATTTTATAAAAAAACCAGTAAAAGGAATAAGAATTTCAAATCTGCACAGACTATCCATGACGCGTGGCGGAACTGCATCTGCTCTTTTGCTGCGCGTTCTCTTTAAAAATCAATATGAGGAGCCGGCATAAGCGGCAGAAGGCGAGGGAAACATGGCAGATTTAAAATGCGTTGTGGAAAATTGTACCTATAATAAGGACTGTCTGTGCAGCAAGGGTGACATCATGGTGGGCGGCAAGCACGCCTGTGACTGTGACGGCACCTGCTGTGAGAGCTTTGCGCAGAAGAGAGAGGGAAGAGAATCTTTCAGCAATTCCCTGTCTCATCCAAGCCATATGATCAGCATCGACTGTGAGGCAGTAAAGTGCATTTATAATAGTAATTATAAGTGTGTGGCGGAGCATGTGGACATCAAGGGCTGCGGAGCCTGCGACTGCAGAGAGACCGCCTGTGCTACTTTTTCGGAAAAGTAAATCACGGAAAAGTAAATCAGTATTCCGGCTTGACAAATGTTCCGAAACTGCGGATAATAAAGCAGGTAACCGGATTCGGCGGGAGACCGCCGGTACATAGATTCCAGAATAAAATAGAAAATAAAAAATATCAGAAACGGGGTTGACATCAGGAAAACTTCGTGGTATTCTATTTAAGCGTGTGAAGAACACGATACAACAAGCAGAGTATCCACTCTCACCTTACGGCGCAGGCTGGTAAGCGTTCAGATTTTTTCATAGACAGAGAACTCGTTTGGAATTTATTTGAATGAGGGCAGTCCGTGAAGGGAACAGGTGGATAGTTATGCTATCTGCTTTTTTTATTGTTTAACACATTTTCTTATGGAGGTACACAACCATTAGCGATTTAATGATTAATGAACAGATCAGAGACAAAGAAGTACGACTGATTGGAGAAGACGGAGAACAGCTCGGAATCGTTTCTTCCAGAGATGCCCTGAAGATGGCAGAGGAAGCCGGACTCGACCTGGTGAAGATTGCTCCTACGGCAAAGCCTCCTGTTTGTAAGATCGTGGATTACGGTAAGTACAAATACGAGCAGGTGAGAAAAGAGAAGGAAGCAAAGAAGAAGCAGAAAGTCATCGATATCAAGGAGATCAGACTTTCCCCCAATATCGATACCAACGATCTGAACACCAAGATCGGTGCAGCCAGAAAGTTCCTGACTAAGGGAGACAGAGTGAAGATCACCCTGAGATTCCGCGGCAGAGAGATGGCACACATGAACAACAGCAAGCATATCTTAGATGATATCGCGCAGAGCCTGTCCGATATTGCGGTAGTGGAAAAAGCTCCCAAGGTAGAAGGCAGAAGCATGACAATGTTTTTAACTGAGAAGCGTTAATTCGTACAGTTAAAAAGTGTCGGATTCCGACACGATAGATTAAGTAAAGTTTAGGAGGAACTCGTTATGCCCAAAATGAAGACAAGCAGAGCAGCAGCTAAGCGCTTTAAAGCAACAGGAACCGGTAAGTTAAAGAGATCTAAAGCTTACAAGAGCCATATCTTAACCAAGAAGTCTACCAAGAGAAAACGTAATCTGAGAAAGCCTGCAATTACGGATGCAACTAATGTTAAGAATATGAAGAAGATTTTACCTTATTTATAATTCAGGCGAGGAGGAAATAAGACATGGCAAGAATTAAAGGTGGCTTAAATGCCAAGAAGAAGCACAATAGAGTATTAAAGCTTGCAAAGGGCTACAGAGGCGCAAGAAGCAAGCAGTACAGAGTAGCAAAGCAGTCTGTTATGAGAGCTCTGACCAGCTCTTATGCAGGTAGAAAAGAGAGAAAGCGTCAGTTCAGACAGCTGTGGATCGCTCGTATCAATGCAGCAGCCAGAATGAACGGTTTATCTTACAGCAAGTTCATGTACGGTCTGAAGCTTGCAGGCGTTGATATGAACAGAAAGATGCTGGCAGACCTGGCAGTTAACGATGCAGAAGGTTTCAAGACCCTTGCAGAGCTGGCTAAGTCCAAGATCGCGTAAATAATAGCAACTGTTAAGGCTGGACACATTATCTTCGGATGGTGCGGACGGCCTTTCTTTTTTGTAACTATTTGGAAGGAGACCATTATGATAAATCCCGGAATGATGATGAAACTGATGAATGCGAAGAATACCTTCGAGAGTAATCATCCCAAATTTGCAGCGTTTGTAAGCAGATTTTTTATGGGTGGAGCGATCACAGAAGGAACCATTATCGAGATCACGATCACGAGACCCGGTGAAGAGCCCGTGTCCACGAATCTGAAGGTACAGAAATCCGATCTGGATCTGGTAGAGGAGCTTAAGAATCTGAGATGAAGATAATATTTTTTGATATTGACGGAACCTTAATATGCGGAGGAAGCGAACTGATGTCAGAGAGCACGAAGGAAGCCATCCGCATCGCCAGAGCCAACGGTCATATCTGCATGATCAACACCGGGCGTACGAAACGGCTGGTAGGGGAAAATCTTACCGGACAGGTGGAATTCGACGGATTGTTATTGGGCTGCGGAACGGAGATTGAATATCATGGAAAACAGCTGATGCACAAGACATTTTCCATGGAGGAGTCTAAGGCAATTCTGACAGCCATGAAAAAGTATCATGTGGATGCCGTCCTGGAAGGCAGCAGGGAAGACTATGCTCCCAGAGGAGAAGAAGTATTTACCGAGACTTTCCGTCATATGGCACGTGAGATTGAAAATCGGAAATACGATCGTTATGCCAATGCACCGGGCAACTACGATAAATTATATGCTTATGCAGAGACTCCGGCGGGAATGGTCGGAATGAAGCATGACCTGTCGGAAATATTGGATTTTATCGACAGAGAACAAGGGTTTTACGAGATTGTTCCCAAAGGATATTCCAAGGCAACAGCAATCCGTTACATTACGGACTATTTGAAGATCTCCATGGAAGACACTGTGGCCATCGGAGACAGCAATAACGACCTGCCGATGTTAAAGTATGCCCACACCAGCATTGCTATGGGTAATTCCAGTAAACAGGTGTTGGAAACAGCAGATTATATCACCACGGACGTGGATAAAGACGGCATCTGGAACGCTCTGAAGTGGTTGGGAGTGCTGGATAATTAGAATGATAAAAATAGTAAAAATTAGGACTGGCAAAATAAAGGAACATGGAGTATAATATTTTATGTTCCTTTTGCAGATATGGTTCATCGGTAGAACGCTAGCTTCCCAAGCTGGAAAGGCGGGTTCGATTCCCGTTATCTGCTCTTATATTTATAGAAAATGCGCAAAAACCTGTAGAAATGGGTCTTTGCGCATTTTGATTTTTTGTATTTTGACGTAATAGTTTGCAAAATGCAACATGGAATGCAACATGTTTTATTGGTTCAATTTTTGAAGAAGAGCATCCTGCAATACCTGTGAAAAATTAACATTCCTATCTATAGCAGCTTCATTCAGCCATTCCGGAATGGAAAGAGTTTTTTTGACTGCTTTGGAGTTATGTTTTTTCTGGTAGGATATGAGGTCAAAGGGAACAACCACACAGAAGGTATCAGGATCTAAAGTAACAGCGTAAGGTTCTGTGACCGGAGGAAGGGCTTCTCTGTTCTCTATACGGGAGACTACGGCAAGACCAAGTGCATCCCATGCCATTTCGTAGGCATCCTGCATACTTTCCCCCTGTGTCATACATTCGGGGAAATCCGGGAAGGTGATCCAAAAGCCTCCTTCTTCTGCTTTATGAAAAAGTGCCGGATAAAAAAGTTTTTTCATTTTTATTCTCCTTGCTGTGGCTGGTAACCGTAAAACCGTTTCTTAGTAGGAGTTTGATCATCTCCTGTGAGGTCATAGGCATCTTTTGTATCTCCTTTCCTACCTCAAATTCATTTTAGTACGTAATATTACGTATGTCAATAAATAATACGTAATATTACATACAAAAAGAACGAGGTAATAGTAGTGTGTTGGGGTAAAATAAAACTATACTTTGAAAAGACAGAATATTTCAGAATAGCATCAGCCGCCGAGTGTTCTACGGGATATTCAATAAGGTGAACCTAGACACTGGCGATACGGGCGAACCGCACTCCTCCCGGAACTGATGCCAAGGCTATTATATAACGATACGCAGAAGGACACAATGGGAAGTGTCAGTTTTGCGTATTTTTTATGGGTTGACAATAATCCGATTTCGGATTATAATGTCGTTTAGTCCGATTTCGGATAAAAACAAACAGATGCAACGATGTAGTTACAGGAGGAAAGCGATATGGAAGAGGAAAGCAGAAAATCTTTTGCGCAGATTACATTGTACAATCAGCTGATCAAAGAGATGGATGACCTGTACCGGGTCTATGCAAAAAACTGTAATCTGTCGGAGACGGCTTTCTGGATTCTGTATTGTATCCAGGAACGGGAAAAAGAGGCGTTTACCCAGAGGGAGATCTGCGACTATTGGTTCTACACGCCCCAGACAGTGAATTCCGCACTGAAAAATATGACGGAGGAAGGTCTGCTTATTCTGCGGACGGAGAAAGACAACCGCAAGAATAAGAGGATATATCTCACAGAGAAGGGGAAAGAGACTGTGGAGAGGATCGTGGTTCCGCTGATGGATGCGGAGCGCCGGGCATTGGCGGCGATAGGAGAGCAGGAGGCAGAAATATTCCTGAAAACTATGAAAAAGCATACGGAATTTTTCCGGGAAGAAATAGAGGAACTGATAAGACAGGGGGATCCCGCGTGATCGCAGGAACCTCCGAGGATGACACGAAAATGATGCCTGCATAATGCGCAGAAGTATCTGTTGAGAAAGTGCCGGAAGGCATGCGGGTAATAGTAAGGCATGAGGTTATTATGAAAATACAGTTATCTGATCATTTTAGTTATAAACGGCTGCTGCGTTTTGTGGCACCGTCCATTTTAATGTTGTTATGTACTTCGGTGTACAGTATCGTCGATGGCTTTTTTGTATCCAACTATGTGGGAAAGACGCCTTTCGCCGCCCTGAATCTGGTGATGCCGGTGCTGATGGGTGTGGGAACTCTTGGATTCATGGCAGGTACCGGAGGAAGCGCCGTGGTCTCCATGACGTTGGGAGAAGGGAGAAAGGAACTGGCTAACGAATATTTTTCGCTGATCGTATATGTGACACTGGCGGTGTCAATCGTGGTGGGATTCATCTGTTTTGCACTGGCACCGCAGATCGCACTGGCGCTGGGGGCTGACGGGGAACTGGAAGCGGACTGCGTACGCTATTCCAGAATCTTGTTTTTGTCATCCCCGGCATTTGTTATGCAGTATTTGTTCCAGAGCTTTTTTATCGCAGCGGAGAAGCCGACTTTGAGTTTAAAGGTAAATGTGATCGCAGGACTGACCAATGCGGTGTTAGACTATGTGTTGATCGTGGTATTTCCTTTGGGACTGGTGGGAGCAGCACTGGCTACCGCAACGGGACAGCTCGTCGGCGGAATCATCCCTGTAATCTATTTTTCCAGAGAGAACGGCAGCTTACTGCAGCTGGGGAAGGCGAAGTGGCATGGAAAAGTCATCTGGCAGACTGTGACCAACGGATCTTCTGAGCTGGTGACAAATATCTCTACCTCTATCGTTAGCATCCTCTATAACTTCCAGCTGATGGAAGCAGCAGGCGAGAATGGTGTGGCGGCTTACGGCATCATCATGTACGTGGATATTATTTTCATGACCTTGTATCTGGGATATTCCCTGGGATCAGCTCCTATCGTCAGCTTCCATTACGGTGCGCGCAATCATGCGGAACTGAAAAATCTTTGCCGGAAAAGTCTGGTCATTATCTCAGCCTGCGGTGTGATTCTGCTGACCGCTTCTCAGATCCTGGCCGGACCGTTAGTAAAAATCTTCGCAAACTACGATCAGGAGTTATTGGAAATGACCACCTGGGGATTTCGGATCTATGCCATTGCTTTCATGGTCCGCGGTATGAACGTGTGGGGTTCCTCCTTCTTCACAGCCCTGAACAACGGAGCCGTATCCGCAGCAATCTCTTTCCTGCGTACCTTCGTGTTCCAGATTGTCATCGTGCTGATCCTGCCGAAGCTGATCGGCATTACCGGTGTATGGCTGTCCATCGTACTGGCAGAGTTCCTAGCGCTGTTTGTGACAATAGGATTCCTGATCGCCAAGAGAAAAAAATATCATTATGCATAACTATTCAGAGCCATGCAAACTGCGTTCTGCGAATGCTTCGGATTGTTTCCTTGACAGAAAAATGACAAATACTTATACTGAAAGTGCACTTTGTTCTCTATAAAAGCGCAGAAACGAGGAAATGAAAATGGGTGTTTTATCGAACTTAGAACCGAAGAAAGTATTTTACTATTTTGAAGAGATCACGAAGATCCCTCATGGCTCCGGCAATGTGGAGCAGATCAGCGATTTCCTGGTGGACTTTGCGAAAGCACATAAGCTTTTCTATATACAGGATTCTATGAAAAATGTCATTATGGTCAAGGAGGCAACTCCCGGATACGAGAATGAACCGGTGGTGATCCTGCAGGGACATATGGACATGGTAGCGGTGCAGACACCGGATTGCACCATGGATATGAAGACGGAAGGACTGAAGGTAGGAATCGATGGAGACAGCGTCTATGCGGAGAATACCAGCCTCGGCGGCGATGATGGTATTGCTGTGGCTTATGCACTGGCATTATTGGATTCCGAGGACATCAGGCATCCCCGTTTGGAAGTCATCATTACGGTGGATGAGGAAGTCGGTATGGACGGAGCCAGAGAGATCGACCTGTCTATGTTACAGGGTCATCGCATGATCAATCTGGATTCCGAGGACGAAGGCATTTTCCTGACCAGCTGTGCCGGTGGTGCCAGAGTGAACTGCCGTTTCCCGATGAAAAAACAGGAGCTTACGGGCGTGCGCTATGAGGTGGAAGTCTCTGGTCTCTTAGGGGGACATTCCGGCGGAGAGATCCACAAGGAAAGAGGCAATTCCAATTGTATCCTGGGAAGACTTCTGTGGAAGCTGTCTGAGAAAATGCCCGTAGGACTGGTATCTGCGGACGGAGGTCTGGCAGACAATGCCATTCCCAGACAGACGAAAGCGGTTGTCGTAGTAGAGGAAAAAGATACAGAAAGCTTAACGCAGCAGGTAGCAGCTTTGGCAGCAGAGCTGGCTGACGAACTTGCCACCAAGGATCCGGACGTAAAGGTAACCGCAAAAAGGTTAGCAGACACTGCAGAGACGATCACCTGTGCCGCACCGGAAGAGACAAAAAGGGTGGCAGCCTTTTTACAGGCAACGCCCAACGGTGTACAGGCGATGAGCGCAGATATGCCGGGGCTGGTACAGACTTCTCTGAATCTGGGTATACTGAAAGCAGATGCGGAAGTTTTGCGGGCAGAGTATTCTGTCAGAAGCAGCGTGGAAAGTGAGAAGGATAACCTGATCGCAAAGCTTTCTGCACTGGTGGAACTGACAGGTGGCAATTACGTGGTGACCGGAGATTATCCCGGCTGGAAGTACCGCGTCCATTCTCCGCTGCGGGAAAAAATGGTGAAACTGTATGCGGAAATGTACGGCAATGAGCCCAGGGTGGAGGCTATCCATGCAGGATTGGAGTGCGGACTGTTAGGCAGCAAAATCTCAGACCTTGACTGTGTATCCATGGGACCGGATATGAAGGACATTCATACGACAGAGGAGACCTTAAGCATTTCTTCCACGAAGAGAGTGTGGGAGTATCTGGTAAAGGTATTGGAGACGAAAGACTGATACGTAAGACAACTTTGCGACAGCGTGAATTACAATAGAAAGGAATCCGCCGGAAGCTAGAAACGGCGGGAATGTTATTCAAAAATGAGCGATAAGATTTTATTCCAGTGTGACTATAATGAAGGAGCGCATCCGAAGGTGCTGGAGCGTCTGGTGCAGACCAATATGGAGCAGACACCGGGCTACAGCGAGGATAAATACTGCGAAGAGGCGCGCGAGAAGATCCGTAAGGCCTGCGGGGATGACAGTCTGGCAGTCCATTTCCTGGTAGGAGGAACCCAGACCAATGTCACAGTGATCAATGCAGCACTTCGCAAACACCAGGGTGTGCTTTGCGCTGTCACAGGACATATCAATGTCCATGAGACCGGTGCGGTGGAAGCCTGCGGACATAAGGTACTGGGACTGCCCAGTCCTGACGGTAAGATCACGGCAGCGCAGGTAGCAGAGGCTTACGAAGCCCATATTCACAACGACAGCTTTGAACACATGGTACAGCCGAAAATGGTTTATATTTCAAATCCCACAGAGGTTGGAACCATTTACAGCAAAGCGGAACTGACCGCTCTGTCCGAGACCTGCCACAAATACGGACTGTATCTGTTCTTAGATGGCGCCAGACTGGGCTACGGACTGGCAGCACCGGACAATGATCTGACATTACCGGAGATCGCGGCGCTTTGCGATGTCTTTTACATTGGTGGAACCAAGGTCGGCGCATTGTTTGGAGAAGCAGTAGTGATCAAAAACCCGGAGCTTGCACAGGATTTCCGATATCTTATCAAACAGAACGGCGGCATGCTTGCCAAGGGAAGACTGCTGGGTCTGCAGTTTGACGCTCTTTTCACTGATGGACTCTATCAGGTGATCTCTGCCCATGCCATTGCCATGGCGGAGAAGCTGCGGGAAGCATTTACGGCAAAGGGTTACACTTATCTGGCACCCAACCGGACGAACCAGATATTCGTCATTGTGCCGGATGCACACCTGGCAAAGATTTCAGAACAGTTCGAGTACAGCTATGACCAGCGGATCGATGCCACACACAGTTGCGTGCGATTCTGTACCGGCTGGGCCACGAAGGAAGAAAATGTGGATGCACTGATCCGGTGCGTGGAAAAATTATAATATGTTTGGAAGGTTCCGCAAGCCGGGAAAGGTTTGCGGAATTTTTTTGCAATTACCATTACTAAAAAAATGTGGTTGGTTACGCGCTTAACCTTTGTGAAAATTATATTTCTATTGTAATATTGAACTAGAATATAAAAATCCGTAATCAATGAGGTATAGAACAGAGGAGAAAACACATGAATAAAGAAATGACCGTAAATGGGAAAAGCTATACAATAATTAAATTGCTGGGAAAGGGGAAAGGTGGATATTCTTACTTGGCAGAGTCTGGAAATAACAGGTATGTTTTGAAGCAGATACATCATGAACCTTGTGATTATTATCAGTTCGGGAACAAGCTTGAGGCAGAAATCAGGGATTACAGGAAATTAAAAGAAATCGGAATAAAAATGCCAGTCATGCTTGAAACAGATGTGGAAAATGAACGCATTTTGAAGGAGTTTATTGAAGGTGACACGATCTATCAGTTGGTTTTAGAAGACAAGATGAAAACTGACTATATCGAGCAATTGCATAGAATGTGTGCACTGTTATATGCTGCCAATACAAATATTGATTATTTTCCAACAAATTTTGTCGTACATAACGAAGAAATATATTATGTGGATTTCGAGTGCAATGATTACATGGAAGAATGGAATTTTGAAAACTGGGGTGTAAAATACTGGTCAAAGACACCGGAATTTTTGCAGTATGTGAAAGAACATTCATGACATGTCTTTCCATGTAAAGGAGCTATGCCGGAAGCGTTACAAAAAGTGAATACCGGATTGCAACATGAAACGTAACACAAAAAAAGTCCTTGAAAATCAAGGACTTTTTAATGAATCGGAGTGGCGGGATTCGAACTCGCGACCTCCGCCTCCCTAAGACGGCGCTCTAACCAAGCTGAGCCACACCCCGGAACGAAGATTATCATAGCATAGAATTTTATAAAAAGCAAGCCATTTTTTAAATTTTTCAAATTTTTTCTACAATTTTCAAAGCAGCAAATAAAATACAAAACAAAAGGCGTCAAAACCTCGTAAAAGATTTTGACGCCTTTAGATGAATCGGAGTGGCGGGATTCGAACTCGCGACCTCCGCCTCCCTAAGACGGCGCTCTAACCAAGCTGAGCCACACCCCGAAACGCAAGTAAAATGATACCATGGAATTTTACAAAAAGCAAGAGTTTTTTTATAAAAAGTTAATTTGCTCACTTTGAGTCTATTGTCGTACAATATAATGAGTATAAGGAAGTCAACATGTTTACATGATTGACGAACGGCAACATTAGCGAATAATATCCTGTGAAGCTAATACATAAAAACAGTGGAGGACAGGCTATGGCCAATATAACAAAACTGGCACTGGAAGCAGCTTTGAAAAAAGAACTTCTCACGAAGTCTCTGGATAAGATCACCATTAACGAACTTGCAGAGGACTGCGGTATCAGCCGCATGGCTTTCTATTATCATTTCAAAGATATTTATGATCTGGTAGAGTGGGTATGTGTGGAGGATGGCACGAAGGCACTGCAGGGAAAGAAGACCTACGAGAACTGGCAGGAAGGCTTCTGCCAGATTTTCGAGGCAGTGCAGGAGAATAAACCTTTTATTATGAATGTCTACCGCTGCGTGGATCGCCAGAAGATCGAAAGCTACTTAAACAAGTTGACCTACCAACTCATTGCGGACGTGGTTGAGGAAAAATGCACCGGCATGCAGGTAGCGGAGGAACACAAGGAATTCATTGCCGGATTTTACAAATACGGTTTTGTGGGTGTGATGTTAGACTGGATCGATCGGGGAATGAAGGACGATTATCATAAGATCGTTGAAGAACTGGCAATCACTCTTTACGGAAACATCAGCCGCTCCATCGAGAATTTTGAGCACACGGAAAAGAAATTCTGAAACAGTACTGAAATAGTATAAGTACTTTACAAAAAGGGCAGGATGATAAAAACTTTATCATTTGTCCTCTTTTGTAAATTGGTTTTCTTATAAAAAAGAAGTAGGATACTATTTGTAAACAGAAAAACATTTGAGAGTCATCAAAGAAAGGTGGTAATCATTATGGCAAAAAAGAATAATATCGGACTGGGACTGGCAGCACTGGCAGTAGGTGCAGGCGCAGTGGCAGCAGTAACCAAAGGACATAAGGCAGAGGTGAAGAAAGAGGAGAGAAAGGCAGCCGTCAAGGCAGCCAAGAAAGATTATCGAAACACTGAGCTTGGAAGATACGACAAGAACAGCAAAGGCATCTATTATTCCAATGGTAACTACGAGGCTTTCGCAAGACCTAAGAAGCCTGCTGGAGTGGACGAGAAGAACGCTTACATCGTAGGCAGCGGACTGGCATCTTTAGCAGCAGCATGCTTCCTGGTACGTGACGGACAGATGCCCGGTTCCCACATCCATATCTTAGAGGCAATGGATATCGCAGGCGGTGCCTGTGACGGTATCTATGATCCTACCAGAGGCTACGTCATGCGTGGCGGACGTGAGATGGAGAACCATTTCGAATGTCTGTGGGATCTATTCCGCAGCATTCCCTCTCTGGAAGTACCCGGAGCCAGCGTGCTGGATGAGTATTACTGGCTGAACAAGGAAGATCCCAACTACTCCCTGTGTCGTGCAACAAAGGATTGCGGACAGGATGCCCATACCGATGGCAAGTTCAATCTAAGCCAGAAGGGCTGCATGGAGATCATGAAGCTGTTCATGACAAAAGACGAGGATCTGTATGACAAGACTATTGAAGATGTTTTCGATGATGAAGTATTTAACTCCACCTTCTGGTTATATTGGAGAACCATGTTCGCTTTCGAGAACTGGCACAGCGCACTGGAAATGAAGCTTTACTTCCAGAGATTTATCCATCATATTTCCGGACTGCCTGACTTCAGTGCACTGAAGTTCACCAAGTACAACCAGTACGAGTCTCTGATCCTTCCCATGAAGAAGTATCTGGAGGCAGCAGGCGTGGACTTCCAGTTCAACACCGAAGTTACAAATGTTATTTTTGATATCAATGACGGCAAAAAGGTGGCAAAGGCTATTGAGTGCAAGGTAAAAGGCGTAGAGAAGGGCATTGTCCTCACCGAGAACGACCTGGTATTCGTTACCAACGGAAGCTGTACCGAGGGCACCATCTACGGCGACCAGAACCATGCACCCAACGGTGACGCAGAGGTTCGTACCAGCGGTGTATGGAGCCTGTGGAAAAATATCGCAAAACAGGATCCTTCCTTCGGACATCCCGAGAAGTTCTGTTCTGATGTTTCCAAGACTAACTGGGAATCCGCTACCGTGACTACACTGGATGACAAGATCATTCCTTATATCACCAATATCTGTAAGCGTGATCCCAGAAGCGGTAAGGTCGTAACCGGCGGTATCGTAAGCTGTCAGGATTCCAAGTGGCTCATGAGCTGGACCATCAATCGTCAGGGACAGTTCAAGGAACAGGACAAGAATCAGGTATGTGTATGGGTATACGGCCTGTTCACCGACGTACCCGGCGATTATATTAAGAAGCCCATGAAGGATTGTACCGGTAAGGAGATCACTGAAGAGTGGCTGTATCACTTAGGTGTGCCCGTAGAAGATATCGAGGATCTGGCAGAGCACAGCGCAGTCTGCGTACCTACCATGATGCCTTATATCACCGCATTCTTCATGCCCAGAACCAAGGGTGACCGTCCCGATGTCATTCCCGACGGCTGCGTGAACTTCGCTTTCTTAGGTCAGTTCGCAGAGACCCCGAGAGACACTGTATTCACCACAGAGTATTCCGTGAGAACCGCTATGGAGGCTGTCTACGGACTGTTAGGTGTAGACAGAGGTGTGCCTGAGGTATGGGGCAGTGTCTATGACGTCAGAGAACTGCTGGACAGCAGCGTGAAGCTGATGGATGGTATGTCTCCTCTGGAGATCGAACTGCCCGGACCTTTAAATGCACTGAAGAAGCCGCTGCTTCGCGTAGTGAAAGGCACTGTAGTGGAAAAACTGCTGCGTGACCACAATGTGATCAAAGACGGCATGCTGGATTAGAATTGTATATGGAATAAAAGTGCGAAGACTCCCATCGGAAAAATCGGTGGGAGTTTTCGCACTGCGGCGGTTATGAAATATGTCGCAAAAGCGACCCGCCGCAGGCGGAGAATCTCGCAAGCGAGATTCTTTTTTATGCAAAAAGCTTTTTTAAAAATCATATGAAGAAAGTTGAACAAATGTAAGCGTTTACATAATACTAAAGTACTATACAAAACAAACAAAAACGGTATGCCTGTTTTCAACATTGTGCACGAAAATCGGTACTCTGTCAAAAAATTATCAATTTCGTCTTGATATTCCTTTGGCAGATTGTTACAATATCAAAGTACTAAAAACCGAAGCCGAAATGCTCCGGTAGTGGTTTGGGTTACAAAGTTTTGTCAAAAATATTATAAAAAGGGAGACAAAGAAGTATGAAGAAATGGGTATATTTGTTTACCGAAGGTAATGCAAACATGCGCGAACTGCTTGGTGGTAAGGGTGCGAACCTGGCTGAGATGACCAACATTGGTCTGCCGGTTCCTCAGGGCTTCACCATTACAACAGAGGCATGTACACAGTATTATGAAGATGGACGCGAGATCAATGAAGAGATTCAGGGTCAGATCAACGAGTACATTACTAAGATGGAAGAGATCACCGGCAAAAAGTTCGGCGACCACGAGAATCCTCTGTTAGTATCCGTTCGTTCCGGCGCGAGAGCATCCATGCCCGGTATGATGGATACCATTCTGAACCTTGGTCTGAATGAGACCGTTGTTAACGTAATCGCTGAGAAGTCCGGCAACCCCCGTTGGGCTTGGGACTGCTATAGAAGATTTATCCAGATGTATTCCGACGTTGTTATGGAAGTAGGTAAGAAGTACTTCGAGCAGCTGATCGATGCAATGAAAGAGAAGAAGGGTGTTAAGCAGGACGTTGAGCTTACCGCTGACGATCTGAAGGAACTGGCTGGTCAGTTCAAGGCTGAGTACAAGGCTAAGATCGGTGTAGACTTCCCTGATGATCCTAAGGAACAGCTGATGGGCGCTATCAAGGCTGTATTCCGTTCTTGGGACAACCCTCGTGCAAACGTTTATCGTCGTGACAACGATATCCCTTATTCCTGGGGTACTGCTGTTAACGTTCAGTCTATGGCATTCGGTAACATGGGTGATGACTGTGGTACCGGTGTTGCATTTACCAGAGATCCGGCTACCGGCGCTAAGGGACTGTTCGGTGAGTTCCTGACCAACGCACAGGGCGAGGACGTAGTAGCAGGTGTTCGTACACCTATGAAGATCGCTGAGATGGCTGACAAATTCCCTGAGGCATTTGCTCAGTTCCAGGAAGTATGTAAGACTCTGGAAGATCACTACAGAGATATGCAGGATATGGAGTTCACCGTTGAGCATGGTAAGCTGTACATGTTACAGACCAGAAACGGTAAGAGAACCGCTCAGGCAGCTCTGAAGATCGCTTGTGATCTGGTAGATGAGGGCATGAGAACCGAGGAAGAGGCAGTTGCAATGATCGATCCTCGTAACCTGGATACTCTGTTACATCCTCAGTTCGACACCGCTGCTCTGAAGGCTGCAACTCCTATCGGCAAGGGCCTTGGTGCTTCTCCCGGAGCTGCATGTGGTAAGATCGTATTCACCGCAGAAGATGCAGAAGAATGGCATGCAAGAGGAGAGAGAGTTGTTCTGGTACGTCTGGAGACCTCTCCCGAAGATATCACCGGTATGAAGGCTTCCCAGGGTATCCTGACCGTTCGTGGTGGTATGACCTCTCACGCAGCAGTAGTTGCTCGTGGTATGGGTACCTGCTGTGTATCCGGTTGTGGCGACATCGCTATGGATGAGGAGAACAAGCAGTTCACTCTGGCTGGCAAGACCTTCCATGAAGGTGACTGGCTGTCTATCGATGGTACTACCGGTAATATCTATGATGGCGAGATCAAGACTGTTGACGCTACCATCGCAGGTGAGTTCGGCCGTGTAATGGCTTGGGCTGACAAATATCGTAAGTTAAAAGTTCGTACCAATGCAGATACTCCCGCAGATGCTAAGAAGGCTCGTGAGCTGGGCGCTGAAGGAATCGGTCTGTGCCGTACTGAGCATATGTTCTTCGAAGAGGACAGAATCGCAGCATTCCGTGAGATGATCTGTTCCGATACTGTAGAGGAGAGAGAAGCAGCACTGGAGAAGATCCTGCCTTATCAGCAGAACGACTTCAAGCAGCTGTATGAGGCTCTGGAGGGTAACCCTGTTACCATCCGTTTCCTGGATCCGCCTCTGCATGAGTTCGTTCCTACCGAGGAAGCTGACATTGAGAAGCTGGCTAAGGCACAGGGCAAGAGTGTAGAGACCATCAAGACCATCATCGCTTCCCTGCATGAGTTCAACCCTATGATGGGTCACAGAGGATGCCGTCTGGCTGTTACTTATCCTGAAATTGCCAAGATGCAGACCAAGGCTGTTATCCGTGCGGCAATCGAGGTTAAGAAGGCACATCCCGACTGGAATGTAGAGCCCGAGATCATGATTCCTCTGGTATGTGAAGTGAAAGAGCTTAAGTTCGTTAAGAAGGTAGTTGTAGAGACCGCTGATGCTGAGATCGCAGCTGCTGGTGTAGATATGAAGTACGAAGTAGGTACCATGATCGAGATCCCCAGAGCAGCTCTGACTGCCGATGAGATCGCTAAGGAAGCTGATTTCTTCTGCTTCGGTACCAACGACCTGACCCAGATGACCTTCGGCTTCTCCCGTGATGATGCAGGTAAGTTCCTGAACGCTTACTATGACACCAAGATCTTCGAGAATGATCCGTTCGCTAAGCTGGATCAGGCCGGTGTTGGCAAGCTGATGGAGATGGCTATCAAGCTTGGTAAGCCTGTAAATCCTAAGCTGCACGTTGGTATCTGTGGTGAGCACGGTGGAGATCCTTCTTCCGTAGAGTTCTGCCACAAGATCGGTCTGGATTATGTATCCTGCTCACCTTTCCGTGTACCTATCGCAAGACTGGCTGCTGCACAGGCTGCTATTGCTGATAAGTAGGATCCGACTATATTGAAATATTAGAGAAGGTATTACAATATAAGAAAACCCATGGTTCGTAAGAATCATGGGTTTTTTTGGTGTAGGAAAATAATAAATGTAAAAAAGCGCGGAATATGTTATACTATAATTGACATGCGTTCATGCACAGGAATCATAAATGGTAGAGAAACAGGGTATTATGATGGAAAATTATCAGGAACAGTATAATCAGGAATTACATCAGCAGGAGATTAACTCGAATTTGCGGACATTAAAGGGATATTTTTGGATTGTTGTGACCATGCTGGTGCTTTGGCTGCTGACGCTTACGCGTATTTTTATCGTGGATGCCGGAATCTTTACCATGGCGGTGGGATTGTCCATGGTCATGGGTATTCCTGTTTTGTACATATACAAAAAAGTAGATCTGTCGAAGCATTGGGTAAAATATGTGTTTTTAACACTGATCTGCGTGATTTCTGCGATCTTTGCCGCCTTTTTGTCTTTTCATGCGGTGCTTATCTATGTATTGCCTTTACTTTTGGCAGTGCAGTATCGGAAGAAACAGACGCTTTGGATCACTTATGCTGTGAACGATGTGACCATGACCATCAGCATGGTGGCGGGATTCTACCATGGAATCTGTGATCTGAACCTGTTTTTGGGAAGTAATCACACCAGAGACTGGTATCTGGAACAGTGGGAGGCTGGAACACTGCAGTTTGGCGTTGAGCCGGATCCGTTGTTCGTGATCCTGTTCTACGGCGCGCTGCCCCGGGCAGTGATTCTTTTGATGTTCACTGTCATCCTGTGTTATATCAGTATCAGCAGCCATGAGGATGCACAGAAGATTGCGGATCTGACTTATCGCAAAGAGACTGACCTGGGAACGCATGTGTACAATAAGAACAAATATGAGGAAATGATCGAGACGTATTATCCGGAGGTACACAGACTGGCTGCTATTTTCTGGGATGCGAATAATTTAAAATATGTCAATGATAAATACGGTCACGCCGCCGGGGATGTTCTGATTCAGACATTATCCTCCGTACTGTATGAATTGTCGACGGACAGACGCAAGGTTTATCGTGTGGGCGGGGATGAGTTTGTTATGATTATCGAGAATCCGGTAGAAACCGAGATAGAGTCCATGATAGAGACTGTAAAAGCCGATCTCATGGAAAAAGATGGGCAGGGAGACATACCGATCTCCAGCGCAGTAGGCTGGGCGGAGGGCTGCGGCGTGGATATCCGCAAGATCGTCAATGAGGCAGATACGAAGATGTATGAGAATAAAAAACGCGGAAAGGAAGGCAGAGAATAGATGGCAAACTGGGTGAGTGCAGGCTGCGGTGTCATTGCCAATGAACTGGCACAGGCAATGGAAAAAAGAGGACAGAAGCTGTATGGTGTTGTGAACCGTACGCAGGAGAAAGCAGTCGCTTTTGCGGAGAAATACGGTGTGCAGAATGTATTTACAAGTTTTGAGGAGGTCTGTGCGGATCCTGCGGTGGATATCATCTATATCTCTACGCCTCATAATACGCATATTCAATTTTTACGAAAAGCTCTGGCAGCAGGTAAGCATGTGTTGTGCGAGAAATCCATTACGTTAAACTCCGAAGAGCTGGAAGAAGCCATGCAGCTGGCGAAGGAGCACGGCGTAGTTCTGGCGGAAGCTATGACAATCTATCATATGCCAATCTATAAGGAATTGTTAAAACGAGTGGATGCGGGAGACCTCGGAGAACTTCGCTTGATACAGATGAACTTCGGAAGCTATAAGGAATATGACATGAAGAACCGGTTCTTCAACCGGAATCTGGCGGGCGGTGCATTATTGGATATCGGCGTATATGCGCTCTCTTTTGTAAGAATGTTCTTAAGCTCCTGTCCGGATCAGATCGCCTCTCAGGTGAAATTTGCACCCACGGGAGTGGACGAGCAGGCGGGGATCCTTTTAATGAATCCGAAAAAGGAAATGGCAACAGTGACATTATCTCTGCATGCCAAGCAGCCCAAGCGGGGCATGCTCTCTTTTGACAAGGCTTATGTAGAGATGTATGAATATCCCAGAGGACAGAAGGCAGTGATCACCTACACGGAGGACGGTCATACTGAGGAGCTCCGGGCAGGAGCCACAGCGGATGCCCTCGTCTATGAGGTAGAGGATATGGAGCGGGCAATTGCCGGACAACCGGAGGTCATGAAGCTAAATTATACGGAAGATGTCATGCGCATGATGACAGAGATCCGAAAACAGTGGGGACTGACCTATCCGGAGGAAGAGTAGACAAGGAAAAAATCTGATAACAGTATTCCGGCGGTAAAAAAAGCCGAAGAAAATATGACCAACCGTCGGTATGCAGGGAGAATACTGATGATACGAAACAAGAGTCTGGGGAAGAGGCTTCTGGCGGTGGGACTTATGCTGATATTTAGTATGAGCGGCTGCGGAACAGACAATGAGATAGAGTTAACAGGGAATGGAATAGGAAGTGATGGAATAGAAGCTGCGGCAACGGTGGATCCTGCTGAGGTGACCGCTGCCGGGGAAACGGCATCGGATGTCACGGGTGGAGATGCTGCAGCCCAAAAAACTGCGGAGGAGACGAATAAAGTGACCCCTGAGCCTGCCCCGGTTCCCCAGGAGCTGACTACTGCGGATCGCATGGTGGACCGGACGAAAGTGAAAGGCATTTATGTCACCGGTCCTAAGGCCGGCAGCGCCGGAATGGAGGAGCTGATCGGGCTGGTGGATGAGACGGAACTGAACGCTATGGTCATTGATGTGAAAAATGATGAAGGAAATGTGACGTTCCGGCTGACGAATGAGGAGATTACACAGAACATTCCCGTACTGGACCAGATATCCGAAATGCAGGCAGGAGTGCGCTACATCCGGGATATTCAGGCTTTGATGCAGGAACTGAAGGATCATAATATTTATACCATTGCGAGGATCGTATGTTTCAAGGATCCCATTCTGGCGGCGGCGAGACCGGAACTGGCATTGACGAAACCGGACGGCAAGCCGGTGACGGATGCCAATGGCCTGGCATGGGTGAATCCATACAGGCAGGAGGTCTGGGAATATCTGACAGAACTTGCCGAGATGGCAGCAGACCTTGGATTCGATGAAATCCAGTACGATTATGTGCGTTTTCCGGTGGGATCAGATGCCAATGTGGCGGACTACGGTGTGGATATGGATGCCTATCCGAAGAGGCAGGCAATACAGGATTTTCTTGCCTATGCAGGAGACAGACTGCATGAAAAGGGATGCGTGGTTACGGCGGATGTCTTCGGCACTATCATCGGAAGTGAGACCGACGTGCAGACGGTAGGGCAGGATTACATGGCGCTGGGACAGACCGTGGATGCCATCAGTCCCATGGTGTATCCCTCTCATTATGCGAACGGGGTATTCGGACTGAAGGTACCGGATGCGAATCCTTATGAGGCGGTATTGGCGGCAATGCAGGGTTCTGTCGAAGAACTGCAGGAGATTCCGGAGGCAGAGCGGGCTGTGGTGAGACCCTGGCTGCAGGCATTTACCGCCACCTGGGTTCCTGGGCACATTTCCTATAACGGAACACAGATCAGGGAACAGATTCAGGCGGTCTATGATGCCGGTTATGAGGAATGGATCCTGTGGAATGCGACAAACCGCTATTCGGCAGAGGGACTGCTTGGTGCAGACGAGGTAGAGGATAATGAAAATAATCAATAAGATCATGATAGGGATTGCAGTGATCTGCCTGCTGTTATGTGGCGGGATCCTGGTATTTGCACTGAATCCGGATATGACCGATGCTCTGGCACAGAGGATGTATGGAAACGGAAATAATGCGGAGACTGCGACAGAGGGGGTGACGGCCAGCGGTAATACGGAAAATACCGATGCGGATGGCAATATTCGTGTGACACTGCCCAATGGAACACCGGGAGAAATGAACGGCTATGTGGCACCGGCGATAGAGCAGCTTCGGATTCCGGAGGACGTCAGCAGCAAGAACGGATTTCAACCGATCCAGCCGGAGGAACAGGAAGTTCCGGATCAGGAAGCACAGAACCTGGAGGAGATACTTCCTACCGGAGATCTGGGAACAGATCTGACATTTTCGGCGGAAGAATATCCTTATTACCAGATGTTGCCGGAGGAGCAGCAGGCGGTTTACCGACAGATATATGCCAATGCTATGGAACTGACGGCACGTTTTGCTCCGGAGAGAACCGTGACAGCGGGAGATGTGAAGAATGCTTTTGAGGCGGTCATCGGTGATCACCCGGAATTGTTCTGGCTGGAGACCGGATATTCCGGGAAATATATGGGGAACGGGCAATGTGTAGAGATTGATTTGAAATATAACAGCACAGCAAATGATCTGGAGAATGCAAAGAAAAGTTTTGATGCGGCAGCACAGAACCTGCTTTCCGGTGCAGAAAATCTTGGTAGTGATTATGAAAAGGAGAAATATATTCATGATGCACTGGCAGAAGCAGTGACCTATGATCTGGCGGCGGATAGAAATCAGAGTGCCTACAGTGCGTTGGTGGACGGAAATAGCGTCTGCGCCGGTTATGCCAGAGCCTATCAGTATCTGTTGCAGCAGCTGGGAATTCCCTGCTATTATTGTACCGGTTATTCCGGGGGGAATCATGCATGGAATATCGTAAAACTGGATGACGGTTATTACAATGTGGATGTGACCTGGGATGATGCGGATACGATCCGTTATAATTATTTCAACAAAACGGATGCGGATTTTGCTTCCACCCATGTGAGACAGAATCTGTCGGTCTATCTGCCGGCATGCAACGGCACTGCCTACAGACAGGAGAGTGTGGCGGCAGGCGATGGGCAGCAGACAAACGTTGTAAACGGTGACGGAACCGTACCGGATGCAAATGGCGGAGAGGAAACCACATCGGCGCAGCCGGGGAACAGTCTGAGCGATTACATCAATCCGAATCCACAGGAACCCTTGCGATATCCCGGCGGTAATACCGGAAACTCCGACAGCGGCACAGCAGCCACACCGGCTCCCCGAAGTGACGCTGTGACGGATTTAAACTCTTATTATGCGAACTGTATTACACAGTTAAGCATTCTGGGGAGCGGAGATCAGCATTTTGACAATGTGGTGCCAAAGAGTCTGTGGAGTACCATTGAGCAGGCGTATAATACCGGAGCCTATGAGCAGGGATATGTGTCGGAGGTGCTGAAAAAGCTTGGCATGGACAACTTTGCGATTCAGCTGCAGTTGGTAGACCTCGGGGATGGGTATTACAGAGTATATCACAACGTGGTGACCTACTAAGAGGAACGTACAATATTTATAAAAGTGAGAAACACCGATATCTTAGGCTATCGGTGTTATTTTTAAATATAAAATAAGAATCATTACTATTATTGACAGATAATTACAGTTACGCTATAATCAGGGTATGAAATACATAAGAGATACGAAAAGAGAAATACAAAGTAAATAAATTGTGTTATGTAAGAGATACTAAAAGAAAACAACTCACAGGAGAAAAGGAGAAGTTATATGAATCATAAGGCAATGTACAAGTTAAGCTACGGATTATACATTGTAACCACACGGGATGCAGAGAAGATAAACGGTTGTATCGTCAATACCGCGATCCAGGCAGCTTCCACTCCGAATCAGATATGCATCTGCATTAACAAGGCAAACTATACCCACGATATGCTGTTAAACACCGGTGTATTTAATGTATCCGTACTCAGCAGAACGGCAGAGTTTCCGTTGTATGAGCGGTTTGGTTTTCAGTCAGGCAGAGAAGTGGATAAATTTGCGGATTATACAGCATATAAAAATGCAGAGAACGGCGTGCCCTATATCACAGAAGGCACTAACGCATACATTGCAGTGAAAGTTACTCAGACCGTGGATCTGGGATCTCATACTATGTTCATCGGAGAAGTGACGGAGATGGAAGTATTAAGTGAAGAGCCATCCGCAAACTATGAGTATTATCAGGAAAATGTAAAACCCAAGCCGGTAGATACAGGGAAGACTGTGGACGGTCAGACAGTATGGCGCTGCACCATCTGTGGCTATGAGTATGTGGGAGAGGAACTGCCCGAGGATTTTATCTGTCCATTGTGTAAACATCCGGCATCTGATTTTGAAAAAGTGATAAAGTAAATGACAGGAGGTCAGAATTATGAGTATTGACAGTAGAAAGGTAGTTGTAGTGGGCTGCGGATTTGTGGGATCTTCTTCCGCGTTTGCCCTGATGCAGAGTAAGCTTTTTTCGGAAATGGTATTGATCGATGCCGATCATGATCGTGCGGAAGGGGAAGCTATGGATATCAGTCATGGTATGGCATTTGCCAGCCCCATGAAGATCTATGCAGGTTCTTATGATGATATTACGGACGCCGCAGTCATTGTGATCACCGCCGGTGCCAACCAGAAGCCCGACGAGACGAGACTGGATCTGATCCGGAAAAACAGTGCCATTATGAAGTCCATTATCGGGGAGATCAAAAAGAGACCCTTTGAAGGAATCCTGCTCATTGTCTCCAATCCGGTAGACATTCTGACTTATATAGCCCTGAAGGAATCCGGCTATCCGGCAAACCGGGTCATCGGTTCAGGAACGGTACTGGATACCGGCAGGTTCCGGTATGAACTGGGAGAACATCTGGGAGTGGACAGCAGAAGTATTCATGCTTTTATTATCGGCGAACATGGAGACAGCGAACTGGCAGCCTGGAGCGAGGCGAGAGTCGGAGGCATGCCTATCAACGATTTCTGTGAATTGCGGGGACATTATGACCATGAGTCATCCATGGAGAAAATATTTAACAGTGTGAAAAACAGTGCCTATGAGATCATTGCGAGAAAGCACGCAACCTATTACGGAATTGCCATGGCTGTATGCAGGATCTGCGCAGCAATTGTCCGTAATGAGCAGTCCATTCTGCCGGTATCCAGTCTGATGACGGGAGAGTACGGACTGGAGAATGTGGTGTTAAGCATTCCCGCTGTGGTGGATGAAAACGGTATTGAGACGGTGGTGCCCATTGAATTAAATGAGAAAGAACTGTCAGAACTGCAGCAATCGGCAACTGTATTGAAGAAGGTGATAGCGGAATTTTATCCGGATTAGTCTAAAGGTTTTAATAATGTGAAATGACTGCGCTGTGTCTGCAGGATCCCAAGCTTTGTAAGCTTGCCGAGTTCCGCGGACATGGCGCTTCTTTCTACTCTCAGATAATCCGCCAGTTCTTGACGGTTGAAGGGGATGGTGAAATCGTTGGAACCTTTCATTTTTGCCTGATCGGTCAGGTACGCCATTAGTTTTTCTCTGGTGGTTTTGCGGGAGGTATATTTGATTTTCTGGTTCAGATACATGTTGTTTTGTGCCACGATCCCCAAGAGATTGCGGATCAGGGTATGGTGAAACTCACAGCCGTTGTCACAGGTATTTAACAGCTTTTTCCCATTTAAAAACATAATATTGCAATCCTCCGCAGCCACGATATCCACAGGAAGATAAGGAATCCCGGCACAGACAAAAGCCTCCCCGAACAGGGAACCCTCGGAGATGGAAGCGGTGATATTACGGTTGCCGTAGTAATCATCCTGCAATATGTGAATGGAACCTGATTCAATGATTCCGATAAAATCCGCCGGATCACCGGCATGCCTGATATACGCCTCCTTTTGATAGGATTTTGTATAGGCGTGCAGTCGCTTCAGCATAATGGGAATATCTTCTGGTAAAATGTTCTGAAAAAGAGGATTGATCATAATAAAATCTCCTTTTGTTGGAAAACCAACATACTTGATGGGATGATTCTAGTATAATCCCCTCAGAAAGTCAAGGAGAGTTCAGGAAAGGAAGGATAACGATGTATAAAAATATTGAAAAACAGACGAAATTAAATCTGAAGGAGCTGGTGAAATACCAGGAGGGGCAGGTAGTCAGCAAGACTCTTGTACAGAACGACTATGTGAGTATGACGATTTTTTCCTTTGACAAGGGCGAGGAAATTTCCACCCATGCAGCAGGCGGTGATGCTATGGTAACCGTTTTGGAAGGCAAGGGCAGATTCACCGTAGGCGGCGAAGTATTCTACGTGGAAGAGGGCGAGACTCTGATCATGCCCAAGGATATCCCTCACGCAGTATACGGTGAGGAGAGATTCAAGATGCAGCTGACAGTATCTTTCTGAGTTGTAGAAAAAATGCGGTTCTCTTTTGAGGTTTGTGCAAAATACCGTTTGTTTGGATTTCTTTGTTGGAAAAACAACATAATGAAATTCTGGATTTTGCAATATTGATCTTGTGATGAAACATAGGACGAATAATTAAGGTCAGATGTTTAGAAAAGTAACGGATGATTTAGAGACAAGCTAAGAGCATAGAGAAATCGAGGAGGAAAATATGATCCGAAAAATTATTCATATTGACGAAGAAAAATGCAATGGCTGCGGTATTTGTGCGACTGCATGTCATGAGGGTGCTATAGATATTATTGATGGCAAGGCAAAGCTGGTCAGAGAGCATTTCTGCGATGGTTTTGGCGACTGTCTGCCCGGGTGCCCGACGGGAGCTATTACATTCGAGGAGCGGGAGGCACCTGCCTATGATGAGGCGGCAGTGAAACAGGCACAGCAGTTGAAGCAGAAGGAAAAAATGCAGCGGGAGGGTATGCAGATTCCGCATGGGGGATGCCCGGGAAGCCGTATACGACAGATGAACCGGAAGGAAGATGCAGCGGCAGTGGCGGAATACAGTAACGCCAATGATGCAATCAAATCTCAGCTGCGCAACTGGCCGGTACAGATCAAACTGGCACCGTTGCAGGCACCCTACTTTGACGGAGCAAAGCTGCTTATTGCGGCAGACTGTACCGCCTATGCCTACGCGAATTTCCACAAAGAATTCATTCGCGGTAAAGTGACGCTGATCGGCTGCCCAAAGCTGGATGCGGTGAACTACAGTGAGAAACTGACGGAGATTCTGCGGAACAATGATATTCAGTCCGTGACTATTTTGCGCATGGAAGTACCCTGTTGCGGCGGTCTGGAAATGGCGGCAAAAAAGGCTATACAGGACAGCGGAAAGTTTCTGCCCTGGCAAGTAGTGACCATCTCCATTGATGGAGAGATTCTGGAATAAAATGTTTTTGCTGAAAGTAAGTGTCTGAAAAAGGAGATTGTATGAAAATGCAGGGAGACAGCATCATCAGTGCCCTGATCGGGTTGGTGGGAGCCGTATCAAATAACGGAAAAACAGAGCAGACCGACAGCGTGATCCGGGAAGCGTTTCTGTGTTTGACGGACGCAGACAGTGAGGAAGAAATGGTACAGAAGATACATGCAGAGAAATTCATCATTGCGCCGGACTGTGCCACCTGCCTCAATCCCTGCGGCAATACCTCAGATTACGATATGGCGCAATTTTATGCAGCAGATGTGAAGGTCATCTCTGCGAAGCGGGATCTGATCGAAACTGTTTGTAAAAAGCTGGGTTCGTCGGAAAATGTCCCGGAGGATGTTTATCAGGGAATTGCCTATCTTGGGTATGATCTGGAACCGGAGGCTTATACGCAGATACAGCAGAAGATTATGTGCTAAGATTTGATTCAATAAATTGAGAGTTAGTGAAATACATTGGCAAAATCCACGAA
>UMFK01056331.1_pt1 | contig 83061 bp, 71 predicted proteins | sample 1964981 | NCBI WGS metagenome assembly UMFK01 (sample SAMEA4836043, study PRJEB28245) | human gut metagenome | biome: gut microbiome; material: fecal sample | place: Denmark | collected 2008
GAAAAGGTTGAAGAACTTAACCAAGAAATAGAAAAATGCAACAAGCTTGGCAATCTTAATATTCAACTCATTCTGAACGAGCCAAAGGCGTTTACAGGCTTTATGGCACACTATGGTAAATTTAATAATGTAAAGAACTACATAGCCCTTGTAGGCCCTAAAACCGCCAATTTAGAGGAACATATCGGCTATTATGGTGAAAGACTTGTTCTAAAGGCTCAGCAAATGGGGCTTAATACCTGTTGGGTAGCAGGAACATATAAAAGAAGGAAATGTGCTTGCAAAATAAATAGCGGAGAAAAGCTTGTCTGTGTTATTGCCATAGGCTATGGCGAAGACCAAGGCATACCTCACAAAAGTAAGCCTATGGAAGAACTTTGCAAAATAGAAGGCAATGCTCCAAAATGGTTTGAAAAGGGTATGCACTGTGCAATGCTCGCACCAACAGCAATGAATCAACAAAAATTCCTTTTCACCTTTGATGGTAAGGCTCTTAAACTTCAAGCCTTAAAAGGTAAACTAACAAAAATTGACCTTGGCATAGTAACTTATCATTTTGAGCTTGGCTCAGGACTTAGTATTAAAAAATAATTTTCAAAAGATTTTATTTTTGTGTGGATTTTATTTGTTCGTATATAATAACGAACAAATAAAATCCATTCTTTACTCTAATAAAATAAAAATACACAAAAATGCAGACTGTATTCGACAGTCTGCATTTTGCTTTGATAATAACTTTTAAAATCTATCAGAAAGTTTTAATTAACATTTGTCTTTCAGGGAATCCTCCTGCGCTTTAGGAAGTATGAAGTATTTCGCCGTCTGCGGACGGCGACAAGGGCGTTACCCTTGACCTACAAGCCTTTGAAAAGGCTTGAGCGAAACTTTTAATTTTTTATAATTATATTTTCAGTATACTCATATCACCAGTTTGATTATACGCTTTAATTCTATTGACACAAGGAAGCTTAGAGCCAGTCTGTAAGATATTATAAAACTCATTATCTGCACTATTTGTGTCACCAATAAGCATATATAAAGCACCAAGCTGATATCTTACAAAAATAGATTTAAACCTATTTTTTGTTAAATTATTGTTTAAAACAGCATTTGTTCGATTTATAAGCTCCTGTACATTTTGCTGATTAGAATTTAATCTAAAATTATATTCTGCAACAGTATATTCAAGCAATAGTTTCAATTCATAGTATATATTTACAGGAAATCTTGCTGTGCGAAATATCATTTCACTATTGCTAATATATGAAGATACCATATCGAATCTATTTAAATTCATATAACATTCTGCTTGCTTCAGAAAGATTAAAAATCTCATATCAAGGCTTAAGCCCTGATAGCCATTAGCCGCAAACTGAGAAAAAATATCCAGTGCATCATTATATTGCTCATTATTTATATAACCACTTGCAATATTAAAATTTATTGTATTGCGGACATTTTTACCTATAAGTAGTTTATTAAGAAATTTATACTGTTCATCAAGATAACTATGCACATCATAATTAAGCTTGGCGAGTGATTTTTTATATTTATTATGTGCAAATTTATTTGTTATTACAAGTCCCAAAATTGCTATAGCCACTACTCCAATAGAAATAAGAAAAATATAGCTTTCATTAGTAGTTACACTAAAAGCCAAGGCTGTAGCTGTTAGAACCAATAACAAATAATAAACAATCGTTGTTGATGCATAAAGAAATACCATTATATCACCTCTGCAATCAATCAACAATAAGCATAGCATCGCCAAAGCTGAAAAATCTGTATTTTTCAGCAACAGCGGTCTTATACGCATTCATAATATTGTCATAGCCTGCAAAAGCTGAAACAAGCATAATCAAGGTGCTTTCAGGCAAATGGAAATTTGTAATAAGGCAATCCATAGCCTTAAATTCAAAGCCAGGATAAATAAAAATATCCGTCATACCGTCACTTGCCTTAATTTCGCCCTCACGCTTTGCAACAGATTCAACAGTTCTGCAGCTTGTAGTACCAACACAAAAAACTCTGCCACCATTTCTATGGGTTTCATTGATAAGAGTAGCTGTTTCTTCACTCATATCATAATGCTCTGAGTGCATCTTGTGCTTTGTTACATCGTCAACCTTTACTGGGCGGAATGTTCCCAAACCTACATGGAGTGTAACAAAACCAATTTTAACGCCCTTTTCTTGTGCTTTTTTCATAAGCTCTTTTGTAAAGTGCAAACCTGCTGTTGGTGCAGCCGCAGAACCTATTTCTCGGCTATAAACAGTTTGATAGCGTTCTTTATCTTTCAACTTTTCGTGGATATATGGTGGCAAAGGCATCTGACCAAGCTTATCAAGATTTTCGTAAAAACTGCCCTCACACTCAAATTCAAGTATCCTATTACCGTCATCAAGTATATCAATAACCTTACAATGCATAAGACCATCGCCAAAACTAAAGCTTGTACCTATTTTAGCACGCTTTCCGGGCTTTGCAAGAGCCTCCCACTTTTTGCCCTCAATACAGTTTAAAAGCAAAAATTCAACATTTGCATTAGTTTCGTCCTTAACGCCATAAATTCTCGCTGGCAAAACTCTTGAATCATTCATAATAAGGCAATCGCCCTCATTCAGATAATCAAGAATATCATAAAAATGCCTATGCTCAATCTCGCCTGTTTTTTTATGCAAAATCATAAGTCGAGAACTATCTCTTGGCTCTAATGGAGTTTGTGCAATCAATTCTTCTGGCAAGTCATAATAAAAATCGCTTGTTTTCATATTTAAAACCTCTTAGTATAAGTATGCAAGATTTTTATCTGTTGCAAGATTATCTATTGAATAAAGCAACAAAATTGCATCTGCTTTTTCGTCCTCAACAAGTGCTGAAACATCTTTTTTATAATAACGCAGGTCTACCATAATTATCTCGCTATAATTCTGCGATAAAAAAGGTACTGCTGCGTGTGCATATGAATCCTTAACAACAATCAGCCTTCCACCTTTTGCATTGCTGTTTTTAATTCTAACTAAGCTATGGTTTCCATCAAGGAAAACAGGGTATTTGTCATCATTCTTAAGCTGTTCACGAAAGAAATAGCTATCAGAGCTTATAGCTTCTCCGCCGTCTGAGATTTCAACGCTAACGGAATCCTCTGGCTGATTTTTTCTGCTCCAAAGCTCTATTTTATCAGGCGGAAGAGTCCATAAAGCACTTTTGGAATATGAAGTTCCATAAAAGTCATCAATCGTTTCAACAGAAAATTCACTTTCATCAACAGGCTCATAGCCCATAGCATTACCTAAAAGCTTATAACATTCAAATGCACCCTTACTTGTCCAGTGGTGGTCTGTTTTGTAATAAAGCTGTTCAGATTTAGCTTTTTCCTTAAAAGCCTCTGTTACATCAATAAACTTAATATTCTCACTTAGCTTGTTCTTAAATGAAGAAATCAGCTCATTATCCTTATATTCCTCGTGATTAAATGGCAATTTATCGCTGTTTATATATCCCGTTGATGGAATAACTGTCATATATACGGGTATGCTTGAATACTCAGCATATTCATTTATATATTCGGCATTTTGAGAAAGTATCTCGCTGTCTTTTGTTGGCTTAGGAAATAAATAACTGTCACTGCCAAGGTAGATTCCCTTAGAACCGTTTCTGCCTGTAACAAGTTCATACTCTGCACTAAAACCAACAAAGAAGTTTCTTGCAGTTATATGGTCAGAGAGGTAATCGTCTATTCCACTCTGAAAAGTTCCATCAGCAAGTTTTTCTAATGTAAACTCTGGAAAATCTGAAAGTTTTCTTTTTTCCTGAGCAGAATAATCCGACTTTGGCGATACAAAATAAAATAACGCAAATGCAAAGATAAATCCACAGAAAATCACTGCTGGCAAATATTTAATAATGTTTTTTATTTTCATAACACATCACTTTAGAATTTATAGTATAAGAATGGATTATAATCACTGCTTACAAGAGCTGCTGTGCATAATAATAAAGCAAGCACACAGCCAGCATTATCAATAACATAAAGAATAGGTTTGCTCTTAATCTTATGATAAAGCTTACTTATAAGCGGAGTAGAAGTTATAGCAGAAACTATAAGTAACGGAATATACGAAATAATCTTTACAGAAATATCGCCCGACATCATAAAGCCATCAGAACCAAACATTCTTGCGAGGAATATTCCCATCTCGTTAAGATTTTCAAAGTAGAAAAGTACCCAACCGAATAGTATTATTATTATCGAATAGATATGTGAAATAATAGCAGGAGCTTTTTTCAGAACTTTCAACATAAAAAGCTTTTCTATCATCAGCAATACACCGAAATAAAGTCCCCATAAGATAAAATTCCAGCTTGCACCATGCCATAAGCCAGTTAAAAACCACACCACAGCTATATTTATAATCTGTCGATAAAGTCCTTTTCTGTTGCCGCCAAGCGGAATATAAACATATTCTCTGAACCAAGTTCCGAGTGAAATATGCCATCTTCTCCAGAACTCTGTAATACTCTTTGAAATATACGGATAATCAAAGTTTTTCAAGAAGTCAAAACCGAACATCTTGCCAAGTCCCATTGCCATCTCTGAATATCCACAGAAATCAAAGTATATCTGAAATGTATATGCGATTATTCCAACCCAAGAACCTAAAGCACCACTTTGCGTACCGCTCTCACGAACAGCGTCCCAAAGATTGCCCATTTCATTTGCAAGTAAAACCTTTTTAGATAAACCAATTAAAAATAGCTTAACACCATCAGTAAATCCTTGTAAAGTTTCCTTTCGGTGCATAAGCTGTTCGGCAACATCTTCATATCTTACTATCGGGCCAGCAATAAGCTGCGGAAAAAGCGATACATATGTACCAAAGGTAATAATATTCTTTTGTACCTTTACAGTGTTTTTATATACATCAATCGTATATGACATAGTCTGAAATGTATAGAACGAAATTCCGATAGGCAAGGCAATCTCCAAAATCGGAATATTAAGAAACGGCATAACCATATTAAGCGTTTCTCCTATAAAGCCTGCATACTTAAAGAAACCAAGTAATCCGAGATTTAATATTACAGATAGTATAAAAATAAATCTTGCTAAACCTTTTTTCTCTCTATTTATGCCTATCAATATACCAGATGTATAATTCAGTAATATTGAAAACAGCATAAGTATAACAAGCCAAGGCTCACCCCACGCATAAAAGACTAAATCGACTATGAAAAGCGTAAGATTTCTAAATCTTCTTGGTGTGATATAATAAAGTGTCAATACAAATGGCAAGAACACAAATAAAAATATTAAGCTTGAAAAAACCAAATCGAACCATCACCGCATTTCTCTAATACTCAAAATCAAGCGCCAATGGCATCATTATAAATTTGCTTAATCTGGTCTGCCTTTTCGGATATTACAAGAGAAACATAAAGACCATTTGTTTCAACCTTTGCACTCTCAATAATTTTAACTTGGTCCGGGTCATAGTTCTTTATAACATTATACTTTGACTGCCAATCATTTTGAAGCTTATCAGCAACTTCCTTTGCAGCAGCCTCATCTTTGGCCTTAACATATATAAATTCATCTTGTCTAAGACCATCAGTGCATATTGCACCAGAAAAATCCTCTGCCTGTTCATCAGTTATCCCGAAAACACGCTTTAATCTTCTCTCATCAAAATCAGCCATATCGCTTGGAAGCTCTACTTCTGCCTTTACCTTTTCAAGAGCAGTAGACAACACAGAGCTTTCAGTGTTTGAAGTATTTGAGCTTTCATTTTTAGATTCGCTTTGACTTGATTCAACTTTAGAGCTTTCTGTGCTTGCCACAGAAGATGTACCTTCTGTCTTTGAATCTGTTCCGCTATTGGAATTTCCACAAGCAGCAAATGACATAACTATCATAGCTGATAAAATTATTGCAAAAACCTTTTTCATTTTCAAAATCCTCTCTTTTCCATAAATTACTCAACATTCTGTTTCAGATATTCAACCCATACTTTACAGCCATCATCAGAGAAATGTATTCCCATAGCCTCAGGGTCACTGCAATATTCTGGAATTAAATTTCCCTTTTCATCTTTCATAACAGAGGCAACATCAAGATATTTATATCCAAGCTTTTCCGCCTCTGCTTTAAGCTTAATATTAAACTCATCAATAGATTTATTGTTCAAATCCTTTAACTGCATATTCTCAAGCATAGGTGTTACAGACTGAATATAAATCTCAACATCAGGACTTTTTTCTTTAATTTTTGAAGTCAGAGTTTTCATATTTTCAATAGTATCATCTATGCCATAAAGACCTATATCATTCATACCAAACATAATAAAGACCTTTTTTGAACCAAGCATTTGAACACCGTCATCAACAGTATATTTTTCGCCCTCATATGTAGGGTGAACATTTCCATCAGCGTCTATATCCTGCAATGCCGCACCATAGCCCAAGCTTCCAGCACAGAGAAATTCTGCCTTTCCAAGAGAGCCATTATCTGCATAATATGATAATTTAAGTGTTACACTATCCCCCACAAATACTGCATCATCAAACCAGCTTGATTCTACCTCAGTTTTAGATTCGGTAGATTTTTCTGAAGCTTTTGATGCATCTTTAGAAGACTCATCGTTTTTAGAAGACTCATTATCTTTAGAAAATTCATCTTCTTTAGAAGATACATTGTCTTTAGATACTGGTTGTGAAATTTCAGCCTTTGAACTTTCAACAGTAGAACTTTCAGATTTATCTGAATTATTTTCTCCACAGCCACTAAAAATAATAGTTGTTGCCAAAGCGGTTATTATAAATAAAATTCCTATACGTTTCATACTTTACCTCCAAAATTAAAAGGCTTGTTAATACCACAAAAACTATGTAAAGCTACCATCTCAGTATCTCACAAACCTCTTATTATGTTAAACTTATTCCATATAATTGTCAACAAACATCGACATATATTTCAATTACAATATTGTAATTGAAAAAATCATTTTGATGAATGTCTGCCATCTGATTTTTTAACATGACGCATACTCTTTTTTCCAGGTCCTTTCAAAAGTACATAAGCACTAACTGAAAAGGCAACAATACAGTCAACAACAATTATTAAAATTACAATAAATGTATATCCACCAGAGAAATTTTCCTCCTCTTCAACATCTAACCTACCCTTATATACATATGACTTCTTTTCAAAATCTGAGAGCAGTTTAAATTCAAAATGCTTTTCATTGGCGAATTTTTCAGCACTGCTTTCACTACTTGAATAAATAGTAAGATTTTTTGAATCTTTGAAAGCATCATCATTTATAGAAACTGTTCCAGCATAAAATGCAACTTCTTCAAGGTTTTCACAATTTTTAAAAGCTGAGCCTATCTTAGGGCCTCCCTTTACAACTACCCTTGTAAGACTTATGCAATTATCAAAAGCATCATCTTCAATCTTGCTGACATTTTCAGGAATTTCAATCATGCCCAATGATATACAACTATCAAATGCATTTTCTTCAATTACTGTAACACCAACTCCAAGATTTACATTTTTAAGCGATGAACATAAATTAAAAGTATTACTTTCAACAGTTTTCAAAGCCTTTGGCAAGCTTATACTTTTCAATAAATTGCAATTTTTAAAGGCATTTTTGCCTATCTTAGATGTACTATCTGAGAATTTCACTTCTTTAAGCTTAATACAATCTGAAAAAGCTTTGTCAGCAATGCTTACTCCTGAAGCTGAAAGGTCGGCGGTTTCTATTGCGGAACTTTCAAATGCTCCCTCTTGAATAGACTTTGTATTTTTTGTGGTTTTAAGATTTTTAACAGTTTTATTATCAAGAAAAGCACTTGCACCAACTGTCTTTATATTTTCTTGTAAGGTAAGGTTTTCGGCCTTACCACAATAGCTTATAAGCATTCCATCGCCAAGTATAATATAATCATCTTTATAATTATTTATCCACGCTGTATTTTCAAAAGCGTGACCTCCGATATTTTTAATATTTGGAAGTTCACCAAGCTTTTCGAGAGATTTGCAATTATAAAAAGCATATTGACCTATGCTTTCGGTATTATCTGGCAAAGTCATCTTGTTAAGTGAGGTACAGCCCATAAAAGCATAATCTCCAACCTTTTGCAGCTTATCTCCCAAATTAACAATCTCAAGACTTGTACAGTTTGCAAAAGCCATTTTGCCGATTTCTATTACCTCATCTGGTATAGAAATTTCCTTTATCTTAGAACAGCCCGAAAAAGCAAGTTCGTCAATTTTATCAACACTTACTGGTATAGAAAGTACTTCAATCTGTGAGCAAGAAGCAAAAGCCGCCTTGCCTACGCCTGTAACTTCCTTACCATCTATATCTGACGGAATCTTTACGCTTCCACCAAGTCCTCGATAAGAAGTTATAGTTATGCTCTCGCCGTCCTCATTAATCTCATACTCAAAAGCCTCATTACTGCTTGAGCTATCTGAAAATACTGTCGGAGCATATACTGCCAATGAAGCAACCAATGAAAAGGCTACTGCAAACGAAAAAATTCGTTTAGATTTTCTCATTATTTTAATCATTCCTTTATATCAAAAACGCATTAATCTACTAAGTCATTCATTAGTCATTATAATAGCACATTTCGACACTATCCGCAAGGAATAGAAATAATTCAAAAATGAATTTTTATACTTATACAATAATTCTCTTTCAGAGTAGTGATATATAAGGATATTTGCCATCAAATAAGAACATTATTCAAGTCCTAAACATATAATGTATGAGGAAAACATTTCAAGGAGGATTTCAATTGGCTATAATAGTATATACCGTAAATAAGGGAGATACACTTCATAATATTGCCGAAAAATTCGGCTCATCTGTTAATGCTATTGCCCGTGCCAATGGCATAGTAGCACCATTCAAAATTTATCCAGACCAAAGTTTAAGAATACCCGTTTTTGAGGAATCAAATTTTATAACATATACAGTTCAGCCGGGAGACACTCTATATTCTCTTGCAGAATATTTTGGCACAACGGTCGGTGAACTTGCCAATGCAAATGAGCTTGAAGACCCTGAAACGATAGCTATAAATCAGGTTTTGCGCATACCTGTTAAGATACAATCATTACCAAATATTTATACAGTAAAACCTGGTGATACACTTTATTCTATTGCAAAAAGATTCGATACAACAGTAAGTGAACTTATAAACCTCAATAAAATAACAACACCAAATGTTATTTATCCAGGGCAGCAGATAAAGCTTTCATAAATAGCATTAAACAAAAATATCCAATATATGAATATCACCCCGAAAAGTAGTCAATGCTCTTTTCGAGGTGATATTTTTGAAAGATATTTTACAAAAATTTGCAGTATGGACTATATTTGATAGCAGAATTATAATAATCTATGCACTGAATGTCAGCGACTATATTTTTACTTTGATATTAATCCAAAGCGGAATATTTCAAGAAATTAATCCCATTCTTTCAATGCCTATAAATAATTTTAGTGGCTTTATTTTAAAATGTATCATTCCATTCATACTATTACTATATAGTCGTCATAGATTCCGAAATGCAGCTGAACGACAAATTAAACCTATAAAATATATCTTAGATTGCACCATTGGAATATATGCCATAATCAATATATTCCATATCTGTTGGTTAATTCTTATGACCTTCTATTTAATTCCGCTCACAGAACAAATCGCTCTTACTTTAGCTAATTCGTAGTAAAAAACAATTTTAAGTGATAAAATTAATTAAGTCAGTTATTAATTTACAGCTTGACAATAAAAAACAAATATGTTATTGTTAATTTATAGAGGAAAAAGGAGGAAAGTCTGAATGACATTCTCGGCTTACACAATGCGATTTAACAGCTATTATTATCACCGTTACTTTAAGACGGTTTATTTTGCTGTACCGAAAAGTGTTGTCTAAAAGCCTTAAACTCTATGTTTTCTCAATTATAAGGTGAATTTTCAGGACAAAGCTCTTTCGGGCTTTGTCCTTTTTGTTTTTGAAGTATTATTGCCGGCTTATACTAAAGACAAAATTCACAAAAATATTAAAAAAAGAAAGGAAAGTTCCTATGAATCAAAAAGTTTTACTTATGGGTGGAAGCTATTTTATTGGAAAGAAAATTGCAGATGTTCTCTCAAAAGAATATTCTGTGACCGTTCTTAATCGTGGTACAAAACCCAAAAGCGAAAATGTCGAAACGATAATCTGTGATAGAAACGATTCTCAAGCTATGAAAATCGCTCTCTCAGAAAAACATTTCGACTTTGTAATTGATGTCAGCGGTACAAATGCAGAGCAAAGCAAAATTCTTTGTGAAAACCTTAACCTTGAAAGCGTAAAATCATTTGTATTTATAAGCTCAAGTGCGGTTTACGATGTTGAGCATTTGAATATTCCTTTCAGCGAAAATGATTTCCTTGCGGAAAATAAATATTGGACAGACTACGGCACAAATAAAATTGAAGCCGAAAACTATCTAATTAAAAATTTTGATAAAGCCGACACAAATCTGTTCATATTAAGACCACCATATGTTTACGGCGAAAACAATTATGCACAACGAGAATCATTTATTTTTGAACATCTTCTGAAAGATAAACCGATTATCGTTCCAAATAATGGAGAAACTAAGTTGCAGTTTATCTATTCAGGTGACCTTGCAAATATAATCAAAACACTTATTCAATCGAACTTATCTGGTACAAACATTTTCAATGTAGGTAATAAAAAGCCTATCACTATAAATGCGTGGATAATGGCTTGTGCCAATGCAATAGGTAAAAAAGCAAAAATTATTTGCTTTGATTATGAGGCTAATTCTTATTCAGCTCGTGATTTCTTCCCATTTTTCGATTATAATAATGTTCTTGATGTAAACAAGATTAACAAGATTTATTCTCAGGAAACTCCATTTATAGATGGCTTAAAAATAGCTTTTGAACAATTCTTGAAAGACAGAGATAATATAATTTTCAAGCCAAATGTAACTAAAAATGAAGAAAATATTCTTAAATCACAAAATATAAATTGAATTTTTGAAAGGAAAGATTATAATGATTATAGTACTTAAAAGCACAGCTACAAAGGAAGATTCCCTTTTGTTCAAAAATAAGCTTGAGCAGGAATACGGCGTTAAAGTAAACGAATGGACAGGTGTTGAATCTACTGTTCTCGGCTTAATTGGTGACACAACTAAAATCGACATCGACTACATTTCTGCACAAGATATAGTCGAAAGCGTAAAGCGTGTTCAAGAGCCATACAAAAAAGCTAATAGAAAATTCCACCCAGATAATACAGTAATTTCATTCGATGGCGGACAAAAAATCGGTGATGGCAGCCTTTGCATTATGGCAGGTCCTTGCTCAGTTGAGAGCGAAGAACAGCTTAACGGTATCGCAGAAAAGGTCAAAAAGTCAGGTGCTACCTTCTTGCGTGGTGGAGCATTCAAACCAAGAACTTCTCCATATGCTTTCCAGGGCTTAAAAGCAGAAGGTCTTGACCTCCTCAAAGAGGCAAGACGAGTAACAGGCTTACCGATTGTAACAGAGATTATGAGAGTTTCTCATATTGATATGTTCGAGAATGTTGATATAATTCAAGTTGGTGCGAGAAATATGCAGAATTTCGAGCTTCTTAAAGAGCTTGGAAAAATTGATAAGCCTATACTTCTTAAAAGAGGACTTGCAGCAACAATCGAAGAATTTCTTATGAGTGCCGAATATATTATGGCTGGCGGCAACGATAAGGTTATTCTCTGCGAAAGAGGTATCCGCACATACGAAACCGCAACAAGAAACACACTCGATATTTCCGCTGTTCCTGTCTTGAGAAAGCTGACACATCTTCCTATTATCGTTGACCCAAGCCACGCTTCAGGAAAATCTTGGCTCGTAGAACCACTTGCTATGGCAGCAGTTGCAGCAGGTGTAGACGGCCTAATGATTGAAGTACACAATGACCCACCTCACGCACTTTCTGATGGCGCTCAATCACTTACACCTGAGCAGTTCGACTTAGTCGCAAGGCGTGTATTCGCTATGAAAAAAGCTTACGATGAGGCTATGACTATTGAATAATTTTGATATATGCTTAGTGAGGGCTTCACTTGCTGACGCCAAGAAAATCTGGAATATGCAAAAAGAAGCCTTTGCAGAGCTTTTTGAAAAATATCAGGATTTTGAAACAAGTCCTGCGGTAGAACCGCTTGAAAAGACAATATTCAGATTAAAACAGCCGGAAACATACTTTTATATGATACAGCTTGATAAACAAACTGTTGGTGCAGTGCGTGTGGTTGATTCAGGAAATAATAACCGAAAGAGAATAAGTCCTATATTTATATTACCTAAATTTCGCAATATGGGTATTGCTCAAAAAGCAATTATACTTGCTGAGAAAATCCATGGCAGTAAAAATTGGGAACTTGACACAATTATACAGGAAAAGGGAAACTGCCATTTATATGAAAAGATGGGTTATCGAACTACAGAAAAAACTAAGATAATAAACGATAAACTAACGCTTGTATTTTATCAAAAATAAATCTTTATTTGGAGTGACTATCTTATGAATATCATCATATCAGGACTTGGAATAATAGGCGGTTCTTTTGCTAAGGCTTTGGCAAAATACACTGACCACCATATAATCGGCATAAATCGAAGCGAAAAACCTCTGCAAGATGCTCTTGCCTGCGGTGCAATACACGAAATTGGCACAAGTGAATCTATCAAAACTGCTGATATGATTATACTCGGAACTTTCCCAGAAGCTGCTGTAAAGTTCGTGCGTGATAATGCCGATATTATCCCGAAATCCTGTATAGTCACCGATACATCAGGAATTAAAGGACAGATATGCCCCGAACTTGTTCAGCTTTCAAAAGAATACGGCTTTAAATTTATCGGCGGTCACCCTATGGCAGGCAAGGAAACAAACGGCTTTGCCTCCTCTGATGCTGATTTGTTCCAAAATGCCAGCTATATAATAGTTCCTTGTGGTGCTGATGAAAAGGACATAAGCTTTATTTCTACACTTATGAAAAAAATCGGTTTTGGAATAATTAAAGTTGCAACTCCTGAAGAACATGACCGAATGATAGCTTACACATCACAGCTTCCTCATGTTATTGCTTGTGCTTATGTTCTGAATGAAAGCTGTACAAATCATAAAGGTTTTTCCGCGGGAAGCTATCGTGATGTATCAAGAGTAGCAAGAATAAATGTTCCACTCTGGACAGAGCTTTTTTCCGAAAACAAAAATTCTCTTGTAAGTGAGCTTGATGAATTTATTGAAAATATGACAAGCATAAGAAACGCTGTTGCAGATGGTAATAATGATGCAGTTGCAGAACTTCTCTCAAGGGCAAGAGATATAAAAGAGAGGACTGACGGCTGATGAAGCGTATACTTTGCTTTGGCGATTCAAATACATATGGGTATAAACCCGACCGTTCAGGGCAATTCAATGAAAACATTCGCTGGACAGGCTTGCTTTCAAAATCGCTTGGAGATGATTTTACAATAATCGAGGACGGCGTATGCGGAAGAACTCTTGCACTTGATGACCCTATGTTTGTAGGCAGAAACGGACTAAAAAGCATAGAAAATTCTATTCGCAGTAATTCTCCGATAGATTTACTCATAATTATGCTTGGCACAAATGACCTCAAATACTTTTACAGAATGACCGCAGAAAAAATCACAGAAAACTGCGGAAAGCTTATTGATAAAGCTATTTCTTCCTGTGAAAATCCAGATTCTATACAGATTTTGCTTATCTCCCCTATACTGCTTGGTGAGAACATTCTTTCAATAAATTCAACATATAATGCACAGTCTGTAAAAACATCACACTCGCTTGCAAAAAAATTTGAAAATCTTGCAAAGAAAAAGAATTGTTATTTTCTTGCAGCAGAAAATTATGCAGTAGCATCTGATGTGGATTGTGAACATATGACCGCAGCCGAACACAAAAAGCTTGCCACAGCTATTGAAAAAGAAATCCTCAAAATTTTCAAATAAAGTTTCTAAAATCAAAAGTTTTGCTCAAGCTTTTTCAAAAGCTTGCAGTTTCCAAAGGCAGAGCCTTTGGTCGCTCTCCGCAGAGAGCGAAACACTTTATGCCTCACAAAGCGCAGGAGGGTAGAAAAACATTCCAGTGGAATGTTTTTCGTAGGGAACCCTCGCAGGGGGTTCCCTAAAAGACAAATTCTGACTAAAACCTTGAACTTGATAATTTTTTAGAAATTATTATGAAATAATATCTATAATCGAACTCATGTTAAAACTAAGGGGCGAATCAAATGTATGATGAATTGAAAAAAGCCATAGATGAAAGCAAAAGTATAGTTTTCTTTGGTGGAGCCGGAGTTTCCACTGAGAGCGGTATTCCCGATTTCAGAAGTGTTGACGGACTCTATAACCAAAAATATAAATTTCCACCCGAAACAATTCTAAGCCATACTTTCTTTATGCGTAACACTAAGGATTTCTATGATTTTTATAGAGAAAAAATGCTCTGTCTTGATGTCAAACCAAACAAAGCACATCTTGCCCTTACGAAACTTGAAAAAGAAGGCAAGTTAAAAGGCATAGTTACTCAAAATATAGATGGACTTCATCAGGCGGCAGGCTCTAAAAATGTATATGAACTTCATGGTTCTGTTTTAAGAAACTACTGTATGAAGTGCCATAAATTTTATCCAGCAGAATATATTGCTGAAAGTACTGGTGTTCCACACTGTACTTGTGGTGGTATAATTAAGCCCGATGTTGTTTTATATGAAGAAGGTCTTAACGACCGTACCATAAATGAATCTGTAAAGCTTATTGCTAATTGTGATATGCTTATCATTGGCGGAACTTCGCTTAATGTTTATCCTGCGGCTGGTTTAATTCAGTATTTCAATGGAAAATACCTTGTGCTTATAAATAAATCTGAAACACCTGTTGACCGCAAGGCTGATATAGTCATACACGATTCTATAGGTAAGGTTTTAAGTAATGTTATTGAATAATTTATTGTAAATTTAAAGGGAACGAAAATATTTTCGTTCCCTTTTTTAGCTAATAAATTTTCCTAAAAATAAAATCGGTGGACTTAGTCCACCGATTAAGAATCAAAGAGATGTTAAGGGTTTTGCCCTTAAAACCCACGAGGGACTCCGTCCCTCGACCCTGCGAGCAGCTTTCACCAGCAAAGCTGGTGTAGAAAAGGCTCGAGCGAAACTTTTAATTTTTATCTGATCCATAATTTATTCTTAAATTCAATCTTGTCCGCATATAAATGTATATCATAGCTTTTGCGAAAGGCGGACTGATATGAATAAGAAAAAATTTCTCGTAAATTCAATACTTCTTGTAGCAACAGCCTTAATAATAAGAAGTATGGGACTTGCATTTCGTGTATATATGTCAAATACGATAGGTGCAGAGGGAATCGGACTTTATCAGCTTATTTTAACAGTTTATATGTTCTTTGCCTCGGTAACAACCGCAGGAATAAGCCTATTTGTAACAAGGTTAGTAACAGATTATCTTGCAAGAGGTGAAAATGGTATTGCCAAACGCTGTGTAACCCTTTGTCTGATAATTTCGGTAGGCATAAGTACAGCGTTTGGAATTATGATGTTTGCATTTTCCAATGAACTGGGAAGCGTTTTTTTAGGCGATTCAAGAACGGTTTTATCAATTAAAATTCTTGCACCAAGTCTGCCTTTTATGGCTGTTTCAGCTTGTTTAAGGGGATACTTTCTTGCAAGAAGAAGTGTAATAACAACCTCCTTTGAACAGCTTTTAGAACAGCTTGCAGAAATAGCTGTTTTTGCAATTCTTGTTGGCAAGCTTGCTCCTATGGGGCTTGAATATGCCTGCTGTTCAATCGTAATTGGCACAACGGGTGCAGAAATAATTTCGTGCATATATTCCTATATACTTTACAGAATAAGCATTTCAAAAATCAAAGGCAAAGCAAAAAGAGTTCCACATTTTCTAAACAAATTCACCTCAATAGCCCTACCTGTTACAGGAAGTTCTTGTCTGCGTTCGGGATTATCAGCTATCGAAAATTCGCTTATCCCAACAGGACTTCGCAAGAATGGTTCAAACTATACAAATGCACTTTCAACCTATGGAACAATAAGCGGAATGGTTATGCCGATAATAACTTTCCCAGCGATTTTTATAATGCCACTTTCAACGCTGATTATTCCAGAAATATCCCAAGCTAAAGCACAAAATAAAGAAAACTCCGTCAAACGAATATCCGAACGGCTTTTCAGAATCGGCCTTTTATACTCCATTCCTGTTATGGCAATAATGATATTTTTATCAAATGAATTAGGAACAGTAATTTATAATTCAAGCGATGTAGGCATATATATAGCAATTCTTGCACCAGTAATCCCGCTTATGTATCTCGACAGTGTAGTTGACGGCATACTAAAAGGACTTAACGAACAAGTAAGCTATTTGATATTTAATTTCATAGATTCTGTAATAAGAGTTATATTGACATATTTCTTACTACCAATTATGGGAATTAAGGGTTTTATAATAGTAATATTTGTCAGCGAATCACTTAATACAAGCCTTAGTATCTGGAGATTTCTTAAAGTTGTGCAATTAAGACTTAAAATATTTGAGTGGATAATTCGTCCTTTGCTTTGTGTCGCCTTACCTTGTTTATTGATTATAATGTTACCGTTCAAGCAAGATAGCATATTAGGCTTAATCATAAAAATTTTACTTTCGTGCATTGGATATATTTTATTGTTATACATAACAAGGCGAAATAATAAGAGATTTTCTGTTCAGAAACTAAGGATAGAGTAACAAAAAGCGTTGGCAAAATTTCTTGCCAACGCTTTAAAATATCTAAAAATTAGTATGAAAGAACCTCTGCACCGTCTTCAGTGACGAGAACCATAATCTCCCACTGTGCAGACGGTTTCTTATCGGCTGTATAAATAGTCCAACCGTCATTTTCATCTTGGAAAATCTTATCTGTACCCATATTTATCATAGGTTCTATTGTGAATATCATTCCAGGAACAAGAAGCATATCTTCTCCCCTCTTTGAGCAATATCCTACCCATGGGTCTTCGTGAAATTTCAAACCAACACCATGACCGCCTATTTGCCTTACAACTGAATAGCCATTTTTGACAGCGTGTTCATGTACAGCTTCGCCCATATCTCCAAGAAATCCCCAAGGCTTTACTTCTTTAAGTCCTAACTCAACAGCTTCCTTTGTAACCTCAACAAGCTTGCGTTTTTCTTCGCTGACATCACCTATGCAGAACATTCTTGAGGAATCTGAAAAATATCCATTTAGTATAGTTGAGCAATCAACATTTACAATATCGCCATCTTTAAGCACAACATCATCTGACGGAATACCGTGGCAAACGACCTCATTTATTGATGTGCAGACACTCTTAGGATAGCCTTCATAGTTCAATGTTGCCGGTATACCGCCCATTTCTGTTGTCTTTTTATAGACAATATCATCAATTTCCTGAGTTGTCATTCCTGCGTGAATCTTTGCAGCAACCTCATCAAGAACAGCTATATTTATCTTACAGCTTTCCTTTATAGCTTCAATCTGAGCCGGTGTTTTAATAATGCTATGGTCTGGAACTTCGTGTCCCATAACTTCAAATTCTTCTATCTTGTTATCAAATTCTTCATGGCATTTTTTATATTTCTTGCCACTTCCGCACCAACACGGTTCATTTCTTCCAAGCTTCTCCATTTATAAAATCTCCCTTGATAAAATATATTAAAAAATTAATTTTCAAAAATAATATGTCGCATCTTTCCTGCAAGATATAAAGAACCACAGATAACTACCGCTCCGTCGGCTCCCGCATCTGATATAGCAAGCTCATAGGCTTTGCGATAATCCTCAAGAGGTGTAACATCTTGGCAATATTTGCTGACAACTTTTGCAAGCTCTTCTGATGACATAGCTCTTGGATTATCAGGTGAAAGAGTATATGCTTTATCGAAATTCGGTGCAATATATGAAACCGCTGTTTCTACATCTTTATCAGCCAACATTCCCATAATAAGTATTTTTTTCTTGCCAGAAAGATATGCTTTAATCGCATTTGCGAGAGCCTTTGCACCACCTGGGTTATGAGCTCCATCAAGCAATACAATAGGATTTTCGCCGATAAGCTCAAGTCGTGCAAAGAATGACGCTGTGCGGAAGCCCTTTTCAATGGCTTCCGCTGTAATCTTATATCCTTGTTTATAAAGAATATTTAAGGCTTCAAGAGCAGTTGAGGCATTTCGCAGTTGATGTTCTCCGATAAATGGGATAAACAACTTCATCTCGCTATCAATACCGAATCTACCTTTTGCGGAATATATAAATTCTGAGCCCTTTATATCAGTTTTAATCAGCTTTACTGCGGAATCGTCTGCAATAGTCAAGCTTGCTTTATTATCTTTGACAGAGTTTTCAACAACAGGTATAACTCCGTCCGGCTGGTTAGCATAGACTACCGCCTGACCATAAGGCTTTATTATTCCACACTTTTCATAAGCTATCTTTTCGACTGTATCGCCAAGAATGGCTGTGTGGTCGAGTGAAATTGACATAATAACTGACACAATCGAGGTATTTATTATATTGGTAGCATCAAAGCGACCGCCTAAACCAACCTCTAATACCACTATATCACATTTCTGCTCAAAATACCACAAAAAAGCTAAAGCTGTAATAAATTCAAACTCCGTTATGATTAAATCTTCCTGTTTCATCTCGTCAACAATTTTTGAAACTCTTTCTGTGAGCTTAGAAAGTTCGTCCTTTGGAATCATTTCTCTATTTATACGAAAGCGTTCACGAAAATCCATTATATACGGTGAAGTATAAAGCCCAGTCTTATAACCAGCCGCAGTAAGAACATTTGAAATCAATGTACAAGCTGTACCTTTGCCGTTTGTTCCTGCAACATGGACAAATTTTAGCTTATCCTGTGGATTGCCAAGGCGATTAAGAAGTTCGCCAATTCGCTCAAGACCTGGTTTTATACCAAATTTAAGCAAAGAGTTTACCTTTTGAATTGATTGAGAATAGTCCATTATAACCTCCATAAGCACATTTACCGTGCGTATAATAGTATATAACCTTTTTTTATGTTTTGCAAGTGCATAAAAATAAAGTGGGAATCCTTTCGGAACCCACTTTTATCATAAACTTCTAAAACCTAATCAAGCATTTTCTGCAAACCCTCGGTAACGGTATATTCATCGTCAAAGTAAACATTTATATTACCGTTTGAGGTATATGCTGAAAGGCTTTTACTTGCGGAACTGTTGCCACGGCCTGAAATATTATCGTTGCCATTAGATGTTCCGCTCTCTATTCTGAAATCTTTTTCTTTTCCGATAATAGTTGCAATAATACTGCCATTGCTGGTATCAAGCTCAATTTTATCGGAATCAATGCCTTTTGTATTGATGTTTCCATTGCTTGTTTGTGCATAGAAAGAATCATTAGCAATAGTATCACCAAGATTTATTGAATTATTTGAAGTATCAAGTCTTACAGAATCGGAATTTATACTACTGATATTGATACTTGCGTTGGAAGTACCAAATTCAAGACTATGGCTTAAAACAGTTTCCGCATTGCAAGAACCATTGCTTGTATCAAAGTTCACAGTATGAGCCTTTATATTTTCTCCGTTAATGCTTGCATTAGATGTCTTGCAGTAAACATCATCTGTAAATTCTCCGCTAATATCTATATCTGCATTTGATGTTTCAAGATAAAGACTATCTGCATTAAGGTTATTGGCAGTAATTTTTGCATTGCTTGTTTCAATATTTATTTTAAGAGTTTTGTTGTTTTTAGGAATTTCTACTACTGTTTCAAGCTTACCACGCTTTATGTTAACCATTCCAGTATTGAAAATATTGCTGAAAAAATCGGTTTTATCTTTTAAAGTGATTTGTCCGTCCTCAGTTGTAACGGTAGGCTTATGCTTATTATTTTCGTAATAGGTTATGCGAATTTCGTTTTTATCGTCTTGACGATAGCAAACTTTTACTTTCATTAAGTCTATATCTACCTTAACAGATGAAATTTCACTGTCACTGACAGTAAAAACTTTTTCTGTATAGTCTTCATCTAAATCTAATTTAACAAAATCAAAGCCAACCATAGCAAAACCTATTAAAGCTATGATTAAACCGACTGCACAGACAATTCCTGTAATAGCTAAAAATTTCTTTGTCATTTTTAAGCCTCCTTTGTGTATGTTCTTACATATGCCTTAAATATTTTTTGTGTGATTTTTATGCAGAGAAGTATAAATTTCCACGAACCATAGGCTGCAAAAAGTCCCAAAGCTGAAACAAATATTGCTACTCCAAGCTGGCATATACCTGCTCCAATAGATGTAAACATAACAATAAACGAACCTATTATTGTAAGGACTCCGCCTAACTGCATTCCAACAGATGCTGCCACAAATGAAACTGCTACTGAATATAAAATTGCTAAGGCAGTAATCACAAATGGAATTAAAATCGAAAATCCGACTATACGACCTACGCTTAATTTTTCAGGCTCTTTAATATGCTTTGGTTCTTCTCCATATTCCTGTGTTTCTGCAAGAATTTTATCTGCAAGTTCACGAGGTGTTCCAAGCTGTGAGAGTACCCCATTTTCTGGTATTCCTGACTCGATTTTATCGCCAATAAGTTCAGCATAATATTCGATTACTCTATCTTCTTCTGTTCTGCCAAGCGGCGAAAGATAGAGTCTTAGTTCTTTAAGATATTCATATTGATTCATCGTTTACCTCCGCAATAAATTTATATATTTTGTCGATTTGTTCCCAATCCTTCAAAAATTCATTGATACGCTCAAAGCCAAGTTCTGTTATTCTATAATATTTTCTCAATCTACCATTATGCTCTCTTGAATCTACTGTCAAACAACCTGATGACTGCAAACGCTTTAAAATCGGATAAAGCGTTGATTCAGAGATTTCAATATTTGGCGATAAGTCACTAATGATTTTATAGCCATAGCTTTCTCCCTTAGTCAAAACTTTTAGCACACAAACTTCAAGCATACCTTTTTTTAGCTGTGAATCCAAATGTTAAGCTCCTTTCTGAAATATACTGCCTTATGTGGTATACTATATCATACACAGTATATCGTGTCAAGAGGTATCGATAAAAAATCAACAAAAAAGAACGGCTCTTGATAGAACCGTTCTTTTGAAATTATTTAATGTGAGTTCGATGAATTCCTTAGTTAATAATAATTTATAAAAGTAGAGGCGAACTGCATTCGCCCGTTAGGTAAAGAATGTTAAGGGCTTTGCCCTTAAAACCCACAAGGGACTCCGTCCCTTGACCTTTGCAAGCCTTTAAAAAGGCTTGAGCGAAACTTTTAATTTCTGTCGAACTCGTGTTATTTAATAAATTGAAAGCTATTATTTGCCGATGATTTCCTTAAATCTCTTTGCAAGAGAAACAGAATCAAGACCGTATTCAGCAATAAGTCCAACTGCTGGACCTGAATGACCGTATGTATCGTTGATACCAATTCTTGTAACTGGTACTGGATATTCTTCGCATACAGCAGATGTAACAGCCTCGCCAAGGCCACCAATGACATTATGCTCCTCGACAGTGATAATTCTTCCTGTTTCCTTTGCTGCCTTAATTATAATATCCTTATCAATAGGCTTGATTGTGTGCATATTGATAAGTCTTACATTAATACCCTCTGCCTCAAGTGCCTTAACTGCCTTGAGTGATTCATAAACAACAAGACCAGTTGCAATAACAGTAACATCGTTGCCTTCGTGGAGAGTAATACCCTTACCAATTTCAAACTTATAGTTATCAGGGTCGTTAAAGCTATCAATAGCAAGTCTGCCAAGTCTGATATAAACTGGGCCATTATGCTCATATGCCGCCTTTGTAGCTGCTACCATCTCATAGTGGTCAGCAGGATTGAGGATAACCATTCCTGGAATAGTTCTCATAAGAGCAATATCCTCAAGACACTGGTGAGTTGCACCATCTTCACCAACAGAAATACCTGCGTGTGAACCTGCAATCTTAACATTAAGTGCAGGATAAGCTACTGTATTTCTGATTTGCTCGTATGCACGACCTGTTGCAAACATTGCAAATGATGCAGCAAATGGAACTTTGCCTGCTGCTGCAAGACCTGCTGCAACGCCTATCATATTACATTCTGCGATACCGCAGTCGATAAACTTATCTGGATATTCTTTTGCGAAGATGTCTGTTTTTGTTGCAGCGGAAAGGTCTGCATCAAGAACGACTATATCTGAATGTGTCTTTGCAAGTTCACAAAGAGCCTTTCCGAAGCTCTCTCTGGTTGCTATTTTAACACTCTCTGCCATTTATAACCATTCCTTTCAATAATAAAGGGTTTTATTTAAAATTAATCTTTAATTTCTGCAAGCTGTGCTTCAAGAACCTTTTGCTGTTCTCTGAGTTCGTTAAGTGCAAGCTCATACTGCTCTTGGTTAGGAGCTTTTCCGTGCCAGCCCACCTGGTCTTCCATATAAGAAACGCCCTTGCCCTTAACTGTTTCTGCAATGATAACAGTTGGCTTACCCTTTATGGATTTAGCCTTTTCAAAAGCTTCCTCAATCTGGTTGAAGCAGTGACCGCAAATCTTTATAACCTCAAAGCCAAAGCTCTCAAACTTCTTATCAAGAGGCTCAAGACCAGCAACTTCGCTGACCTTACCATCAATCTGCAAGCCGTTATAATCTACGATATAGCAGAGATTATCGAGGTTGTGATGTGCTGCAAACATTGCAGACTCCCAAACCTGTCCTTCTTCACACTCACCGTCACCGAGCATTGCGTATACACGATAGGAGGCATTATCCATCTTAGCTGCAAGAGCCATACCACAAGCAGCAGAAACGCCTTGTCCGAGTGAGCCTGAACTCATATCAACACCAGGAGTTCCTTTCATATCAGGGTGACCCTGAAGCATTGCACCTATATGGCGGAGAGACTTTATCTCTTTCTCAGGGAAGTAGCCTTTAATTGCAAGTGCTGCATAAAGACCAGGGCAGCAATGACCCTTAGAAAGTACAAATCTATCCCTGTCTGCCCACTTAGGATTCTTCGGGTCTACATTAAGCTCCTTAAAATAGAGGTATGTAAAAATGTCTGCGGCAGAAAGTGAACCGCCCGGATGACCCGATTTAGCATTAAAAACTCCCTCAATTATAAGCTGTCGTACTTTGTTAGCAGTAATTTTCAGCTCTGCTTTTTCTCTTTTGTCCATGGATCATATTCCTCCCGTAAAATGAATAAGAAATATATTTAGACTTTCGCTTTATGCGAAATCCATTGCGTAATTATTATCACTGTTATTTTTTTGGTGCAATTCTTCTGCCAGAAGAACCATTGCCTCCATTAGCTTGGCGTCTTGGGTTATTAGCTGTTCTACTGTTAGCCTTCTGTGACATTTTCTTTCTTCTCAACATCATAAATACTACAAAGCCAATTCCTGCGACTCCAAGCACTATTAAGATTATGCCTATAACCAAAAGCCATTCGCCGTTTCCGACATATTTGCCATCTTTAAAATCTTTAAAGCTTCCGCCCTTAGAATTTTCATTACTTGGTGATTTACTGCTACGCTCTGCATTCTGTGAGCTAAGCTCTGCTTCCGCCTGACTTTGAAGCTCTGCCCAGTCGGAAGAAGTCATTCTTGAGGTTTCTTTAGAAGCTTCAGTTTTAATTGTGCTTGCACTGCTATAATCATCTTCAGCCATAGCGATTATCGGACAAGAAACTGCAAGAACCATCGCCGAAAGTATAGCTATAAGTTTTTTTTTGAATGTGATATGCTTCATTATCCAATCAACCCTTATGATTTATTCGCCAAAAGATTCACACTAAAAACAATGATACCAAATTGTATTTTAACACAACAAACGAAAAAAATATAGTAGCAACGCATAAAAACCGCAAAATTCCTACTATTTCAACAAAATTCACTAACAAATTGTAGAATAAAGCAACAAAATAGTTTTAACAAAAATTGCAAAAAGAATTTTTTGATATTTAAGATTTTATTCCTTGTATAATATCTAACTCTTTTAGTCTATGATTTATTCCGTTAAGCACTTGCAGCTTTCTCAAGCTCCAAAGCGGAGCTATAAGCTCATCAGGATTTCCATCTCCTGTTAATCTGTGTATAACCATTTCTCTTGGCAAAATAGAAATAATCTCACAAACTATTTCTATATATTCTTTCTCAGTAAGTGCTTTAAATTCGCCTTTTTCATACATTTCAAGAAGTTTTGTATTCTTTAAAATGTGCATAAGCTGCAATTTAATGCCATTAGCTGTTTTTCCGATATATTCTGCTGTAGAGAGAATATCTTCTTTTGTTTCATAAGGCAAGCCGATAATCATATGAGTTATAATTTCGACACCGATATTTCTAAGCCTTCTGACCGCCTCATCATAACACGAAAGTTCATAGCCACGATTTATAAGCCTTGCTGTTGATTCATTTATTGTTTGTAAGCCTAATTCTACCCAAACTGGTTTTATGCGATTAAGCTCAGCAAGCAATTCAATAACATCATCACTAAGACAATCGGGTCTTGTGGCAATCGAAAGTATAGCTATATCATCTCGCATAATTGTATCCATAAATAGCTTGCGAAGATATTCAACAGGGGGCATATGTATTAGTATAGGCTTGAAAATATGCTATAAATCTATTGCCCTGATATTTTTTACTGACAAGCGTTTTTGCTTGCTCAATCTGCTTAGCAATATCAGGATTAAAATTTGCGGCGAAATCTCCCGAACCTCCAGCACTGCAAAAAATACAACCGCCCTCGGAAATTTTGCCATCACGATTAGGACAAGTCATTCCACCATTGAGAGATAGCTTATAAAGCTTTTCGCTATATCTTTCTTTAAGCATATAGTCTAAAGAGCAGTATCTTCTGCCACCCCAAAAAGTTTTTTTCATCTTAATTTCCCCATATTTTATATTAAATATAAAGCAAACGAGCCAAAAGACTCGCTTACTTTATATTATTAAAAGGATTATCATTTTTTAGATTCTGGCATTGAAACTACAATTTCAGCTTCTTCTCGTATATCGCTTTCTATGCCTGATATTTTTTCTGTAACATTATCAAACAAGCCCATTATGGTCGCTCTATATCTTGACGCAAGGTGAAAGCCTAATAAAGCCATCAATGCTGTAAATACAACAATAAATACGATAGCTCCTGTAAGCTTTGCTGTTTTCTTCAAACCTTTTTCGTTAGATTTTCGCATAATCCCCTCCGCAGTATCTTTTATTGCTATAATATTATATCCTAATATAAATTACTGCAATAGGCAAGTAGAAATAACCAATAAAAAACTTATTCCATTATTTTTAAAGAATTTTTTCCATACCATATTTCTGAATACTTAATCCGCACTTTTCATAAAAACTTTTTGCAGATTCATTACAAGCCCATACATTAAGAGTGACATTATAACAATTACTTTTCTTAGCAAAATCTAAAACAAATTCATAAAGCTTTGTGCCGACCTTATGACCTCTTGATTTTTCGGAAACGCATACATCGTCTATATAAAGAGTAGTCTTATTGTACATAGAGTTTCCATGATACTGAAATACGCAAAAAGCATAACCAAGTATTACATCATCTTCTGCAACAAATATTGGTTTCTCATCATTTTGAACTAAGGCTTCAAGTTCTTTTGTTGTATACTTTTTCTCGCCTGCTTTGAAAAGGTCTGGTCTGCCATCTGAATGTACTTTATGAACTTGATATAACAATTCCTCTATCTGTGGTATATCTTCTTTTTTTGCTCGTCTGATATTCAATTTAGTCCTCCGAATTTATAATTTAATTTTCTCTGCCTTGCATATTCTTTGAACAGCAAATTTACCGGTTGCTACGGCACATGGTAAACCGCCTGGTGAATATATCCACTGTCCCGAAATTTGGAAATTATCTATGCCATCAATTTTACCGTTATGACCTTGAGATTGTTTAGATTTAGGCGTAGACATAAAAGACATCCAAGAGCCTTTATATGCTCCGCAATATCTCTCATAGGTTGCAGGCGTTGCTACATCTATAATCTTAATTCTGCCCTCAAGCTCTGGAAAATGCTTTAAAATACGCTTTAGAATTTCCTCAGCAATACGCATTTTTTCAGCTTTATAGGCTTCTTTATTTTCATAAAGCTTTTTCCAGTAATCAAATTGTTGTGTGTTTTGAGAAATATAAGATGTAATGGTTGTCTTGCCATTTTTAACAAGAGATTTATCGTATGAGTATACCCTCATACCAACTCTATCTTCGGTTTTTCCTGCAATTTCATACTTTTCAGAATCAAATATAAATGAAATCGGCAAATTGCTGACATCGCCGTCAACAGCAAATGCTACAAGAACATTTGATTGCAGGGGATTATTTTCAAGGTCATCGTAGTATGGTTGAAGCTGTTTATCAACATACTTGCCACGAAGTAGTTTTTGTAGGGTGACATTTGCATCACAGGCTGAAATAACATAATCTGCGTCAATAATATCCCCATTCTGAAGTTTTACTCCTACTGCTTTGCCGTCCTTTATGATGATTTCATCTACGCTTGTATTAAGTCTTAGCTGACCGCCGAGAGATTTATATTTATCTGCCATTCTCATAGCCATAGCTTTAGAGCCTCCAACAGGAATACCGCCGTTGCCACTCACAATGGTAGCATAAGAAAACATAACCTGTGAAATGGAATAATTATCCGGCATAAAGCTTCTGAACACTTTTTGCAGAATAGGACTTTTGAACCTCTCTGCAAATTCCTTACAGCTTACTGCACTATATTTTTTCATAGAACCAAAGCCTGACATCATCTTTTTGCCGAGCTTCATCATATCAATGATACTCATCATATCCATAGGCTTTGATGTAGGCATTTCAATACTTTCAACAGCCTTGCAAGCGGAGATAAATTCATCAATCAGTTCAGAATCTTCAGCAGATACAGACAAAAGTTCCTCTCTTAACTTATTATAATCATTATAGAAACATATCTTTTTTACATCATATTCAAACATATAATAATAGTCTAAATTGATTATATCGATGCCGTCTAAAGCGCCAACCTCGCACCACAAATCATAAAGCTCAGTATCCTTTTTAGTACCTGTAAGCCAATGAATACAGCCGTCTATATGACTGCCCTGCCTATCCCAGCCTGTACATTCTCCGCCTGCGACAGAATTTTTTTCAAGCACTATGCTTTCAAAGCCATATTTCTGTGCAAAGATTCCAGAAGTAAGGCCCGAAATTCCTCCGCCGACAATAACAATCTTTTTCATAGCAGTTTTCCTCCTATAATTAAATTTATTTACGCTCTTAAAATATCAACTATCCATTCAGCCTTTGGACAAGGTGCGTCGGGATTTATTGCCGCAAATGTTGCAATTCCTTGTATCGCACACCAAAAAGCTATTGAAAGCTCTATAGGATTTCCTTGTCGAATTGAGCCCGATTTCTGACCTTTTTCAATCAGCTTGACAGATTCGGAGATGTTATTAACCTTTAATGCAATTTCACGAATATGTTCAGGTGTTCCTTTGTCTATCTGTGCATTAGCCATAAGCACAAACATCTTTGCAACATTTCTATTTAAATTTATTGATGAAAAAATCCAATCAGTAACACATTCAAAAAAGTTAATCGGGTCATCAAACTGAATTTGCATAGAGTTTTGAGTTCCACCAAGCCCCATCTCTACAAGTTCTTTATAAACCTGCTCCTTAGATTCAAAATAATGAAAGAAAAGCCCCGCACTCATATTTGCCGCCGCAGAAATATCACTTATCTTAGTCCCTGCAAAGCCTTTTTCGACAAATAAATTCAAGCTAACTTCCAGTATTTTATTTCTTCGTTCTTCCTTTTGCTCTTCTCGTTTGTTCATAAATAAGCTCCTACGAAAAGTTATTTTATTGAATCTTTATTCATTGAATTTTTATTTAATGAAATTATAGCACTGCATATCTATCTTGTCAATAATTTTTCAAAATAAAGGCATAAAAAAAAGAGAACCCTTTCGGACTCTCTTTTTCTTTGATTATTTTATATACATAGAAATATCAAAAGCTTTTACTGAGTGTGTTAATGCTCCTATGGAAATAATATCAACACCACTTTCGGCAACCGCTCTCAAGGTTTCATTAGTGATACCGCCTGAAGCCTCAAGCACTGCTCTGCCGTTAGTAATTTCAACAGCCTCTTTCATAAGTTCAGGACTCATATTATCGAGCATAATTATATCTGCTCCAACTGCAAGAGCTTCTTTGAGTTCGTCAAGGTTTCTTGTTTCAACCTCAATCTTTGTCATATGACCGATTTTCTTTCTCAAAGCAGTAACTGCTGCTGTGATTCCACCTGCTGCATCAATATGATTATCCTTGAGCATAGCTGCATCTGAAAGATTATAGCGGTGATTCTTTGCACCACCTGTCATAACAGCGTACTTCTGAAGTGGACGCATACCCGGAAGTGTCTTTCTTGTATCAGCAATACTTGCATTAGTACCCTCAACAAGCTTTGTTGCTTGATTAGCCGCCGTAGCAATTCCACTCATATGCTGAATAAGGTTGAGTGCAGTTCTCTCACCCTTTAAAAGTGACGCTGTTCTGCCCTCAAGACGCATAATCTCATCGCCATATTTTACGCTCTCACCGTCTTTGATGAGAATTTCGATTTTAATATCACTATCTATAAGTTCAAAAACTCTTGCGGCAACTTCTACACCACAAAGTATGCCTTCTGCCTTTGCAACAAGCTTACCCTTGCCCATCTGTTCAGCAGGAATGAGGTAATCCGTTGTAACATCGCAATAATTGATGTCCTCTAAAAGAGCCGTTTTAATTAAATTATCAACATAAATTTTATTCAGAATCATTGCTAACCTCCTCAAGAATTATGCAAGCAACACAAGCAAGGCTTCTTGCCTCAACAAAGTTATGGTCGATTTTGTAGTGTCCGTTAAGGAGTAAATCTTTGATTTCCTTTGCTCGTTTTAAGCCTGCCGGAACAGCACTTGGGTCTGGAATTACAAAATGAGATGTCTGCATAATCTTTCTGATTTCGGTTCTGAGTCCGTGTGGAAGTTCATTACCTTCAAGAGATTCCTTAGGCGGAAGCTCGCCAACAGAAGCTCCATTATCGTTTTTAAGCTTTTCTGTAATATCCTGTGCGGCACGGCGTGAGAATACCAAAGCCTCAAGCAAAGAGTTACTTGCAAGACGATTTGCACCATGAACACCTGTATGCGAGCATTCTCCTGCGGCATAAAGTCTATCGACAGTAGTTCTTGCATTGAGGTCAACATCTATTCCGCCCATAAGGTAATGCTGGCATGGGAATACTGGTATTCTATCCTTTGTAATATCAATACCCTCCTCAAGACAACGCTCATAAATCATTGGGAAACGATTCTTTACAAATTCTGGGTCTTTATCGGTAATATCAAGATAGAAATTCTCATTGCCCTTTTTGCGTGATTCGAGAATTATGGCATTTGAAACAACATCTCTTGGAGCAAGCTCTCCACGCTCATCATAATTAAAGGCAAATCTTTCGCCGTCACAGTTGAGCAAAACTGCTCCTTCACCACGAACAGCCTCACTTATAAGAAAACGCTCTCTGTCTGCTTCTGCGGCAAAAGCTGTTGGGTGGAACTGAATCCAGCTAAGGTGCTTAATTCTTGCACCAAGCATATGTGCAAGAGTAATACCGTCACCTGTTGCGATAGCTGAGTTTGTAGTATACTGATAAACTCTGCCGATACCGCCAGACGCCATAATGCAGTATTTTGCACCAACAAAGGCTTGTTCGCCATTATCGAGAATTAAGCCTGCAAAGAATCCATTATCTGCCTTTTCGAGAGAATAAAGAAGTGTATTCTCAAGAATATCAACATTCTTATGTTCCTTAACCTTTTCAATAAGTGCATCAACAATAGCTCTGCCTGTTGAATCCTTATGGTGAACTATTCTATGTCTTGAATGTCCCGCCTCAAGGGTCATCATCATCTTACCTGATGCGTCAAGGTCGAATGCAACACCCATCTCTTTAAGCTTGAGAACATCTTGAGGTCCTTCGGAAACAAGCACCTCGATTGCAGCTAAATTATTTTTATACTTACCCGCAATAAGTGTATCAGCGATATGTAGCTTAAAATTATCATGGCTCTTATCAAGAACAGCCGCAACACCGCCCTGTGCCAATGAGGAATTGGAAAGTGGAAGTTCTCTTTTGGAAATAAGCAAAACACTTACATTCTCAGGAAACTGCAATGCTCCGTAAAGTCCAGCAGCACCTGCTCCAACAACAATAACATCATATTCCCGCTTCATAATTAGTACCTCTTTTTATTTCACATTTCTAAAATTTTATTATTCTAAAAAAACCTTAGACTTATTTTATTGTATCATAATTTATATGAAATTTAAATAGGAAAAATAAAAAAAGTGCCGACTGAACGACACTTTTTTTATAATAATCAATTCATATAATATTATGTTTGATTACATAATCTTCAATTTCTTCAGGTTCCATTACTTTGTCATATTTACTTTTAACCTTAGAAACAGTCATATCATCATTAATATAGTCAATGAAATCTTTAAAGTCAGGATTTTCTTCTACTAAACGATTAATTGTTTTCCAATCTAAAGTTTTATTTATTTTGGCTGGAAATAAGATTTCACTTTGTTCAATATTTTTAGGATTCAATTTAATAAATCCTATCCCAAAAGAATTGTTTAGCCTACTCATCTCATCTAACAACTCTGAATCTTTTTTATACTCTAAAGCTACTAAATATCCCTCATTAGCCCAACTAGAATTAGATACTGCCTGAAAAAAATATTCTCTAAGATGTCCAATATCAATTTTAATCTTCATTTCAAACGAAAATAATTTTATTGCATTTTCATTAAAGGATTTTATCATATCTTTTGTACTTTGATTATAGTCTTGAAATGGAAAATATACACCAACTATATCAGGATGTAACCATTTATTTTTTCCTTTTTTATCATTATTAGATTTTTCATGAAAAATAGTTTTAGTATAGCACTTAAAATGAGAATCATTTTTTACATATGCAGAAAGCAATGGATGTAGTTCTCGTTCACTAAAACGATTTTCTGATATTTGAGTTTCCTCAGAACTAACTGTATCAATAAGACTAGTGCTTTGAGTAAATTTCATATCCTTTAACTTAAATTTTATTGGTCTATTTTTTGTTTTCTCAAATATACTATTTACATTATCACGTATATCTAAATATATTCTTGCACCTATAGTCTTCCAAGGTGTTTTTCCATTACTTTTAATTTTATCCTGAAAACCATACTCTTTAGATTTATCCCATATTTCCTTATCAGTTAATGGAATACCAGCTTTACGTATAGTATCTTCCGCTAATTCTATTAATGTATATTCACTTCTCTTTCCCACATTATCACCTCACTATAAGTTTATTTTTAAAGTATCAATAATATATACATCTTTATTCAAGTCTTTTAATCGCTTTAGATTTAATATTTTTTAGAAGCGAAGCTCTTTATAGTTGCCTAAGAATGAAAATTCCGGAAGTTCCTCTGAAAGCGAACAGAGAAGATTTTTAATATGCTCGCTTTGTGCATTTCCTGTAAAATCGAGATAGAAAAGATATTCAAAGCTTTTACCTACCATAGGACGAGATTCTATCTTAGTAAGATTTAAGCCATGAGAGGAAAAGCGTGAAAGTACACTGCAAAGCGAACCTTTGACATGAGCAACAGAAAAACAAAGGCTTATTCTGTCCGCATCATCGGAAATTATAGGATTCTTGGATATTATTATAAAGCGTGTGCAGTTATTTTCGTCATTTTGTATGCCCTCTGCAAATACCTTTAAGCCATATTCCTTCGCGGCATATGCTGAACAAACTGCTGAGAGGCTCTTATCGCCTTTTTCGGCAACCATTTTGGCGGCGGCTGATGTACTTGCATAAAGCATAGCTGAAAGTTTATGCTCATCTATAAATTTAGAGCATTGTGCCAAAGCCTGGTCTTTTGAATATACCTCCTTAACATCAGAAAGCTCCGCTCCCTCAACTCCTGCTATGCAATGATTTATTTTTAAATCGACTGCACTTACTATGTAATAACGGTATTGCAGCATAAGGTCGTATACATCTATAACTGAACCAGCAGAGGAGTTTTCTATCGGAATAATACCATAATCTGCCTCTTTATTTTCCAGTGCCTCAAACACACTGCTGAACTTTCCATAAAAAACAGGCTCGCTCTCAGGAAAAAGCTTCATCAAGGCTATGTGTGTATTTGAGCCTGCATTTCCAAAGCAAGCTACTTTTTCGTGGGTTTCATTGATTTTAGCCTTGCTATCTGCTGAATCAAAAAGCTTTCTTAGCTCTTTTCCTGAACCTATTATATCGTGCTGTAAGCCTCGGCTTATCTCCATAATATTTTGGAAAAGAATCCTTGTACAATCGGCATATCTGCCTGAATTTGCAGTAACCTTATCTATAATCTGCTGTTCTCTCTCATGATTGAAGATTGGCATATTGTTTTCTGCCTTATATCTTGCAACCTCTTCTGAACAGCTCATTCTGCGAAGCAGCAACTCAACAAGCTGACTATCTATTTCGTCAATTTCTGCTCTTATATCCTTTAAATCCATTCCGTAATCTTCCTTTTTATTTTTCATTCATATGGTATACTTATCCATCATAAGGTCAAGTATTGCAATTGCTGTCGCATTCTCTATAACTGGTACTGCACGAACTACTATACAAGGGTCGTGTCTGCCCTTTATCTCAAGCTCTGTATTTTCGTGAGTTTCAAGATTTACTGTGTTCTGTTTTTGAGATATAGAGGCTGTCGGTTTAATAGCCGCTCTGAAAATAATTGGCATACCCGAAGTGATTCCGCCGAGAATACCGCCATGATTGTTGGTTTCGGTCTTTATGGTATCTCCGTCATAAACAAAAGGGTCATTATTTTCACTTCCTTTATGCTTAGAACCCTCAAAGCCTGAACCGAACTCTATCCCCTTAACTGCTGGAACACCAAAAATCATAGACGCAATAACATTTTCAACGCCATCAAACATAGGAGAACCTATACCGACAGGTACACCTTTTATAGCACATTCTACAACGCCACCAATGCTATCCTGTGACATACGGCAATCCTCAATAAGCTCACGCATAGGCACTTCTGCACTTTCATCTATAAGACAGAATTTTTCTGTTGAAAGTCTTTCTAAAAGCTTGTCTGATATATCTACTGGATTGAAAAGCTTATCTTCAACCGTTCCAACACTTGCTATATGAGCTGCAATTTTAATTCCACGATCTTCAAGAATTTGTCTTGCGACTGCTCCTGCAAATACAAGCGGTGCTGTTAATCTTCCCGAAAAATGTCCTCCGCCTCTGACATCATTAAAACCACCATAGCGGATATGTCCTGTATAGTCTGCGTGAGATGGTCTTGGCGAGGTCATAAGATTTCCGTAATCTTGAGAGCGTGTATTTGTATTGCGAATTACAGCACAAAGTGGAGCACCTGTTGTTGTATCATTAAGCATACCCGAAAGGATTTCTGGCAAATCACTTTCTTTTCTCGGAGTAGCGGCTTTATCGTTGCCTGGTGCTCTCCTTGCCATTTGTGCTAAAAGCTTATCCATATCAATTTTTTCGCCCGCTGGAAGTCCATTTATTACAACACCTATGCCATTGCCATGACTTTCTCCGAAAATTGAAATTTCTATATTTTTACCCCATGTTGATGACATTAGCGTTACCTCCAAGATTATTATAGTCCTCAAAGAAGCTCGGATATGATTTATTGATACTTTCTGCGTCTGTAATGATGACTGGCTCTGTTGCTCTTGTTGCCGCCACAGAAAGTGCCATAACTATTCTATGGTCATTATAGCCCTGAACTGCTCCGCCATTAAGTGACTTAACACCGTTTATCCTTAAGCCGTCTGGTAGTTCTGTTATATCTGCACCAAGCTTATTTAAGCCCTCTGTAATTGCGTGAAGTCTGTCGCTTTCTTTTATGCGAAGTCTTGCTGCACCTGTAATGGTAGTTGTACCCTCCGCAAGTGCTGCTACAACTGCAAGAATCGGAACTAAATCAGGAATATTTTCTGCGTCAATTTCTATTCCATTAAGCTTATTATGCTTACAGCTAAGAACTTGTCCATTTATTGTTATATCCGCACCAAATTGACGGAGTAATTGATATATAGCTTTATCGCCTTGATAAGATGCAGTATCCAGATTTTCTATGGAAACATTTCCACCTAAAGCCCCAGCCGCAAGGAAAAATGCTGCCTGCGACCAATCGCCCTCTATATTCAAATGCTGTGGTTTATAGCTTTGATTGCCATAAACCTTATAGCCATTTTCGGTTTCTATCGCTGTCACACCAAATCTATTCATAGCGGAAAGTGTCATATCAATATAGCTTTTGGATTCGAGAGAGGAAGTAACTACAATCTCACTATCAGCCTTTAAAAGCGGTAATGCGAGAAGTAAACCTGTTATAAACTGTGAACTGACATTTCCAGGCACTTCAAATATTCCAGGCTTTAGCTGACCGTTTATAGAAAGTGGCAAACCACCCTCTGTTACACAATTTACGCCCGCCTTTGGCAAGCACTCAAGATAAATGCCGATAGGTCTTTCTGGAAGTCTGCCGTGACCTATGAATTTTGCTTTTACATTGCCTGCTCCTACAACTGGAATCATAAATCTTAGTGTAGAGCCTGATTCTCCACAATCAAGAGTTGCTTCGGTATTTGTAAACATCATTTTTCCGTCAATGGTAAGTCTTTTACCAATGAGCGAAACTGCTGCTCCAAGTTCCTTTACACAATCTATTGTGGCACGAATATCGTTTGAAAGCTCGACTGGCTCCATTACGCTTACTCCCTGAGCCAATGCCGCACAGATAACGGCTCTATGGGCGGCACTTTTTGACGGTGGAACAGCCACCAATCCTGAGAGCATTTTTGGTTCTAATACAACATTACTCATATTTCCTCACCCTAAAACAATAATTAATATAATTATAGCATAAAACAACTAAAAATGTCCATAAACTTTTACGAACACTTTGAATATCGCATTTATGTTAAGAATAAATACTTTAGCACATACAAGAAATGTCTTAAAATTTAATGCTAATCAGTATTTAATAATATCATCTGTTGGAGTTTTCAACTTAATGTGTTATTATAAGAATAGGATTGCTTTGAGGTGATTTATCTTGAAAAATAAAATTCTTCCTGCTCGTGAAACTATGGAACGAAGTTATGATACAAGTGGACTTATTATTTATCTATTCTTGATTCCATTTGCTATAATTATTTTACTTTTGCTTATAGTACTTATTATATTTACTCAAATAAAGCAAAGCCCTGAAAATTCTATTGATAATTCATATGATACTCAAAGTGTTGTATCATACAATTCTGAAGATGAAGAAAAGCTCTTGACTCTTGCCTCGGTTTATTCTCCACTTTCTGATGATTATAAACCAAGCCTTGAAAATTATAATGGGATAAAATATGATTCTACTCTTGAAGAACCGCTCTCTGCACTTATCAGTGCCGCAAAGGAGGACGGAGTTACTATTAAAGTTACTGGTGGATATGTTTCTAAAAATGAACAGGATAAGCTATTTAAGTCAGAAGTAGAGCGTCTTATGCAAGAAAAGGATTATTCTCAGGTTAAGGCTGAAACGGAAGCAGAAAAATCTATCCCTAAGGGCAATCATTACGATAGACAGACAGGACTTTCTATAACTCTTTCAACAGATGATAATTATGCTTGGCTTGAGGCAAATGCTTACAAATATGGCTTTATCCAACGATATACAAAATCTGGTGAGGAGGAAACAAAGGTTAAGGCTGACAATTCGCTTTTCAGATATGTCGGAATAGAAAATGCTAAGAAAATACGCATACTTGGTATGACCTTAGATGAATATGTCGATTATGTCAACAGCAGATAAATTTCGCTGTGCGAAATAAACATTTATAAGCTATTTTTTTGTGATATTCTCCTAAAAATAAAATATTGTAAACTTTCTCTTTTATAAGTTTATGCTATATGTTATAATAAAGCTTAGACACATATGTATATATGTCAAACATTAGAATCGGAGTGAATTAGTGATGTATTATCTTGGAATCGACCTCGGCGGAACTAACATTGTCGCTGGCGTAGTTGACGAAAACTACAAAATTATCGCAAAGGAAAGCTGTAAGACAAATGTTCCACGACCAGAGGAAGAAATCTGTGACGATATGGCTCTTGTTGCAAAAAAGGCACTTGCAGTCGCTAAGCTTACAAATGACGATATTTCTTTCGTTGGTATTGGTGTTCCCGGTGCTGTTAACGGCGAAACAGGTATGATTGAATATGCTGCTAACCTCGGTTTCCATAACTGGCCTATCGTAAAGATGATGGAAGAAAGACTTGGAACTAAGGTTAAAATTGAAAATGATGCAAACGCTGCGGCTCTTGGTGAATATCTTGCTGGTGCAGCAAAAGGCTCTAAAAACGCTGTCGCTATCACACTCGGAACAGGTGTAGGCGGCGGAATTATAATTGACGGCAAGATTTACAGCGGTTCAAACTTCGCAGGTGCAGAGCTTGGACATACTGTTATTGTATATAATGGCTGGAAGTGTGGCTGTGGCAGACATGGCTGTTGGGAAGCTTACGCTTCTGCTTCAGGTCTTATCAAGATGACAAAAGAAGCTATTCTTGCAGATAGCGAAAAGGGTACTTGTATGCTTCGTCTTGTCGGCGGAGATATTAACAAGGTAAACGGAATTACTGCTTTCAACGCTATGCGTGAAGGCGATGAATACGGCAAGAGCGTTGTTGATAAGTATATTAGCTATCTTGCTTGCGGTATTACTAATGTTATCAATGTATTTCAGCCTGATGTTCTTTGCATTGGTGGCGGTATCAGCAGAGAGGGCGAAACTCTCCTTGCTCCACTTCGTGCAATCGTTGAAAAAGAACGCTATACAAAGCACAATAAAAAGCAGACAAAACTTTGTGCCGCTACTCTTGGCAATGATGCCGGCATTATCGGTGCAGCTTTCTTAGACTAAAATTCAACTTATAAAAAATAGCCACAAAGCTCAGAAATTTTAACTGAAAGCTTTGTGGTTATTTTTTAGTTATTATAAAATTTTTAGGAGGAATTGAAATGTCAGATAAAGTAAAAGAACAGTTTGAAAAAGAATTTTATGAAGAAGAATTTGAATTATTGGTACTCACAAGTGAAGAATGTAAAGGTGCTATAATGTTAGACAATAAATACATTAATCCATCTGTCGATTTTGTTGCGAGTATAGATTGTAAAACAGGAAAACTAATAAAATCTGAAGGTCGTTTAACATGGCTTATAAAAGATGAAAAATCTAGAAATGGCTATGGATATGATTTTGAAAAATATGGGATATATAAGGTTCTTGTTAGAAAAAGTATTCCGATTAAACTGGACAAATATCAATCAGAAATATGGAATAACAGATTTATGTTAGTAAAATTACTTGAAAAAGATGTTTTGAATAAGGATTTGCAAGAATTAAAAGAATATTATTTAAAGCCTGTAATTCTTGAAAATGATATGGGTACTTTTACTCTTAACAGATATTTTTCTTGGTTTGAATGTAATAATGTAGACTGGAATGGTGCAGATATACTTATATATTTGGAAGTAGATGAAAACTGTGATGAAACAGCGAATTCAGCTATGGCTACTTTACTTAAATGTGTAAAGGATAAACAAGGCTTTGACCAAAAAAATCGTGAGTTTGCCGCAAAAGAATTACTTGATTTGGCAAATGATTGGCTTGAAGATAACGAAGATGAAGACAAGCCAGATAAAATCACAAAAGAAATGTTTATAGATAACATTAAAATGTCTGAATTGTGTATATCACCAGATGGCAGTATAACATTATTTTATGATGATGGAGATATGTTCTGGGGTCATACTATTCAAATAATTATAGATGAAAATGGTAACTATGACAGTGCTGATATAGCAGGATAATTTGATATTATAAGTATCTAAATTATAAAAACTTCGCTTATTCTTACAAATTAGCGAAGTTTTTATTTTAAATATATTTTTTTACATCTACGAAAAGTCTGCCCTTACGACTTTTGCCTGAAATTCCGACAACTTCTGCTTTGCCCTTGCCACGCATAGAAATTTTATCGCCTGCTTTAACCTCTTTTGATGTATCTGTACATACAAGCCAATTAAGCGATACTGCCCCTTTTGTGATAAATTCCGCAGATTTTGTCCTTGAAAGTCCAAAACACTCTGCCGAAATGCTGTCTAAACGCATAGAACTTACATTTATGCTTATATCCTGAGTTTTCAGAACAGGTACTTCATAGCTTTCGCTTTCTCGGATTTCAGCATTATATCTGCCGACCTTTTTCAGATTAAATTCTACAAATTCTGAAATGGAATTATGACAGAAAAATTGTGCTTTATCTTCATTTATAATTATATCACCTATCATCTCACGCTTTATTCCAAGTCCCATAAGTGAGCCAAGAATATCTCTGTGTGTAAACTCTGCATTGGAGGAAATAACTGAATAAAGCTTAATTGGCAAGCCCTCATCATTGCAATATTCGTTATCCTTGACACGACAAAGCCTTCGTTCGGCATCATCAAAACCGCCGACAAAATCTATATATCCACGAAATTCTTCTACTTTGGAAATTAGAGTTTGTTCCGCAGGCGTCAGAAAATGTGAATATTCAACAGAGTAGTTTTTTTCACTTCTTGTGATAAGGTCGCTGATTTTTCTGAGTAGAATTTTCTGTTCATCAATGGTTGTATATTTAGCTGTGAAATCTTTCATTTCAGAATTATCACTTTCTTGCAATGAGCCTGAGGTGGTGATGAATCTAATGTATAGTCAAAGAATATCACTACACCTCTCATCAAACTGATGTCATCTTTGGTTGCCGCAGTGCCATCTTCAAAAACAATCTCTGCATCATTCGTCAACAGACTATAACACTCACTACCATCATTTCCGATACAACTAATGAAATCATCATCTATAACAATACCATAAGCAGACAAAAGTGATTCATCTGATGGTTTTGGTTGATTCTCACCGGGATATTTATACGACTTTGCAGATGAAATCAAATCATTTCCTGATAAATCACATACATCATTGATATTATCAAATCGCAGTACCAACAGCTTATCATCATCAACAATATATTGTCGAAGTCCATTATGGCCATAATTTGCGGTATTGGGCAATGAGGCAATTATATCTTTATAAGAAGTACCTGCTTTAATAGCTTTAATTTGTTCTGAAGTAACTCGGGCTGTGTCATAATTTACATCATCAGCAATATTTGATGGGCTAACTTCACCAGAACCGGTATCAGATGATACCGATTTACTTGAATCACCTGAACTTATTTTTGATGAGTCTAGCTTGCTTGAAGAGTTGGAACTTACATTTGATGAAACTGGCTCACTTAAGGAATCGGAACTTACATCTGATGAAACTGGTTCACTTAAAGTAACAGAAGATATTGTTGTATTTGTTTTTTCACTATTGTTTGAAACTGTACCATTTGAACAACCTGTTATACCAACAACAGATGACATAATAGCTAAGATTATTGCGGTCAACTTTGCTTTTTTACTCATCATAGTTATTCCTCCATATATAATAAATTTAATCAAAACTATTTCTTTAAATGAAAACAATCAAAATAAACTCGGTTATTCAAAAGATGTTCTAACTACTATTGCAGACTGTTGTTTCAAACGGTAAATTTAACAAACTAATTAAAACTTTTACAACTATATTATACACTATATTTTAATAAATATCAATAAATATTTCTTAACTTTTTAAAAATAATATATAAATTATGATATTTACCTTATTGTTGATTTTATAAGATAATTACATCTTTAAATACAAAGCATAACAAAAACTCGGTGCCAGTCTATGACTGACACCGAGAATTTTTTTCTGGGCGAATAAACTTAAAAATTATTTAAAAGTATTATTCTTCTCTCATCTTTGCAAAGCACTCGCTGCAGTATACAGGTCTGTCTTCACGAGGCTTGAATGGAACCTTAGCTTCCTTGCCGCAAGAAGCACAGATAGCTGTGAACATTTCACGCTCTGGCTTAGATGCATTCTTTCTTGCGTCACGGCATGCCTTACATCTCTGTGGCTCGTTTACGAAACCCTTAGATGCATAAAATTCTTGTTCGCCAGCTGTAAAAACAAATTCTTTGCCACATTCCTTACAGATGAGAGTCTTGTCTTCGTACATTTGATTAACCTCGCTTTGGTAAAATTATAATTTTGCCCCAGGACGGTTTTGCACCGCCGCCTTTGAAAAGTTTACAACGCTCTACTTTAAGCTACTTGGGCATATAACACACGAATCAGTGCTTTTTAAGTTTTTTTCGCACTCGCTGCATAGCATTATCACAAGCTTTTTCATTTATACCAAATTCGGCAGAAATTTCTGCATATGAATAACCAAGCAGATATAGCGAAAGAACTTTTTTTTCAAGTTCAGTAAGATTTTGCTCTATTGCTGTATAAAGCCCTTCCTCCGCCTCTTGAGATATTATAACAGCCTCAGGCTCGGAAAGACAATCAGCAGAAAGCTCATCATCAAGTAAAACAAAATCATTCAAAATCTTATTCTTATCACTAAGAGCTGTTCTGACGGCTGAAACAATTTTATTTTTGACGCATACTCCTGCGTAGGATTTGAATGCTGAACCTTTTGTTTCATCATAGCTATTAACCGCACTTAAAAGTCCAAGCAAGCCCTCTTGAATCAGGTCATCAGGCTCTAAACCGCTTTTTTTATATTCCGCAGCAACAGAACGGATAAGGTATAAATATCTTACAACAAGTTCACGAAATGCACCCTCGTCAGAATTTTTGGCAAGTTTCACAAGTTCTGCATCTGAAAGACTGTCAAAATTACCAAAAGCCTGATTATCGAACATGATTTCACCTCATTGCACTCTCGTACTAATAAATAATACACTATTTGAACGAATAAGTCAATGCACGTTTTATACAATTTGCAAAATTTCTTATAATTTTGTGTATAAAAATAATTTATTTTCTTATATGAAATTACTTTTAATTTATATCACGCAAAATATTTCTTTTAGGTAAAATGTTGAAGTTTACTTGAATTAAATTGAATTAAATATTGATATAAATAAATTATGGCTGTATAATAAAATTAATAATGCTTAGGGGAGATTTACAGTGGTTGTTAAAATAAATAGTATGGGAATTTACGGCATAGAAGCATATGCTGTCTGTGTAGAAACTGATATTTCGAGGGGATTGCCTGGATTTGAAATTGTTGGCTTGCCAGGAATCGCTGTTAAGGAATCTCGTGATAGGGTTCGTTCCGCTATCAAAAACAGCGGATTTACCTTTCCATCTCAAAGAATAACCGTAAATCTTGCACCTGCAAATATTAAAAAAGCTGGAGCGTTATATGATTTGCCGATTTTAGTTTCAATTCTCACTTCTATGGGAGCATTGACTAATACCTTTGATGACGCTGTTTTTATAGGTGAGCTTTCACTTTCGGGCGAGTTAAGACCTATAAACGGTGTATTGCCTATGGCTATTGAAGCAAAAAATCTTGGCTTTAAGCGTATATTCATTCCATTCGACAATGCCGCAGAGGGTGCTGTTGTTGATGGAATAGATGTCTTCCCTATTAAAAAGGTTTCTGAGCTTATATCAGTTCTGAGAAATCAGACCTCCACTGAACCATATAAAACAATAACCCGTGACACAGCACAGGCTACTTTCTCATATGATTTTTCTGATGTCAAAGGTCAAGTTCTTGCTAAGAGAGCATTGGAAATTGCTGCCGCTGGCGGACACAATATCCTTATGATAGGAAGCCCTGGTGCAGGAAAAAGTATGCTTGCAAAGCGTGTTCCGTCTATACTTCCTGATATGACCTTTGATGAAATGATTGAAACAAGCAAAATACATTCTATTGCAGGAACTATGCTAAATGGACAATCACTTATAACCGAAAGACCCTTTCGCTCTCCTCACCATACAGTTTCTCCCGCTGGACTTTCTGGTGGCGGAACTATCCTAAGACCTGGCGAAATCTCTCTTGCACATAATGGTGTACTTTTTCTTGATGAACTTCCTGAATTTAGCAGAACAGCAATGGAGGTTCTTCGTCAACCACTTGAGGACGGAAAGGTTACTATTTCTCGTGTCAGCGGTTCAATAAGCTATCCAAGTTCAGTTATGCTTATTGCTGCAATGAATCCCTGTCCTTGCGGATATTTCGGTCACCCTACTAAACCCTGTATATGTAGCAGAAAGGCTGTAAATCAGTATCTTTCGAGGGTTTCAGGCCCTTTGCTTGACAGACTTGATATACATATCGAGGTTCAGCCTGTTAAATTTGATGAACTTTCTTCAAATGAAAAAAGCGAAAGTTCTGCAACAATTCGTGCAAGAGTTAATCATCAACGAAAATTACAGCTTGAACGCTTTAAAGGTACTTCTATAACTTGTAATGCGAGAATTACCACAGATAAACTACACGAATTTTGTCCACTTGATGATACCGCAACGGCTATTATGAAGCGTTCGTTTGATGCTATGGGCTTATCTGCAAGAGCCTATGACAGAATTTTGAAAATCGCAAGAACTATCGCAGATATGGACAACAGTGAAGTTATTAAGCGTGACCATATATTTGAGGCGATACAGTTCAGAAATCTTGATAAGAAATATTGGAGTTAGTAAAAACAAAACGGAAACAGCCATTACAAGCTGTTTCCGTTTTTGTTTGATTATTTTTAATTTTTATATTACTTGAAGTATTTTACGCCACTCTCGAAAATCTTCTGGTCTTTCTCAAATGGTACATTCTTATAAAGGTTGTCGCCCTTTCTTTCGGAGTGTCCCATCTTACCAAGAACACGACCGTCTGGGCTTGTAATACCCTCAATAGCACAAACAGAGCCGTTCGGGTTGAACTCGATTGTGTCAGCCTGCTTGCCGTTAAGGTCAACATACTGTGTTGCAATCTGTCCGTTTGCAATAAGCTTCTGGAGCATTTCGTCAGAAACTACGAATCTGCCTTCACCATGAGAAATCGGCACTGAGAATACATCGCCTGCGTTTACAGATGAGAACCATGGTGACTTTGTGGAAGTAACACGAGTATATGCCATATGGGAAATATGACGACCGATTGTGTTAAATGTAAGTGTTGGGTCATCTGCTTTAAGCTCACGAATTTCACCGTAAGGTACAAGTCCGAGCTTGATAAGTGCCTGGAAGCCATTGCAGATACCGAGCATAAGACCGTCACGCTGATTGAGAAGTCTTGCGACTGCCTCACTTACTCTTGGGTTTCTGAAAGTTGTTGCGATAAACTTACCTGAACCGTCTGGCTCGTCACCGCCTGAGAAACCACCTGGAAGCATAACCATCTGTGCATCGTCAATGAGCTTAACCATCTCGGAAATTGTTTCCTCGATAGCTGCTGGAGTAAGGTTCTTTACAATGAGAAGCTTAGGTTCTGCACCCGCCTTTTCAAAGGCTCTTGCTGTATCAATCTCGCAGTTTGTTCCTGGGAATACAGGAATAAATACCTTTGGTTTTGCTGTCTTGATGACAGGTGATGAAGTATTGCGTTCTGTATAAAGTGGGATTTCCTGCTCATTTGCCGGGCAATATGATTTAGTTGGGAATACGCCCTCAAGCTTGAAGCTCCATTCCTCGATAAGCTCATCAATAGTGAGAGTTTCGCCGTTGACTGTGATTGTTTCTGCATCAACAGTTGTACCTAAATCATAATAGAGAATATCAGAAATTTCTGCATCGTCTGCAAGCTCAACAACGAATGAACCTGAAAGTGGAGCGAAAAGTTCTTTTGCTGTAAGCTCATTCTTGAACTCAAAGCCTATCTTATTACCAAAGCTCATTCTTGCGACAGTTGCAGCTGCACCGCCCTCACGGACAACAGATGCTGCAAGAATCTTGCCGTCATTTGCAAGTGCATAGATTGCCTTATATACTTTCTTGAGTTCTTCCCAAGCTGGAAGTCCTGTTGCCTTATCCTCTGGAAGTGGGATATAAACAACCTTAGAGCCTGACTTCTTAAATTCGGCGGAAATTGTCTTAGAAGCCTTTGTCATTGCTACGGCAAAGCTTACGAGTGTAGGTGGTACATCTAAATCCTCGAATGAGCCTGACATACTATCCTTACCACCGATTGATGGGATACCCATATTTATCTGTGCTGTCAATGCACCAAGAAGTGCGGCAGTAGGCTTGCCCCAACGGGAAGGAACTTCGTGAAGTCTTTCAAAATATTCTTGGAAGGTAAGTCTTGAAGTGAGTGGGTCTGCACCGATTGCAGCTAATTTTGAGAGAGATTCTGCAACAGCATAAGCCGCACCGTGGAACGGACTCCAACGGGAAATGCCTGGAATATAACCATAGCTCATTGCAGTTGCATCGTCAGTTTCACCTTTGAGAAGCGGAAGCTTTGCAGCCATAGCATCTTCTGGTGTAAGCTGAGTTTTACCACCGAATGGCATCATAACTGTTGCCGCACCGATACTTGCATCAAAGCGTTCAACAAGCCCTCTCTGTGAGCAGCACTCAAGACGAGAAAGGTTCTTCTTAAATGCAGTCTTTGTGTCAAGTCCTTCAAGAGCCTTTGGAACAGAAGTTCTATAACAATTATCAGCATCAGGAGCAGTAATATATGAAGTTGCTACCTGTGTAACACCGTTTGTATTAAGGAATTCACGGCTGAGGCTTACGATAACATCGCCACGCCATTTCATTGTAAGTCTTGGATTCTTTGCAACTATTGCAACAGGATATGCTTCGAGGTTTTCCTCGCCTGCAAGTGCAATAAATGCGTCAACATCGCTCTTATCAAGTACAACAGCCATTCTCTCCTGAGATTCGGAGATTGCAAGCTCTGTGCCGTCAAGACCGTCATACTTCTTGCGAACCTTATCAAGGTCGATGTCAAGACCGTCTGCAAGCTCACCAATAGCAACACAAACACCGCCTGCACCGAAGTCATTGCAACGCTTAATCATCTTAGCGGCTTTTTCATTTCTGAAAAGTCTTTGAATCTTGCGTTCTGTCGGAGGATTACCCTTCTGAACCTCAGCACCACAAGTTTCAATTGATTCGAGCGTATGTGCCTTTGAAGAACCTGTTGCACCGCCACAGCCGTCACGACCTGTTCTACCGCCGAGGAGAACTATAATATCGCCTTCACTTGGAACGCCACGAACAACATTTTCCTTTGGTGACGCACCGATAACTGCACCGATTTCAAGTCTTTTTGCTGCATAACCCATATCGTAAAGCTCTGTAACTTGACCTGTTGCAAGTCCGATTTGGTTGCCGTATGAGCTATAACCCTGTGCCGCACCTGTTGTAATCTTTCTTGACGGAAGCTTACCTTTCATTGTCTTTTCAAAAGGAAGTGTTGGGTCGCCTGAACCTGTAACACGCATAGCCTGATAAACATACGCTCTGCCTGAAAGTGGGTCTCTGATAGCACCACCAAGGCAAGTAGCCGCACCACCGAAAGGCTCAATTTCTGTTGGGTGGTTATGTGTTTCGTTCTTGAACTGAACGAGCCACTTTTCTGTCTTGCCATCAATAGTTACTGGAACTTCAATAGAGCAAGCGTTGATTTCGTCACTGACATCAAGGTCAGGAATAAGTCCACGCTTACGAAGAAGCTTCATACCAATGATAGCCATATCCATAAGGGATACATCTCTCTTTGTATCCTTGCCATAAATTTCATCACGAGCTGAATAGTATTCTTTAAGAGCATTCTCGATAGCCTCAGACAATGCACCTTTTTCAATCTCAATCTTCTCAAGTCTTGTGAGGAAGGTTGTATGACGGCAATGGTCTGACCAATATGTGTCGATAACACGAAGCTCTGTAACTGTTGGGTCACGATGTTCTTCATCTCTGAAATAATCACGGCAGAACTTCAAGTCTGAAAGTGTCATAGCAAAGCCCATAGAGGAATAATACTTTTCCATTTCCTCATCATTCCAGACTGTGAAACCCTTTATAACTGCAACATTATCTGGAACATTTGCTTTCATATCAAGGCTTTCTGGCTTTTCAAAGGAAGCAAGTCTGGACTCAACTGGGTTTATAAGATAATCCTTAATCTTTTTAAAATCAGTGTCTGAAATATTGCCTGAAACTGCGATAACTTTAGCTGTAACTACCTGTGGTCTTTCGCCCTGTGTGAGAAGCTGAACACATTGTGCAGCTGAATCGGCTCTTTGGTCATACTGACCTGGAAGATATTCCATAGCAAATACCTTAAATTCATCACCGATAGTAATCTTTTCATCATAAACAGTATCAGCATTTGTTTCGCTAAGAATAGTATTCTTAGCTTTTTCAAAGCTTTCACCGTCAAGGCCTGAAATATCATAGCGGTTAATAATTCTTACTGCTTCTGCATTTTTAATACCGAGATTTTGCTTTAAATCTGCGAGCAGGTTTACCGCTTCGACATCGAAGCCCTTTCTTTTTTCAACAAAAATTCTTTTTACTTCTGACATTTCACTACCAATCCTTTCAGTATAATGAAATCTTGACATACTATGTTTATTTTATCACACATTGTCGAATAGGTAAAGCGGAAAATTAAACTTTATGCAAAAGTAAAAGTCCTTGCATCGAATTTTGATGCAAGGACTTAAATTTATTAGAAGGTATAGGGGGAATTGTATCAATATGGCTTAAATTTATCAGGGGAATTTTTAATAATCGTAAGTTTCTTTAATACATCACGAGCGAAACTTTTAATTTTCCTAAGGAGAAGATTTAATTATTTATTTGCAACTGCCTTAAATGCTTCTTCAAGGTCAAAGATAATATCATCAATATGCTCTGTACCGATAGAAAGTCTGATTGTATTTGGCTTAATGCCCTGCTCTGCAAGCTCTTCTTCGTTGAGCTGTGAATGTGTTGTTGTTGCTGGGTGGATTGCAAGAGATTTAACATCGGCAACATTTGCAAGAAGTGAGAATACCTTGAGGTTATCAATGAACTTTTGTGCGTCTTCAGATGTACCCTTAATCTCAAATGTGAAGATAGAACCAGCACCCTTCGGGAAGTACTTATCGTAAAGGTCCTTATAACCGCTCTCTGGGAGTGATGGGTGATTAACTCTTTCAACCTGTGGGTGATTTTTGAGGAAATCTACAACCTTGAGCGCATTTTCAACATGACGCTCTACACGGAGTGAGAGTGTTTCAAGACCTTGGAGGAAGATAAATGCGTGGAAAGGAGAAATTGTTGCACCAGTATCACGAAGCAAGATTGCACGAATCTTTGTAACGAATGCTGCTGGTCCAGCTGCCTTTGTGAAGCTTACACCGTGGTAGCTTGGGTTTGGCTCTACAAGTGATGGGAACTTTCCACTTGCTTCCCAATCGAACTTACCACTATCAACGATAACACCGCCAATTGCTGTACCATGACCACCGATGAACTTTGTTGCTGAATGAACAACAATATCTGCACCATGCTCAATAGGTCTTAAAAGATATGGTGTTGCGAATGTGCTATCGACAACAAGCGGAATTTTATGTGCGTGTGCGATTGCTGCAACCTTTTCTATATCAATAATGTTAGAATTTGGATTACCAAGAGATTCAATATAGATAGCCTTTGTGTTATCCTGAATAGCACTTTCAAATGCACCCTCTTCGTCAGGGTCTACAAAAGTTGTCTTAATGCCATATGTTGGGAGTGTATGCTCAAGAAGATTATAAGAACCACCATAAATTGTTTTTGCAGCAACAATGTGGTCGCCTGCACCTGCAAGGTTCTGAATTGTATATGTTACAGCTGCTGCACCACTTGCTACTGCAAGAGCTGCTACACCACCCTCAAGAGCTGCAATTCTCTGCTCAAAAACATCTTGTGTTGGGTTAGTAAGTCTGCCATAAATGTTACCTGCATCTTTAAGTGCAAATCTATCTGCGGCGTGCTGTGAGTTATGGAAAACATATGAAGTTGAAGCATATATTGGAACTGCTCTTGCATCTGTTACTGGGTCAGCCTGCTCTTGACCAACATGAAGTTGAAGTGTTTCAAATTTTAAATTTCTTTCTTTAAGTTCGCTCATTATTATTACCTCTTTCAACTATTCTGTATAATTCATTTATAATCAAAATTTACTGTGTTCAGATTTTACTATCAGCAACAGCACATTCGTTCTGTGCGTGATTTATAGGGTTTAAAATACTTACTGATTTTCATAACTAATCACCTTCCACAATTCATATCGGATTGCTATGTTTTGAATTATACACTAATCCATTTCGCTTGTCAAGGCTTTTTCAAAAATATTTCCTATAAATTTTATAGGCTTTTAGGTTTATCTCGGATAAACCAATTTTTCAACTGTCCAATCCCTTAAAATAGGTAACATATCTTTAGCATATTTCTTTGCGGCAACTAAATCGTGAGCTACATAATTTCCACATTCTTTGCGTTCACTGCCTGGGATAGTTCCCTCAAAATCTGCTATAAAGCAAAAAGCATCATATACTATATTAATAGCCTTTTCTGGAGATATGCTATCTCTTACAAGAAAATAAAAGCCTGTACGGCAACCCATAGGTCCTACATAAACAACGCTATCTGAATATTCAGAATTTCTTGCAAAGGTTGCAAAAAGATGCTCAAAGGTATGCAAACCGCTATCCTCGAGGTATTCTCCTGAGTTTGGTTTTTTCATTCTTACATCATAAGTTACAACATCGCCATCAACACGAGATGTATACATACCGACATCAAGTAAATCATGGTTAATAGTAAAGCTTGCAATAGTTTTCATTATATATTTCCTCCAAGAATTTTAAATAACTTTTATAAATAGTAGCATAGCCAAAGAGCAGTTTGTTTCTTATAAAGAAATTTATCTTATGGAAATTCCTTTATAAATTTTTTAATAATTAATATATGGCAGTGTATAAGAAATCTAATTGCTATAATCGAGAAAATTGCTTATAAACTAACAAAAGGGCGGACTTCGTCCGCCCTTAAAATGAAAGAGATGTTAAGGGCTTTGCCCTTAACACCCATGAGGGACTCCGTCCCTCAACTCTGCAAGCTTTTGAAAAAGCTTGAGCAAAACTTTTAATTGTCTTTAGGGAATTTGCAAGCAATTTGTAGGGGCGAACTGTGTTCGCCCGTTCGGTAGTTCATTGGTAATTTTTTTATCCGCATTAACAAACTTCCCATAACACACCACGAGCGAGGCAACGCCGAGCAATTCTGCGTCTTCGCTGTGGGTCGGCACCCACTATTTTCCTTTGATTTTTCGCCAATATTCTGCAAATGCCTGTTCGTTTTTGTTTTCGGCGGGAACATAATATATAGCGTCTTTTATCACATTTGGCAAATATTGCTGTTCAACCCAATGATTCTTAAAATCGTGTGGGTAATTATAAAACTGCCCCTTAACCTTTGCGTCTGCTCCGTCATAATGCTTATTCTGCAACTGTCTTGGAATAGCACCCGTTTTTCCAGCTCTTATATCTTCCATTGCAGAATTTATAGCCATATATGCCGAATTGGATTTAGGTGCAGAGCATACTAAAATCACTGCGTCCGCAAGCGGAATTCTTGCCTCTGGCAAGCCGACTTGCAGGGCTGAATCAACCGCCGCCTTGACTATTGGAATTATCATAGGATATGCCAAGCCTACATCTTCACAAGCACAAACAATAAGCCTTCTGCAAACTGATGGTAAATCTCCCGCTTCTAAAAGTCTGCCAAGATAATGCACTGCTGCATTCGGGTCAGAACCTCTCATAGATTTCTGAAAGGCTGAAAGCAAATCATAATGTTCATCGCCCTCTCGGTCATATTTGGCAGCACTCATTTGAGTGAGTGATTTTACGGTTTCAAGTGTAATATGTTTTATTCCGTCTTTCGCACAGGTTGAAAGAACAGAAAGTTCAACCGCATTAACTGCCTTGCGGACATCTCCTCCACAGCCATAAGCTATATGTTCGGTAACTCCATCTTCAAGCTCAATTTTTTCTTCGGATTCTTCACGAAGTATATTATAGGCTCTCTCTATTGTATTAAGAACATCATTCTTTTCAACTCGCTTAAATTCAAAAACAGTTGAACGGCTCAAAATAGCACCATAAACATAGAAATATGGATTTTCCGTAGTAGATGCAATAAGTGTAATACTACCATTCTCAATAAATTCAAGAAGTGTCTGCTGTTGCTTTTTATTGAAGTATTGAATCTCGTCAAGATATAGTAAAATTCCATTTAATCCTGAAAAGCCTGAAAGTTCAGAAACAATATCCTTTATATCCGCTGTTGATGCAGTAGTGCCATTCAGCTTGCGAAGTGTCATATTTGTACGCTTGGCAATAATTGAGGCAAGTGTGGTTTTTCCAACACCCGACGGTCCGTAAAAAATCATATTAGGAATTTTGCCTGACTCAATAATATTTCTGAGCGGCATATTTTTGCCAATAAGGTGCTTTTGTCCTGAAATTTCGTCAAGCGTTTGTGGGCGTATTCTGTCTGCTAATGGTCTGTTCATAAGCCTCAATCTCCAATATCATTTCTGTATGCGAAAACAGCCACAGTATAAAACCTGTGGCTGTTTATTAATTTAATCTTTATTAAGCAAATTATAAGCATAATTTTGTTTCCATATCCTTGCCAAGCTTATCGCAAAGTGCAAGTGATTCTTCTCTTGTCTTACCAACAGAAGTAAGATAAAGCTTAATCTTAGGCTCTGTGCCTGATGGACGAACGATAACTGCTCCACCATCTGCAAGTGAATATGAAAGAACATTTGACTTTGGAAGATTGATAACTTCCTCTATGTCTGCCTTCAAATCCTTAGCAACTGAAAGCTTATAGTCGGCTGTTGCAACAACCTCAATGCCTGAAACTTCAGCAGGAGGATTGTCACGAAGATTGCTCATAATATTAGCCATCTTCTCCATACCTGATGCACCCTCAAACTCAAAGCTGAGAGTTCTGTTGATATAGTAGCCATATTCTTCATAAACGCTGTTCATAACCTCATAAAGGCTCTTGCCATTCTTTCTGTAATATGCAGCCATCTCACAAATAAGCATAGATGCAACAACAGCGTCCTTATCTCTTACATATGTGCCGGCAAGGTAGCCATAGCTTTCCTCAAAGCCGAATACATATCTTGATTCTTCGCCATTCTTTTCAAGACCAAGAATCTGTTCGCCGATATACTTAAAGCCTGTAAGAACATTTCTGAGTTCACAACCATATTTTTCGCAAATTCTTTCAACAAGCTTAGATGTAACGATTGTCTTAACTGCAACTGGCTTTTTAGGAAGTGTTCCATTAGCCTTTCTGCAAGAAAGAACATAATCCATAAGAAGAATACCTGTTTCATTACCTGTGAGAAGTCTATAACCATCTTCTGTCTTAACAGCGATACCTACACGGTCGCTATCAGGGTCAGTAGCGAGAAGTAAATCCGCTCCAACCTTTTCAGAAAGCTTCAAACCGAGGTCGAGCGCTTCTCTGATTTCTGGGTTAGGATATGGGCAAGTTGTGAAATTGCCATCTGGATTTTCCTGTTCAGGAACTACTGTAATATCTTCAACACCAATTCTTGCAAGAATCTTGCGAACAAGCTTATTGCCTGCACCGTTAAGTGGAGTATAAACTACTTTAAGTTCTGCGTTCTTGCAAATATCCTTATTGACTGTCTGAGCCTGAACATTATCAAGATATGTTTCATAAACGCTCTCATCAACCCACTCGATAAGACCGCTCTTAATGCCTTCTTCAAAATCAACAAGCTTAACATCATTGAAAATGTCAACCTTCTGAATTTCATCATAAACTGTTCCAGCATTGACATCTGTCATCTGACAGCCATCTTCGCCATAGCACTTATAGCCATTATATTTTGCAGGGTTATGGCTTGCTGTAACCATAATACCAGACTTACATTTTAGCTCTCTTACAAGGAATGAAAGAACTGGTGTTGGCTGAAGCTCTCTTGAAATATAAGCCTTAATGCCATTTGCTGCGAGAACTCTTGCAGCCTCTTGTGCAAAATAATCAGCCTTAATTCTTGAATCATAAGAAATAGCAACAGCAGCTTCGCCATATTTCTTCTTGAGGAAGTTTGCCAAGCCCTGAGTTGTACGGCGGACAACATAGATATTCATTCTGTTTGTACCAGCACCGATAATACCTCTAAGACCTGCTGTACCAAATTCGAGTTCACGATAAAATCTTTCATAAACTTCATTTTCATCATCTGCAACTGACTTTAATTCTGCGATAAGGTCAGAATCGTCAACAGCATTTTCAAGCCAAAGATTAAATTTATTTTTTACATTTATTTCACCCATAAATAACATCTCCCCTAAGTATATTCTTGTTCAAAACTTTCCCATAATAGTATATACTTTCATATTCTTAATTATATCACGAAATCTTTTTTCTTTCAACATCAGCTTTATAAAATTATTACATTTCTATCAACTGTAACATTGTTTTTTCTCACTGCAATAATAAATCAGTAAATATTCACTATTTTCATCAATGAATTTGTGTAAATATAATAAGTTTATTAAGTAGTGGTGAACTGCGTTCGCTCGTTCGATAGCTTATCAACAACATTAGTCAATAAGTGCGGACTGTGTCCGCACTTACAGGACAAGATATGTTAAGGGCGTTGCCCTTAAAACCCACCAAAGGCTCTGCCTTTGGAAACTGCGAGCCTTTGAAAAGGCTCGAGCGAAACTTTTAAGTGTCTTAGGGAAATCTATTAGCTAATAGATAGTTACAATGATATTACATTGAAAATGCTATTAATTCACATTAAACAAAGAGCCTGAATATAATATTAAGAGTATTATTTCAGGAGGTAGGATTTTTATGAATAAAGCAAATACTCCGCCAAAAATAAGCAATGTTGCAAGGCGTTATCTTGACACATTTTCCGTTATTCTTGATACTATGATTCGCTGTATGACAGAAGTTAAAATTACAGACAGCATTTCTTGCAACTTCATAAAGCAAATGATTCCACATCATCGAGCCGCAATAGATATGTCACTAAACATACTCCGCTACACTACTGACATAGAAGTGCAGAACATAGCCTTGAACATAATTGCTGAGCAAACTAAAAGCATAGATGATATGATTTCGATTGAGGTTTGTTGTCGTGCTAAGACTAATTCACCTATTCAGCTTAAACCATATACGAGAATATATAATGAAATCACACAAAAGATGTTCAGCGAAATGAAATCTTCACCACAAACTAATAATGTAAACTATAATTTTCTTTGCGAGATGATTCCGCATCATATGGGTGCTGTAAGAATGGGCGAAAATGCTATGAAATATTCAATTTGCCAAGAGCTAAGACCAATAATTAGTGCTATTATTCACTCTCAAAAAGAAGGTATAGCAAAAATGCAGGTATTAGTACGACATTATCAATCAACATAATATAAAAATCAGGCATAGCCCATAATCTGAGCTATGCCTGATTTACAATCTAAATGTTTTTATTCAGCTGAATTAGATGGATTTTCCTCTCTATATTCAACATCTCTATAACGGTGCATACCTGTACCAGCAGGAACAAGCTTACCGATAATAACATTTTCTTTAAGGCCCATAAGTGGGTCAACCTTACCCTTGATAGCTGCATCTGTAAGAACTCTTGTTGTTTCCTGGAATGATGCGGCTGAAAGGAAGGAATCTGTTGCAAGAGAAGCCTTTGTGATACCAAGAAGCATTGGTGTGTAGGTTGCCTCTGTGAGTCCCTCTTCACCATTTGCAATTCTTGCACGAACCTCATCGTTAGCAGCATAAAGCTCGCTCTTATCAACAAGAGTTGTTGGGAGAAGCTTTGTAGAGCCGTTATCATCAATTCTGACTTTCTTCATCATCTGACGAATGATAACTTCGATATGCTTATCGTTGATATCAACACCCTGCATACGATATGCTTTTTGAACTTCCTGAATGAGGTAGTTCTGAACAGCTTCTGTACCCTTAATTGCAAGAACATCGTGTGGATTTACAGAACCCTCTGTAATCATTTCACCAGCCTCGATGACCTGACCTTCTTCAACACGAACTCTTGAACCGAATGGAATGAGGTAAGACCTCTGTTCACCTGTTTCATCATTATAAATAACAGCGTGACGGTTCTTCTTGATTTCCTCGAACTTGACAACACCAGCAATTTCACTGATGATAGCGAGATGCTTAGGCTTTCTGCCCTCAAAGAGTTCTTCAACACGAGGAAGACCCTGTGTAATATCTTCAGCTCCTGCGACACCACCTGTATGGAAGGTTCTCATTGTGAGCTGTGTACCAGGCTCACCGATAGACTGAGCGGCAATAATACCAACAGCCTCACCGACTGTAACAGGCTGACCGTTTGCAAGGTTAGCACCATAGCAACGCTTGCAGACGCCGTGCTTTGCACGACAATGGAGAATTGAACGAAGCTTAATGCGTTCAACACCCTTGCTGACGATAAGGTCTGCTTCATCATCACCCATAAGCTTATCCTTAGAAACAAGAACCTCGCCTGTTGCTGGGTCTTTGAAATCTTCGCAAAGGTATCTGCCGAGAAGTCTTTCGTGGAAGCTTTCGATAGATTCCTTACCCTCTTTAATCTCGAATACTTCGATACCCTCATTAGTACCGCAGTCGTCCTCTCTGATGATAACATCTTGTGAAACATCAACAAGTCTTCTGGTAAGATAACCTGAGTCAGCCGTTCTAAGAGCTGTATCGGCAAGACCCTTTCTCGCACCACGAGATGAAATAAAGTATTCCAATATGTTAAGACCTTCACGATAGTTAGCTCTGATAGGAATTTCTATTGTCTTACCTGCTGTATTCGCAATAAGTCCACGCATACCAGCAAGCTGTCTAATCTGGCTCATAGAACCACGGGCACCAGAGTCAGCCATCATAAAGATTGGGTTATATCTGCCGAGGTTAGCCTGAAGTGCGTCAGAAACATCATTTGTTGCAGTTTCCCAAACCTTAAGAACCTTTTCGTAACGCTCTTGGTTAGACATAAAGCCTCGCTTATACATCTTTGTAACCTGGTCAACCTGCTTTTCTGCACGAGCGATAATATCTTTCTTTGTTGGTGGAATTTCAGCATCACAAACAGCAACAGTAATAGCACTCTTTGTAGAATACTTATAGCCCTGTGCTTTAACAGCATCGAGAACCTCAGATGTTCTCTGTGTGCCATGGATTCTTATACACTTATCAAAGATTTTTCCAAGCTGCTTTTTGCCAACAAGGAAGTCAATCTCAAACTTGAGGTCATTTTCAGGGTTAGTTCTATCAACAAAGCCCAAATCCTGTGGAATAGGTCTATTGAAGATGATTCTGCCAACAGTTGTATCTACAAGACCTGTCTTCATAACGCCATTGATTTCGAGAGTTCTTCTAACTTTAATTTTAGCGTGAAGGCTGACAACCTTTGCATCATAAGCCATAATAGCTTCGTCGCAGTCACGGAAGATTTTGCCCTCGCCTGGTTCGCCGTCCTTATCGAGTGTAAGATAGTATGAACCAAGAACCATATCCTGAGTAGGAACTGTAACTGGTCGTCCATCTGATGGCTTGAGGAGGTTATTTGAAGCAAGCATAAGGAATCTTGCTTCTGCCTGAGCCTCTGCTGAAAGTGGTACATGGACAGCCATCTGGTCGCCGTCGAAGTCAGCGTTAAATGCTGTACAAGCAAGTGGGTGGAGTTTCAATGCTCTACCCTCTACGAGAACAGGCTCGAATGCCTGAATACCAAGTCTATGAAGTGTAGGAGCACGGTTGAGGAGAACTGGGTGTCCCTTGATAACCTTTTCAAGTGCGTCCCAAACCTCTGGCTTTGCTCTTTCAACAGCCTTACGAGCAGCCTTGATATTACCGGCAGCATTATTTTCAACAAGGATTTTCATAACGAAAGGCTTAAAAAGCTCAAGAGCCATTTCCTTAGGAAGACCGCACTGATACATTTTAAGTTCAGGTCCAACAACGATAACCGAACGACCTGAGTAGTCAACACGCTTACCAAGAAGATTCTGACGGAAGCGTCCCTGCTTACCTTTAAGCATATCGGAAAGTGACTTCAAGGCTCTGTTATTAGGGCCTGTAACTGGTCTGCCTCTTCTGCCGTTATCTATAAGTGCGTCAACAGCTTCCTGAAGCATTCTCTTTTCATTTCTGATGATAATATCAGGAGCATTAAGCTCTAAAAGTCTGCTAAGTCTGTTATTTCTGTTGATAACTCGTCTATAAAGGTCGTTAAGGTCAGATGTTGCAAAGCGTCCGCCATCAAGCTGAACCATAGGACGAATATCCGGAGGAATAACAGGAATTACATCGAGAATCATCCATTCAGGTCTATTGCCTGAAAGACGGAAGGATTCTACAACTTCAATTCTCTTGAGGAGTCTTACTCTCTTTTGACCAGAAGCATTTTCGAGTTCTTCCTTAAGTTCATCAGAAAGTTGGTCGAGGTCTATTTCTGCAAGAAGCTTTTTGATAGCTTCTGCACCCATCATAGCCTCAAAATCGTCCTCATACTTCTCTTTAAGGTCTCTATACTCTTTTTCTGTGAGGCACTGCTTTTTCTCAACTTCTCTTACGTTACCTGGGTCAGTAACGATATACATTGCAAAGTAGAGAACCTTTTCGAGTGTTCTTGGTGATATATCAAGGATAAGCCCCATTCTTGATGGAATACCCTTGAAATACCAGATATGAGATACAGGAGCAGCAAGCTCGATATGTCCCATACGCTCTCTTCTTACCTTAGAACGAGTAACTTCAACACCGCAACGGTCGCAGATTTTTCCTTTAAAGCGAATTTTCTTATACTTACCGCAGTGGCATTCCCAGTCTTTTTGCGGACCAAAGATAGTTTCGCAGAAAAGACCATCGCGTTCTGGCTTTAGAGTACGGTAGTTAATGGTTTCAGGTTTTTTAACCTCGCCATAAGACCATTCTCTTATCTTTTCGGGTGAAGCAAGACCAATCTTTATAGATTCAAATACATTAAATTCCATTAAATGCTTCCTCCTGTCGATTATTTATCATCATCGGAATTGCCGAAGAAGTCGCCGCCCTCATAGTCGGAATCCTCTCCGAACATATCTTCGTCGGCATCGTCCTTGTCGTTTACGATTCCTCTTTCGTCAAACATATTGTCCTCGTCCTCATCATCACCATCGAGCATATAGCCATCCATAGTGGTCATAACATTTTTCTCGTTAAATTCGGAGTCGGAATCAGCGTTCAGACCAACATCATCATCTTCGTCAAAGTTTTGTCTGAGGTCGATTTCGTTATTATCCTTATCGAGAACCTTAACATCAAGAGCAAGTGACTGGAGTTCCTTAATAAGAACCTTAAATGATTCAGGAATACCAGGTGTAGGAATGTTCTGTCCCTTAACAATAGCCTCATAAGTTTTAACACGACCGACAACATCATCAGACTTAACTGTGAGGATTTCCTGAAGTGTATAGGCAGCGCCATAAGCCTCAAGCGCCCAGACTTCCATTTCACCGAATCTCTGTCCGCCGAATTGAGCTTTACCACCCAAAGGCTGCTGAGTAACAAGTGAGTATGGACCAGTAGAACGAGCATGAATCTTATCATCGACAAGGTGATGAAGCTTGAGGTAGTACATATAACCGACTGTAACAGGATTATCGAACCACTCGCCAGTTCTGCCGTCACGCATTCTTGTCTTACACTCGTTAGTAATAATGCCGTCCTTTTTGAAGCATTCTGTAAAGTCAATCTTGCTTGGATTTTCAGGCGGCGGCAATTCTCCTGCCTTCGCCTTTTTCTCTATATCCTTATAAATATTAAAGATGTCATCTTCGTGAGCACCGTCAAAGACAGGCGTCATAATCTTCCAGCCAAGTGCCTTAGCGGCATAACCGAGGTGAACCTCAAGAACCTGACCGATATTCATACGAGAAGGAACGCCCAATGGGTTAAGAACTATATCGAGCGGAGTACCATCTGGGAGGAATGGCATATCTTCAACAGGGAGTATTCTGGAAACAACACCCTTGTTACCATGACGACCAGCCATTTTATCACCGACAGAAATCTTTCTCTTCTGTGCGATATAGCATCTGACAACCTGATTTACACCCGGCTGAAGCTCATCTTTACTATTTTCTCTTGTGAACACCTTAACATCGACAACGATACCATATTCACCATGAGGAACTCTAAGGGAAGTATCTCTGACCTCACGAGCCTTCTCACCGAAGATTGCTCTGAGAAGTCTTTCTTCTGCTGTAAGCTCTGTTTCACCCTTTGGTGTAACCTTACCGACAAGAATATCGCCTGTGTGAACCTCTGCACCGATATGGATAATACCACGCTCATCGAGGTCCTTAAGCATATCATCGCCGACATTAGGAATATCTCTTGTAATTTCCTCAGCACCAAGCTTAGTATCACGAGCTTCTGTTTCGTATTCTTCTATATGAATTGATGTATAAACATCATCACGAACTATTTTTTCACTGATAAGAACAGCATCTTCGTAGTTATAACCTTCCCAAGTCATAAATCCGATAAGAGCATTCTTACCAAGACTGATTTCGCCGTTATTTGTTGAAGGACCATCAGCAAGAACTTCGCCCTTCTTAACACGCTGACCTCTGTTAACTATTGGAATCTGGTTGATACATGTATCCTGGTTTGATCGTGTAAACTTAATGATGTGGAAAGTTTCAGTCTTGCCTGAATCATATCTCATCTTGATTTGGTCAGCACTTACACTCTCAACAACACCATCTTCGGAAGCAAGGATACAAACGCCTGAGTCAACACCTGCTTTATATTCCATACCTGTACCAACGATAGGTGACTCTGTTACGAGAAGCGGAACAGCCTGTCGCTGCATGTTAGAACCCATCAAAGCACGGTTTGCGTCATCGTTTTCGAGGAACGGAATCATTGCAGTAGCAACAGAAACAACCATTCTTGGAGATACATCCATATAGTCAGCTTTATCACGCTCAACTTCAACGAATTCATCTCTGCATCTGCCGTTGATTTTCTCGTGAATGAAGTGTCCTTCTTCATCGAGTGGTTCGTTAGCCTGTGCAACGATATAGTTATCCTCAACATCAGCTGTCATATAGACAACTTCATTTGTAACAACACCCTTATCCTTATCAACCTTACGGAAAGGTGCTTCTATCAAGCCATATTCGTTAATCTTTGCAAAGGTTGCAAGATATGAAATAAGACCGATGTTAGGACCTTCAGGAGTTTCGATAGGACACATACGACCATAGTGGCTGTAATGAACATCTCGAACTTCAAATCCTGCTCTATCTCTTGAAAGACCACCAGGACCAAGAGCTGAAAGTCTTCTCTTATGTGTAAGCTCTGCAAGAGGGTTATTCTGGTCCATGAATTGTGAAAGTGGTGATGAACCAAAGAATTCCTTGATTGCAGCTGTTACAGGACGAATATTGATAAGCGCATTAGGGGACATATTTTCAAGGTCCTGAGCCTGAAGTGTCATTCTCTCACGAATAACTCTTTCAAGACGGGAGAAACCTATTCTGAACTGATTTTGAAGAAGCTCGCCAACAGAACGGATACGACGATTGCCAAGGTGGTCGATATCATCAGTATTACCAATGCCGTTTGCAAGACAGTTCATATAGTTGATACTTGCAAAAATATCATCAATGATAATGTGCTTTGGAACGAGGTCATCTCTTCTGCGGCAGATTTCCTTTTTAAGTTCTTCGTCATTATCGCACTCGCCAAGAATTTCGCTGAGAACAGCAAAACGAACACGCTCTTTAATATCACATTCTTCTTTTGCATCGAAATCAACAAACTTGGAAATATCAACCATTGCATTGGATATAACCTTAACGATTTTGCCCTCGATATGCTCAACGAAAGCAATATTTACACCTGCATCTTCGATTTCTCTTGCAAGAGCAGGAGAGATAACCTGACCTGCCTCTGCCATAACCTCACCTGTGAGTGGGTTTGCGATAGGCTCTGCAACCTTTTGATTTGCAATTCTATTTGCTATGCCAAGCTTTTTGTTATATTTATAACGACCTACTCTTGACATATCATATCTTCTTGGGTCGAAGAAAAGTGCATTGATATGTGCCTGAGCACTTTCTACTGTTGGTGGCTCACTTGGACGAAGCTTTCTATAAACTTCCTTGAGAGCCTCCTCGGTATTGCTGCATGAATCCTTTTCGATTGTTGCAAGGATTCTTTCGTCAGCACCGAAATAATCTATAATATCTGTGTCGGAGCTAAGACCTAAAGCTCTGATAAATGTTGTAACAGGGAGCTTTCTGTTCTTATCAATACGAACATAGAAAACATCGTTGACATCGTTTTCATACTCAAGCCATGCGCCTCTATTAGGGATAACTGTTGAGCTGAAAAGCTGCTTACCTGTTTTATCATATTCCATCTTATAGTAAACGCCAGGAGATCTGACAAGCTGTGAAACAATAACACGCTCAGCACCATTGATAACAAATGTGCCACTTGGTGTCATAAGAGGAAAATCGCCCATAAATACTTGGCTTTCCTTAACCTCATCTGTTTCTTTATTGTGTAATCTCGCAGTTACACGAAGTGGTGCGGAATGAGTTGCATCTCTCTCCTTACACTCTTCAACACTATAATTGGGGTGCTCGGTATCAAGCTCATAATCAACAAAATCGAGCGTAAGATTACCTGTATAATCAGAAATACCAGAAACATCTCTGAAAACCTCACGCAAACCCTCATCAAGGAACCATTGATATGAATTTTTCTGAATCTCGATGAGATTAGGCATATCAATAACTTCGTCAATACGGGCAAAGCTCATTCTCTCGGTATTACCGAGACGCACAGGTTTGACATTTACCATTTGGCCAATCACTCCATTCATCATTTAACCGTCTTTAACTTTCCCTTTATATATTCGGCAAAGTCATAAAGAAAAATTTTTGAAAAATTAGACTTGATTTTTTGTCGAATATGTGATAATATCTTGTAGTCAAGCACACAAAAAGGGAATATTTATCTATTATGGTGCAGTATATTATTATAAATCCGTGGGAAGCTATTGTCAAGTATTTTTGCAAAGTTTCCTTATTTTTTTGCATTTTTTCAGGATTTATGTAATATCATTTAAATAACGTATTTTGAATTTTAACGCCACTGTTTAAGAAACACCCGACTGGGTTGTTATAAATTTAACTTGATATTGGCATTTTAAACAAGAAAAATCTCCTACGCTTACTAAAGCTGTAAGCATAGGAGATTCTTTTTTAATATTTAAGCTGCATTGTTGTATTGTTCGTCAATAGTTGTTTCTTCTGATGAATTGTTTGAAACTTCACAATCTGAGCTTCCGAAAATAGCCATCTGGATTCTTGCTCTCTCTGCGTCCCAATCGTTGATTGTAACAACATCCATTCCGTCAATTTTTGGGCAAGAGAAATTTCCGCCTGATAAATCAGGTACACTCAATGCGGTAACATCATAATTAAGATAGTTCAAAGCATTCTGAGCAAGATAAACAATTTCGCCCTTGTCAAGGTCTGTTTCAATCATAGGTCCGACCTGATATATAATGCTCATAATCTGTGCAAGGTTAGACTTCTTCAAATCCTTCATAATTGTATTGAGAACGATTCTCTGACGGTTTGTTCTATCCCAGTCAGAACCAGCACTATCTCTATCTCTTGAATACCAAAGAGCCTGTCGTCCGTTAAGATGAACTACACCGGCCTTTGCAGTAATTTCGTGTCTTGTCTGAACCTGATTGTTCTTCCAGCTCTGCCAGTTTATATAGTCGATTTCCTCGTCAGTAAGCTCAAGGTCTATACCGCCGAGAGTATCTATAATATTTGTAAAGCTATCAAAATCAACTATCGCATATCTGTCTACATCTACGCCGAAATTATATTCGATAGTTTCTATTGCAAGCTCCGCTCCGCCGAGTGCATACGAGGTATTAAGTCTATGAGGAAAATATCCTGGAATTTCAACCCACAAATCACGCAAAAACGATGTCATAACGATGTCACCTGTTCTATTGTTGATAGAAAGCAAAATCATAGAGTCTGAACGACCATAAGCTTCGCCTTCAACTTTTTTATCTGCACCAAAAAGCATAATATTAAGAACATCATCATCAGATTTTAAGGTATCGGGAATAGTCCCCATATTATACGATGTTGTACTGCTTTCTGCCTTTGATGAGCTTGAACTTTTGCTTGAGTTTGAACTATTCTCTGACAGTTTATTATAGTTTATACGGCTTATTGAGCTATAAGCATATATACACGCCGAACCACCTAATATAAATATAACTGAAACAAGACAGATTGCAATATTAGCAATCCACATTTTCTTGAATTTTTGAGATTTATTTTTCTTTTGGGCATTGCTTGAGGGACGACTTCTTACCTCAACCGGAAAATTGTCTATATCATCATAGCTTGAATATGACGAATCAGAGAAAATATCCTCAAAGTCATCATTCTTGTGATTATCTTGCATAAATTCATCACAACCTTTCTAATATTGCAGTGCATAAGCACATAGGATAAGATGTTTAAATCCCTTTCCATTCTTGTCATTATAGCTTATATATCGGCAAAATTCAACGAAATCCGCAAAAATCGGCGATATTAACAGAAAATTTCCTATTATAAATTTTCTACCGTCAATGAGAAATATAATAAATCCTAAAAACTTATATTATTGTCGGTTTATTCATTATATTTTTTAATTTGCTCATCGAGTGTCATTCCATATGATGGCATAAATTCTTTGATAAATTCTGCAAGCTCAGGTGTCATATTTTCTTCTATTATTTTTCTTGTGCTTTCCTCTGCCTTGCAAAATTCCATATTGCCCATTCGGCGTTCATCAATACATTTTATCAGTGCCGACAATCTATCCGCTGATTTTACGATTTTCCATATTTCTTCATCGCCGTCTTGTACTACAAAATATTTTTCATATTCTTCTCTCAAATCATCTGGGAGAGTTGATAAAAGTCTTTCTCCAGCTTCTTCCTCAACAGCCTTATATGCCTCACGCAGTTTTTTGCTTGAGTATTTTATTGGTGTTGGCAGGTCGCCTGTAATAATCTCTGTGCAATCGTGAAACATTGCATAAACTGCCGCTTTATCTGCATCAATGTTTCCGCCGAAACGCTTATTCTTAATTATACAAAGTGCATGAGCAATAAATGCTACTTCAAGGCTATGTTCGCTAAGGTTTTCGTTTCTTGTATTATTCATCAAACCCCAACGATTTATGTATTTAAGGCGTGAAAGCGTAGAAAAAAAGGAATAGCTCATACCAAAAACCTCTCTGAACATTATTTTGCAATAATAATAGCATAATATTCGTCAATGTTCAACAGAATGGTATGAGCCGTTCCTTATTTAGTTATTTTAATTAAAAGACTTTTAGATGTTTTTATGAGTTGCTATCGAGAATAGTTACCTTTAAGCAGTGCATACTTCCCGGATATGATTCCGCAACCATATCATAGCTGATAAGCACACTGGACATAGGTTTAATATCAGCAGCAGTAGCAGTTTTTCCATTTTCAAACTTAATCTCTGCATCAGATAAATCAATTGTACAGCAGTTATCTGGCTCACCATTAATACAGCTTATAAACTTATCGTTTATAACTACAGCGTATATATTGTCATTCAGCTTATCCTTTATGCGTTCAGGCACTTTATATGGAATAGCTTGCTTAAAAAGTTCCTCGCCTGTTTTTTTGCAAACATCTGACAAGCTATCAAATCTCAATGGTAATACCAATTTATCGTCTACGATATATTGACGAATATTTCCTTGTCCAAAGTTTGCAGTTTCACCAAGCTGATTGATAATTTCCTTATAGGTCATACCTGCTTTAATTGCTTTCACATCAGATGAAGTGATTTTCTTAGAACCCGCACAGAAATAAATATCTGGAATATCTGTGTTAGATAGTTCTGCTGAATTAGAACTTTCAGAACTGCTTGCTTCTACACTTGAAGTATTATTCTTGGAATTTTGAGAATCACTTGCTGCTGTACTTGAAGAAGTATTTTTGGAATTCTCAAAATCATATTTACTTTCTAATGAATTATATATTTCCTCTTTATTGTTATTTCCTTTGGCACATACACTGTCTGACGAGCATGAACCATTATCACCTACCTGTGGTTTGAACTTTGTTGAGCCTATTATAGCAAAGCTTACAGCCGCAGCAAGACACACACAAGCCGCAATAGATGCAACTATTCTGAATGTATTTCTTGGCTTAACCTTAACAACCTCAACAAGTTTTTTATCATCAGTTTTCGCACTATCATTTGATTCTGCTGCGTTGGTTTCATTAACTGCATTTATCTTAGGAGCAGCCTCCTCGATAAATTTATCATCAATATTACCTATGGCTTTCAATAAATCTTCACTTTTCATAAATAATACCTTCTTTCTCTAAGTGGCTCTTCAACTGTTTTCTCAAACGAAAAAGTATAGATTTAATCTTTTCTTCACTAATATCATATTGTTCTGAAATTTCCTTTATAGAACGGGTGTACCAGTATCTGCTTACAAAAATTTTTCTCTTTTCTGATGTCAAGCTCTCTAAAAAAGCGTTTATTGACTGTGAAAGCTGTTTGCTATAAATTTCATTTTCTACACTGAAGCTATCTGAAATACATTCCTCAAGCTCTGAAAGAAGTACATCTATTTGCCCGGCACCTCTTTTTTGGGTATTATTATGTTTTAATCTATTCAGTGATATGTTTCTTGCTATTTTACCTAAGAATGCTTTTAGGTTATTCGGTTCACTCGGCGGAATAGATTCCCACGCTTTTTGAAATGTATCATTGACACACTCCTCTGCATCTTCTGAATTTTGCAGAATAGAAAATGAAATGCTATTACAGTACGCTGAATATTTATTGTAGGTTTCGTTGACAGCCTTTTCGGAACGTTCCATATATAACTCAATTATTTGCTTATCATTCATTTTCTCACCTCACTTGAATTATAGAAGAGCCTCTTCACCTATATAGACAACAAAATTTTACAAAGGTTGCATTAAATACAATATTAAACGATTTTCAAAAAAATAGAGCATATTTGCCCTAAAACCATTAAAATGGAAAATCCGAGAACAAATATACTCTATAAATATTTTGTTTAATTTTTAGTTTGGCGGAAGTGTACCAAACTTCTTTAGCATAAAATCAATTCTTTCTCTTGTTAAGCCCTTTAACAAGATATTCTGTGCATCATAATGTAGATAATCCTCTTTTTTCAATGCCTTGAGAAAATCATCATACATAAGATGTCCGAGAACACTTTCTTCATCGTGTGAGTAGATGCTGATATACCAATCTTCAATCTCAATAGGTCTGCCTGTTTTTGCGTTCTTAAATCCAAACGGGCATCTTGGTATGGCAGGAACTATACTTACAACACCTTCTGTGAAAACATACATTCCAAAAACACAATCACGGCGTTTTGTTGTCATAATATTAGGGCGAGCATAATATGCGTCAATATTCTGCATTCTGTGCATATATTCGCTAAACGCTTCTAAAGGATTTCCTTCTTTGAGAAATTTTAAATCACCCTCACCAAGGTATAATGCCCATCTTGCACAAAACAAAATCGGCTTTTGGAATTTTCCACTTGTTATCTCTTTTATTGATTCAATAGAGCTTGCTTTTGCAGCTTCTGCAAGCTTGCTTGAATTATATGGGTCGAATATTTCTCCACCCTGACTTACCTCAACTTCTTTGTTCCAGAAATCAGCCACACGAGCAGCCGTAGCATAGAAATCAGCAATTTCTTCAGCAGATGAAGGGAGTGGCAAAAATAAGCTTATCTCATTATCGCCAAAGCCTACGCTCATACCCCTGCCGATTCTTTCTGGATTAAACATACTTATACTGCCATCAGGACCTTTTTGTTCCATATTGAGTCGAACACCATCGAAAGAACCATATTTGAATTTACCACCTGTAAGCACATCAATAGATGGCAATTCATTTTTAGCGGATTTATTTTTAATTATAATTTCAATAGCCATAAATTCACCTAATTACTCAGCATATTTCTGCTTGAGTCTATCATAAATCATATTTGCACACATATATACATTACCACCGCCAAGAGTGATAATCAAATCTCCAGGCTTAACGCTGTTCACAACAAAGTCTGTGATTTCCTCAAAGGTTTCAAACCATACACAGCCCTTGATTTTATCAGCTAAGTCTTTAGAGTAGATATTATATGTATTTGTTTCACGAACAGCAAGTATCTCAGAAAGAACTGTATGGTCAGGTATTGAAAGTGCGTCTGCAAAATCATCAAGAAGCATAGCAGTTCTTGAATATGTATGTGGCTGAAATACAGCCCAAACATTTTTATAGCCCATTTCCATAGCGGCAGTGAGAGTTGCACGAAGCTCTGTCGGGTGATGTGCAAAGTCATCAGCAACAGTGATTCCGCCCTCTGTTCCGAGAATTTCAAAGCGTCTGTGAGCACCTGTAAATTCACCAAGACCATTTGCAATATCACGAGCTGAAACACCAAGCTCAAAGCAGGCAACCGCCGCCGCAAGAGCATTCATTACATTGTGTTTGCCAGGAACCTTAAGCTTAACAGTTGTAAGCTTTATATTGCCCTTGATAATATCAAATTCGTCCATAACGCCTTCATTGGTGATAACTGCACGATAATCATTCTTCTCACCAAAGCCAAAGGTTATTGCACGACACTCAATGCCTTTAAGAGCTTTGAGTGTATTTGCATCATCACCATTCACTATAAGAAGTGAAGTTGTCTGCTGTGCAAACTTATGGAAGGATTCAATGATTCGGTCAAGAGTTCCGAAATAATCGAGGTGGTCTTCATCAATATTAAGAATAATAGAAATTGCAGGATTAAGATGTAAGAAAGTATCTACATACTCACAAGCCTCACAAACAATAATATCACTCTTACCAATTCTGCTGTTGCTCCCTAAGAAAGGAAGCTTGCCACCGATAATTGCGGTAGGGTCATAATCAGCCATAGTCAAAAGCTGAGTAAGCATAGAAGTTGTTGTTGTTTTTCCATGAGTACCAGAAACAGCAATTGAACGATTATACTTTCTTGTTACCTCACCAAGCATAATACAGCGTTCAACAGCAGGGATTCCAAGATGTTTTGCGGCTACAAGCTCGGGGTTATCAAGCTTAACAGCAGCAGTATAAACTATAAGGTCAGCACCCTCAACATTTTCCGGATAATGTCCCATAGTAACAGGAATTCCATAAGAACGAATACGCTCTAATGTATCAGATTCCGCCACATCGGAACCCGTAATTTTATAGCCTTCATTAAAAAGTATCTCTGCCAAAGGACACATACCTGAGCCACCGATACCTATAAAATGTATAGTTTTAACACCGTCCAAAAGATTTTGCTTATCCAAGAAATCCACTCCAATCTTAAAAATAGTTCACATAGCTGTACACAATTAATATGTTTATAAAAATCAATAAAGAAATTTGTCGTATTTTTACGGCAAAAAGAAAAAGCACTCGCAAGGCGAATGCTTTCTTTTTGGAGCGTTGGAGCGGATGACGAGGCTCGAACTCGCTACCTCCACCTTGGCAAGGTGGCGCTCTACCGGATGAGCTACATCCGCATCTCTTAATGCTTGATTATTATAACCTATGCTTTCAAATTTGTCAAGCATTTTTTCGATTTTTTTAAAAAAGATATTTTTATACATCACTGAATATCAAATTATTAAATAAATAACTATATTTTTCATTTTAAGTTAGTCAAGCTATTCTGAATTCTATATTAGAAAAAAAATTAAAATTTTATATATTATGTATAATTTATTTTAAATAATTTGGTGGTTTTTATTTTAATACGTTAGATTTTTTTTCATTTTTCTCTTGATTTTTTGAATATTACATAGTATAATAAGTGCAATGAATCTCTTAAGTGAGATTTAAAAAATTTATTTTTATTTAATTTAGGAGGAAATCCAAAATGAAAAAGATTCTTAGTGTCATTTTCGCAGCAGCTCTTGTAGCTTCTATGTTTGTTGTTGGTGCAGTTAGCACATCTGCAGCAGACGATTACACAATTTACTTCGAGATTCCAGACGATGCAACTCTTGAAAAATTGGAGCTTGAATCATGGGGTAGCAAAGTTTCAGTTCATGCTTGGAATGACGCAGGCAACTTAAACGGCGAGTGGCCAGGTGCTGAAGCTACTCATGTTGAGGGTAACATTTACTCTTACACATGGACAGCTGATAGCGTTCCAACAGGTATCATCTTCAACAACGGTGATAACGGTGTTCAGACACAGAACATTGACGGTGGCGAAACAGTCTCTAAGACAGATGCTTCTAAGACAGTTAAGAACCCAGCTATCGAATGGGGCAAGCTTTATAAGGCTACTGGCGAAGGTATAGAAGATGGTAATGGTAACACAAATGTTGTTGTAGCAGCTACTGACTATAAGACAGCAGAGCCATCAGCTACAGAATCTAAGAAAGAAGAACCTTCAGCTACAGAATCTAAGAAAGAAGAACCTTCAGCTACAGAATCTAAGAAAGAAGAACCTTCAGCTACAGAATCTAAGACTGAGTCTTCAGACGACAAGACAGTTGCTACTGGCGACACATCTGCTGCATGGGTTCTCCTTGCTGTAGTTGCTGCTTCCCTCGGCACAGCTGTTGTTATGACAAAGAAGGCTTCTTCTAAGGACTAATCCTTAGTCGTAAGAGTACTTAACGATTAACTAATTAAAACCGCTCTTGCTTTCGAGCAAGGGCGGTTTTTTTATGCAATTAAATTTCTATAAAAAATTGTAGAGTATATTGGGCTGTAATTCATTTCTAAATGAATCCATTTAGGATTTTAGCCATATATACTCTACTTTTTTAATTTATTTTCTTTTAGTGCTTTTGTCTTTTACCTATAAAGGTCATTTAAAAAAGCTTATTCATTACAAGACCTGTAATGAGCTTTGGATAAAAATATGTAGACTTCTGAGGCATCTTTCCGCCTGCGGCAGCTACATCTCTGATTTCAGTAACTCTTGTAGGATTCAAAATAAAAGCACAGTTAGCTTTGCCGTCTTTAACACTTGCTATTGCCTCATTGAAGTCCTTTGTATATGTAAGGTTGACTTGATTAGCCATATTTTCCTTATCTATACCGAAAAGCTTTTCGAGTATGAGAGAATGAAGTACTGTAACATCAAGCTCTCGAACAGGCTTTAACATATCTGGCAAAAGCTTTTCTAAAACATCAGAATCTTTGAATGTAAGCAATGTATAACCATTGCCACCACTATAAAAGCCGTAAGCCTTCTTGCCCATATCATATAAAGTACGGAGGTCTTTCTCAATAGTTTCGTATGATATTTTCTTTTCTACATAAAAGTATTCCTCGCAAAGCTTTTCTGCCTTTTCAGCATCAAAGCTTTCCAAATCACGCACTATTCTATGTGTTGGAAATACAACAAGTCCTTCGTGTTCCATATCGACAAGCATCATCATTACATAATCTTCGCCACCGTCACCAATTTTATTTTCATGACAATAGTTTCTATAATTAAGGGCAGTTTCATAGCGATGATGACCGTCGGCAATATAGAGCTTTTTATCATCAAACTCCTTGCAAATAGCAGAAATTTCTGCTTCATCTGTTACAATCCAAAGACGATGAGTAACACCATCATTATCTGTCAATTCTATTTCAGGCTTACCTGCGGAAAGTCTATCAAGTGTGTTTCTTATGGTATGTTTTTCGTCCATATAAAGAGAATATATCTGACTGAAATTGCAGTTTGTAGCTTTCATAAGCTCGAAACGGTCTTTCTTTGCCTTTGAAAGAGTTTCTTCGTGCGGAAGAACTATTCCCTTAGAAAATTCTTCAAGCTTAACACGAGTAATACAGCCCTTAAATTTATTTTTCACGCCATAAGCTGTAAATTCTTCTTCATAGATATAAATGCTATCTTTCTCATCTTGTTTCAGAATACCTGCATCAAGCCATTTTTTAAGTGTTGCTTGTGCGTCCGCATAAGGATTTTCACCTCTTGGAAGTTCAAGTCTGATGATGTTGTTTTCGTTCTCATTGAGGTATGCCTGACGCTGTTCCTCACTGATGATGTCATAAGGTGGGCAAACAAGTTCATCAATTTTTCCAGCAACAGCTGTATCAAACCTCAATGCACGAAATGCTTTAATTTCTGCCATTTTAAAATTCTCCTTTCAACTATAAAATTTGATTATGGAAAAACAATTAAACATTGAATCGGAAAAGAACTATATCGCCGTCCTTCATAACATAGTCCTTACCCTCTGAACGAACAAGTCCCTTTTCCTTTGCGGCTGCCATAGAACCACAAGCCATTAAATCATCAAATGCAACTACTTCTGCACGAATAAAGCCACGCTCAAAGTCGGTATGAATCTTACCTGCTGCCTGTGGCGCTTTTGTACCCTTTGTAATTGTCCACGCTCTTACTTCTGGTTTACCCGCTGTGAGATAAGAAATAAGTCCAAGCAAGCTATAACACTCTGTAATAAGGCGGTCAAGACCTGAGCTTTCAAGCCCCATTTCAGAAAGGAACATTGCCTTTTCTTCGTAGTCCATATCTGAAATTTCTGCTTCACTCTCTGCACAAATTGGCAGAACAGCTGCGTGTTCACTTGCGGCAACTTCCTTAACACTATTTACATACTTATTATTTTCTATGCCCTTTGCGAAATCGTCTTCGCTAACATTTGCTGCATAAATAATAGGCTTATTTGTAAGCAATGCAACACTCTTGAGCAACTCTGCCTCATCTTCTGTACATTCAACAGAACGAGCAGATTTGCCTGCATCAAGTGCTTCCTTTACTCTCTTAAAGAAATCAAGCTCTGTCTGATACTTCTTATCGCCCTTAAGAAGTTTTTGAGTTTTATCAATTCTTCTATCAAGCATTTCTATATCAGAAAGAATAAGCTCAACATTAATCGTATCTATATCACGCTTAGGGTCAACTGAGCCATCAACATGAATAATATCATCATTATCAAAGCAGCGTACAACATGAACGATAGCATCACATTCCCTTATATTTGAGAGGAATTTATTTCCGAGACCTTCGCCCTTAGATGCACCCTTTACAAGTCCTGCAATATCAACAAACTCGATAGTTGCTGGTGTAAACTTTTCTGGCTGATACATTTCTGCAAGCTTATCAAGCCTTGGGTCTGGGACTGCAACAACACCAACATTTGGTTCTATTGTGCAGAAAGGATAGTTAGCAGACTGAGCACCTGCATTTGTAATAGCATTAAAAAGTGTACTTTTTCCGACATTTGGTAAACCGACAATTCCTAATTTCATATTTCAAGTTCCTTTCATTATAAAACAAGCAAAAAGCTTTGCATAACAAAACTAATATACCATATTTAGAAGAATTTCTCAACACTCACAGATAAATTTATAAAATGATATGAACTTAAAATTTTTCGATTATTTATAGATAGGAATATGTTTCGTAATCATAATAAGTAAAATCACGCCTATTAAAAATACTTTCCTCAACCTTATCTTCATTTATATTATTTAAATCATAAGACTTTGTGTCTAACTGCCAGTCGAGATTTTTGGGGATTCTTATGGTAAATTTTCCGTACTTTTCATCTGTGTATAATATAATTCCTATATCAACGCCCATAAGAAAGTTTTTTCGTTTTATATATAACCTAAATATAAAATCTGCTACAATAAAAATTAATATTATAGCAAAAAGAATTGCTAAAGGCATTCTCTCCTCCAGCCACCAAGTAGGATACCTTTTTGGAAAGCTATACTTATAATACTTATAGTCACAAAGGAATAGCTGTACATATTCTTTAATTATCAAAAACATTATCATAATAAATAAAGCGTGTTCTTTGAGATTATTCCACCAATATGACTGCTTCCAAATATCAAGTTGTTTTTGTTCGAGCCTTCTCCAAACCATAATTTTCACCTTTTATTTAATACTTATATAATTAAATATTATCATACAAGCATTTAAAAGTAAAGAATTATTTTTATTTTATCACTAAATAGCTTTACTGATATTTGCTATAAAGAATTTCGTCTTCTTCTACATTCTCTACCTTACAAAATGAAAGAATATAATCAAAAAGGTTTTCTTCCTCATGAATTTCATATCTATCACCAAAAATAAGCTCTATATCTATATGACGATTTACTTGTTTCTGTTCGTTATATTCAAAGCTATCTACGCGATAAACTACAAGTGATACATCATCGCTTACATCATATTCATCTACTGGCAAATCTTTTACAATCTTCTTAACATCATCTAAGCTTAGCATATTATTTTCGCTTCCTTTTTCAAAAAATTTAATAAAATTATACCATATAAAAAACGAAAAGCAACAAAAATATATATGCAAATCTTCATCACTTGAATATATATTGAGTTTTTCTGCTTATTATGCTATAATAGCGTAATAAAAAATATAGAAAAGATTCATTCTAAGGCGGTGAAATGATGAAGAAAATACGCAATCGTTCTCTGATTGTCTGGCTTTTAGCTATGGCTTTTATCGGTGGAATGATATATTTTTCAATTAATCTTATAATCCACGCTGACCTTTGGGCCTCAAAACCTCAAAATGCACACATAGGCGTGGACGGAATGGGTATGGCTGGAACTATAACAGATATAAATGGTGAAATTCTTGCTTATAGTGAGAACGGAAACCGCTATTATAATTCAAATGAAGATATTCGTTGTGCTTTACTTCATACTGTCGGCGATGAGGGCAGAAATATCGGTGGCTCTATACAAAATGTTTATCGCTCGCAACTTTCAGGATATAGTTTTATTTTTGGTATGGGGCTTCCTGATGGCTTAACACTTGGTAGAAATATTCAACTTACTGTAAACAGCGAGATTTGCAAAACTGCATATCAGGCATTGGGCAATAATCGTGGTGCGGTATTCGTCTATAATTATAAAACAGGTGAAATCGTTGCAAAGGTAAGCACTCCTTCATATGACCCTCAGAACATTCCTGATATTGAGGGTAATGACGAATACGAAGGTGTTTATGTTGATAGAAGTATTATGGCGACATATCCACCAGGCTCTACTTTCAAGCTTGTAACCGCAGCAGCGGCTCTTGAAAATATGACAAAATCCGAGCTTGAAAATCGCACATATACTTGCACAGGCAGCGATACTATCGGAGGAAATAAAATTACCTGCTATGAGGCTCACGGCGAGGAGAATTTTGAACAAGCCCTTGCACATTCTTGTAACTGCTATTTCGCACAATTAGCTGTTGACCTTGGTGCCGATAAAATGACTACACAAGCCAACAGAATGGGATTTAACAAAAGCGTTTCTATAAATGATATTGATACTGCAAAAAGCGTTTATGATGTTTCTAAGGCTGATAAAAATCAGCTGGGCTGGAGTGGTGTTGGTCAATATACAACTCTTGCAAGCCCTATGACTATGGCTGTTATCTCTGGAGGTATTGCAAATGGTGGTACACCTATAATGCCATATCTTATAAAGCAAATTTCATTGCCGTTTGGTCTGCCAAATATTCCTCAAAGTGGAAATAAAGGGACTCAGATGTTAAGCGAACAAAATGCAAAAACACTTTCTGATATGATGAGATACACCGTTGAAAATGAATATTATGGTGGTGGCTTTAATGGAGAAATCTGTGCTAAGACTGGTACTGCTGAAGTCGGCGGAGGAGAAGCTGCCCATGCTTGGGTAACTGGTTTTAGTAGAGATGAAAGCTGTCCTTTGGCATTCGCTGTCATCATAGAAAATGGCGATTCAGGATATTATACAGCTTTGCCTGTTGCCGCACAGGTTATGAATAAAGCCCTTGAAGTATACGGACAGTAATAAAAAAGCTACTATAAAGAGCATAAATGGCTAAAATTCCTAAAACGGAAATTGGCTGTTTATGCTCTTTTCATAATATTCTTTTTACAAACAAAATAAAGTCACTTTTTGATGTAACGGTTTCTCTTTATTTACATATTTTCATTTGTACTCTCCAAAAGTTCAAACACTTTACAACAGTTTATCTTCTATATATGTATTAAGTGTGGCAATTCTATCAGCATATAAATTCATAACCACACTACAAATTTCAATATAAAAATAATCTCCAAATTTTTGCAAAATAAAAAGCAGTAAGCAAAAACTTACTGCTTTATGGCTCCCCCAACTGGGCTCGAACCAGTGACATCATGATTAACAGTCATGCGCTCTGGCGAGTGTAGACAAATAATGCACTCTCCATTATAAATAATATGTAACATATGTTATTATTCCGAACAAAGTGTTGTCAGGATATATCAATATAAAATCACCTTTATAAATAGCCGTAAATAAAAAGTATCAAATTATACATATAATTATTTAGCCAAGTCATTTTTTATATATTGATAAAACTCTGGCTCACAAATGCTCGGGCCAAACTTAATAAGGCCAGGCCATCTTTCATCTATCCATTCTATACCATATCTCGTTACAGGTTTAGAATATCGAGGAAAGGCATGAAAATGTACAAAGTTATCTCTCATCATAGCGGCAACATAGTTAAACTTGTCAGCACCATACAAAGACCTGCATTTATCTTCATACCACTCCATTACAACACTAAGTTCTGCTCCTTCTTCTGATTTCATTTCACTAAAGCTAGCAATTTCACGCTTCAAGACAAAATAGCAGTCACCTAAAGTGAGTTGATTCTCTCTAACAAGAATCAGCCAATATTTGAATTCCTTAACTAGCGTTTCATTCGGATGAAATGCTTCCATAAATTTGTAATCCATAATAAATTTCTCTCCTTTTATTTTATAAATATATCTATACACATCAGTCAACGATGTATTGTATAAATCATCAATTGATATATTAATTTTACATTTTTCACAAATATACTTATGAATATTCACTATGCTCCAATTTAAGAAAGAATTGATGCTACGTGCTATATAAAAAAACTCTTCTGATAATTGGTAAATAAGGGGTATGATAATTCTAAAAGCATTATAATCTCGTAAAAGATGTTTTTCACTATCGCCAGACTGACAAATAGCATTTAATATAGTTTTATCTTCTGGAAATGGTATATAATTAATTTCGCCATACCATATATGTGGAGTCACTATATCAGAACTCCATTTTTGAAATCCTCCTGGATCTATTCCAGAATTCAGACACTTTTCAACATAATCAGATTTTAAATTAAAAATATCCTTTGAAACCCTTTTCCCTGTTACAAGATGTATAAAATCAAGATAAATATCAAGAAATTCATCTGAAGTAACCTGTGATAGATATAGGTACTTAAAAATCGCTCTATATAATTCTATAGATTTTGTGAAAACAAATGTTACATTTGAAATACTAACTGAATTAGTATAAGATAATAATTCCTCCATAGACAACTTAATACTATCAAATTCCCTTGTGCGTTCGCGTGCTTTTTTCACTAACCATGATGGATTACACAACACAAAACTGCATAAATCTAGTAGGCATGGTGAACCATAAGTTTCAAGAACACCATTATCATCTTGTCTAGTAAACGCAGGCGGTAATTTATATATATATTCTGCACTAGAAGCATAAACATTACTAATTATATCAAATCGTAACTTTTGATATACTCTTCCTGGTCTAGGTTTTATCCACCGATTAATCGGACGAATTTGTTTAATATCAAATGAATCTTTCGAGATCAATTTATAGTTAAAAACTGATTTTTCAGTTTTATCTACAGAATCTAAATCATCATTTTCTCGTGAGCAAACAACACAATTATCAACATCACAAAGCTCCACTGTATCTCCATTCTTTATTTTAGTAGTTGCATTATTCACTCTCAAGACACAAGGAATTTTGAGTTGTCTAAGTATCCCTGCACCATGGCTTCCTATATTTCCATGTTCAGCAATTACGCCAACTACATTTTTATTTAAATTTACAAGGAGATTACGATCTAATGTTTTCATTACTAAAACTGCGCTCTCAGGTAAAGGCACATCTCTCCAATTACCTTCAACAATACGAGCAACGCCTTTTACATTTCCACTACTTACACATAATCCTGACAACACACACATATATTCTACCTCATCTTCATCATATATTTCGTGCTTGAAGATAATATATATCCTTAAAACCAATTTGTGCTTCAATCTCAACTGGAGAATTAAATATATCTTCTACTAATTTACAATCATGAATCAATTTTTTGATCACATAACTGCTTATCATTGGTACTTTTTGATAAGTTTTTACATTTCCTGAATAATCTAAATATACAGTATATGCATCTTTGAAACCATTAACAACAGAATCCAAGTCTCCACTACTATATTCTAATATAATACGTTCTTTCCTATTAACTATATCGTATGTTTGAATAACAGCATTAAATCTTTCCTTTATAACTTCTTGCACAATGACGGCCATTTTAATTTTATTAGTTTTACAATTTGTTTTTTCTAAATATTGTTTAGCATAAATTGTTTTGGCTGAGTTCCAAACTTTCTGTACATTTTGTACCAAGGAAATTTGAGGATCATAAATAAATGATTCAAACACTCCACAACAAGCAGTATGTTTATTTCCTTCAATATTAGCTGATGAACGAAAAATTAAATCACTTTTATTTTCAGCAAAATATGATTCGCATAGTTTAATTAACTCTTCTTCAAACAATTTTAAATTAATCTTATTATTAACAAATAGTTCATATGCTTCCGTTGAAACAACCAATCCTCTAGGAACTTTAAAATCATTTTTTTTAAGTTTTGAAATTGATACTGCTTTTCCTCCCCATAGTTCACTATCATCATTAATATCTTCTAATGCAGATACGCTATATATCATCTATTATACCCTCCTTTTCAATCTCATCTATCCTATCTTGACAATATTTTATCTCCTCTGATGAGTATTCTGACTCAAACCTAGTTAAAAAGGCTCTTAATGTAGTCACACTTTCAATTTTATTTGATTTATTCCACAATTCATCAAAATATTGAACAAAATATTGCGCAATTAATCCATTATCAATAATCATATAACATGGTGAAGCACCTTGTTGATATGGGCTTCTTGTTGCAATATATTTTTCATCAATAATTCCAAAAGTCGGGAAAGAAAAACCACTTGGTAACTCATAATAAGCAAAATAACTGTTTTTTTTGGCACTGCCGGCAGCTATTCTATCAAGAAGATTTCTTAAGTTATTTTTTCTGATTCGTAATATATGCCTAAATATTATTCGTTCTTCCCTACTACATTTATTAAGATAACCCCATATACTGGAATACTGAGGTTTCGATTTACTTCTTGTTGTATTGTCTAATGCTGCGGAATAAAATGTATGTGTTCCTTCTTTAGTAAGATTTATCATTTCATCAACCCAGTCTTTAGTATTATCGTAAGTTGATATCTGACAATTCGAAATACTAGATATACGTTTCATTATATCTTTATCAATATTTTCCCACTTGCGTTTTTCATCTAATCCTTCTAGAATAAATGTAGTTGAGATAAGTATTAACAAAGAGAGAATCATTGTTTCATAAAAGTTGTTAGAGTTTACGCAAATACTATATATTAGGTAACCAATAGCTATTATCACAGTTATGCATGAAATAATATTCTTTAGTATTTTATAAATCATTGACCCACATTTCACTTCCCTTGTTTATTTAATTTTTTCATTATTCTCTTTTGAAATACCGCTAAAACATATCAATCACTTTTTCACAATAAACGATGTAGTTATACCGAAACTGTTAATATAAACATCCTTATCATACTCTTCAACACTGTATTCATATAAGTATTGTTGTGGTGCATCTTTGAATAATGATTTATAATGCTTTAAATCAACATCTTTTTCAGCATTATATGTTTGAGCCCATTTTTTTATTGAATATCTTAATGAATACCTTTCAATTTTTTGAAACTCAAATCCATTTTGAGTGAATGCGTTAATCCATTCTGATTCTGAAAAGAATATTTTTCTTAAAGGCTGTCTAAATTTCATCATATTTATCCAGTAATCCTTGGTATCCGTTTCCAAAGGAACGAACTGTGATAAGATAAAAATACCATTACTTTTTAAGACCCTTCTAATCTCAGATATCGCATTATCCAAATTTTCTATGTAATGCAAACATTGGCGAGTTACAATCACATCAAATGAATTATCTTTCAAAGGTAAATTTTCTGCAGATGCCAAACACTTTGATATTTTAGGTTTTTCTATTTGATGAAGCATTTCTTCACAAATATCTACAGCAATTATTTCTTTTTCTACAGGACAATTTTTTAATAGGTACTTTGATACAGCTCCCGTACCAGCGCCTAAATCAAGAATACGAATAAACACTTTATCTTTTAAGTCTATGCATTTTAATATCGATGATAATATAACCTCACTGTTAACCCATTTACTATTGTCGTAAACAGATGCACGCTTAGAAAAATATTCAATTATATTATTCATATTGTATGACCTCGTTTTATCTTTTTTTCAACCGCTATATCATTTTTATGATAAAATTTATACTTTCTCATAAAAATAATCTTGTGATTAGAGATATATAAAATTAAAACTACTATAAATTTCATATTTTAATAATTACATATTATCTTTAGTTAATATATAATACATTTGCCTTTACTTTACTAACTTTGTTAGCTTAAACCTCTGTTCCTTTGAAAATACCTTTTATTTCTTCACACCATTCTTCAATTCTTTGAATTTTATTATCATCCTTAAGTTGAGAAATCAAGTGATTTTTATTCAAAAGATAAATGAGACATAAAACTCCTTTTGCAGTTTTAATTTTTTCTTCATCAGAGATTTCATCAAAGAATCTATAATCACTTGATCCTAAAACTGTTTCTTGAGTGTGACTCTTTCTATTTAAAACAAGTCTGTACATAAGATTTTGGAAAAACAACTTATACGCAGGATCTTGTTTCTCTAATGTTTGAAGCGGAAGTAATTCTGTTGATAATTCAGAAGGTCCTGTACGAAATTCAAAGGTTGAAAATGCTTCTAAGACTCTTCTCATGTCATTACCAATAGAATAATTATTTATATCATTAGGAGTACTAGTATTAGCATAATCATAAATTGAATTAAGCAGGGACGTATATTCTTGTTTACTGTTTAGATTATAATTCTCAGTTTGCCTATTATATAATCTCTTTATTGATACTTTGCTTTTCTTATGGGTGATATCATCAACTGATTTTTGATAATCATATATTGCATTAAGGTCATGAGACATAAACAAAATTCTGCTGTTATTATTACCCTTGATAATTTGCTCTGTCTGATATCTTAATAATGATTGTATACCTACACGATTATCAATATCAAAACTGGAAACAGGATCATCTATAACATATAAAGATTCTTGATTATAACAATTTTGTTTCTCTCTTCCCTTTAAGCTATTCACAAAAAAGTAACATAAGGCAATTATATTTCTTTCACCAATTGATACATCTTTAGGCTTAACATTTGAGCCCTGAGATTTAAGTATAAATTTATCATTCTTTGTTTCAAGTTTAATTCTCTTACTATCCAGGAAAACATATGAAAGCAACTTATTGATTAAATCAAGAGAAATATTAATATTTTTCTTTTTATCTTTAAGTTTCTCTATTTCTTTTTCAATAGAACTTTTTTCATCTTTGAGCTGATTAAGTTCATTAGATATTTTATTTTGTTTATCTATTGCATCAAAATAATCTCTTAAAAAAGCTTCAGTTTCTATGAATGCCAATTTTAAGTTTATTCTATCTAAGTTATTTTTTATATCCTTTCTTTCTCTTATAGCTTTATTAAACTCTAAACGATTTGTTTCCAGTCTTTTCAATTGCTGGTTTAAAACATTTATTTTTGAACCTAAATCTAATGGAGCAATCAAAATAGGCGTATAAATATTTTCTAATCTCTGGTTAATGTATTCATTGTATTTGCATATTGTCTTATTACACTCTTGAATCGCTAAAACTATATCTGCAATAATTTCGTTATCAAGAGTTTTATAAAGCTCAGTATTAAAAGATATTTCGTCTATCTTCGCTTTTTGCAATCTCTCCTCAAATTTTTTAATATCTTCATTCAGCACATGGCTTATACATGTAATTAGATATTTTCTGTATTCATCAGATACAGATTGATAACAGCACGGACATATATTCTTTTTCTCTACAGCGAAAACTTCATTTGTTCGCTCTACTATCCTTTGCTTACCTTCTAAAATTGTTTCATGTATTTTTTGTTCAAGTTCTGAAAATTCTATTTTTTTAACTTCTTCACTCAGCAATTTTACGATACTATGATCTATATCACTCGGAATAACAACGGGTTCAATTTTGTCCCTATACTCTGTTTCAATATTTCCGGATTTCTTATATAATTCTAAAGTTTCGTAAAAGCTTTTTCTTAAATCCGCTTCTGAATCAGAAACTTTTAATGGACTGAGCTTATTTACCATAACATCAAAAATGACTTTAGACTTATTTGCATTGCCCTTGATCTCTGAATCTCTTTTCGCCCAACCCTGTTCAGATTTCAATGTTTTAAGAAACTTTTCTTTAATATTTAAAGGAGAAGATATTTCATTTTCATCTGATAATTTGTCATCTTCTTTTTTCACTTTATCGTAATTAGCCTTAACTTTATTTAATTTTTCTTTATGGTTATCAATTTCTTTTTCAACATCATTTTGCTCACCTAACATAATAATTGTCGATAAGCCATCGTCGCTGATAGATATATTTCTATTTATAAAATCCTCATTGAACACAAAAATATTATTTTTTAGAATTTCATCCAATGATATTTCATTGCCCTCAAAATCAAATAAAGATACTTTGTTTATATTATCATTTTGGGAATGTATAAAATCGATTGCCTCTCCCAAGGTACTTTTGCCTGATCCGTTTTTGCCATATATTATAGAAATTCTGTTTTCAGGTTTTTCATACAGTAATATTTCTGTATCTTCTGTAAAACACTTTCCGTTTATAATAGCTTTATTTATTTTCTCAAACATAGAAATTTCTCCCCAAATATTTTTACATACCTATTATCTTAAGAATAATCGGTACAAGAATTCCAAGTATATCCGTATTATTAATCAACATATCTTTAAATTTTTGTAATTTACTTTTTTCTAACGCTTTTTCGTTAACTAATAATTCAATTAATTCCTGCAATAACTTTGCATCATTATACGACATTTGATTATAATAACTTTCAAAATTATTGATACTTATTGAATTATCTATAAAAGTGCAACCATTATATGTCTTAACATCATTACAAACAGACTTAAACTCAATTTCAGGTACTAAGCTAAAGGAAAATACATACCTAAATTTTTCAAATTTTAAGGTATGAGAAGTAATGATATACCTTGAATTAGTAACTTTATCTATTAGTAAGGTATTATCTTCTAATTGTCTTAAACATTTGAAACTATCCCTATGTTTTTTAAACATCAGATCCATTACATCAATTGATATTTGTAAATAATTTGATTCCAAAATATTTTGAATATTTGATAAGTAATCAAAAGTAAAAGTATTCCCATTATTATCAAATTCAAGATTCAACTGCATAAAATACACCCTACAATCTAGTGATTTAATTAAATACATATATTCTTCTCTATTTTTATAATTTATTTTAATATTAAAACAACAAATCATTTCTTCTTTTTACTAAAAAATACGCTTTTCAACAATATATATCAACATTTTTGAAAATAAATTGTGCATAAATTTCACTAGTATTATTGTGCAATATAGCTAAATTTATATGTGTACTTTTGTGTACACACAACAAATCCTTATAAAATATAAAGGTATACTAATAATCTAAATTTATCTATGTAATCATGACTATGCGCATAAACTTAATGTAATGTATAACTGCTTTAGTCATTCTTATATTACAATATTCTGAATTAGTATATTATATAAGAAATGAACATACAGTTATTTACTTGTATTTAAAAACTGCTCATAATTAAGGTCAAAGATAATCTCAATTTCATAACCTCGTGATACTTTCACTTCTCTTATGAGCTGACAAGCTATCATTTTCTTCTGTTCCATTGTGGAGTTATCAAACTCATCAGCCCAAGTTCTGAATTGTGAGTAATAAAAATCAAGCTTGCCCATTGCATTTTGCTGATTGGCAAGCTTGTACTTTATATCATTTAATTCAATTTCTTTTTTATGGAGTAAATCGTTTGTATTATCAATAGAGGTTGATAAAATATCGGGAGTGAAGCGACTTTCACCGAGGAGTGATCGTCCTACTTCGGCAGATAATTCAACTACCGGTCTTTTTAGCTTTTCAATTTCTTTCTCAAGTTTTGTCTGCTTCCTCTTATACTCCGATATTTCGGATTTATAGCGTTTTTCCAACGCTATATCTTTTGGCGTTGATTTGATTTTGGCGAGATAATCTCTCAGCGTTGCAAGCACGGCACCGTCAATTCTGTGTGCCACATACGCCGACTGGATATATAATAAAAAAGTGGACAAGTATGATAAAATAGAA
>UMFK01030358.1_pt1 | contig 65436 bp, 60 predicted proteins | sample 1964981 | NCBI WGS metagenome assembly UMFK01 (sample SAMEA4836043, study PRJEB28245) | human gut metagenome | biome: gut microbiome; material: fecal sample | place: Denmark | collected 2008
CTTCTGCCGCTGAATCTTTTCTTGATGCTGTTTCGATGAATTCACTAAACTTATTATTTAACTTTTTTAAATCTTCAATTTTTGATTTTTCACTTTTTGACGAGGAACTGATACTATCAACAGTATCCTGCAAATTGCAAGTACTGCTATCAACACCTTGAAGAGTATTTTTCAGTGTTCCAAGCTGAACATCCAAATTACTTGATGATTTTATCAAATTATCTATCAGTCCGCCAACACCGTTTACCTTTTCTTTATATAGTGTTATTGTTGCCATAGGACACCTCCTCTCACATAATAGCTGTCATTTTGCTTTAAATGTATTGCCTCATAATATTCCACAAATCATTTCTTATTCTTTCAAAAGGCTTCATTCAACTTCATTCTCGTGTTATAATCATTATCTCAAATGTAATACTCCGTTAAGTCAGCTCTTCCGGTATACAGCGATTTATATAATTCCAAAACATACTCAGATTTGAAAACTTCCGATTCACCCAATTCTAGCACATTCACGGTATTTTTTACTAACTTGAGCATATTAATAATAGAATTGTCATGATGCAATTCTAAGTAATCTCTCAATTGTTTAAATAGTTTTTTAAAGCATCTAAATTCATATCTATAAAAAACCTCAAAAATTAATAACCTTCCATTAACCAACTATACGATTTTAAAAACTTATCTGGATGTCAGAAAAAGCCACCTGCACCACTAACTTTTTCTTTATGTAATATTATTCATAGAAACACATACTTTTAATTTTATATTACTTACCAGCGTTATATATTATATTAATGCTACTAACGTTTCCTTTTGGATCGTACACAGATTTAATGTTACCCCAATCAAAAAAAGTTTCTGGGCTTAATCCGTTCTTAGCAAGAATCGCATCATGGAACTGCTTGCGTTTAATTTCTTCCGAAAAAGAAGGATTAATATCAACACAAATCATTGATAACATATACAAAATTTTATTACGAAAGAATAGACTAGTGATAAAATTGTTCCCACCAATTTTTACGGTATCATTTAATCTTATGATTCTAACCGCATCTTGTCCTTCAAAAAAAGTAGATTTTTGAAAGTTTTCAAATGTATATCCGGGAGTAAAAATCTCACCGTTAATTTCTATTAATCCAGATTTTAAGTCCATTTTATCCTCATTTCATACAGATTCAATTAGGTTACTATAATTCATTTTTATTCAGAAAATCTTTTTATTATATAATTTAATGCATCGCTTTCAGTGTCAAAAAATTCATTTGTAGTTTTACAGCCTCTTTCTGAATAATAAACATTCCATTTTTCTCCTACCTTAACAAGGCAAAATCTTTCATCATCACGGCCAACGCCATCTAAATTAAATAAAAAATTTGGAACTCGAAGCTTTCTGACTTTTTTATAAATTCTTTTCTATCCATTTACCAAAAAATCTCCTTTAAAAATCCATTTTTTATAAGGCAACTTACATTATTAGGTAACTCAAATTGAACTCCTCCGCCTATTTGTCCAAATGCGGGAGCTATTTTTGATGTTGTGATTCCATTTATATCATTAATGACTTCATATTTGTGGTATGCCCAACTATTTTCTTTATATGGCAATGCCCTTTCTTCAAAACTAGTTCCTATAGGCGAAGTATAATTTCCATATTTGGAACCATATCTATCAATTATAGTTCCTTGTTTAATTGTTTGATTTTTAAGTACACTTTCATTAATTCTTCCATTATTTGGTGCATACTTATCCCAATCAATTTTTCCATCTGGTTTTAAATATTTTGAATTTGAAACTTGTAATTGAGATTTAACATGAATAAAACCTCCTGTAATTCCTCCTAAAATTCCACCACTCACTACTCCAGAAAATCCTGATATAGCGATGTCATCCAATGCACCATTAAGATTTCCGTGTTCTGCGAGATAGTCTATGGTTGTAACACACATATTTGAAACACCGTTTGACAAAGCACCTATTCCGGCTCCTCTGCCAATACTTCCAACCATAGACAATGCCGGTCCTGCTACAAATGTAAGTCCGCCTATAATTGCTCCGCCAATTGCACCACCTACAGCACCATCAAAAGTTCCACTTTCAAACCCATCAAAAAATGATCCAAATGGTCCATATTATTTTTTGAACTACATTCTATAAAGCTTAAGACTTAATCTTTCAGCAAATACATATTTCACTAATGGTTAAAAGACATTGTATAGAAAAGTCAATAAGCAAAAGATTCTTTATGCCAAGTATTATTTAAAAAATCATATTTAAATTTCCAATCATTTCTTCCATACTTATCAGCGGTGTTATTATTTCCTTGACATATAACAGATAATTTTTTTCCATCAATAAAGCGATAAAAAATATATCCAAATGGCGGAGATATCTTCGTTATTTCGTCTCCTTTTCTGGACAAAACGCTTATTCTATTTTTATACATCAGATAAATATTATCTTTAGAAACTTTCACAGTTTTCAGTTCGTTATACCTATGTTCATTTATACAATGACCATCACTATCAAATAATTTTAAATTTCCATTTTCATCATACCAAAGAATATCCTTACCATTTAAGTTAATAAATCTGTAACTAAAAGTTTTATTTTCATATATTTCTAAAAAAATCATGTCATTGCTTTCTGTAGCAAATATAATTCCTTCAACTACATAACTATATGATTTATTTTCATATTTCCAATTTACTATCCTATTATCACTACTAAAATTAATTTCCATATTAACTTTATCCACCTATCATTTAATTCTTTTCAGACTGACAAATTCAATATAATCCATTCGATTCCCTGTTAATCCCTTAAATAATTCATACTGAGTTAAATTAGAATTTCCCGGAAGATATTTATTTGCCTCGAGATCAATCTGTGGACCTATAGGACCTTGTCTTACATTCAACTCAACACCAGGTCTTATTCGATATGTAGCAACCTTTCCGCAATCCGTTTTCCAACTACCCTTTATAGCCATATCGTTTCTTGCAAAATCGACATTTGGAATATCTTCTTTTAAAGCAAATCCACCAGGTTCTCTAACACTTTGTTGCTCATCCAATACCATATTAAAAGTATCCTGCAAATTGCAAGTACTGCTATCAACACCTTGAAAGTATTTTTCAGTGTTCCAAGCTGAACATCCAAATTACTTGATGATTTTATCAAATTATCAATCAGTCCACCAACACCATTGACTTTTTCTTTGTATAGTGTTATTGTCGCCACTTGAAACCTCCTACAAAAATAATCTTAACAAGATAATGTCTAATTTTTATTCTTTTATGAAATTATTTGCTATTTTTATAAGTTGTTTTGCTTTCTTCTATCAAATATTTATTTTGCTTAATGAATTTTTACAATATTTCGACATTACTTTATTATCTATTTTCCCATCAGCATATTTTTTCAAAAGGTATTCTACCATAATATCAAAACCTTCCATTTGCTTGTTCAGTTCCAGTTCTTTATTTCCAGCAGTTATAACCAAAGCGTACTGCGGACCACGCTTTATATTATTATGTTTGATATATTTTATTTTTTGAATTTCAGAAATACTAAATTCATATTTTCGTCCAAATTTCGTTCTGACTTTAAAGTTATCTCCTATAACTCTAATCCTAAACAAACAAGTGGATAGGATTACCATTATGCTCGTAATAAATAAAAAGATGGCAAAAATCAAGCTTAATGCAAAATTATAACCAATTACGAACATTACAACACATAGTATTGTAAATACAAAATATATCAATCCAAATCCTACTAAATCTTTTTTTAAAAATCTTACTTCTAAATTTTCCATAACACTCACCTATGCGAAAATTATTCTACAAGACTGTTTTATATCTGTGATTTTTTATTATTTATACTGTATTCATATTTAAGTTTCAATCTTAAACTATAAAATACTAAAATTATATTTTGAGATATAATTTTTATTAAAATTCTTTATATTTTTCATTGGGAATTTTTTCGTCATTCCATTGTCAAAAGTTATAGGAGAATTCAATTCCTTTGTATATGTATTTATTGCCACTTTTAACTTTTTGGCAAATTTTTCTTTATTTATACAAAAAGAAGCACTATGCGTTTCCTCTTTAAATACACATGTATCAAAATATAGTGTTGCTATATATATTTCTTTGGGATCATTCTGAATCATACACTCAAGTGCATTAGAAAATATCTCACATATATTAAATATGTTATCTTTTTGTTTATAAAAACAATTAACAAGGACTGACATTATATTTGTAGGAAATACATCTTGAACGAACTCTGAGCTTTGAATCTCATATCCGCCACTTCCGCACAATAACTGCACCACTTCGTTTTTACTTATAGCATTTTTTATTAGATCTTCGTAATTCATTTTATTCTCCTTAATTATTAACAGTCAGTCTTGTTATAACCGTATTATTAATATCACATTTTTATTTAGAAAATCTTTTTATTATATATTTCAATGCATTGTTTTCAGTGTCAAAACATTCATTTGTAGTTTTACAGCCTCTTTCTGAATAATAAACATTCCATTTTTCTACTACTTTAACAAGGCAAAATCTTTCATCATCACGACCGACACCCTCTAAATTAAATAAAAAATTTGGAACTCGAAGCTTTCTAACTTCTTTCATAAATTCTTTTCTGTCTATCTACAAAAAATCTCCTTTAAAAATCCATTTTTATAAGGCAACTTACATTATCAGGTAACTCAAATTGAACTTCTCCGCCTATTTGCCCAAATGTGGGAGCTATTTTTGATAAAGAACTCATACTATCAACAACATCATGCAAGTTGCAGGTACTGTTGTCACCACCTTTAGGAGTATACCGTGTTCTAAGCTGAATATCAAAATCACTTGATGATTTTATCAGATAATGGTAATCGTCCTAATATTACAGCCAACCTTTAGCTTTCAAATATTTATCCGGTATTCTGAGTTCCAGTTCATCTTTTATTTTTGAAATATAATCTTCAATAACTGTATCAGAATAGCAATTCTTATCAGTTATCAACGGAATACATATGTTATTTCCAACTTCAATATAACAACCAATAATATCAAGATTGTACTGAAATACAACATAAAAATAATTATAAGCTGTAAAGCCAATTTTGAAACTATGATGATTTGGTTCATCAACTAAATCGTATATTTTGCTTGACGAAATTCTGTCATTTAATATATTCTTTAATACTTTGCTAATATTAACAGCCATTAACTGCATTTTATTTAATTCCATACCAAAAATCTCCTAATATTTAGTACATATCTTTATATATTTTTCTTTATTTCAGCAAGAAAATTCCACCACTTATATGGATCTGATAATTCTTTAATATAGAGATTACCCAAATATCTTGGATTACACATAGCTGAAAGTCTTTTTTTGGAGAGATCAGACAATTCATTATTTTGTAAGTATTCATCTAAAATCACTTCAATTCTTGATGCATCCTCCGTATAATTATTATCCACAAGATAATTATAAAGTTTTTTTAATTTATTTTCCATATTATTTCACCTACTTTATTGCTCCTGTATATTTTCCACCATCCGTAATAACTTGCCACCCACCACCGGTTCGTAGGATTCTGTCATTAGCAATATAGTGTTAGCATCTAAATAGTACAAAACAAAATGAGATATCCCTTTTAAGTGTTGTATAATAAAAAAGAGGAGGAAGTCATTATGTCACGACAAAAAACTCATCACACCAAGCAATTCAAGTTGGATGCTATCAACTATCGCAAAGAGCACCCTGATCTTACACAGGTTGAATGTGCAAAGAACCTGGGTATTGGTGTCAGTACTCTTGCTCGCTGGGAAGCCCAGTTCAGAGATAATGACGGTGATATTCCCGTTATCGGTTCCGGCAGTTACGCTTCTGATGAAGCGAAGGAAATCGCCCGCCTTAAGCGTGAGCTGCGTGATACACAGGATGCACTTGATGTGTTAAAAAAGCCATCGGCATTCTGGGAAAAGATTAACAGAAGCTATCTATACTGAAGTTTCTGCAAAGGTAGAGGTTGCCAAAGTAACTGGACGCCGCATCTCTATCTCAGGAATGCTGAAAATTTTACGCGTGTCTCGCTCTGGATACAGATCCTTTCTTAATCGAAAGGTGTCTCCTACTCGTCAGCGAAAAAATGCCGTTAAAAAGGAAATCCAGAAAATATATGATAATTCTAAACAGAATTATGGCGTCCCTAAAATTGCTCAGGAACTACGTAAATCTGGCGAAACCATCAGTCAACGCACCGTAGGTAAATACATGCGTGAAATGGGCATTCGTGCCCAGTGGACTAAACCGTGGACTACTACCACCAAAGATTCTGATTTTAGCAAAGAACTCCACAACATTCTCAACGAACAGTTTAATCCTGAACGTCCTAACGCTGTCTGGTGCACAGATATAACTTATATCTGTACGCAGGATGGTTTTGTATACCTTAACTGCGTTATGGATTTGTATGCCAGAAAAATCATTGCATGGACTCTTGCAGACACTATGGAAGTATCAACAGTTATCGAAACAATCAACAAGGCAAAAGCCTGTCGTAATACTGATTTACCACTTATTATCCATTCAGATCGTGGCAGCCAGTATATTTCAAATGCGTGGTGTGAAGCCACTGAAAAGATGCAGCAAAGCTATTCTCATAGTGGTTATCCTTACGATAATGCCTGCATCGAATCTTTCCATTCCTTAATCAAAAGAGAATGGCTTAACAGATTTCATATCATTAACTACAAACATGCCTATAGGCTTGTATTTGAGTATATTGAAAACTTTTATAATACCGTTAGGATTCACAGCCATTGCGACTATATGTCTCCTAATGATTTTGAAAAATTGTTTGAGAGGGTATCTTCTCTGCCAGCAGCTTAGTTGGCAGAACTTCTCATTTTATTTTGTGCTAAATCTTGACACAGGATCATGTCTGGCTAAGGATACACTCGACATACCTTTGTATTTAGCGTACTCATCAAAGCTAATGAGACCATTTTGGTTGATGTGTTTTGACATAAAAAGCTTCCTTTCAACTGTAGTAATTTCATGTTACCATTGTTGAAAGGAATAGATGCTTATTTTGTTTTTCTTAATTATAGCTTAGGAAGGTTGTATCAAAAGTGTCGAAATTATAGTTGTTCTTATCGGTGCTTAAAACTGCAAAATCAATTCTTTTAAAATTCTTACATATTTTAAACCCATTTATCGATTCATCATAGATTGCTTTTCTAAATAGTTCTGCAACTATTTTTGGATCGTTACCAAACGAACCACATCCCCATGCCCCTAATATCAAATAATCATATTCATAGAATGCTGCACATATCAACAAACTAAGAATTCTGAGGTAAAATATCTTTTCGTATTGTTTTTTTGATTCTAAATCTTCAAACGATGTTGCGATAGGTGCAGCGTAAGTTACAACCGCGATTTGTTCAGGCTTTTCAAGCAAAATGCCTGCTTCATTCTTAAATACCTCAACATTAGGATGTAACATTATAGTGTTGCTTTTGCTAAGGCTGCGTCTTGATTTATTGTAATTATAGTATTTCGATGCAGCTTTACTTTCCAAAGCATATAATAAGGTGCTTCTTCTGCAAAGATCTTCCTCTTGAGCTTTAGCACCTATTCTTACACCTCCACCCGGATTGATTGGGTTAGCAAAGTTGAGTACCAACACTCGGTTAGAATTATAATCTTTTTTAGTCTTTATGCCTAAACTGAAAGAATCCAAGTTAAAGCATTTGCTATTACAATCTGAAGAATACTTGTTACCCTTAACGAAGCATTTATTATATATTTGTTTAATTTCATCCGGAAGGATGACAATAGATTCTTGTGATTCTTTTGTGCTGTATTTCAACATAACCAATTGTTCATCCTTTGTGTAATAACCATCTTCAATAATTCTCAATGTATCATTGAATATAGCTTCATTTGACAACATAGCTTTCACTCCTCATTTTATTTTGTGCTAAATCTTGACACAGGACCACCTTGGAAAGTAATACAATTTCGTGCATCACAAGCAAAACAAACGCAAGCTCGCTGTTCTGAATCATCCGCAACTCTTTTTCAACCTGCGGAACCATTCCATTGCGTTCCGGATAATCAGAATGACGAGGGAATTCTCTATCAGCCCTTCTTAAGCATATTTGAAAAAGCTCATCGCAAGCTTTGTCGATCTCACTTTTTCTCGGTGCGGAGTAAAACAAATCTCCCGTACTCATTTTGTCAATCGGTTTGGCGATCACAAATTTCATTTATAAAGACTCCTGGTTAATAAAACCCTCAATAATTGCATTATAGTTTTTTCTTGGTTCACCATTAAGAATGCGCGCAGACGGATGATAGGCGTACAATATTTTTATCCCTGAATCGTAGCCGTTGATCCCAAACAAATTGTGAATATCCTCTTTTGAAAGATTATAATCACTTCCTGTAACGGCAGGCGTATCAGCAGACAACCCGTTTATCATCAGCTTGATCTTGTTATAAAAATCACTTCCGAAATCCCGAATAATATGATTTATGTAATCAGGTCCGCTGAGAAAAACCAAATGCGTCGGTTTCAGAAGATTTAGCTCGTGCAGAAAGATATTTCCGTTAAAACCGTTCCAATCAAAAGAAGTATAAATTATTTCATCTCTGAATTTATACTGCTTATACTTTTCGGTTTTTCGCTTCGGTTCTCCCGGAGGATAACACCCTGTTCTTTTTCCTTTGAGAGATGTTTTGTTTAGATTATTGCTCAATACAGATAATATCTCAGCTTCACGTTTCTCCGGGTTAAGGCTTTTGTCGAAGCCGGCTATAAGCTCACGTGTTTTTAGATATTCTGTTTGCCTGCATTCTGACTTCGGAATGCCTTTCTCGCCGACATGAGCAATTTTATATTCATATTTATAATAACCGTCTTTCTGATACTGCGGTGAAAAGTCAAAAACACAGCCCTCGTCTGTATTTGCCTCCTGACCGTAAATCATAATTTTATTATCTGCATTAAGGTAAGAATCAAAGCAAGTGAGAAGTTGGATGCCGTTGTATTTTTCCGTCTCAAACTTAACCTTCTTCTTTATATTAAAGGCTTGATACATCTCGTTATAAAAGGTTTGATACATCTCTTTTAATTCAGCATTCTTTTTATTTGTTGTCTCCAAATTTGTATGCCTCTCAAATATCCTCGTTTTTGAATAATCCATATCTGTCATTGTATCTCACCTGTTATAAAACTATGTTTGACATATATTTTCCCAAACTTTTATTTAGGTTTTTGATCATCCTCTCCCGCAAAGCAACTGGCTTGATAACCTCAATCCACGGTGTAAATGCCTTTGCGAATTGCTCCATAGCAAGCTCGTTGACGTTTACTGTCACAGTTATTTCGCCATCGGTTTCTTCACTGAATCTGACATCCTTACCAAACATATCAATGATGTCGCTGATTAGGCTTTTATCCGCTCGGAACACTGCTTTCACATTCTCGCCCGAAAACATATAGACGTGCTTATCCATATACTCCTCAAGATCGAGCTTTCTGCCGTCGCTGCCCTTGAGCTGATCAAAGGGCTTGATGTTTTCGTCAAGGATCTCCAAATCCGTTATGCGGTCGATGCGGTAGTTGCTGATATCGTCATACTTATCATAGTTGCAAATCAGATAATACTTGCCCTCTTTGGCAACTAACTGATAAGGATTGATGATGTATTCCCTAACCTTGCCGTTTTTATTTCGCCGCTTATGCAGCTTTTTGTCAGTGTGATATTCAAGATAGTGAAAGCACACTTTGCGTCTTTTGTCGATCGCCTCGTCTAACAGCTCAACATTGTAGAAAAGCTGCTTGTTATCCGTCTTATCCTCCGGCATACGGGCGATATGGTTCACTCGTTTTTTGAAATAGATATTGGACAGAGAAGCTAACTTATCGACCAGCTCCTTATCCTGCTTATAGGGGATATGATTCGAGAACAGAACGCTGTCAATCAGCAGCCGTAGCTCACTGTCGGTAAATTCATGTTCCAGATAAAAGTCGGAAAGGATTACATTCTCCTGTTCTTTGCCGTCCTTGTCTTTGAATATGCGCACGCTCTCGCTATAGTTGATGTTATAGCCGAACTCGATCAGGTTCATCAGATTGCGCTTGACCGCCTTGCGCTCAACCGTCATATCATATTCACGCTCAAGAATATCCTGAATCTCTTTCTGGCTTAGCCGGTGATTTTCGTCTGTGTATTGTTTGAGGATATCCAAAATATTCATTATTATCAGTTTTTTCGGAGATTTAGCGAACATCATACCACCTCTTATCTCCATCATATCATATTGAAATTCATTCTGCAATAATAATACACTGCAAGATGGTACGTTTTTAGTACACGGATGTCTTGTGAATCTAAAGTTAAACGCCCCTTGATAAGCGATTTGCCTATCAAGGGGCATTTGATTCATCTTATGCGCTGATAATATTGCTTTTGACGAGCAGCTTCGGGTCGGCTTTCAGTACACTGAGAAAACGCCTTGCCGCTCCGATCGGTTTATTGGTTCCTGCTTCCCACGCTTCAACTGTCTTTACCGAAACGCCTTTTACCTCACGATCTGCTTTTAGCTGTAAATGAGCTCGTGATTAACGATTTCCTCTGCTCGGTTGCGGATAGAATTCATCTTCTTAACCCACAGCATTTGATTGTTCGCCTTGAGCTGTTCCGTCACGCCCTCACGCTCTGCGAGCTGCCTTACCAGCTGATCAAACATATTCTCCGCCTGCTCGTCGATATCGGCGAGATAAGCGGTCAGCTTACCTTTAGTAAGCATATTTGTGTAGAGAATTTTACGGTTACGCTCCAAATAGCGAAGATGCCGTTTCCCAAATATGCCGATTTCCACCTTTGGCTGTTCGGGCAATTTTAAATCGGGAAGAAGAAAGTCGCCCTGCTGTGTGTAAGTGATTTTTGTGTTTGTCATAACTTTAACCTCCGAAAAATATTTGTCGGAAACGATTTCGGCGGCTCAGGTTTTATTTGTGAATGCGATTTGACTGCGATTTTGACTGCGATTTAACTGTATTTATTCTGACTCAACTTTTCCCAACTTGTTTCTGTTGCCGTTTGAAAACCGCATAGATAAGCCGTTTTCAGGCATTTTCGAAAAAATTGGAAAAAGAAAAGACGGTTTCGAAAAACCGTCTTGTTTGGTTGCGGGAGCCGGATTTGAACCAACGACCTTCGGGTTATGAGCCCGACGAGCTACCAAACTGCTCCATCCCGCGATATGTTATTTTTGAGAGCTTTATTATTATAACTCTTTCAGAATGAAATGTCAATAGTTTTTAAAAGATTTTTTAGAAAATATTAAATCTTGCTTTAGCGTACTTAATAACAGTATATGCGTAAAAACTAGAACTATTCTGAATAATTTTTAAAAAGTTGAACAGAATATAAGGGCAAAGACGCTTTTTTAGAATAATATATAAAAAAATTACTGCAAAATATAAAATTCTCGAAAAGTAGAAAATAAATTTAAGAAAATTTTGTTAAATTTTAAACAAACACTTGTATTTTTTCTCAAAATGCTATAAAATAAAAGCAGTAAAAACTTAGGAGGTATAATTACAATGTCAGTTAAAGTTGCTATTAATGGTTTCGGCCGTATCGGTCGTCTTGCTTTCCGCCAGATGTTTGGCGCAGAGGGTTATGAAGTTGTTGCTATCAACGACCTTACAAAGCCTTCTATGCTTGCAGATCTTCTCAAGTATGATACAGCACAAGGTGGCTACTGCGGTAAGATTGGTCAAAATCTCCACACAGTAGAGGCTGATGACGAGGCTAATACAATCACAGTTGACGGCAAGACTCTTACAATCTATGCTAAGGCTAACGCTGCTGAGCTCCCATGGGGCGAAATCGGTGTAGATGTTGTTCTCGAGTGCACAGGCTTCTATTGCTCTAAGGCAAAGTCACAGGCTCATATCGATGCTGGTGCTAAGAAGGTTGTTATCTCTGCTCCTGCAGGCAGTGACCTTAAGACAATCGTTTATAGCGTAAACGAGAATACTCTTACAGCTGATGATACAATCATTTCTGCTGCTTCTTGCACAACAAACTGCCTCGCTCCTATGGCTAAGGCTCTTAATGACTATGCTCCAATTCAGAGCGGTATTATGTCAACAATCCACGCTTATACAGGCGACCAGATGATTCTTGACGGTCCACATAGAAAGGGCGACCTCAGAAGAGCAAGAGCAGGTGCTGCTAATATCGTTCCTAACTCAACAGGTGCTGCTAAGGCTATCGGTCTTGTTATCCCTGAGCTCAACGGCAAGCTCATCGGTTCTGCACAGCGTGTTCCTGTACCAACAGGTTCTACAACTATCCTTACAGCTGTTGTTAAGGGTGCTGATGTTACAGTTGATGGCATCAATGCTGCTATGAAGGCTGCTACTTCTGAGTCTTTCGGCTACAACACAGACCCAATCGTATCTTCTGATGTTATCGGTATGAGATATGGTTCACTCTTCGATGCTACACAAACAATGGTATCTAAGATTGCTGATGACCTCTATGAGGTACAGGTTGTTTCTTGGTATGATAACGAGAACAGCTACACAAGCCAGATGGTAAGAACAATTAAGTATTTCGCAGAGCTTGCTTAATCTTAAAACTGTTTAAACTAAACTGATTTATAGGAAGCACTTCGTCACTATGGCGAGGTGCTTCTTTTTGTTTATAAAAAAGGGGAGTGGCTGAAACCACTCCTTTATTTATTAATCTTTATTATCGAAAGGAATTTGTGCATTGGCAGAACACACTTCATATTTTGAGATGTTTGGCATTAATAACAAAAACGAGCAACCCACATTAATTGAGTTGCTCGTTTTTTGGTGCGGGTAACCGGACTTGAACCGGTACGGATTATTAGTCCGAGGGATTTTAAGTCCCTTGCGTCTGCCAATTTCGCCATACCCGCAAAAATATATGTAAGATTTAACTTTTAAATTATAACATAATTTTCTGCACTTTTCAAGCGTTGTAAGAAAAAAATTATTATTGTTATAAAATTTATTCGGTGGCGAGCCGCCACTGCCAAGACGCGGAATCGCTCGGCAAGCCTCGCTCGCAGTTGATTAGAGAAATATATTGCCACGGTCGAAGAAATTGCCAATGGGCGGACTTTATTCGCCCCCTACGATAAAGCTTCCCTAAGATACTCAAAGTTTAGGTCGAGCCTTTTTAAAGGCTCGTAGGTCAAGGGCAACGCCCTTGTCGCTCTCCGCAGAGAGCGAAATACCTTTGGGCGAAGCCCAACATTCTTTACTTCTAAAAGCGGTGGACTTTGTCCACCGCTTAATTTTCTTTTGTTAGCAACATTAGTACCTAAGGGCGGACTTTGTCCGCCCTTTTAAGGTAAGAGATGTTAAGGGCTTCGCCCTTAAAACCCACAAGGGACTCCGTCCCTTGACCCTGCAAGCCTTTAAAAAGGCTTGACCTAAACTTTGAGTTTCTTAGGAAAGTCTGTTAGCTAAACGGTAGTTTAGTCCTCTGCGGTAACATAAGTTGATTTAGAATGTCGAGCGATTCTGCGTCTTGAGAGCGGCGGCTCGCCGCCTTAGGTGAGCTTGTCAACAAAAAAAACGGCGACTGCTATTGCAATCACCGTTTATGATAGGTTGAATATTTAGATTTATAGAACCTTAGATAAGAAATCTTTAAGTCTTTGGTTCTGCGGATTTCCGAATAGTTCCTTAGGATTGTTTTCTTCTTGAATTATTCCATCATTGATGAACATAACTCTATTTGCAACCTCTCTTGCAAAACCCATTTCGTGAGTAACTATAACCATTGTCATACCTGATTCTGCAAGGTCTTTCATAAGAGCAAGAACTTCTCCGACCATTTCAGGGTCGAGTGCTGATGTAGGCTCATCAAAGAGCATTACATCAGGATTCATTGCTAAAGCTCTTATAATAGCGATTCTCTGTTTCTGACCGCCAGAAAGCTGTGGTGAATATAAATCTGCCTTTTCAGAAAGACCGATTCTTGCGAGAAGCTCATCAGCTTTTGCTGAAGCCTCGTCCTTTGTCATCTTGCCAAGCTTGACAGGTGCAAGCATAATATTTTGCTTGATTGTCATATTAGGGAAAAGGTTGAACTGCTGGAATACCATACCGATTTTTTCACGCATTTTATTTATATCTACGGACTTATCGGTTATATCTGTACCCTCAAATTTTATGACACCGCTTGTAGGTGTTTCAAGTAGATTAAGAGAGCGGAGAAAAGTAGATTTTCCACAGCCGGAGGGTCCTATAATAGCGATAACATCGCCCCTTGAGATAGTGGTGTTTATGCCTTTGAGAACATCGTGTTCACCGAAGCTTTTGCAAAGGTCCTTTACCTCTATAAGAACTTGATTTGTGCTTTTATCTTGCATTGTCATTTTTAAGCTTCCTTTCGAGTTTATTTACACCTACGGTTAAGATCATTACTATTACGAGGTAGATAAGTGCAACAGCGATAAGTGGTATGAATGCCTCGAAGGTCTGACTTCTGATAATATCGCCAGCCTTTGTGAGGTCTGTAAGTCCGATATAACCACTGATAGCTGTTTCCTTGAGAAGGCTGATACACTCATTGCAGAGTGCAGGAAGAATATTTTTGAAAGCCTGTGGAAGAATAATTGAAAGCATAGTCTGCTTATATGTAAGACCAAGACTGCGACCTGCCTCAAATTGTCCCTTATCTACTGAGTTTATGCCTGAACGGATAACCTCGGCAACATAAGCGGCTGAATTAAGACCGAAAGCGACAACAGCAACGAGAATCTTATCAATATTGACCGACGCAAAGATTACATAATAGATTATAAGGAGCTGAATCATTGCAGGAGTACCTCTTATAATGGTGAGGTATAGCTTACAGATGAAATTCAAAATTTTAAGCTTGTGGTTTTGGTCGTGTATGGTTCTTACGATTGCGATAAGTGCACCAAGCACAATACCGATTATAATCGCAAAGAGTGTAATAAGAAGTGTGTTGCCAAGACCTGTGACGATATAGCTCCAACGGCTGCTATCGACAAAATTCTGTTGAAGTTTCTCGAAGAATGATATGCCGGCTACACCTGATTCTGTATTTCTTACAACAATAACCTGTCTTGTTTCAGCATAGAAATTTGAGAAATCGACATTCTTTTTTCTATCCTCAGTAACAGACATACCAGCGGCACCAACATCTGCCTTACCAGATTGCACGGAGGTTATAATGGAATCAAATTCTATATCCTCAATTTTTAGTTCCATTCCAAGCTTATCGCATATAGCTCTCATCATATCCATATCAATACCGACGATTTTTCCGTCCTCATAGTATTCATATGGCTTGAACTGAGCATTTGTTGCAACAACTAAAGTACCGTTTTTGCGGTCAACATTTTTTTCATTATAAGGCTTAGTACCGATTTCTTTTGCAGAGCCAATATAATTTGTAACTATATCTGATAAAGTTCCGTCTGCTTGTAATTCATCTATGGCATTATTGAGCTTATCGAGAAGCTCCTTGTTGCCTTTTTTTATGCAAAGAGCATATTGTTCCTTTGCAAATTCCTCATCGAGAATCTTAATATCAGAATTTTTCTCTGTAAAGGATTTTGCTGTCTGTTCATCAATTACAACACAATCGATTTTTTGCTGTTTAAGTGATTGAATAGCATCAGCGGCTTTATTATAGCGTTCAATCGTAGTGCCTTTTTCGTCACCCTCATATTCGGTGACATAGTCATCACCAGTTGTACCAAGCTGAACACCAACTTTTTTTCCTGGAATGTCCTTAGCACTTGTAATAGTGTTATCGCTTTGACTTGTGGTATCTGCCGCATTTGCTGTGCTGAGCATAAAACAGCTCAAAAGTGCTGTGACGGCAAGTAAAATGCAGATAAACCGCCAAGCCGTCTGATTTTTGTTTCTACTTTTTAACATAATAACTTCCTCCTTCAATATATAAAAAAACTATATCACATATTTTTGCTTTTTACAATGAATAAGCCGAAAATTAAGCAAAATAACTTCCTTAAGACAGTAAAAAGGCTCGTAGGACAAGGGCAACGCCCATGTCGCTCTCCGCAGAGGGCGAAATACCTTTGGGCGAAGCCTAACATAAATTTCTCTTGTCAGCAACATTAGTTCCTAAGGGCGGACAAAGTCCGCCCTTTAAAGGCAAGAAATGTTAAGGGCGTTGCCCTTAAAACCCACCAAAGGCTCTGCCTTTGGAAACCGCAAGCTTTTGAAAAAGCTTGAGCAAAACTTTTAATTTAACAAACTTAGACGCGAATAATAAGCGTTAATTTAACAAAAAATCGGTAGTTTCTTCGACCGTGTTAACTATCTTCTTTAACTTCACTACGAGCGAGGCAAAGCCGAGCGATTCCGCGTCTTGTCCTGTGCGGTCACGCACCGCCGCCTTGAGCAAAACTTTTAAATGTCTTAGAGAAATCTGTTAGCTTATCGTAGTCCGCTCGGAAGTTTTTCCGACTGCGTCAACAAGTTTCTCTTATAAGTGTTGGGCGAATATTAAGGAATTTCTTGCCTTAAAGGCAATATTGTTTTATAATAGCAATAGAATTAACGAATTATTGCTGAAAGGATAGATTATTTATGGAAAGAAAGGCTTCTGATTTTTTTGAATCTCTTAATGGCAAAACAGTTGCTCTCTGTGGTATCGGTGGAAGTAATTTGCCTCTTATAAAGATGTTTGCAAAATACGGTGCAAAGGTTCTCGCTTGTGATAAGAGAGAAAGAACTGCTCTCGGTGAAAATGCCGATAAAGCCGAAGAATATGGTGCAGAACTTCATCTTGGTGAAAATTATTTAAAAAATCTTGGAGCGGATATTATATTCAGAACCCCAGGTATGAAATATTATATGGACGAACTTGTAGAGGCAAGAAACAATGGTGTTGCTGTTACAAGCGAAATGGAAGTATTCTTTGATATATGCCCTTGCAAAATAATTGCAGTTACAGGAAGTGATGGTAAAACAACTACAACTACAATCATTTCTGAACTTTTAAAAGCTAGTGGAAAGACCGTTCATCTTGGCGGAAACATCGGACACCCACTTTTACCTGATATAGAATCAATTTCTCCTGAAGATTATGCTGTTGTAGAGCTTTCAAGCTTCCAGCTTATTTCTATGAGAAAAAGCCCTGATATTGCAGTTGTAACAAATCTTGCACCTAATCACCTTGATATTCACAAGGATATGCAGGAATATATTGACGCTAAGAAAAATATTGTTCTCCACCAGAACGCTTTTTCACGCACAGTCTTAAATCTTGATAACGAAATCTCAAACAGCTTTAGCGAATATGTTCGTGGTACGCTCTATAAATTCTCACGCAGAAATTCTGTAAAAAGAGGTGCTTATATGAAGCCTGACGGTGAAATAGTTATGAGCATAAATGGAGAAGAAACGCACATAATGAAAGCGGAGGAGATTAAAATTCCTGGCTTGCATAATATCGAAAACTACCTTGCCGCAATAAGTGCAGTATGGGGCTTGGTTGATGTTGAAACTATCCGCAAGGTTGCTATGGAGTTTGCAGGAGTTGAACATCGTGCGGAATTAGTCAGAGAGTTAGACGGCGTTCGTTGGTATAATGACGCTATCGGAACAAGTCCTACAAGAACCGTCAAGGGTACACTTTCACTTTATGACCGCAAGATTATCCTTATTGCCGGCGGATATGACAAGAAAATCCCATATGACGAGATGGGCGAGGTTGTGCCTAAGACAGTTAAGCTTTTAATTCTTATGGGAGCTACGGCAGATAAGATTGAGGAGGCTACAAGAAAAGCATCAACATATAGTGAGGGAAATCCTGAGATAATCAGAGTTAACAGCATGGAAGAAGCTGTTAAAATTGCAAGAGAGAGAGCCGAGAGCGGAGATATAGTTTCTATGTCACCCGCAAGTGCAAGCTTTGATATGTATAAGAATTTCGCCGAAAAAGGCTTACATTATAAGAGATTGGTTATGGAATTGAAGTAATTTCCAATCCTACGATTAGCTAACAAACTTATCTAAAGACAGTTAAAAGTTTCGCTCGAGCCTTTTTAAAGGCTCGCAGTTTCCAAAGGCGGAGCCTTTGGTGGGTTTTAAGGGCAACGCCCTTAACATCTCTTGCCTTTAAAGGGCGGACTTTGTCCGCCCTTAGAAACTAATGTTGCTGGCAAGAGGAATTTATCGGCGGATAAAATCCGCCAATTTAAGAAAAAAGAAATGTTGGGCTTCGCCCAAAGGTGTTTCGCTCTCTGCGGAGAGCGACAAGGGCGTTGCCCTTGACCTACAAGCCTTTAAAAAGGCTTGACCTAAACTTTAATTTTTCTTAGAAAAGATAAATATTGATTTTAGGACGGAACCTCTTGTAGTTTTATAAGGCATTGATAGGAGGATTATATGGAAAATATAAAAGAAGTACTCACAAAGATTTTGCTTGCTGACGGCGTTTCGGGCGATGAAGATTTCGCTTGTTCTATCGCCGCAACAATTTTAAGAGAATTTGGTGAGGTGACATATAGAGAAAACGGAAGTGTTATTCTCACAATGGGCGATAAATCAAGCGATAAGCATATTATGCTTGATGCACATATCGACAGAATAGGTCTTATCGTCACATATATTGACGACAGAGGCTTTATTAAAGCAACACCTTGCGGTGGTATGGATATGAGAACGATTCCGTCAAGTGCAGTAACTGTTCTTGGCAAGGAGAATATTACAGGCGTAGTCTGTACATTCCCTCCGCATTTAATTAAGAATGACAGCGGAGATGCCATTACTAAGGATAAAATCTGGATTGATACTGGACTTCCTGTCGAAAAGGTAAAGAATCTTGTTGAGCTTGGTGATAGAATTATTGTCAGAAGTGAGCCTAAGGAATTGCTTAATAACAGAATTGCCTCGGCGGCTTTGGATAATCGTGCAGGCTGTACGGCTCTTGTTGAAACAGCAAGACTTCTTAAGGATAAAAAACTGCCTTGCAAGCTTTCAATCGTTCTAAGCTCACAGGAAGAAACAAGCGAGCTTGGTGCGAGAACAGCCACATTTGCACTTGACCCGACAGAGGCGATTATAGTTGATGTTGGTTTTGCAAAGCAAGCCGGAGTTCCTGAAGAATCAAGCGGAAAATTCGGCTGTGGTGGAATTATTAGTATAGCACCTGTGCTTTCAAGAAAGGTTACAAATAAGCTGATTGAGATTTCAAAGAGCTTTGGTTTAGAGTGTGAATATGAGGTTGACGGCAGAACGACAGGCACAAATGCAGATGTAATCGCAGGAAGCAGAGGAGGAGTTCCTTGTGGAGTTCTTTCTATTCCTGAAAGATATATGCACACACAGGTTGAGGTTGTTTCACTTGAGGATATAGAAAGTGTTGCAAAGATTCTTGCAAAGTATGTTGAGGACGGAGGTGCATTTTAATGAACATTGAGCTTTTAGAAAGATTATGCACAGCTTGCGGAGTTTCTGGAGATGAGGACGATATAAGAGATATTATCCTTGAAGAAATTAAGCCATACACAGACGAACTAAAGGTTGATTCTCTCGGAAATATCCTTGCTTTCAAAAAGGGCAAGCAGAGAGCAAAATCTAAACTTCTTATCTCGGCACATATGGACGAGGTAGGCTTTATTGTTACTAATATTGAAAGCAACGGTACACTGAAATTTGCCGAGGTGGGCGGAATTGATAAAAAAGCCGCTTGCGGAAAGGCGGTTCTTATCGGCAAAAATAAATTGCCCGGTGTCATTGGTGCAGTTCCTGTTCATGTGCTTAAAGCTGATGAAAGAGCAAAAAATCCGTCAATAGACTCACTTTATATAGATATTGGTGCAGATACCAAAGAACAAGCCGAGAAGTGTGTTTCTCTTGGTGACTGCGTTTATTTTGATTCGGTTTTTGAGGCTGATGAACGCATAATCGGAAAGGCGATTGATGACAGAGCAGGCTGTATGGCTCTTATAGAATTGCTGCAAAGTGAACTTGAGTATGACACATACTTTAGCTTTGTAGTACAAGAGGAAATAGGTCTGCGTGGGGCAAAGGGTGCGGCATTTACGCTCAATCCTGATACTGCGATTGTAGTTGAGGCTACAACAGCATCGGATATTCCTGATGTTTCTGGGGCTGATAAGGTATGCTCAGTCGGTTCGGGTGCGGTTGTTTCCTTTATGGACGGTGCAACTATGTATGACCGAACACTTTACAGGCTTATAATGGATAATGCAAAGCAAGCTGAAATCCCTGTTCAGACTAAAACGAAAATTGCAGGCGGAAACGATGCCGGTGCAATCCATCAATCAAGAGGCGGAGTGCGTACAGCGGCAATTTCAGTTCCTTGCAGATATTTGCACAGCTCAACCTCTCTTATAAGTCGAGATGACTTACAAGCCGTTTGTGATACTCTAAGACTTGCGGCAGAATTGGCGGCTGGAAATGATTTTACTTGTTGATGAAAGCAATCGTTCCATAGCTGAAAAATATCTTGCAAAGCCGAATCCCTTTGCTTGCCGAATACTTTCACAGCTTTTAGCCTATGGAACAGGTGAACGCTTTTTAGAGCATTGGGTTCAGCTTGAGGATAACAAGCCGAGAGCGGTAATCTCACGAATGGACGGAAACATTACAATTTTCTGCGAAAATGTAAATGATGAGCTTTTAGAATTTATTGAAGCGGTGGGATATAACACAATTCTTGCGGATAAGGAGCTTTTTCCTCAATACTGGAGCGGAGAAGTCTTGATGAAGTTTGTCGGAAAATCTGAAACTGAAATTTCTGATAATATAGATTTTAACCCTACTATAAGGGAAATTTATTCCGTTCTTGAAAGATGTCGGGGAGAGGGCTTTGAAATTCCCGATTTTGATAGCTTTTATCCCGATATGTCGCATAGAGTACGGCATAATTTGTCAAGAGTTCTTGCATATAGACTTGACGGACAGGCTATTGCCTGCTGTATGACCTCGGCTGAAACGGATAATTGTGCAATTATAAGTGGAGTTGCGTGTCTGCCAGAATATAGGGGCAAAGGATACGCAAGCAGGCTCATTGCAAAAATTGCAGAATCTTTGGGCAAGAGAGATATTTTCGTTTTTTGCAGAGAGGAATTAGTTGGCTTTTATAATAGATTGGGGTTTATGTCTGAATGAATTTGAACTTAGGATTTGAACATTTCCTACCAAGAGGTAGAACGCAGTTCGCCCCTACATTTCTGAAAGCAATTTTAAATTTTTGAGGTATTATATGAATTATTTTGATTTTGATAAAAAGATAATTTCCGCATCTGAAAAGGCGGAAGAAATGGCTAATGAGGCATTTCAGAAAACTAACTACATAACAGAGCTTAATCAGCGAAAAATGCTGAAGGCTTTTCAGAATGCAAGAGTCAGCGAAAGCCATTTCACAGCAAGTACAGGCTATGGCTACGGCGACAGAGGTCGAGAGGCTCTTGATGAGGTATTCGCATTCGCGCTTAATGCGGAGGACGCTCTTGTCAGATATAATTTCGTGAGCGGTACACATACAATTACTACCGCACTTTTCGGCGTTCTTCGTCCGAATGATACTATGCTTTCGGTTACTGGAATACCATACGATACACTTCAAGGTGTAATCGGAATTACAAGTGATGGCAAAACTATTTCGGGCAATACAGGTACACTTATTGACTTCGGCATAAATTACGAACAGCTCGACCTTTTACCCGACGGAACAGTTGATTATGAGGGTATGAAACAGAGAATCACACCTGATATTAAAATGGTATATATTCAGCGTTCAAGGGGATATTCGCTCCGTCCGTCACTCAGATGTGAGGAAATCGAGAAAATCGCAAAGCTTGCACACGAGCTTGCACCAAACTGCATAGTTATGCTCGATAACTGCTATGGCGAATTTGTACAGGAATATGAGCCAACTATTGGAAATGTTGACCTTATGGCAGGCTCACTAATCAAGAATCCAGGCGGAGGAATTGCTCCGACAGGCGGTTATATAGCAGGCAGACACGATTTAATAGAGCTTTGCTCATATCGTCTTACAACTCCTGGTACTGGCAAGGAAATCGGCTGTACTCTCGGACATAATCGGGAATTATTTATGGGAGCATTCAATGCTCCTCATGTAACTGGTGAGGCACTCAAGACAGCGATATTTGCATCAGCATTTTTCGAGCTTTTCGGCTATGGTGTTACTCCAAGATATGATGAGCCTCGTGCGGATATTATCGAGTCAATTATGCTTGGCGGAGAAAAAGAGCTTGTTGCATTTTGTCAAGGCATACAGCAAGGAGCACCTGTTGATTCGTTTGTAGTTCCAGAGCCTTGGGATATGCCTGGCTATGATAGTCAGGTTATTATGGCGGCTGGTGCATTTACACTTGGTGCGTCAATAGAGCTTTCGGCTGACGCTCCACTCAGAGAGCCATATGCCGCTTGGATGCAGGGTGCGTTGAATTATCACAGCGGTAAGCTTGGCGTACTTCTTGCCGCACAGAAAATGCTTGAAAAAGGCGTTCTTAAGCAGTGAAAGCCCTGAAAAACAGGCTGAATTTTGTCAGTCTGTCACTTATCATCGGAACGGTTATTTCAGTTTCGGGTTTAGTGCCGCTTATTCCGCAGGAAATGTATATTACAAGGCTTGCGTTATTGTCCTTTGCAAAAAATTTATTGCCGTTTATTGTGCTTGCGTATTTTTTCAAACAGCCGTTGAAGCTTAAAAAGCAGACTAAGCAAAAAATATCTTTGTCAGCTTTGGTTTTATTTACAGTATTTGCTTTTACATTGTGCTTTTCGTGCAATATCGTGCCGAATTTAATTTCATATGCGACTGGAATAGACATAGGTTCAAGCTATGTATTCAATCCACTGGATTATATTGCAATGGCACTTATCCCCGCAATAATCGAGGAAACGGCTTTTCGTGGGTTTATTTTAGGCGGATTTTGCGAATATGGGGCAAAATTTGCGGTGATTATTTCGGCTATGATTTTTGCGATGTCACATACAAGTTTGACGGCGGTTATATATTCGTTCCTTTGCGGAATAATTTTAGGCTGTTTATATCTTAGAACTAATTCACTTATTGCGTGTATGACAGTGCATTTTTTGTGCAATGCTCTTACCATAACTTGCGGGTTGTTTCAAGGCTTATATAATATAGCAATCGGGATTTGTATTTTTCTTTTGGTGATAATTTTTGTAGCCATAAAGCTGAAACGAAAGCCAATATTTCCGCAAGAACAGCAAAAATCGGATATATTATCATTTAAAACGGCTCTTACAAACCCGATGATAATAATTTTATTCGCAATAGAAATTATAAATATAATTATGATGTATTTTTAAGCAAGGAGATGACGGCAGGTGAACATTGATGAAGAATTTATGCTTGAGGCCTTAACAGAGGCACAGAAATCCTATGAAATAGGGGAAGTACCTGTTGGTGCAGTTGTCGTCAAAGATGGCGAAATTGTCGGGCGAGGTCATAATCTTCGTGAAACCGATAAAAACGCCTTGCGTCACGCAGAGCTTATTGCGATAGATGAGGCTTGTATGAGATTAGGCGGTTGGAGGCTTTGGCAATGCGATTTATATGTCACGCTTGAGCCTTGCCCTATGTGTACGGGTGCAATTATAAATTCGAGGATTAAGCGTGTTGTATTCGGAGCATTCGACAAAAAAGCTGGTTCTTGTGCATCAGTTGTAAATCTCTTTGAATTGCCTTATAATCACAAGCCAGAGCTTATTTCTGGAGTTATGGAAAATGAATGTGCGGAGTTTTTGAGCAGATTTTTTAAAGAATTAAGAGAACACAAAAGCAAGAAAAAACCTTTTGATTTTTAGAGGTGACAATATATGACGAAAGAATACGCATTAAAGCAATTAAAAGGGCTTCCGCTTGATATGCGAGATGCCGCAAAAAAGGATATAGACCTCAGAGCGTATAAGACAGTTGAAATCGTTCCAAGCTTTGAAATATGGGGAAATTGCTTTCAGATGAGCGTGTATTATAAATTTAAACTTCCTGACGGCAAGGAGCTTTATGGCAGAGCAGCAAATTTGTCAGTATTTGGCGAAATGCACGATATTGCTGCAAGAGGAGAACCTTTCACAGTAACTTACCTCGAAAATTCGGGAGTAATATTAGAGATAGAGGAAACTAACCCTTAATAAGACAAATAAAAGCTTTAATCGAGCCTTTGGTGGATTTTAAGGGGCGAAGTCTTTAACCTGTCTTGCACCTTAAAAATTCTTTTGTTAGCAACATTAGTCAACAAGGGCGAATCTTCTCCGCCCTTTGGGGGTAAAGAGAGGTTAAGGGCGTTGCCCTTAAAACCTATGAGGGACTCCGTCCCTCAACCCTGCAAGCTTTTGAAAAAGCTTGAGCAAAACTTTTAATTGTCTAAGATAAGTGCGTTAGCTAAGCAGTAGTTCATCGGTAGTTTCTTCGACCGCGTCAACTATCTTTTTTAACTTCACTACGAGCGAGGCAAAGCCGAGCGATTCCGCGTCTTGTCCTGTGCGGTCACGCACCCACCAATACTTGATTATATTGAATAATTTGGTATAATAAAAAATAGATTAAATTTTATATAGCGGAGGACGGAAAATTATGTCTGATACAGTAAGAACACGATATGCACCAAGCCCAACAGGCTTTATGCACGTAGGAAACCTTAGAACGGCCCTTTATGAATACCTTGTTTCAAAATCTCAGGGTGGTAAGTTTATTCTTAGAATTGAGGATACAGACCAAGAACGCAAGGTTGAGGGAGCAGTTGACCTTATTTATAGAACACTCGAAAGAGCCGGACTTAAACACGATGAAGGCCCTGATGTAGGCGGAGATTTCGGACCATATGTTCAGAGTGAAAGACTTGGAATGTATCTTCCTTATGCTGAACAGCTTGTAAAAGAGGGTAAGGCTTATTATTGCTTCTGCTCTAAGGAAAGACTTCAATCACTCAAGGATAACGATAAATTCGGCACTGGTTATGACAGACATTGCCGTGATTTGCCAAAGGAAGAGGTTGAAAGACTTCTTGCAAGTGGTGCAGAGTATGTTATTCGTCAGAAAATGCCACTTGAGGGCAGCACTACCTTTGAGGACGCTGTTTTCGGAACTATTACAGTTGAAAATTCTGAGCTTCAAGACCAGATTCTTATAAAAGCAGATGGTTTCCCGACATACAACTTCGCTAATGTTATTGACGACCATACTATGAATATTACTCATGTTGTAAGAGGTTGTGAGTATCTGTCTTCTACACCAAAATATAATCTTCTCTATGAGGATTTTGGCTGGGAAATTCCTACTTATATTCATCTTCCACTCATTATGGGCAAAAACGAGGACGGCTCTGTATCAAAGCTTTCTAAGCGTCACGGTGCAACAAGCTTTGAGGATTTGACAAATGAAGGATATTTGCCAGAGGCAATCATTAACTATATTGCACTTCTCGGCTGGTGCCCTGAAGATAATACAGAAGTATTCACTCTTGATGAGCTTACAAAGGTTTTCAAGATAAGCGGTATAAGCAAATCTCCTGCTGTATTTGATTATGATAAGTTGGAATGGTTCAACGGCGAATATATCAAGGCTATGACAGTAGAGCAGTTCGCAGAAGTAGCAAAGCCATATTTCGAGCAGGTTATCAAAAAACCGCTTGATTTCGTAAAAATAGCTTCTATACTTCAAAAGCGTACAACAAAGCTGACAGACATTCCCGAAAAGATAGCTTTCTTCGAGGAACAGCCTGAATATGATAAGGAGCTTTTTGTCAACAAAAAGAGCAAGACTAATCTCGAAAATTCACCTGTAATCTTAAAAGCAGCTATTGAGGAGCTTGAGGCTCTTAGCGAATGGAATTTTGATTCAATTCACGATTGCCTTATAGCTTTTGCTGAAAAGCAGGGTATTAAGAACGGTACAGCAATGTGGCCTGTAAGAATTGCCGCATCTGGAATGACTGTTACACCAGGTGGAGCAGTTGAAATTCTTGATATTCTTGGCAGAGAGGAATCTCTAAAAAGACTTAATGCAGGGCTTGCAAAGTTATAATAAAACTTAATTTAGGAAAGTTAAAAGTTTCGCTCGAGCCTTTTTAAAGGCTCGCAGTTTCCAAAGGCAGAGCCTTTGGGCGCTCTCCGCAGAGAGCGAAACACTTTATACTTCTCTAAGCGCAGGAGGGTAGAAAAACATTCCAGTGGAATGTTTTTCGTAGGGAACCCTCGCAGGGGGTTCCCTGTTAGTGCGTGACCGTACAGGACAAGACGCAAAATCGCTCTACAAGTCTTGTTCGACATTTATAAAAGAAGTTTGTTGACGCAGTCGGAGAATTTCCCAATGAACTACCGAATGGGCGAACACAGTTCGCTCCACGGTTCATTCGCATAGAATAATTAAAAGTCTTGACTTTAGAGAAAAAATAAATTTGAGTTTGGAGTATAAAAAGGAGTACAGAATTATGGCAGATGAAATTTTAGAAAATGAAGTCGCTGGTAACTTTATCCACGATTTTATTAAGGAAGATATAGCCGAGGGAGGCAGATTTGAGGGTAAGGAAGTTCACACAAGATTTCCACCTGAACCTAACGGATATTTGCATATAGGCCACGCAAAGGCTATTTGCATAGACTTCGGAACAGCAGAACGCTTTGGCGGAAAATGTAACCTTAGAATGGACGATACAAACCCAACCAAAGAAGATGTTGAATATGTTGATGCAATAAAAGAGGATATTGCATGGCTTGGCTTTAGCTGGGGCGATAGATTCTACTTTGCATCACAGTATTTCGATAAGATGTATGAATTTGCTATTGAGCTTATTAAAAAGGGCTTGGCTTATGTCTGCGAGCTTTCACCAGAGGAAATGCGTGAAAATCGTGGGGATTTATCCCACCCTGCAAAAAGCCCTTATCGTGACAGACCTATTGAAGAAAGCCTTGACCTCTTTGAGCGTATGAAAAACGGAGAATTTCCTGACGGAAAAATGACTCTTCGTGCAAAAATCGACCTCACATCAGGTAATTTCAATATGCGTGACCCTGTTCTTTATCGTATAAATAGAATTAAGCACCACCGCACAGGCGATAAATGGTGTATTTATCCTATGTATGATTTTGCACACCCTATTGAGGACGCACTTGAGGGTATTACTCATTCTCTTTGCTCACTTGAATTTGAGGACCACCGTCCACTTTATGACTGGGTTATAAATAATATTTCTGTACCTGCAAAGCCAAGACAGATTGAGTTTGCAAGACTTGGTATCAACAATACTGTTATGAGTAAGAGAAAGCTCCGTAAGCTTGTTGAGGAAAATTATGTAAATGGTTGGGACGACCCAAGAATGCCTACTCTCTGCGGTTTGAGAAGAAGAGGCTATACACCTGCATCTATCCGTAATTTCTGCGAAAGAATCGGTGTTGCAAAGGCTACAAGCACAGTTGAATATAGCTTTCTTGAGCATTGCCTGCGTGAGGACTTGAACGAAACTGCACAGCGTACAATGGCAGTTCTTCGCCCTGTAAAGCTTATTATTACAAACTATCCAGAGGATAAGACAGAAACCTTTGAGGTTGAAAATAACCCAAATCGTCCAGAAGACGGCACAAGAACAGTAACATTTTCTCGTGAACTCTTTATAGAGCAAGATGATTTTATGGAAGAACCTGTAAAGGGCTATTTCAGAATGTTCCCAGGAAATGAAGTTCGCCTTAAAACAACCTATATTGTAAAATGTACAGGCTGTAAGAAAGACGAAAACGGCAATGTTATAGAGGTTTATGCAGAATACGACCCTGAAACAAGAGGAGGAAACGCTCCTGACGGCAGAAAAATCAAGGGTACTATTCATTGGGTTGACGCAAAGACAGCCGCTACGGCAGAAGTTCGTCTTTATGATAATCTCTTTACTGTTCCTGACCCAGATGTCGGCGATAAGAATTTTCTTGATTATCTCAATCCAAATTCTCTTGAAATTCTCACAAACTGTAAGGTTGAGCCAGCTATGGCAAGTGCAGAAGCACCGAAATCATATCAGTTTATGAGGCTTGGCTATTTCTGCGTTGATAAAGACAGTACACCAGAAAAGCCAGTATTTAATCGTTCAGTATCTTTAAAGGATAGCTTTAAGAAGAAGTAATATTTTATGATATAAAAATACCGCCTATGCTTTAAGCAAGGCGGTATTTTTATTGGCAATATACTACATATTATAATATTGAGTTCAATGAATATTCTTAGTTAATAATAATTTATATAAAGTAGGAGCGAAGAATGTTAAGGGCGTTGCCCTTAAAACCCACCAAAGGCTCTGCCTTTGGAATCCGCAAGCCTTTGAAAAGGCTTGAGCGAAACTTTTAATTTCTATCGAACTCATGTTAAGATTACACATAGAGCATATCACAACGATAGGCGGTCAATCCTGCTCCCAGAAATGGGGGTGTTACATATGGAAAGTTATGTTACTTGGTCTGATTTAATTCAGCTTGGTATATTGATAATTGCTATTATCAAGCTTTTCAATGATAATAAAAGGAAATAACCGCCCCACGACCAAATAAGGCGGTTATTTCATAACTAAACATCTTTGGGAGCGACCGTTTTGTGATACGCTCTATCCTTATTTATATTATATAACATAAAAAATATATGTCAATCTATAAAAACTTGATTTTTCAAAAACAAAACCGCACGAAAGTTAAATACCTCGTGCGGTTTTTGTATAGGAGGAATATAAATATATTCTTACACTCTATAAATTATTTTTGATTAACTGCGGGGTCATAGCGGAGAAATTCTATTGTATGATGACCTCTGCCTTGAGTTGCCTGTCGGATAAAGGTTGAGAAGTCGCTTGTTTCTGCCATAGGAATTTCTGCTTCGATTGTCTGATAGCCGTTTCCAGCAGGATTCATACCGTAAACACGACCTCGGCGTTTATTGATTTCGCCCATAACATCGCCCATTGCGGAATCAGGCACAGTAGCCTTTAATGTGCCGATTGGTTCAAGGAGAATTGGGTCTGCACTTTCCATAGCCGTCTTGAATGCAATAGCCGCAGCCATTTTAAAGGACATTTCGGAGGAATCAACAGGGTGATAAGAGCCGTCATAAAGAGTAGCCTTAACACCAACAACAGGATAGCCAGCAATAGGACCTTTCTGCATACACTCACGCAAGCCTTTTTCAACAGCAGGGAAAAAGCCCTTAGGTACAGCACCGCCGACAACTCTTTCATCAAACTCAAAATCGCCGTCAAATGGCTCAAATTCTATCCAGACATCACCAAATTGTCCGTGACCGCCAGTTTGTTTCTTGTGCTTGCCTTGTGCCTTAACCTTTTTGCGGATAGTTTCACGATAAGCTACCTTAGGTGTGCTGAGTGTTACCTCAACACCAAATTTACTCTTTAGCTTGGATACGATAACATCAATATGCTGTTCGCCGAGAGCAGTAAGAATCATTTCGTGAGTTTCGTTATTTGTTTTAAAGCGAATTGTTGGGTCTTCCTCAGAAAGTCTTAATAAGCCCTGAGCGACCTTTTCCTCATCACCCTTATTCTTGGGATAAACTGCCTTAGAATAGGAGGGTTGAGGATATTCAATGCCCTCAAGGATAACCTTTCTTGCAGGAGCACAAAGAGTATCGCCTGTATTGGTAGATTGTAATTTTGCCGCCGCACCTATATCGCCAGCGGTAATATATGGAGTATCTATGAGCTTTTTGCCACAGATAGTCATAACCTTGGTTAAACGCTCAATCGTACCTGTACGCATATTCATAATCGGAGTTTCAGGGGAGATTTTGCCTGAAATAACCTTAAAGTAAGACAGCTTGCCGACAAATGGGTCTGCAACAGTTTTGAAAACGATTGCAGCTGGCAGAGCATTTTCATTTACAGAAAGCTCAACAGGATTGCCCTCGGTATCAAGTGCAAGCTCTTCTGATTTATCCTCAGCAGATGGAGCAAGCCAGATAAGACCGTTCAAAAGCTGTTCAATACCGTATGTAAGGAGTGCGTCACCGCAGAATACAGGACTGATTTTTCCCTCTTTAACGCCCTTACTTACGCCGACAATGATTTCTTCAGGGGTGAAGTCCTCGCCTGAAAAATATTTCTCGAACATTTCGTCACTTGTTTCAGCGACAGCCTCACAAATAGCGGTTCTAAGACCTTCAAGACGATTTCCCATATCAGGAAGTGGAACAGTTGTGATTTTTCCGTTCTCATATTTATATGCTTTATACTCAAGAAGATTGACATAGCAATCTGCCTGACCGTCAACTATATAAGGAACGACAACAGGGCAGACGGACGGACCGAATGAGGCTTTAAGATTTTCAAATACACGATAGAATCTTGCACTCTCATCGCAAAGACCGTTTACAAAGAAAATCTTTGTCAAACCACGCTTATCAGCGGCGGCAACAGCCTTTTCAGTGCCGACACAAACACCGCTTTTGCCAGAAACAGTAATAAGAACTGAATCAGCGGCACGAACGCCCTCATAAAGACCTCCCTCAAAGTCGAATAATCCTGGGGTATCTATAAGATTTATTTTATGATTTTTCCACTCTACTGGAGCAGTAGCCGCTACAACAGAGCTTTTTCTCTTAATTTCTTCAGGGTCGCAGTCAAGTATGGTATTACCCTCAGATACCTTGCCGAGGCGTTCCGAACCACCACAGGTATAGATAATAGCTTCAGCGAGAGAGGTTTTACCAGAACCGCTATGACCAGCAATAGCGATGTTAAGGATATTTTTTGCATTATATTGTTTCATACGAGTTTAATTCTCCTTTCGTAGGTGGGCAAAAATCTAAGAGATTTCACAAAGATAGTTGCATAATAATTTATAACATATTATAAATTATTTATGCAAAAAATACAAGAGGAAAATTGAAATTTTTTGTAGGATAGTAATTAAATATTGTAAAGCGAAAGAAAGAGCTTTTAAGATTATATTTTTACATTATAATAATGCTCTAATATGCCTTTATATCCGATGCCCTCTTTAGCCATCTCATTTGCTCCATATTGGCTCATTCCCACATTATGCCCATAGCCTTTGACTTCAAACTGAAATTCCTTGTTGTACTTAACACTAAAGCAAGCACTCCTTAATCCCAAAATTTCCCTCACTTTGCTACCGCTAAATTCAACACCTCCGATTTTAATGCACTTAACACTTCCTGAATCGGTTAATTTAATATCGCTAATCCATTTATCAGCACTTTCTGAAAAATTGACAGTATCTGAATTTTCCTCAAAAGCTTTTTTGAAATCCTCCGCAGAAATAGCTTTTTCGGATTTATAATTTGGAGCAAAGGCATCATAGGGGCTTGAAACCGCCGTAAGATAAGGTAAATCCTTGCCGAAAATATCCTTAAAGCTGTCAGTTTTTCCGCTGGAAATCGCAAAATATGTGCAGGTGATAAGCTCGCCTTTATAGGTTAAAACCTCACCCTTTACATCTTCAACAGTGCTTTTATATTTTGAATAAATTTCATCATAGCTTTCTCCGCAATCCTCTTTCATTCGGTCTGGCGTGAGATAAATTTGTTTTTTTGATAAATCCGCCGAAAAATCCGCACCGTTCAATTCTTGGTGAGGATTGGCTCTCTCATCAGCTCTTTTTTTAGCATAACAAGTGTATGTAGCAATGCATTGAGCTTTTAGAGCCTCAGGTTCATAGCTTGGAGGCATTTCTGCGGCGACTGCCCCGATTAAAAATTCCTCGTCTGTAAGGGTGAGAACTTCATTTGTAGAGGTGTCGAGAATTTTAAACCTTCCGTCGGCGGATATTTTATCGCTATTGCTTACTTTAATAAGGCTTTCTTGCGAGCTTTCGGAAGCCTTGGCTTCTGATGATGTAGCCTTGCTTTCGGTTTTAGAAGGGGCTTTTTCTGTTTTACTTTCAGACTTGGAGCTTTCAACCTTTGATAAAACACCAGATGTATCAGTGTTTACAGGTTCTTCTAATCCGTATGAAGCACCAATCGCAAAAAGTGGCAAGCTTGCCATTAAAACAAAAATAGCTGTGCAGATTAAAAATTCACGCTTAATTTTCATAATTTCCTCCCTTTTGACATATAAATGAAAGAATTTACTATAATAGTTTCAATAACGACAGAGTATATTCCGAATAAATCGTTTATAAAGATTTTATTTTGAATTTTAATTAACGATTTCTTGCAAAAAACTGACAATAAATTATAAATTCCGCTATGGCTAATTATGTAAAGTAATGAATATTTTTTCGTATGCTCTTACTTTCTTGACAGCATAAAGTAATTAGAATAAAATATAATTTATGGCATATTGCCGACAAAGTATCTACAGTACTTTTTAAGAATATAAATCGGAGGCGTTGTTTTATGACACTTGCAAGCACTGACTTCACTAATAGATTATCACAATTATGCGAAGAATATCGTCAGAATAACGGGTTTACTTATGAAGATTATACTACCTATAATGTTAAGAGAGGTCTTAGAAATCCCGATGGCACAGGCGTTATGGCAGGTCTTACGAGAATTTGTAATGTTCATGGCTTTCTTGTCGATGATGGTGTTAAGATTCCTGATGAGGGAAAGCTCACATATCGTGGGATAGATGTTAATGATATTATAGATGCCTGCATAGCAGAAAACAGATTTGGCTATGAGGAAACAGCCTGGCTTTTAATGTTTGGTAAATTGCCAACAAGGGAACAGCTTGAAATGCTCAAATACTTCCTTGCGGAGGCAAGAGATTTGCCGGAAAATTTTGCTGAGGATATGATTCTTAAAGCACCATCAAGGGATATTATGAATAAGCTTGCCCGCTCTGTGCTTGCTATGTATTCATTTGATGATAACCCAGATGATAACTCCCTTGAAAATATAGTTCGTCAATCTATTTCTCTCATAGCCTGTCTGCCTACAATTATGACCTATGCTTATCAGGTTAAACGCAGACATTTTGAGAATAAGAGTATGTATTTCCACCCGATTGATAAGAGCCTTTCTACAAGCGAGTCTATTCTTCACGCCTTGCGTCCTGATTGTCATTTTACAGACTCTGAGGCAAAGCTCCTTGACCTATGTATGATACTTCACGCAGAGCATGGCGGTGGTAATAACTCTACCTTTACAACAAGAGTTCTTTCATCTTCAGGCACAGATACATATTCTGCTATTTCAGCGGCTATCGGTTCGCTTAAAGGTCCTCGTCATGGTGGAGCTAACATCAAGGTTAAGCATATGATGGACGAACTTCTTGCTAACATCAAGGATTTGACAGACGAGGAAGAAATTGCAGATTATCTCGGCAAGATTATTACTAAGGACGCTGGTGACGGTTCGGGTCTTATCTATGGTTTTGGTCACGCAATTTATACACTTTCTGACCCAAGAGCAAAAATCCTCAAGAAAAATGCTAAAAAGCTTTCTGCAGAAAAGGGTATGACTGATATTTATGAGTTCTATAAGAGAGTAGAAAAGCTTGTTCCAAGTGTTTTTGAAAATGTAAAGGGCAGTAAGAAGGTTATCTGTGCAAATGTCGATTTCTATTCCGGCTTTGTATATGATATGCTGGGGATTGAAAGCGACCTCTTTACTCCACTCTTTGCTGTTTCGAGGATTGCGGGCTGGTGCGCTCATAGAATTGAGGAGATTACATATGGTGGAAGAATTATTCGTCCAGCATATCGTTCTATGGTTAAACCTACAGGCTATGTTCCTCTTGATGAGCGTACAGCAGACTAATATTATGATATTAAATTTAAACAATTAGTAAAAAATCCTTTTTTTGTTGTGTGTAACATTGCAATTATCGGCGGTTTGGTATAAAATATAAGAATATCACTGGTGCATTTACCGTACAAATTTAAAAAGGAGTGCTAATTGAATGAAAATTAAATATAATTGGATTGTCCTTATAATAACGGCGGTCGCATCTCTTGGTTTAGGTGTATGGCGTTCTGTTGTTATTAATACTGGTGGAGAGTTTTTTCTTGATAAGTCTATGTATTCGATAGTTATTTTTGGCTTGATAGCTTCAGGCTTTATCATAGGAGCAATTCTTACCCTTCTCGATAGAGAAACTCCGCAAAATTATGATATTGGCAAGAATTTCTTTGCGGGTTTTTTTGGCTTGCTGATTTCAATTTGCTTTATTACTAATGGCATACTTGGATTTATGTCAATCTCAAATATTCCAGAAGATACTAATGCACTTTTCTATATCATAACAAATCTTTTTGAGATTTTGGCTGGTGGAGTGTTCCTTATGGAATCAGTTTCATCACTTGTTGGCAAAAATTTCTTAAAGACCAAGCCATTACTTACAGTTATAGTTCCAGTAATGTTCGCACTAAGACTTATAAATCTTTTCTTTGATTATACAAAGGTTTCTGTTCAAAGCTCAGAGATGTTTGATATAGTTGCAGTTGCTCTTGCAGCATTATTTATATATTATCACGCAGTTATGTTTGCAGGCTTGAAGAAAAGCTGTATAAAATCTCTGTTTTTCTTTGGTGTACCAATGATTTGTGCTTGCCTTGCATATGGAGCTGACATTATAGTTTCTGCTGTTCTTTCGGGTGAGTTTAAGATAAATGATAAGCTGATTATGGAGATTTCAGACATAATGCTTTGCTTTTATACAATTTCACTTCTTGCAGAGATTACAAGCAAGGCTGGTAATCAGTACCTTCATAAGCAAGCTGAGGAGCTTGAAGAAGCAGAAAAGGCAGAGCTTGATGAAAAATCTGATGCCCAGGAAGAGCCAGCTTATAGCTCCTTTGAGGATATAGCTTCTTTCGGAAAGTCTGCACCACATATTCGCAGAGAAACAATTCTTTCTGAGCCTGCTGCAAGTATAGAGCCTAAGCAAGAAGAACCAGAGGTTGCATCTCACGCAGATGCACTTCATAGCATACTTCAAAGTAATTTTGAACAGGAAGAAAAACAAACTCCGGCAGAGGCAGAACCACAGCAAGAGGTTGAGGAGATACAACCAGAGCCTGAGCCTATTGTTACAGGAAATCATATAGCAGATGATATTACATTAACAGACAGCAATCCTGATATAACAAGTGAAACCATTCCAGAGCCAAGTAAGTCTTCATATACACCAACAACAGATGGTGTTGATATGGATAGAATAAATCGTTTGCTATTAGAGCTTGAAAAAGATAAATAATCAATCAAAGGGACGGCTTGAAGCCGTTCTTTTTATGTATCATATAAAAAAGAATAAATTTAAAAATAGAGTTGACAAAAATAGATAAATTGTGCTATTGTTATATATATAAATATAATATTGAGGAGTTATTATTATGAATAATTATCCACAAGACCCACAAAATCAGCAAAACCCTCAGCAATATCAGCAACCACAGTACCAACAGTATCCACAGCAGTCTTATCAGCAGCCACCATATCAACAGCCACAGTATCAGCCACAGCCACAATATCCAGCTCCAGAAGACCCAGGTAGGGGTATGGGTATAGCTTCTATGGTTCTTGGTATTATTGGACTTTGCACAGGCTGGTGCTGGGGCGTTGGTGCGGTTCTTGGTATTGTAGGTATAGTTCTTGCCATTATGTCAGGCAATAAGAGTAAACAAGTAGGCCTAAAGCAAAATGGCCTTGCAATAACAGGTCTTGTATGCTCTATTATCGCAGTTGTTTGCGGTGCTGGTTGCCTTATATGCACAATATCAGCTTTTAGTGCAGTAAATTCTGCTCCTTATGTTTCTTATAACTATAAATGGTAAGGATAAGCGGATATTCGTTTGTAAATGACACAAGGATTTATATTAATCTAAATTAAAATCAAAGTGAAGCGTTCTTATTTATGAACGCTTCGCTTCTTTTTTAAGAGGTTTTTAAGTTATGCTTCCTACAATAAACATTTTTGGAATGAATATTCCAAGCTATGGCATATCAGCTATTTTTGGAATAGCCTTAGCTGTTATATATATATGGCTTAGGGTAAGACGGAGAAAAGATATAGACCGCACACAGCTTATAAATATACCAGCAGTAGCTTTTATAGGTGCGTTTATAGGAGCTCATATTCTCTATGGAATAACGCATTTAGACAAGCTGTGGTGGTGTATAATGCACCTTGACAAAGTTTTCAGCTCATGGGAAAATTTTTGGTTTTATACTACCGATATTTGGGGCGGAATGGTATTTTATGGCGGACTTATAGGCGGAATTATTCTTGGCACTATTTATTGCAAAAAGCAAAAGCTTGATACAATGTTTTATGCAGATATATATGCCCCTGCGATACCACTATTTCACGCATTTGGCAGAGTGGGCTGCTTTTTGGGTGGCTGTTGCTATGGAATAGAGAGCAGCTGGGGCGTTGTTTATAATAATCCGAATATCCCAGAGGCTAATGGTGTAACAAGATTGCCTATACAGCTTGTTGAAAGTGCAGGAGATTTAATAATATTTGCGATATTGCTATTTCTTTCATATAAGAAGCTTAGAAAGGGAACTCTTTTTCTGCTATATCTTCTTATGTATGGAGCATTAAGAATGACGACGGAATTTTTCCGAGGCGATGAAATAAGAGGTTTTCTCTTTGGAATATCTACATCTCAATGGATAAGCATAATTTTGATTATATGTTCTTTAGCTATATTGATTTATAGACACATAAACTTCAAACAAAAAGGAACGGATTAGAACCGTTCCTTTTTTATAATATATGGTTGTATTATTCAACCTCGACATTATCAAGCCCAAACTCAAGCAAAATTCCAATGATTTCATTTCTGGAGCGATTTGTTTCTTTTGCAAGCTCGTCAAGACGATGTATGGTTTCATCTTTTATGCGAACTGAAATAACCTTGCTTCCGTCCTCACCCTTTAATGGATTGCGTTTTTTAATTGTCAGCTTGCTTTCTGCCATTACTATCACCTCCAATACAAATTGTAAGATTTTTAGATTAAATAATATATGTTACAAAAAGCTTAGTATACTTAAAGCATTAAAAATGTAAAAAATACAGTTGACAAAATCGTAAAAATGTATTACAATTTGTAGTAAAACAAACACTTTTTAACTATGTTTAAAACTCATTTTGAGAAATGTAGTTACATTGAATTGTAGAAAATTACATATGTAACTTATTAGATTATTGGTTATATACTATTTTAAATATACTTATTAAAGGATGGTTGATTATGGAGAAAGCTATAAATTTTAAAATTGATAGTGAGCTGTATAAAAAGATTAAGATTAAAACTGTAATGGAAGATATTACTATTAAGCAGTATATTCTTGGTTTGATTGAGAAGGATATTGAAAATAGTGAAGCAACTATCTCTGATTTTGTAGAAAAATAAGCTTAATAGGAGTAGTCAGAAATATGACTACTCCTTATTTATATATTTTTACTGTTAATTCTGCTATATTTTTTAAACTGCAAAGTTGTATGGTATTGAATTTCACTTAAAAATATGCCATAATTACTATAAAACTATTTCAAAAGTTTATAGGAGGTTAATATGAAAAAGAAAAGCTTTTTAAAATCGAGTATTGCGTTAATTCTTGTGGCAATGCTTGTAGTTTCAGCGGTTGGCTGTAAAGGTAATACTGATAATAATGAGTCTAACACAGGCACAACACAATCAGTAACAGAAAGTAGTACAGAAAAAGTAAGCGTTAATTATGGCTTGACAGATAGCATAAAAGATGGTGCTATTCTCCACGCTTGGTGCTGGTCATTTAATACTGTAAAGGAGAATATGCAGGATATAGCTTATGCAGGCTATTCTACAATTCAAACCTCACCAATTAATGAGTGTTTTGTAGGTGCAGATGGTGGTATGCAGATAAGCGGTGATGGCAAATGGTATTATCATTATCAGCCAACAGACTGGACAATCGGTAACTATCAGCTTGGCACAAAAGATGAATTTAAGGCTATGTGTGATGAGGCTCATAAGTATGGCATTAAGGTTATCGTCGATGTAGTGCCTAACCACACAACAACTCAAGTCGACCAAGTAAATAAAAATCTTCTTGATGCTGTTGGTGGCAAGGAAAATCTTTATCACGCAAATGGCTTTAAGGAAATTACAAAGTGGGGCGACCGCTTTGAGTGTACAACAGGTCAGATGGGTGGACTTCCTGATGTAAATACTGAAAACAAGAATTTTCAGGATTACTTTATAAAGTATCTTAATGATTGCATTGCTTGCGGTGCAGACGGTTTCAGATATGATACAGCAAAGCATATCGGACTTCCTGATGACCCTAAGGACAGCAAGGCAACAGAAAATAATTTCTGGCCCCGTGTTATCTCAGAGGTTACTAACGCAGATAAAATCTTTAACTATGGCGAAGTTCTTCAAGGAGATAACGAAAGAATAGACGAATATCAAAAGGTAATTGGTGCTACAACAGCAAGTGCATATGGTGCGACAATCCGTTCATCTATAAATTCTGGTAATCTTCTTGCTTCAAAAATGGAAGATTTGCAAATTGATGTAGATAATCCTACTGCTGTAACATGGGTAGAATCTCACGATAACTACTGCAGCGACAGCTCTTATAAGACAGTAGATGATAACGAAGTTATCAGGGCGTGGGCAATTATTTGTGCAAGAAAGAGCGGTATACCACTTTTCTATGACAGACCTTACGGTGCGACAGCAGACAATATGTGGGGTACAATGAATAGAATCGGTGCAGCTGGAAATCCTTTCTATAAAGATGCAACCGTTGTTGCTGTAAACAGATTTAGAAATGCTATGGTCGGTCAGGACGAAAAGCTTCTCAATCCTGACGATACAAATAAGGTTCTCCTTATTGAAAGAGGCACAAAGGGTGCAGTTGTTATAAACGGCAGTGATGAGGATTATAAGCTTAATGTCAAGACCTCTCTTGCAGATGGTACATATATAGACAGAGCAGACGGAACAACACAATATACAGTTTCTGGCGGAGTTCTTACAGGTACACTCAAGGCCGGTGCAGTAATCGTTCTCTATAATGATGGCTATATTGAAGTTCCAAGCATTGCATCGGTATCACTCGATGCAGATAATTTCGTTCTCACAGCAGGTTCGACTGAAACTGTAACGCTTAAATCAGAAAACGCCGCATCAGCAACATATTCTATTGATGGCGGAACAGAAACAAGCTACAATAACGGCGATAAGCTCGAAATCGGCAAGGACGCTAAGGCAGGTACAGCCGTTAAGATTACACTTAAGGCTAATACATCAGCTGGCAACGGTGCGACAGTTATGTCCTACTACTTTACAGTTCAAGAGAATAGAAGCGTTAAGAATGGCACAAAGGTTTACTTCACAAAGCCATCAAACTGGGGCAACAAGGTTTATGCCTATATCTATGACGAGAGAGGAAGCAAGGTTAAGGAAGCTGCTGCATGGCCTGGCGTTGAATTAAAGGACGAGGGCAATTCTAAATACAGCTATACATTTACTGAGGCTTGGGATAATGCACTTATTATATTCTCAGACGGTACAAACCAAGTTCCAGCGGCAAATGAGCCTGGTATGTTGGTAGAACCTGAAAAGACCTATACAACAGATTCTGCATCAACTAAAACAGATACAGGAACAGCAGGAACTGCTGATACAGATACAAATGCAGAGGGCGTAACAGTTTATTTCACAAAGCCATCAAGCTGGGGAAATACAGTCTATGCTTATGTCTATGACGGTGGCGACCAAGTAGCTGCATGGCCTGGAACAGCTTGCAAGGACGAGGGCAATTCAAAGTATAGCTATACCTTTACTAAGAATTGGAAGAATCCGCTGATTATATTCACAGACGGAAAAAATCAGTATCCAGCCCAAAACGAAGCAGGCTTACCTCTTGAATCAGGCAAGACCTATACAGCAAACTAAAATCGAATAAATGCCATAGAAAAAGCTGACAGCGAAAAACTGTCAGCTTTTTGCTTAGTATGAGTTTTGAGAGTTTAATTATTTTGCCCATACATTTCTTTATCAAGACAATTAAAGTTTAGGTCAAGCCTTTTTAAAGGCTTGCAGGGTTGAGGGACGGAGTCCCTCATGGGTTTTAAGGGCAACGCCCTTAACATTCTTTGCACTCTAAGCGGTGGACAAAGTCCACCGCTTAATTTCTTTTGTAAGCAATATTAGTTAAAAAAGGGGCGGACAAAGTCCGCCCCTTTAGGGAGTAAGAGAAGTTAAGGGCTTCGCCCTTAAAACCCACCAAAGGCTCTGCCTTTGGAAACCGCAAGCTTTTGAAAAAGCTTGAGCAAAACTTTTGAGTATCTTTGGGAAGGTTTATTAGCTAATCGGTAGAGCTGAACGGCGTAGCCAGTTCAGCTACGGTAGTTACTTCAATCGCGGCAACAAACTTCTGTTATTCACCACGAGCGAGGCAAAGCCGAGCGATTCCGCGTCTTCGCCGTGGGTCGGCACCCACTACATACGGCGGTAGGTTTTGACCTTGCGTCTGTTGCGGCAGCGTTTGCTGTAAATTGTTAAAATGATTATGTAAATAATTACTAATAATACAAGCAATGACGCACATACAATAAACCAAGGGTTAGATACTACTTTGCCGATACCGTCCATAGCAACAAGCAAATCACTTTGGTCGATTGTTTCTGCGGCTACTAAATCTACGGTCGCAAGTTCATTATTTGCGTATTTTAGCGTGACTGTGCCGATTTTATCGCCAGCCTTGACTGGTGCATTTACACTTTCAGGTAGGTGATAAACTTTATCTATGCTTGATGCCTTAATATCTGACGGAAGAATTGTTGAGTAGCTTGTTGCAGGAGAAAGCTTTAATCTATCCTTGCCCCAAGCAAAATTGATGTTTACTTCATCAACTATCGTTTTTTCGTCAATTACAGTTGTAAGCTGTAAGCTTGTAAACGCCCAGCGGAAAAGATTTTTTGCATCTTTCATAGCACCGTTTTCGAGCTGTTCGCCGTTTTTTGAATAGTCTGCACCGAGCGTAACGCATAAATATGAATAGCCCTCATAAACTGCTGTTGAAACAAGACAATATCCTGAATCATCGCCTGTACAGCCTGTTTTTGTGCCTGTTGCATACTTATAAAAGTAATCTCCGCCACGAACCTCGTCAATGAGGGAGTTTGTTGTAATAAGCGGTCTATCCTCGCCAAGACAATCAGAAACTGTTGTGCTTGTGATTTCAGTAAATTTCGGCAAGGTCATTGCATACTCTGTGATTTTTGCAAGGTCAGCTGCTGTGGTATAGTGGTCTGGGTCGTGAAGTCCGTGAGGGTTCATAAAATGCGTATTTTCGCAGCCGAGTTCCTTTGCTTTTTTATTCATCATCTTTACGAAATTAGTTATGCTTCCTCCGCCGACATAGTCCGCAAGAACCAAAGCCGCATCATTACCAGATGGAATCATAAGGCAGTTCAAGAGCTGGGTGACAGTAAGAGTTTCTCCACCAATAAGTCCGGCGGTAGAGCTTCCTGTACCATTAAGCCTATTGAGTATGCTCTGCTTTACGGTAACTTTAGTGTTGTCCAAATCCTTGATATTCTCAGTGACAATGATATAGGTCATAATTTTAGTAGTAGATGCTGGATAGCACTTTTTATCCTTATCTTTTTCATAGACAGAAATGCCAGTATCAAGATTTACAAGATAGACTGATTTTGAGTTTATATCAAAATCAATGCTATAAGAAATAGCACTTGCCTTATTCATAGGAATTGATGAAAATAATATACAAAAAACCAACGAGAAAATAAAAAAGCTTTTTAATTTCATAGAAAAAATCAATCTCCTGTGTTATAATTATTTTAATGAAAATAGCTATGTATTCAACAATTATTTTACATTATTTTTTGGCTTATTACAAACCAAATTATTTATAATTTTTCAGACTTTGTCGGGGGATTTTATGGTATATATTACGGGAGATATGCATGGAGAGCTTAAACGCTTTTCCGACCGAAAGCTGAAACGACTTTCGGAGGAAGATGTGCTAATGATATGCGGAGATTTTGGTTTTATATGGAATGGTTCAGAGCAGGAAAAGAAATTTCTTGAGGAAATAGGAGAAAAGCCGTATAAGACGATGTTTGTAGACGGAACGCACGAGAATTTCGAGCTTTTAGAGAAATATCCGATTGAGGAGCTTTTTGGTGGAAGAGCTCATCATATTTCGGGAAATCTCTATCATATGATTAGGGGAGAGATATTCACAATAGACGGCGAAACCTATTTCGCCTTTGGTGGTGGAGATAGTCCTGACCGTGAAATTCGTATTGCGGCGGGAACATGGTATAAGCAAGAAATGCCGACAGTTGATGAGATGACCTATGCGGTCGAAAATCTGAATAGATATGATTATAATGTTGATTATCTTATAACTCATGAGCCATCAGGAAATGCAAGAGGTCTGATAGATTCAAGGTCGGAAATCAGTGCAATAGGTTCGTTTTTCGATGAAATTGCCAAGAATGTTAAGTATAAATGTTGGTATTTTGGCAGTGTGCATTTTGATAGAAGAATTTCGGGCAGGAATTATGCAGTATTTACAGAGATTTTGCCTATACATATGAAGGCTAAAAAGCGAAGATTATTTATGTAAGAAGGGCAAGGCTTAATTTACTATATCTAATAAAATTCAGGAGGAATATTATGAAAAGAAAAGGTTATATTAGTTGGGATGAATATTTTATGGGAGTAGCTTTACTTGCAGCAAAGCGTAGTAAAGACCCAAATACACAGGTTGGAGCGTGTATAGTACATAATAATGTAATACTCTCAACAGGATATAATGGCTTTCCTTATGGTTGCTCCGATGATGAATATCCTTGGGAAAGAGAGGGCGATTTTCAGAATAATACAAAGTATCCTTTCGTTGTACACGCTGAGCTTAATGCAATTCTCAATTCTCAAGGTAAATCGCTAATGGGTGCGACAATATATGTAGCATTATTCCCTTGCAACGAGTGTGCAAAGGCTATCATTCAATCGGGAATAAAGGAGGTTGTCTACCTCTCTGATAAATATGCTGAATCTCCGGCAACTCTTGCATCAAAGAGAATGTTGGCATCAGCTGGTGTTACTATTCGCAGAATAGAAACAAGCATAAAAGAAATAAGCTTAGATTTTAATGTATGAATTATTCTAATAGAAATCGCCATAGCCCAATTACAAGCTAAGTGCAAGAGGGTTCACTGTTTGGCGAATTTTATTTAAACTCGATAGTTTATCGGCAACATTAGTCAATAAGTGCGGACAAAATCCGCACTTAAAGCCCGCCAAAGGCTCTGCCTTTGGAATCCGCAAGCAAGTCTATGGGGTGAAATTATGAAATCAGATGAATTTTTGAACTTATACAGAACTCTTGAAGAAGTTCTTAGCGAAAAATACAGCGACAGAACACGCAACTATGGCAGTGTTGTTGTACAATTTATGAATGATGTCGAAGGCAGACAATTCAAGGATAAGCTTAATCTTTGTCGGGAAATCCGCAATCTTCTTTCCCATCACCCAGAGGTGAATGGCGAAAAAATAATTGAACCCTCACAAGCTATGCTGGATATTCTCAATGAGGTTATAAACTATGTAAAGCGTCCACCACTCGCAATAAGCTATGCAACACCTTTTGAGAATCTCTTAAAAGCATCTTTAAACAACAATGCTCTTACTATTATGAAAAAAATGGAGCACAGAGGATTCTCCCATGTTCCAGTCCTCAACGGTGGAAAATTTATCGGGGTATTTAGTGTAGGTACGATATTTATGTATATCTTAGGTGGCAACGCAATCGAAAATATAGAAAATATGGAAATTGGTGATTTTAGAAAATATCTTCCGTTCGAGGCTCATACTACCGAGCGTTTCAGATTTATTTCCGAATCTACAACTGTAATCGAAGCAAAAACCGCCTTTGAGCAACCACAACAGCGTTCACGCAGACTTGTTGCCCTTTTCATAACGGATAACGGCAGTCAAGGCGGAAGACTTCTCGGAATGATAACCCCTTGGGATATACTTAGGTCATAAGTGGTTAAAATAAATAGACTAAATGCAAAAAACTATTTATTATAAATATTTTTTGTACTATAACCATAATGAGTTTTGTGACTATTATCAATAGTATATTTTTTAAGACTATGCTATAATTAGCATATAGATAATATAGCATTATTTATATACTAAATGTACAAAAGGAAGCGAAATTCATGAATTTTAAAAAATTAGTTTGTTTATTGTTAGGAGCAATAATTTTTACCACTGGAACTTTTTATTATTCACCAAATGTATATGCTTATTCTAAGCCATCTTTATTAGAGGATAATACCATATACTATATAAAGAATAAAAATAGCGGAAAATACTTAGATGTTGATCATAGTATTGACAAAAATGGAACAAATGTGCTACAATGGCATTATAATGGTGGTGTTGGTCAACAATGGAAGCTTGTCCATACTGGAAATGGATTGTATAAATTGGTTTCACAAGTTGGTTCTAAAAATAGAGTTTTAGACATTAACAAGAATGATAATAAAAATCGTTCTAATATTGACATATGGACTGACAATAATTCAGGTGACAGAAGATTTAGAATAATAATGAATAAAGATGGTTATTCTTATAGAATAGTATCAAAATGCAGTAATTTCACAAAAGCCGTAACTGTAGAGAGTGCAAGTTGCAATGATAAAGCAAATGTATTTCAGTTTCAATATAACGCTTCAAATAATGATGAATGGATATTTGAACCTGTAAATGGATATTCAAGAGAGTTGGCTACAAACTATGCTACTAAGAATGTATACAGTAGCGTTCCTGCATATCCTAATTTAAGAAATATGGGTGGTGATTGTGCAAATTTTGTAAGCCAGTGCATGCTTGCGGGTGGAATTCACTATCAAGATAATTGGTATATACAAAAAGATGACAATAAAAATCCATCTCCTTTGAACGTTAACCAACTTGATGCTTCTTGGAGATTAGCGGATCCAAGTCCATGGATTAGTGCTAAACAATTTAATCTGTTTTGGTCAAAAAAATATCAAACAGAAACAGTTACAGGAAAATTCATTACAGAACATCCTGATATAATATTTAATGCACCTACCTATAAAGGTGATATAATACAAATAGCAGGCAAAAATTTCTGGGGTGGAGTTGGTGCAGCTAAGCATACTATGATTATTACAAATTATGGTTTTGATAATGGACCCAATACCTTTGAACTATCATATCATTCCAGTAACAAAAAAAATAAAAGTTTACTGGAAATAGCTAAAGAAAATCCTGATGATTATTTTATAGTTTATTCAATTAAATAAGGAGATTTTATTATGAAGAAAAAGAATTTTATATTGGCTTTATCCGTTACCACAGTAGCTTTATTAAGCACTGGTGTCATTGTTTCTGCTGTAGCTACTTCAAGCAACAATGAGGAATATTATTCAGAGGACGGCAGACAGCTTTTTGAAAATTTCACACGTGATTCTAAACTTGACGCAGAAAAAGCAAGACTTGCTGAAAAATCTAAAAAAGCAAAAACTGTGAATTTATATGCTGAAAGTGAATCTAAAACAGACTTGGGTTTAGATGAAATGAATGCTAAGTATGAAGCCGAGGAAGAAGAAAGCAATAAAAACGACCTCAAGGCTTATGAAATTTTGAGCAAATACAAAGGCTCGAAATATGCAAGAACAACGTTCATCACAGATTATGAGCTTGACTTGACATATATGAGAGAAATGGTAACTCTTATCGAAAGCAACACTCTTCCTAAGGACGAGGCCGATGTTCTTCATAGATATGTTTCAAGAAGAGCATATTGGATAACAGATGAAAATACAGCCAAAGAATTTGAGAAGTGGATGCTTGGATAATAATGGGGTAAATAATATGAAAAAAGTTATAATTCCCGCTCTTTTAATACTATCAGCTTGTATTTTATCAGCTTGCTCTAAAAATGAAAATACAGAGAAGTATATTTATGAAACTACAGCATATCAATATATAAATGACCCGAACCATAAGGAGCTTCAAACAAAATGTGAAGACAAGGAACAGATTGAAATTGCAAAAAAGATAATCAAAGACTCTGAAAAGGCTTTCAAAATAAGTCTTCAAGAGGCTTCTGATCGTGACTTAGGAGCGTGTTCAGCATATTGTCCGGATAAAACAGTGCTAGATAATGCAAGTACAACTAATGTTTCTATCGAGTATTTGAACACAAAGCAAGACGGTGACAGTGGATATATTTGGGTTAAATATACTGCGGAATATCTTGATGGTTATGGTGAAGGATTTAAGGGAAGTTATGATGTAGTATCAAGATGGGAAATAAAGAAAGAAAACAACGAATGGAAAGTCACTAAAATAACAGAAGCAATATAACAAAACACCTCGGTCGATTTAATTGACCGAGGTTTTGTTTTATTTAATCATATTTAAGAAATACTGGTGAACGCTTGTGTCATCAGTAAGCTCTGGGTGGAAAGATGTAGCAAGCTGATTGCCTTGACGAGCCGCAACGATATTTCCGTTTACTGTTGCGAGAACATCAACACCTTCTCCAACGCTTTCGATATATGGAGCACGAATGAATACCATAGGTACTTCACCGATACCCTTAACATCAGAAACTGTTTCAAAGCTTCCAAGCTGTCTGCCATAGGCATTTCGCTTAACGGTAATATCCATAGTGCCAAAGTATACATTCTTATCGTTAGAAAGATTATTCGCAAGAAGAATCATACCTGCACAGGTTCCATAGACAGGAAGCCCGTCAGCAATTTTCTTTTGGAGAGTATCAAATATATCAAGCTCTTTCAAAAGCTTGCCCATAGTTGTGCTTTCTCCGCCCGGAAGAATAAGACCATCAAAATGCTTATCTAAATCAGCTTTTCGGCGAATCTCAAAGTATTCGACACCAAGCTTTTCCAGTATCTGCTCATGCTCAAAGAAAGAGCCTTGAACAGCAAGAACTGCAATAACCATTATCTGCTCTCCATTATTACTTTGATTTCATCAGGATTGATACCAACCATAGCTTCGCCGAGGTCCTCAGAAAGCTCTGCAAGAACAGCAGGATTGTTGTAGTTTGTAACAGCCTTTACGATAGCTGCTGCACGCTTCTCAGGGTTGCCTGACTTAAAGATACCTGAACCAACGAATACGCCCTCTGCGCCAAGCTGCATCATAAGTGCAGCGTCAGCAGGAGTTGCAACGCCACCAGCAGAGAAGTTGACAACTGGAAGCTTGCCATTTTCGTGTACAAATTTAACGAGGTCATAAGGAACAGCAAGCTCTTTAGCTGTATTGAAAAGCTCGTCCTCACGCATAGACTGAATCTTTCTCATCTCGCTCTGGATAGTTCTCATATGACGAACAGCTTGAATAACATCACCTGTACCAGCTTCACCCTTTGTACGAATCATAGATGCACCCTCAGCAATTCTTCTGAGAGCCTCGCCAAGATTTCTTGCACCGCAAACGAAAGGAACCTTGAACTTTGTTTTGTCAATATGATATGTGTCATCAGCTGGAGAAAGAACTTCACTTTCATCTATATAGTCGATTTCGAGAGCCTCGAGAATCTGAGCCTCAACGAAGTGACCAATTCTTGCCTTAGCCATAACAGGAATAGAAACTGCTTTTTGAATACCCTTAATCATCTTAGGGTCGCTCATTCTTGAAACGCCACCTGCTGCTCTGATGTCAGCTGGGATTCTTTCGAGAGCCATAACTGCACAAGCACCTGCTGCCTCTGCGATTTTAGCCTGTTCAGGGGTAGTAACATCCATAATAACGCCACCCTTGAGCATTTGAGCAAGATTTTTATTAAGACCGTATCTGTTTTCTGACATAATATTAGAACTCCCTTATGTTTTATTAAATAACATCTAAAGCCTGTGCACACGACCTACGAAATGTTTACATAAGCTCATTATAACTGAAACTGTCACTATTACAATGCACAGATTTTATATTTTTAAGGAGTACAGTTTTATAATTATCAAGTAAAATCATTAAATTTCGGCAAATTTTAATTATTGTTTCTTATAGTATCAATTAATACGATTAACGCTTCAACCTGTTCATCTGTCAGTCCTGATGTATCTATTTCTCTTTTTATCTCGAAAGTCTGTTGAAACTTTAAATATTCTTGCGATTTTTATTAAAACATCATATGCAGGATAACGCAGTCCGTTTTCATAGGCACTTATTACAGATTTTGTAAGTCCTAAAAGGTCTGCGAGCTGTTGTTGAGTAAGCTTTTTCTTTATTCTGAGTGTTTTCAATCTGTTTCCAAAATTCACCAATCTGACACCGCCTTTCACTGAAATTATATTTTTATATAGTATTCATTTGGTACATTTTATCAACTAATAATTGAAATAGTTAATTTTTTATGATACAATCTCATAAAGCAAGCCAAAGGATATTATCCGTTAATCATACGGTAATAATATAGGCTGTTTTCAGTCCAAAACAAAAAATTTTTTAGGAGGTATTATTTATGGAAAAAAGTAAAAAATGGCAGCACTTATTTTAGCAACTATGCTTGCGGTAAGCAGTTCATCAGCAATGGCTGTTACGGTTTTGGCGGAGGAAGACACTGCGGTTGCATATTCTTCTTCAGACACCGAAAACTGGGATGCTTATGACTATCGAGTCCTTGATGATGGCACAATTGAAATTATATATTATTATGGTTGTGATGAGGTAATTATTATTCCAAGTGAGATTGATGGTAGAAAGGTTACGGGTATAAAAGGATTTAATCTTTCAAACAATGAAAATCTTAAAAGTATAACAATACCTGACAGTGTAACAAGCATAGGAGATAGCGCCTTTTCTGGTTGCAGAAGCTTAACAGATATAACAATACCTGACAGTGTAACAAGCATAGGATGTGAAGCCTTTTATAATTGTAGTAGTTTAACAAATATAACAATACCTGACGGTGTAACAAGCATAGGAGATGGAACATTTTACGATTGTAGTAGCTTAACAAATATAACAATACCTGACAGCGTAACAAGTATAGGATGTGAAGCCTTTTATAATTGTAGTAGCTTAACAAATATAACAATACCCGACGGCGTAACAAGTATAGAAAGTGAAACATTTTATAACTGTCAAAGCCTTTCAAATATAGATATCTCAAATAGTCTTATAAGTATAGGAATGGATGCATTTGCTCATTGCAAAAATTTGAAAAATATAAAAATACCAGATAGTGTAACAACCATTGAGCTTGGAGCGTTTAATGACACACTGTGGTATAACAATCAACCTGATGGATTGTTATATGCTGGAAAAGTTTTATATTTATACAAAGGTGAAATGCCTGAAAATACAAAAATCACTTTAAAAAATGATACTTCTGGAATTGCTGATAATGCATTTAGTTATTGTACCAATCTTACAAACATAAAAATTCCAGACAGTGTAACAATCATCGGAGCATGGGCTTTTTTTAGTTGTCCAAATCTTACAGCTATAGAGATTCCAAGCAGTGTAATAGGTATAGGCGTTTATGCATTGTTGGGATGTGAAAATCTTACCATATATGGCAATATCGGAAGCTACGCTGAGAGCTATGCTAATATAAATGTTATACCATTTGTAGATATTAACAAAAAAATTACAACATTAACAAGCAAGGTTGATAACATATCCGTTAAGGGTACTTTTGATGACGGCGTAATACTTAATGTAGAAAAAGCCACTGTTAAAAATGCCGTTGCAGCTTATGATATAACCCTAAAAGATGAAAACGGCAACACTATTCAGCCAAGCGGAGAAATAACAGTCTCAATTCCAAGCGATAAAGCAAACTGCAAGGTATATTTGATAAAGGAAGACGGCACAAAAGTTGATATGAATGCAGCCTATAATAATGGTAACTATGAATTTACTACTGACCATCTTTCTATCTATGCTTTGATTGCTGATACAAGTGAGCCAAGCAATGAGCCAAGCAATGAGCCAAGCAATGAGCCAAGCAATGAATCAAGTAATGAACAAAGCAATACTATAAGTGATTCAAGCAAATCAAATAGTGATACAAATAATACAGATAGTAATAAAACCACAAGCGAAACAGGCAAAAATGGCGTAGAAACTGGTGACAGCAATAACTTATTTGCTATGGCAGCAATGCTTACCGGTGCAATTACCGCTATCTCAACAATTATATTTAAGAAAAAGCGTACCTAATATATAAATCAAATATTTTCAGCTACAAAAATCCCACAGCTTCAATCATATGGAGCTGTGGGATTTCTTTATGAATATTTAATTGTTCTAATTTCTCTTAGGCCGCTTTGCTTGATTCAGCTTTTGAACTCTCTGGCTTACTTGACTCTGCCTTTGAGCTTTCTTCCTTACTTGATTCTACCTTTGAAACTTCGCTTGTTTCATTTGCAGGTGCGTCAGGCTCGCTTGAATCTACTGAATAAATCTCTACATCTGAAAGAATGACATCCATACCTGAACTTCCGCTACCCTTAGAATAAACAAGCTTAATTGTAAGTGTGTCTACATCTTTTATATTAACCGCAAAGTTAATAGGCTCAGATTTATTTGTAAGAACTTCACTCTTATAAAGTGTCTTCTTATCGCCTACAACTTCAAAATATGCTCTTGTGTCGCTCGAAATACTGCTATAATTATTATCCTTAACTGCTATTATGCCTTTAATCTTCTTATAGCCCTTATTAACATACATCTCTGCATACGCATTTTCGTGATATTTAGAAACAGACATTGTGCAGACATTATCGCTATTATACTCATTGCCTGAAATATCCTTAGAACCACTCTGGTATCTATAGAAATAATCTGAATTTGAGCTACTGAAACTAATATCCTGAAGCTTAACAGGAATTTCTTTATTCAGCTTTTCAAGCTGAGCATTGAGTTTAGTATAGTTATCACTGCCCTCATCGAACATATTCTTAATATTGACAATCAGATCAAGTGCATTTTCATAATCCTTATTGTTGAAATACTCATCTGATTTCTTGATAATCTCATCTACATATGTAGCTATTTGTGCATTGATTTTCTCGTCATTTGTGAGATAATTATCATCTAAAGCATTTTGAAGGTCTGAAATTGCATATTTATACTCGCCATTATCAAATTCTTCTTTTGCCTCATCAAGATATTCCTGACGAATACCATCAATAGCCTTTGCCTTTTGCTCCTGAGCCTTTTTATAGTTAGCTGTATCCTTTTCTAATACTTCGTCATAGTAATAGATTGCATTACTATATTCCTTCTTTTTAAGATACTCGTCACCTTGTTTGAGGTAATCTGCTGATGACTCGAGTTCTCTTATTTCTGACCTTACTTCGCTAAGTGATGTTTCATAAGACATCGGTAAATCAGAAATATCATCAAGCTTATCCATTGCAGTATCATAGTCCATAGAACCATCGTCATAAGCTTTTTTAACAGCGTCAACCTGAGCCTGAATAGCATCTATGACAGCTTTATTATCAGAAAGTGCGTTATAGTTATTGTAATAAAGCTCATTTGCCGTCTTATATTCACCATTATTAATAGCATTAATCATCTTATTAACTGGGTTATTTGCATTAGAAACCAATATACATATAACGATTACCGCCGCAATAATTACTGCTAAAACGACAGAGCCAATTATAATCATCTTTTTGTTAATTTTAAAATTGGATTTCTTAGGCTGTTGTGCCATCTGCTGTCCATTTGGCATAGCATAAGGATTTTGCTGTAAATATTGATTTGTCTGTGGCTGCTGTGCATATGGATTCTGCTGAGGCTGTTGAATCTGCTGTGCATATGGATTCTGCTGAGGCTGTTGTGAGTATGGGTTCACTTGAGGCTGTTGGGCTTGCTGAGTGTATGGATTTGCCTGTGGCTGCTGAGGCTCAGCAACTGCAGCTGCTGTTTGTTGTGCAGCAACCGTTTCTGCCTGAGCAGCTTGCTCTGAATTTTGTGCAGAAGCTTCTGGCTCTGCTTGGCTTACATTTTGTTCAGGTATAGGCTGTGTAGCAGGGAACTCAACTCTTTTGCCACAGTTTTGGCAAAACATATCGTTATCTGCTATTTTTGCTCCACAATTTTCGCAAAACATCAAAAATCAACTCCTAAATATATAATCATAGTATTTTTTTAATACCACAATTCTAATTATAATTTTCTCAATAATATTTGTCAAGCAAAGAGCGTTAGTGATTTTGCCGATTTTTAACATAGCTTTTATGCAAAAATCTACTACAAAAAATATTGAAAATAAAAAGAAAAATTCATCAGAAAAGCAAAGTTAATTTTTTGAAAAATATATTCCAAAATCGCATTGGGTATGTTATACTAAAATCGTATGATTATAATTAATCTACAATACTTAGTGATGGATATATAATGTTCAGGAATAAAAAATTTTTAAGGAGTTGCACAAATGGTATTTGCAGATTTGTTCTTTATCTACTTTTTTCTGCCCTTATGCCTTATTTGCTATTTCGTGGCTAAAAAGCTCGAAACAAGAAACAAGGTGCTAATCGTATTTTCTCTCATCTTCTATGCCTGGGGAGAGCCTATCTGGATAATTCTTCTCTTATTCAGTGCGGCGTTCAACTGGATAATGGGTATGCACATAGGTGCTAACCGAAATAAACCAAGAGGTAAGATATTTATAGCTACAGCTATATCTGTCGATATACTTCTTCTTTTGATATTCAAGTATACTGGCTTCTTCGCAGAAACCTTTAACGGTATTTTCCACGCATCAATTCCTGTTCCACAGATTGCCTTACCGATAGGTATAAGCTTCTATACCTTTCAGGCAATCTCATATGTTCTCGATTGTTATTGGGAGAATGTTAAGCCTCAAAGACAATTCAGTAAATTCCTACTTTATCTATCACTTTTCCCACAGCTTATCGCTGGTCCTATTGTTCGATATAGTGTTGTTGAGCAAGAGGTTTCTAAGCGTAGAGTTACTGCAACCGACCTCAGCGAAGGTGCATTGAGAATTATTGTTGGTTTAGCAAAGAAAGTTATTATTGCAAATAACCTCTATGCTATCGTAACACAATTCTTTGGTCAAGATATTTCTACACTTTCCACTCTTGGAACATGGTATACTGTTATAGTATATTCAATGTATGTATATTTTGATTTTAGTGGATATTCAGATATGGCTATCGGTCTTGGCAGAATGTTCGGCTTCCATTTTGACGAAAACTTCAAGTATCCATTTGCCTGCAAGACTATCGCAGAATTCTGGCAGAGATGGCATATTTCCCTTGGTTCATTCTTTAGGGATTATCTCCTCTATGTTCCTATTTTCGGCAAGAATAGAAAATATTTCAGCCTTTTCCTTGTATGGTTCTGCACAGGTATGTGGCATGGTGCTGCATGGAACTTCATTCTATGGGGACTTTACTTCGGCTTCTTCATTTTCTTTGAGCAAAAGCTCGGCAAAAAACGAATAAAGAAGTGGCCACTATGGTGGAAGCACATTTATAGCAAGCTTGTTATTATAATCGGCTTCGGCATATTCTACTTTGAGGATATGGGACAGCTTGGACAGTTCTTCCTCAATATCACTGGTATAAGCATGATTTCAAACGGAAGTCCATTTGCAGACCAGCTCACTTGGAACTCCTTTGTAAATAACTGCTTCCTTATTATCTTTGCAATGGTTGCTTGTATGCCTGTTCTCCCTGCTATCAAGAAATTCTTCTTCGAGAACAGAAACAACACAATCTATGCTCTTGGCAGAATGGGTTCAACCGTATGCTGTGGCATACTCCTTGTAATATCAAGTATTTTGCTTGTTGATTCTACAAATAACCCATTCCTCTACTGGAGATTCTGATTTAAACCTCGATTTGTGACATACTGAAAGGACTGTTAATATGCAAGATGACAGACAAAGACCACAGCCTGCACGAAGACAGAACGGTATGAGCAGACGAGCCTTAGAAAATGGCTTTTCGACCATATCCGTACTTATTCTGATGCTTCTTATGGCTATTGGTGTAGGTTTTTTAATATTCTTTCCACGCTCTAAGCAATCTGTTATTGAAAAGCGTGAATTGACAACTTTTCCGAGCTTCTCCTTTGCCAGCTACTTTAGTGGGGAGTTTACTGCTGGCGTAACAAAATGGTATGATGACACTGTTCCATATCGTGATGATTTCAAAAATATGGGCAACAATATCAAGGGACTTTTTGGCGTTACAACCAATGATACTGCTATTATTATAGGCAAACCCGTTAAGCCTGTTAAGAATAACAGTAGCTCAAGCGAGCCTGAAGCCTCAAAATCAGACACAACAAGCAAGAGTGATACCTCTACAGCAAGCCAGAGTGAGGAAACTTCTGAAAAAGACCAGAAGGACTTCCGACAAGAAGAGGCTGAGGGTGGTTACGAAAACGGTATGCTCATTATAAACCAAGACGGTCATTGGCGTGGACTTGAGCTTTTCGGCAATGGTTCTGGAAACAATTATGCCTCAAGCCTTAATGAGCTTAATAAACAGCTTGGTGGCAAGGTTAAGGTTTATTCTATGCCAGCACCTCTTGCAAGTGAATTCTATACTCCTGCTAACTTTGCAGACTATTCTGCAAGCCAAGAGGATTGCTTTAATAATATCGCCTCTAAGCTTGATGAAGGCATAACTTCGGTTAATATTTCAAGTGTTCTCAGAAAGCATACAGAAGAGCCGATTTACTGCCGTACAGACCATCACTGGCAGGCACTTGGTGCATACTATGCTTCAGAGGCTTTTGCAAAGGCTGCTGGTGTAGATTTCGCTGATATAAGCAAGTATAAAAAGGTCGATACTGAGGGCTATGTTGGTACTCTTTATGCGTTCTCAGGCGATTCAAGACTTCTCAACGACCCTGAAACCTTCACCTACTATGAGCCATCAGCTAAGTATACAACCTACTATTACGACCAAAGCTTTAATTACCAAGGCAGTTGGGCATTGCTCAATGAGGTTGATGTTGCAAACTCTTACCTCAGATATATGGGCGGTGACAGCTATGTTGTCAAGGTTAAAACTGCTGTAAATAATGGCAGAAAATTGGTTGTCATTAAGGATAGCTACGGCAACGCTGAAATTCCATTCTACACAAGTTCCTTTGAGGAAATTTATGTAGTTGATGTAAGATATTTCGAGAGAAATCTTGTAAACTTCATTAAGACAGTTGGAGCAACAGATGTTCTCTTCACAATGTCGGCATATTCAGTTGTCGGTGATAATGCAGACAATATTGCAAATCTTATAACTCAGGATTCATCAAGCACAATAGTTGATGAACAGGTCGCTAAAAAAGAGGAAGGCACCGACTAATCACAAAGTTTATGCACCCACAGCTCAAGTACTTAGCTGTGGGTGCATAAGACTATCAAAAACTATTTATTTAGATAGGTGTTCATCGCAATATAAGGAGGTAAATAAAATGCAGGAATTGAATTATCCATTCGACCCGTCATATATCATTAAGAAACGCAAGTCTATTAAGCGTGAATTACTTGCAGATGGCTCGGCAAGAATCAAAAAGAAAATCGCCGTTTTTGGTGGTTCTACAACAAACGAAATTATAAATACTCTTGAGCTTTTTCTGCTGAATGCTGGCATAGAAGCTGAATTTTATGAGTCGGAATATGCACAGTATGAACAGGACGCAGTTTTTCCAAGTGAGGAGCTTATCTGCTTTAAGCCCGATATTGTCTTTGTTCATACAACAAACCGTAATATCCGCAATCTTCCTGAGGTTACAGACAGCAAAGAAATTGTTGATGAAAAGCTAAAGGCTGAATTTGCCCGTTTCGAGAATATCTGGAACAGCATAAGAGATAAGTTTCATTGTCCTATCATTCAAAATAACTTTGAAATGCCATTCTATCGCCTTATGGGCAACAAGGATTGCTCAGATTATCGTGGCAGAACGAATTTTATAAGTCGTCTTAATCAGGCTTTTTACGATTTCGCAGAAAAGACCGAGGGCTTTTATATCAATGATATTAACTATCTTTCTGCCGATTATGGTTTGAAAGAATGGTCGAATCCAAGCTTCTGGAATATGTATAAGTACGCTATGTGCTTTGAGGCTATTCCATACTTGGCTTTCTCTGTGTCTAATATCATTAAGTCTATTTTCGGCAAGAATAAAAAGGCTCTTGCTCTCGACCTCGATAACACCCTTTGGGGCGGAGTTGTCGGTGATGACGGCGTAGACGGAATAGAAATCGGTCAAGAAAATGGCGTTTCACAATCTTATTATGAATTCCAAAGCTACATCAAACAGCTTAAATCTCTCGGAATAATCCTCACTGTATGCTCAAAGAATGACCACGAAAACGCTATCGCAGGACTTAATCACCCTGAGGGCGTACTCAAGCCAGATGACTTTATAATCATCAAGGCAAACTGGGAAAACAAAGACAGAAACATTGCAGAAACCGCCGCAGAGCTTAATATTCTGCCTGAAGCTATTGTTTTTGTTGATGATAACCCAGCTGAAAGAGAAATTGTCAAGGCACAGTTAAAGGGTGTACAAGCTCCTGTGATGGATTCTGTCGAAAACTACATCACTACGATAGACAGAAGCGGATTTTTCGAGGTTACTACATTTAATGAGGACGACCTCAAGCGTAATGAAATGTACAAGGAAAATGCTATGCGAAATGCACAGCAAGCCTCTTTCGCTGATTACGGCGAATATCTCAAGAGCCTTGATATGAAGGCAACTATCGGCGATTTTATTCCTGTATATATAGCAAGAATTACACAGCTTACTAATAAGAGCAACCAGTTCAATCTTACTACAAAGCGTTATACACAGACTGAAATGGAAGAAGTCTGGCACAGCCCGAATTATATCAGACTTTACGGAAAGCTTATTGATAAATTCGGTGATAATGGCGTTGTTTCAGTAGTTATTGGCGAAAAGCGTGAAGATACACTTCATATCGACCTTTGGCTGATGAGCTGTCGAGTATTAAAGAGAGATATGGAACAGGCTATGCTTGATACTCTCGTAGAAAAATGCCGTCAGAATGGCATTTCTAAAATCAGAGGATATTATTATCCAACAAAGAAAAACGGAATGGTCCGTGAGCTTTACGGAACATTTGGCTTTACAAAGATAAGTGAAGATGAAAATGGTAATACCGTTTGGGAACTTCCGATAGAGGGCTATGAAAATCAGAACCGTTATATTGAGGTTTCCGATAACGAGTAAATATATTTGAACTAACAAAGGAGATAATAGCTATGACAGGAAATGAAATTTTCGCAAGACTTAATGAGGTTTTCAGAGATGTATTTGATGATGACAGTATCGTTGTAAAGCCTGCAACAACAGCAGACGATATTGAAGATTGGGATAGCCTTGAGCATATCACACTTATCTCAGCAGTTGAGAAGGAATTTGGTATGAAGTTCAAGATGGGCGAAATTTCTTCAATGAAGAATGTCGGCGAAATGGCACATATCATCGCAGCAAGAGCAACCAGATAATAGCAAAAAACTTCCTCAAGACACTCAAAAGTTTTGCTCAAGGCGGCGAGCCGCCGCTCCCAAGACGCGGAATCGCTCGGCAAGCCTCGCTCGACACTTTCAAAAGAAGTTTGTTGACGCGGTCGAATAAACTACCGTTTGACTAACAAACTACCCTTAGACAATTAAAATTTAGGTCAAGCCTTTTTAAAGGCTTGCGGTTTCCAAAGGCAGAGCCTTTGGTGGGTTTTAAGGGCGAAGCCCTTAACATTCTTTGCCTTTTGAGCGGCGGATTTTATCCGCCGCTTTTTCTTTTATTCGCAATAAGGGTCAAAAAGGGGGCGGACATTGTCCGCCCCTTTAGGGAGTAAGAGATGTTAAGGGTTTTAATAATAATTTATTTATCCGTACGGGTTAGTTTATTCTTTTCGAGGTATTCATCATAGCTTGATGTTATGTCTTTAATACCGTCTTTTTCGATAACAATAATTCTATTCGCAACAGTTGATATAAATTCGTGGTCGTGTGATGTGAACAGAACTACTCCATTAAAATTGGTTAAGCCTTTGTTTACGGCGGTAATAGACTCAAGGTCAAGATGGTTTGTCGGCTGGTCAAGGACAAGAACATTAGAGCCAAACATCATCATTCTTGAAAGCATACAACGAACCTTTTCGCCACCAGAAAGAACATTAACTGGCTTGAATACATCTTCGCCTGAGAATAACATTCTGCCAAGAAAACCTCTTAAATAAGTTTCGGTGCGTTCGTTATCCTTTGCATATTGACGAATCCAATCGAGAATAGAAAGTTCACAGCCGTCAAAATATGAGCTGTTATCCTTTGGAAAATATGATTGACTTGTGCTGATACCCCACTTGAAAGTTCCGCTGTCAGGCTCAGAATTGCCCATAAGAATTTCAAAGAGAGCGGTTACAGCAAGCTCATTTTCTGAAATAAATGCGATTTTATCTGTGCGTTCAACTCTGAAGCTGATGTCTTCAAACATAACCTCGCCGTCAAGTGTTTTTGAAAGTCCCTCTACTGTGAGGATTTCCTTGCCGACCTCTCTGTCAGGAGTAAAGCCTACATAAGGATAACGGCGGCTTGATGCAGGAAGTTCTTCAACTGTAAGCTTATCGAGCAACTTCTTACGAGAGGTTGCCTGCTTGGACTTGGATTTATTTGCGGAGAATCGTGCTATAAAGCTTTGTAATTCCTTGATTTTCTCCTCGGCTTTTTTATTTTGCTGTTTAATCATCTGCTGAATGAGTTGGCTTGAATCGTACCAAAATTCATAGTTGCCAACATACATTTTAATCTTTGTGTAATCTATATCGACAATATGAGTACAAACTGTATTCAAGAAATGTCTGTCGTGAGATACAACGATAACAGTTCCCTCGTAATCAAGGAGAAAATCCTCAAGCCAGCTTATTGCAAGAACATCAAGGTTATTTGTAGGCTCATCGAGAAGTATAATATCAGGATTGCCGAAAAGTGCCTGTGCAAGAAGTGTCTTAACCTTTTCATTACCTGTGAGTGTGCTCATCTGTGCATAAAGAATGTCTTCGGAAAGTCCTAAGCCCTGAATGAGCTTTGAAGCGTCACTTTCTGCCTCCCAACCGTTAAGCTCGGCAAATTCTGCTTCAAGCTCAGATGCACGAATACCGTCCTCGTCTGTGAAATCAGCCTTTGCATAGATAGCATCTTTTTCTTTCATTATATCATATAGTTTTTTGTTGCCATATATTACAGTGTCAAGGACTGTATACTCATCAAATGCAAAGTGGTCCTGCTTTAAAACTGACATACGGGTATTTTCGGGAATAATTACTTCGCCCTTAGACGGTTCAAGTTCTCCCGAGAGGATTTTTAGAAAGGTTGATTTTCCTGCACCATTAGCACCGATTATTCCATAGCAGTTGCCAGGTGTAAATTTAAGATTTACATCAGAAAAAAGATTTGTACCACTGAAATTGAGTGCTACATTACTTACTGTTATCATTTTTAATTATCCCCCTATTTTTGATTCTTTCTATATTTACCTCGTTATTATAACAGTAAACATAATAAATTGAAAGCATAAAACTGAAAAATCACTTGCAAAAATAGATATAAGTGTAATGCTATGACCTATTTATTCTGAATAGTAATGAATGTAGAAATTAATTAAAGGAACGAATGAACTAAGCTTTAAGTGTCTTGGAGAGATTTGTCAACTTTTTTCAAAAAATTCCCTCGTTTATAAATCGTTTACAATTTAGGTGTTGACATTTGAGGGGAATGGTGGTAAATTTATATATAGATTAGCACTCAAGGCACAAGAGTGCTAATGAAGTAAATAATTCTTAATTGTGCAAGAGGTGATTGATATGCAGCCTGCAATCAGAAAGCTGAAAATTCTTGAGGCTATTGTAGATTCGTATATCGGCACTGGCGAGCCAGTTGGTTCAAAAACACTTTGTGACGGACTTGATTTCAATGTTTCGTCCGCAACAATCCGAAATGATATGTCAGAGCTTGCTGAGCTTGGCTTGCTCACACAGCCTCATACATCTTCGGGCAGAGTGCCAACAAATCTCGGTTATAGAATTTATGTAGATAAGCTTATGAGCGTTAAGCCTGTAAGCCCGAAAGAACAAGGAGCTATCAAAGCTTCACTTTTACTCCACTCGGACGCTCCTGAACACCTCCTCAGCGAGGCGGCACAGATTCTTTCGGATATTACAAGATATGCCGCCGTTGTAACATCTCCACCTGCTGACAGAGCGTATGTCAAACGGATTAAATTCGTTCAGACAGGCAATCACACAGCTATGGCTGTGTTGATAACCTCAACAGGCATGGTAAGAACAAGGCTTTTCAGATGTGATTTTGTTGTTAATGACGAGGTTCTAAGCCTTTTCGATAATGCCTTGAATGATAAGCTTCAGGGTACAATGCTTGTAGATGTTACACCTGCATTTATACAGTCGGCTGCAATTTCGCTTGGTGAGCTTTCTATGATTGTTCCGAATGCACTGATTGCTATTCATGATGCGGCGAAAGATGCCGCAACTACGAATATAGCTCTTGAGGGACAAAGCAAATTGCTTTTCCTGCCAGAGTTCAGCTTTGAAAGTGCAAGACAGACGGTCGATTTTCTTAACCGAACAAACGATATTACAAAGCTGTTGAATGAAGGCGATGAGCCTACAAGGGTTCTTATCGGCGAAGAAACTAAGATACCTGAGCTTTCGGAGGCGAGCGTGATTATATCGAAATATAATGTTTCAGATGTATGCTCGGGTGCGATAGCGGTAATAGGTCCTACAAGAATGAATTATTCAAAAACTATAGCGAATACAGAATATCTTGCTGACACTGTGGGAACAATGTTGAGCGGAATTCTTAATGGATAGAGAGGAGAATTATCTTGCCAAAGAAAGATACGACTGCGGAAGATACAACTTCCGAAACTGTAAACGAGGCTGAAGCCTCCGAAACAGAAAAGAAAGATGAAAAAACAAAGAAGAAATCCTCCAAAGGCTCAAAATCTCAGAAGACTAAATATGAGGAGGAAATCAACGGCTTAAAGGAAGAGCTTGATAAGCAGAAGGAAATCTTTATGAGAACTGCCGCTGAGTATGATAATTACAGAAAGCGTACTGAGCGTGAAAAATCAAACATCTATAATGATGCGACAGCAGCCGCAATAAAGACTATACTTCCTGTTCTTGATAGCCTTGAAAGAGCCATTGAAGCATTAAATGGTGCTGATGATGAGCATACTAAGGGTATGACAATGATTATGGCTCAGATGCAGGATTCACTCAAGAAGCTGAATGTTGAGGAATATGGTGCAAGAGGTGACGAATTCAATCCTGAAATTCATAATGCTGTTGCACAGGTTGAGGATTCAGAGCTTGAAGAAAATCAGATTGCAGTAGTATTCCAAAAGGGCTATAAAATTGGCGATAAAATCATTCGCCACGCAATGGTTCAAGTTGTGTGTTAGTCAGTAGCAAATTGACAGTTAAAAGTTTTGCTCAAGCTTTTTCAAAAGCTTGTAGTTTTCAAAGGCAAAGCCTTTGGTCGCTCTCCGCAGAGAGCGAAATACCTTTGGGCGAAGCCCAACACTTGTTTTTTCAAGGGCGAACAAAGTTCGCCAAACTAAAATTTAAAAAATAAATCATAAAGGGGTTTTTTATTATGGCAAAGACAATCGGTATAGACTTAGGTACTACAAACTCTTGTGTAGCTGTTATCGAAGGCGGTGAACCAGTCGTTATCGCTAATGCTGAGGGTGCAAGAACTACTCCATCTGTCGTAGCTTTCGCTAAGAACGGTGAAAGAATGGTAGGTCAGGTCGCTAAGCGTCAGGCTATCACAAACCCAGACAGAACAATCTCATCTATCAAGAGAGAAATGGGTACTGCTTATAAAGTAAACATTGACGGCAAGAGCTTTACTCCACAAGAAATTTCAGCTATGATTCTTCAAAAGCTTAAGGCTGATGCAGAAGCATATCTTGGCGATACAGTAACACAGGCTGTTATTACAGTTCCTGCTTACTTTACAGACGCACAGCGTCAGGCAACTAAGGACGCAGGTAAGATTGCTGGTCTTGAAGTTAAGCGTATCATCAATGAGCCTACTGCTGCTGCTCTTTCATATGGCATTGATAAGGAAACAGACCAAAAGGTTATGGTTTATGACCTCGGCGGTGGTACATTCGATGTATCTATCATCGAGATGGGCGACGGTGTTCAAGAAGTTCTCGCAACAGCCGGTAACAACCGTCTTGGCGGTGATGACTTCGATAAGAGAGTCATTGATTGGCTTATCTCAAGCTTCAAGAGCGAATCAGGCGTTGACCTTTCAAGCGATAAAATGGCTATGCAGAGATTGAAGGAAGCAGCTGAAAAGGCTAAGATTGAGCTTTCTGGCGTTACTTCAACAGCTATCAACCTTCCATATATCACAGCTGATGCAACAGGTCCTAAGCACCTTGACCTCACTCTTACAAGAGCAAAGTTCAACGAGCTTACTGCTGACCTCGTAGAAAGCACAATGGGCCCTGTTCGTCAGGCACTCTCTGATTCAGGTCTTTCTATCGGCGAAATCGACAAGGTTCTTATGGTTGGTGGTTCTTCAAGAATCCCTGCTGTTCAGGACGCTGTTAAGGGACTTATCGGCAAAGAGCCATTTAAGGGCATTAACCCTGATGAGTGCGTTGCTATCGGTGCTGCACTTCAGGCTGGTGTTCTCGGCGGTGATGTTGAAGGTCTTCTCCTCCTCGATGTTACACCTCTTTCACTTGGTGTTGAAACACAAGGCGGAATTATGACAAAGATTATCGACAGAAATACAACTATTCCTATAAAGAAGAGCCAGATTTTCTCAACTGCTGCTGATAACCAGACACAGGTTGAGGTTAATGTTCTCCAAGGTGAGCGTGAGTTCGCAAGAGATAACAAACAGCTTGGTCTTTTCAAGCTCGATGGTATCGCACCTGCTATGAGAGGTGTTCCACAAATCGAAGTTAGCTTTGATATTGATGCTAACGGTATCGTTAATGTTTCTGCTAAGGACCTTGGTACAGGCAGAGAACAGCATATCACTATCACATCTAACACAAATATGAGTAAGGAAGACATCGACAGAGCTGTTAAGGATGCTGAGAAGTATGCCGCTGAGGATAAGAAGCGTCGTGAAGAAATTGATGTTAAGAACGATGCAGAAAACCTCGTATATTCAGTAGAAAAGCTCCTCAATGAGAATGGCGATAAGCTCGAGCAGGCTGATAAGGATACTCTTAATCAGAAGCTTGCTGCAACTAAGGAAGCTCTCTCACAGAATAACGGTGATATGATTAAGTCTACATCAGAAGAACTCAAGACAGCTATGTATGCTGTTTCTGAGAAGATTTATAAGGCTGCTGAGGCAAGCGGTGCTGTTCCTCCACAAGGCGACAACAACGCTGCTGGCAACAACGGCGGTAACGGCAATGTTTACAATGCTGATTATCAAGATGTTGATGACAATAACAATAAGTAATTCAATTACACGAAATCCTCTCTTAAATATATTTTAGTGCAGAGCGGGCAGGGCGGTTTTATGCTCTGCTCGCCTTGTGCTGAATGAGGGGAAATACTTATCCGTATTTGCAGTAAAAGAATTATATCTGAATCGGATTATTTGATTTAATATATTCCAGTTAAAAGTTCATTACTGCGGATAAATCCTATGACAGAAGCACTCCGCCCACTGCAAAAAGTTCACTATATTCCATGAAACTGATTGAAAAATAGTTTTAATTATTATATAATGATATGCAGTGTTTTGTGCTTTAATTTTTACTGAGGTGATAATCGTTGGCAGATAAGAGAGATTATTACGAAGTTCTCGAAATTCAAAAGGGTGCTTCTGATGATGAAATAAAAAAAGCTTATAGAAAGCTTGCAAAAAAATATCATCCCGACCTTAATCCTGATAATAAGGAAGCCGAGATGAAGTTTAAGGAAGTAAATGAGGCCTATGAGGTTCTTTCCGATAAAGAAAAGCGTGCTCGCTATGACCGCTTTGGCTTTGCAGGTGTTGACTCAAGCTATGGAGCAGGTGCAGCATCAGGTGGTGGAAGTCCGTTTGGTCAGGATATAGACCTCGGCGATATATTCAATAGCTTCTTTGGCGGTTTTGGCGGTGGAAGGTCGCAAAGCTCCGCTAATGCTCCAAGGCGAGGAGCAGATACAGAGGTTTCTGTTACTATCTCCTTTGAGGAGGCAGCTAAGGGTTGTACGAAAGAGGTTTCTTATCAGAATATAGAAGTTTGTAAGGATTGTTCGGGTACAGGTGCTCAAAAGGGTACTTCTCCTAAATCTTGCCCAGCTTGTGGTGGCTCTGGTCAGGTTAAGATTAGCCAGCGTACTCCGTTTGGCGTAATTCAGACCTCAAGAAGCTGTGATAGATGTAAGGGACGAGGAAAGATTATCGAAACTCCTTGCAAAACTTGTTCTGGTACAGGCAGAGTTCGTGCAAAGCGTACAGTTTCGGTTAAGATTCCGGCTGGTATCAATAACGACCAGGTTCTTAATGTTGGTGGTCACGGCAATAGCGGTATAAATGGTGGTCCATCAGGTGACCTTCATGTTTATATCAATGTTCGTCCTCACCCGATTTACGAACGCAAGGGTGACGATGTCTGGTGCGAAATTCCGCTTACATTTGCACAGGCTGCCCTTGGACACGAGGTTACAGTTCCTACTCTTGATGGCAAGGTTACTTATTCAGTTCACGAAGGAACACAGCCAGGCGATATTTTCAAGCTAAAGGGTAAGGGTATACCACATCTTAACACAAGGGGCAGAGGTGACCAATATGTAAGGGTTACTATTGAAGTTCCTAAGAATCTGAACCAAAAGCAGAAAGACCTTATCAAGGAATTTGATGCGGCGGCAGATGAAAAGAATTATCAAAAACGCAAAGGCTTCTTTGAAAAGCTAAAAGAACTTTTTGAGGACTAAGTGTGCGGTGCGTGACCGCACAGGACAAGACGCGGAATCGCTCGGCTTTGCCTCGCTCGTAGTTAGTAATGTAAATTTGTTGCCGCGATTGAAGAAACTACCGATGAGCTACCGATTAGCTAACAAGGCTTTTCTAAGACAATTAAAAGTTTTGCTCAAGGCGGCGAGCCGCCGCTGTCAAGACGCGGAATCGCTCGACAAGTCTCGCTCGGTGTGGATAAGGGAAGATAGTTGACGCGGTCGGGGAAACTACCGAGCGGGCGAACACAGTTCGCCCCTACGATTAGCTGACGCACTTCTCTAAGATAGATAAAAGTTTCGCTCGAGCCTTTTCAAAGGCTC
>UMFK01019187.1_pt1 | contig 60175 bp, 57 predicted proteins | sample 1964981 | NCBI WGS metagenome assembly UMFK01 (sample SAMEA4836043, study PRJEB28245) | human gut metagenome | biome: gut microbiome; material: fecal sample | place: Denmark | collected 2008
TCGCTTGATATCATCCGCGCATTTCAGAGTTTCCTCAACAATATTCGATGCATTTGTAAGCTTTGTCATAAAGCGTTTTGCATCATGCTCTGTGATAAGTCCCTTCACCAGTCCGATCCGGCATGCGATCAGATACATCGCTGCGACCTGTACCGTATATGCCTTCGTCGATGCAACCGCAATCTCCGGACCTGCATGTGTATATAATACATAATCGCTTTCTCTTGCGATTGTGCTTCCCTTCACATTGACGATAGAAAGCACCTTGGAACCGCGATTTTTCGCAAGCTTCAATGCCTCTAACGTATCAATCGTCTCGCCCGACTGGGAAAGCACGATTGTCAAAGTCTCCTCATCGATAATCGGATCTTTATACCGGAACTCGGAAGCACAATCTACATGCACCGGAATCCGAAGCTTCTTCTCGATCAGATGCTTTCCAACCATACCTGCATGCATCGCTGTACCACATGCCACAATAGAAATACGCTTGCAATCCTTAAATATTGCATCGTCAATTCCATCCTCTGTGAAATCCGGAAGTTCCTGATTGATACGTGGTGCAATCGTATTGCGGATTGCATCCGGCTGCTCATAGATTTCCTTAAGCATAAAGAATGGGTAACCACCCTTCTGTGCACTTGTGATATCCCAGTTTACAGTCAACATCTGTGGGGTTACTTTGTTTCCCTTCAGATCCTGAATATCAATACCGTCCTTTTTGAGTGTCAGAATGTGATACTCCGGTACTACGAAATACTCCTTTGAGAACTCGATTAATGCGGTCAGATCGGAAGCAATCACCGAACCTCTCTCGCACGACGTTGCAACCATCGGGCTTACATTCCGAATCGCGTAGATTGTATCCGGGATATCCTGGAACATAATACAAAGTGCAAATGCACCGGAAAGTACCTTCACTGTCTTCTTGATTGCCTTGACCGGATCACCCTCATAGAACTTATTCAAAAGCGCCGCAACGACCTCAGAATCTGTCTCTGATACAAGCTGGTCAGCCAGTCCGTACTCTGTCACGATCTGACGGTAATTCTCGATGATACCATTGTGAATCAGTACGACCTTTCCGACACGGTGTGGGTGTGCATTCACGTCCGTTACCCCGCCGTGGGTTGCCCATCTTGTATGACCGATTCCGCAGGTAGCAGGCATTTTCTCTGCCTCGCAGAGCTTCCGTAACTCCTCTACCTTGCCGGTACGCTTGCGCACCTGAATCTGATCGTTCGACAATAGTGCTAATCCTGCGCTGTCATATCCGCGGTACTCCAACCGTTCCAGACCGCCGATGATAATATCCTTCGCTGGTTCATTCCCCGTAAAACCAATAATTCCACACATAATATCTACCTCTATTCTATTTTTAATTTTCTATGATTCCATTACTGATTACAGAACTTTGTTTTGCAGTTACCCACATATTTTTTTCTGTATACGCACTCAGCTTGTGCGGAAACGCATCCGCCGAATCTTTCGATCACGTTTCTCCTCGTCATCCTGAGTTTTTTCCGTCCCCTCAGGACCAGGCGCTAAGGTTCTTACCTTTCGAGTTCTGTGTCCTCCCATATCACACAGTTGCCTTATTCTATCATACCAATATTTAAAATGCAAACGAAAAGAAAGGGCAGATGCACCTGAACATCTACCCTTTCTTATCTGCGTGCTTCTTACTTAGAAGCTTCCTTGAGCAGGCTTGCGCGTGCGGCTGCCGGCTCCTTTACCTGATGGCTGTGCCATGCAGATGCGCTATTTACAGTCTTCTTTGCAGTGTTGTAACCGATCTTTGCTACAAGTTCCTCAATCTTCTTCATACCTTGTACCTACCTTTCTTTTTCCTATCATTGCCAACACTGCTACAAAGGTTACAGTTCCAATATACACAGTGCCAACAATCACACATGATCTCCAAAGAAATGCCAGCAAAGAGCCAATCCCTAAAACGAGAAATCCGTTTCGTTTGTTCCGCTTTTTCTGCACTGCGGTCAGTGGCTTATTGGCATGTGCAACCGGACCGAGTATCGCAAATACACACAGATCTGCGGCGAGCACAATCCAAAGCACGAGTGGTACTTCCGCATATGCTTCCATGTACCGTGAAAGTATCATGACCGCACCCCAGCCACCATAGCTGACGAGCATGCAGACCAGCGACGTCTCCGCATGATACCCACCGAATGCACTGCGAATCAGGTAAAATGTTCCCAAAAAAAGAGCGGTCTGTAACAGGTTCTTCGTGACTATCCCAAGCAGAATAAATCCGATTACCTGACACATCTGTTCAAGAAACACTGCGTATCCATATACATAGATATCGTAGTCCTCTTTCTGAATCACATCTCTTCGCAGCAGATGATCTGTGATTGCATATGCAAGACGTTCCATGGACTTCCTCCTCACTTCATTTCCTGCTACTACAATACCTGATTTTTGACATTTTACAACCTGTCTGGCAAAGTTGGTTGTTTTTTGAGCATACTTTTTACTTTTTCGACGTTATACGACAATGTTCGAGATGAAGAACCCGTTTCGTTCTTCCTCATAGAAAGAACCTTCCATATCCCGGATCAGCTTCTTTACACTCTTTCTTCCAAGTCCGTGCAGACTTGCATCTGCCTTCCGCGTGCGAAGCTCCGGGTTGTTCTCCATAACCGACTGACTGATCCGGTTCCGGACAGTTACCAACAGCAAGCCCGCACTCTCGTAGATCTGCAGCTCAATCAGTTTGTCTTCCTCCAGCTCCTCTGCTTCAATCGCATTTTCCAACAGATTCAGCAGTGCAATCGCAAACTCCATCTGTCCTTCCGGCAAATGTGCACTGATTTCTGTCCGAAACGTGATCTGTTTCTGCCGGCAGATTCCATCGCAATGATTGAGCACAGCATCTAAGATTTCATCGCCTGTCATATAGACACCTTCTGGCTGGAGCTTCGTGTTTAAGACGTCCTCCACATATTTCTGTGCTTCTTCCACATTTCCATTCGCAAGCATTTCCTGAAAGAGCGTGAAATAATGGCGCAGGTCATGCCGGAGCATCCGGTTCTTCTCCTGCAGACGCATCATGCGCTCCATTCCCTCTTTCTGCTCTTCCTGTGACATACGGAGAAGCTGATTTTCCATCAGCAGCTTCTGGCTTTTATTTAATTGATAGGTTGCCACGTACACAAACACATTGATCGCCAGAATTCCGACCATCGCGATACCGATCGCAATCTTTCCCTTTTTGTCAAGATACGGGTAATCCAGCATAATATCTAAGATAATACCGATCAAAATACTGATTACGAACACGACAGCATTCATGACCGGCATCGCGGATTTCATCTTCGTTTTCTTCAGGATCACCATGACCAGAAGCGTGCACAGGATCAGATTCAGCTTCGAACCCATGATGTAATGCAGCCGATGTATCGCATCCATCTCCCATTCCATGCCATTTGTCCCGCGCACGACATACCCGTAAACTGACGCAAAGATCAGTCCACATGCCATAAGCAGGATATTCCAGATTGCGACATAGATGATCTTCTCTGAGATTTTTCCATTCGTGCATACAAAACCAAAGAATATGGTAAATAAAATATAGACAATATTATTCTCCGGACTATCCGGAAATACTTTCTGCAACACAACATTTGCCACAGGGACGATCAACGCCAGAACGACAAACAACCAGTTCGGCATGCTCTTCTTTTTCCCAAGTATCATCGTCAGAAACACGATACCTAATATAGCATCCAATGTATTTGCAAATATTTCAACGAGATTCTCCATACCTGATCCTCTCCAATAACATCTTATAATTCTTCATCGTCTCTTCCTTATAGCTTCCACTGATCGGCAATACAGTTTCATCTCTCAGAATCAGTTCCTTTTTGCCAATCTGCTTGATGTACCGTATGTTTACCACATACGCGACATGCACGCGTATAAAGCCATATTCCCACAGCTCTTTTACGATCTTTGCCATGCTCCCCTTCGAGACGATCGCTTCATTCTCCGTATGATAGATAATCTGATGTTTGGCTGCCTCTATGTACATAATCTCTTCCACCGAAGCATCCATCACTTCATTCTTTGCTTTTTCGATCAGAACGTGTCCATCCGTCATCCGCTGTTTTGACAGATTCATCAATGCCGTATCAATCTTCCACGGTTCCGCCTTCTGAATAAACCGGAATGGTTTGTATTTGAGCATATCATAAACCATCTCGCCCCGGTTCGTAAAAAATATAATCTGGATTGACGGATACTTTTCCGTCAGTGCACTGGCAATCGAATCACCCGATATATGTGGCATGTCGATATCCAGAAATGCGACATCCATCTCATGTTTTTCCGCCATTGCCATTATCTCCGCCGAAGATTTTGGATTCCACAGCGTATAAATACTCACATCGATCTGCTGATCTTTGCCAAACTGCTCCACATGCAGTCGGACCATCTGCAGGTCGCGTCTTTCATCATCACATATCAATACCTTCATATCGTTTCTCCTGTCTCATCATTCATCCCCCTGTTTTCTAAATGCCCCGGATATGCAGCCCTGCTGCCTGATATGCGCAAAGCTTTTCCACGGTCTCTGCCGTAATGATCTCCCCGGTATTCACGATGTAACTTCCGGGCGGATATACATAGATTGGTGCTCTTGCCAGCGTTCCCGCCAGTTTTTGCAATTCCTCCTGCCCGGCACATCGCTCCTTCTCATGATCCCCTTCTTTCGTCAGAGCGACATCGCACATCTGCAGTGTCCGGTATAACTGTTCAAAATCTTCCTGCCCGTCCCGCACCGTCGAGATCAGTACCACATGTTTTCTGCCTGCCATCTCACAGACGACATCCCCCTTATCCGCAAGCATCGCAAGCAGCTCCGGTCCCGGCACAGCTGCAGAATATACAAGCCGTGTCTCGTCATATCCATATGCACCTGCTGCACATACGGCTTCTTTCTCTATCATTGTGATCTGCGGAAGCTTCGCACAATTCTCCCGGAATTCCCGCAGATTGTTTTCATATTCCGTAAAATCATGGTCTGCCATATAGCAGATTGCCGCTTCCATATTCATCATGAAAATATACGACGGCGAAGAACTTAAGAATATCTCCAATGCCTGCTCCACCGGTTTCACCAGTTCTTCTGTACAGACATGAATCACCGCTGTCTGCGTCATCGCTGGAAGTGTCTTGTGCAGACTCTGTACAACGACATCGGCACCCATGCGGATCGCAGAATATTTCGGTTTTAAAAATGGCAGATGTGCCCCATGTGCTTCGTCCACGATCACCCGAACATGATGTGCATGTGCCACACGTGCAATCTGCGCAATGTCGGATATGACGCCCTCGTATGTCGGCGATGTCACTACAACCGCCGCGATCTCCGGATGAGACTCACACAGCCTTTCAACATCATCGGCATCGACATACCCATCAATAAATGATGTAAATGCAAAGGCATCTTCTGCCTCTTTCTTCCATGTCGGCTCCACATAAATCGTCTGTCGCTGTAGCATCGCCGCCGCATTGTAGACCGATTTGTGGCAGTTTTTTGCAATCAGGATCGCATCGCCCGGCTTCGTGCATGCCGCGATTGCCGTAAAAATCCCTCCCGTCGCACCATTTACCACGTAATACGTGCCACAGGTCTGGTAGATTTCCTTCAGCATGGCAAGTGAATCCCCGATAAATCCCTCCGGCAGATACAGATCATCTGTCCCCGGCACCTCCGTCACATCCCATGCGAGAAATGCGTCCTGAAAATTTCCATAGCAGGCTTTCCGCTTATGCCCCGGCATATGCCATACCGCATGCGCATCACTCAGATATTCACTTAGCCCATCCTTGATCCATTGTTTATGCATGTTATTCCAGCGTCTCTGACTGCACATCTGCAAGCGTGAGCTTCGTCAGATCTTCCTCTTTAAAATTATTCTCCGCGATCAGGCGGTTAGCCTGATTGTGAATCACGCGATCCAGATAATTACGCACCGAACGCGCATTACCGAAATTCTCCGGCGGACATGCAAGTATCCTTGTAAATGTATCCTGCACATACTGCACCGCGTCGTCCGTCAATGTATAATCGAGTGATTTTGCCCGGTTGGTCATGATCTCCAACAGCTCTGCCGCATCATAATTCGGAAATTCAATTGTCCGGTTGAAACGGGAACGAAGTCCCGGATTTGCATCCAGGAAATCCTGCATCTCATCATGATATCCTGCCGCAATGACGATCAGATCTTCCCGGTTATCTTCCATCGCTTTATTCAGGATGTCGATTGCCTCCTGTCCGAAATCACCCTGCTGTCCATTTGCAAGGGCATACGCCTCATCAATAAATAAGATGCCACCCTTGGCTTTCTCGATTACTTCCGTAACCTTCTCACTCGTCTGTCCCATATATCCAGCGACCAGACCAGACCGGTCTACCTCCACCAGATGTCCTTTGGAAAGCACGCCCAGCCCATGATAGATCTTCGCAAGGATTCTTGCCACGGTCGTCTTACCAGTTCCGGGATTGCCAAGGAACACCATGTGATTTGTAACCGGCGGCGTCTGCAATCCATTCTCCTGACGGATCTTACAGATCTTCAACAGATTGATCATATTGTTGATCTCCGTCTTCACGCTCTGCATGCCGGTCAGCTCGTTCAACTGCTTAAGTAATGCCTGTATATCCATCTCCGTATTAAATTCTTTTTTACGCTCTTTCTGATCCGGCAGCGTCTGTGCATCCGGTTGTTCCACCCGCATACGGAATGGCTTTCCAGTTTCTTCTGTATCTGCTGCCCGTACATACTCCGGTGTGTCCATATCTCTCCGGCTGTCTGTATCACTTACTGCCGGCGAATCTTCCTCCTTACGCTCCGGTGTAGAGATCTTCGTCCGCCGCATCTCAAGCGTATCGGACCAATACGAATAATCCGGCTTATCCTCCTGCTTAACCTTGCTTCCGGGCTTAAATGCGATCGTCGGCTTGTAATCCTCCATATCCCCACGTACACGATTGATTTCCTCTGTGATCAATTCAATATACGAGGACAATGCCTGAACCTCTGATGACGCAACCTCCTCGTTGCATGCAATCAGATCATTTCCAATATAATTAAAGGTTGTAACATACAACTGTAACAGATCATAATAACCGTCTGATATCTCCCCGGTTTCTGCTCCGATATTTGAGCGCACAAACGAATTTAACGACCGTGGCGCATGATCCCGGATGCTCTCACTCCGAAGTCCCCAACGGTCTGCATAATCACGGATCATCTTCTCATCAAACTGTGTTCCGAATAACAGATTGATGTATTTGATTTCTTCTTTGTTGACGGAACCATCCGAATATGCGAGATATATCAGGAAATGCAGCATATCTGTACGGAAGGTATGTGCCAGATCCATCCGTCCATCTGTCCGTACATAATCCGCACGCCCGATACTCTGTGCCCGACGCATACATAGATCAAACATGCGTCGACTATTATCTTTCACTTTTACGGTATGAAAACTCCACATTTCTATATCCTTACCCTCTCTGTCAATTTCGCCATACTTATCTATATTATACGCACAGATTCTTTTCTCTGCAAGAAAAAAGAGGCTGCCAAGCAACCTCTTTTCGTAACCACCTTGGATGATATTCCCTTATGTAACACCCTCTCTTTTGTCACATAAGGAAATACCACTGCTACACGTAACAAGACCTTCACATAACTTCGAGCTCTGATGCTCACGTGTATATTACAACATCACACTCCGTATCCCTTCCCCCTGTACGAAGCTATGACGCTGATATGCAAAAATCAAGCAACAACCCAACTTGTTGCTACATGTATTAGTGTAGCACTTTTAAATATTTTTTCAACAGCAGAATAGACAAATTTTATCTCTGTTTTTAGTCATAATGACAGTTTTTTCGTCTAATTTCTTTATTTCCGTTTATTTTCATTCAGTTTCAATCACATTTTTATTGTGAGATTTATTAATTTCTCACGCAAAACGTGATAAATTTTTGACAACGGCAATCCAACCACGTTCAGGTAATCGCCTTCGATGCCCTGGATATACTTCGCGGCTCCGCTCTGGATACCATAGGCACCTGCCTTGTCCATACAGTCACCCGTAGCGACATAGTTGTCAATTTCTTCCTCCGTCATCGGATAAAATGTCACCTTCGTATGACAGTGGAAGGTATTTCCATGTATCTCTTCCTGCGTATCGGAATCTGTCCACAGAATACACACACCGGTGAATACATCATGCGTCCGCCCGGACAATCGTGCGAGCATCTGCTTCGCCTCATCCTCTGTCTTTGGTTTTCCAAGCACACATCCATCGACAGCAACGACAGTATCCGCACCGATCACCGTGATTTCTTCCACGGAATCTGCTGCCTGATTATCTGTCGTTGATTTTTCCATATTCTTACTGCAGTTTCTGCGGTACACATCTTCCGCTTTCACACGCGCCAGTTTTTCAACCAGCTCCTGCGGTGTCAGATTCTCCAACTCTTCCGGTGGAATCTGTTCCTCTGCCGAAGATACGCATACTTTATATTCATATCCACCCAGCGACAGAATCTCCTGTCTGCGTGGAGACTGTGATGCTAAAATGATGTTCTCCATTTGTTCTCCCCTTTAAATTTCATTATCAACAAGGCGTGCAGCAATTACAGAGCAAATTTAACAGGCACATATCCATGCACCAGTTATCGGAACGCACATCCGGCATTCCATATCCCATGCCCCGCTGCACATACCAGTTGCTGCCACCCTGCATACGCTGCTTCATCTGTTTGTATTCCATGTTGTTCGGTTCCATCGCGATTGCACGATCGATATGTTCCATCGCTGTTGCCTGATTCCCAGCACCTAAGTTCGCAGCCGCACTCAGATAATACCATCTGCCCGTCCGGTCGTCTATATCCTCCAGCGTGCGAAGTGCCTCTGTAAACATCCGGTTCATGATGAAATTCTGCGCAGCAGCAAGATGGGACTCATCCTGACTCATGCCACCGCCTTCATTTCTGGCACGACGGAATGCATCTGAACCAAATCCGCCAAATCCATCAAACCCGCCATAGCTGCTGCCACCATACGATGAACCTGTATTTCCATCCATAATGCTCTTATATGCCGCCTGCACTTCCTTGAATTTTTCTTCTGCCTGCGCTGCGTTTGGGTTGTTGATATTGGCATCCGGGTGGTATTTCCGGCTTAGATTTCGATATGCTTTTTTCACTTCTTCTTCCGAGGCACCATGTGGAAGCCCCAGAACTTCATAAGGATCTTTCATGCTAATTCCTTTCTTTCTCCCATAATTGCGAAACAACCAATTCATAGTAACCGTATATTTCCATATCTATTCATTCTATATACAATGTATTGAAACTAAGAAGTTCTAAATATTCTGATTTACGTGCTCATATTTTACGCCACCGTCGTGCGGGTATTGCCCCCTCGCTTTGCTCGGCGGCAGATTGTCGGGCGCATCCTAAATATGAACTTCGTTCATATGCGCCCTCCGCTCGCCGTCCCTGGCTCACTGGCGACTTGTTTGAACATCGTGTTCAAACATGGCTGGTGTTCTTGCAGAATATTAAGAACTTCTAAGTCTCAAACATATCGTATATATTCATGAATAAATATGGAAATATACGATTTACCATTGAAACTTGTTTCGCAATTATTGTTTACCGTTTTCTGCGTCATTTTGTTTCGTCATAAACCTTACCCAGATCCCGGAATAGATAATGTTGCGGAGGATGGCTGTCTCCTCGACGATTGGCAGACACTCATAGATTTTTGCCATATCGGTGGCGATCATCATAAGGATTTCCTTCACGTAATTGTCGAACTGCTCTTTTGACAGCTCATGGTATAACTCCTTTAATGGATTGAACCGGTTCTTTTCGATATCCTCCTGTACGTCATCGTATGCGTCAAGAATATAGATGAATTTGCCGAGCTGGTAACCGAGTCTCCGCAGCTCCTCTGACCAGTCAATCCCGCGTGATGGCTTATATGCAAGAATCTCTGCCATGATATCACCGAATGTTCCGGCAAGCAAATCCAGATTCGTCACATTTTTTCTCTCACAGGCAGATAATGTCCGCAGAGATTCCCGGATCTTCGCCAGTTTCTCCGGATAGACCTGACCGATCTTGCGCACACGCTTCCGTATAAAACTGCTGTAACAAAGTCTGGTAAATTTCCGGTCATCCGCCCAATCATCGAGACATTTGTAGTAGGTTAGAATGAGATTCATATCTGCAATATACTGTATGATCTCATTCTCCAGATATTTTTTCTTTCCAACCGGATGCACCATGCACGCTGCTTCCTTCATCTTCGTATCCGGCTCATATAAAGCGGTCAGAAGAACCGCGGCAAATGTTGAATCATACGTAAGTGACATCTGTCCCATCGCACCGTCCGTATTCCGGAGTGCATGGCAGACGCCGCAATAATACATGCGATACCGCTCATAATCTTTGACTTTCATTTCCGGCTTGTTCACCGTCACATATCCAAACATCGTTCCACCTCCGAGTTAAACGGCTTTCTTATTTCTATTTTATACATTAGCTGTTCTTTATAAACCGTGCGCTGCACTTCGGACAACGTATCTCGATCTTTCCTTTTCCCTTTGGGATACGAATTTTCTGCTTACACTCCGGGCAACGGTAGATATGATGCGTCTTGCGCATCGTCATATGGCTTTTCTCTTTCCGTCCCCACATGCGTAGTTTATACGTCTTATTTAGGAACCATGTATTTTCATCCCGACGCTTGCCAATATTTCTGGAGAACACACGGAAATATGCAAATGCAAAGGTCACAAATGCAATCGTGCTGAGTATATTGCTTCTAACAAACATATCGATAAAAACCAAGATACACGCCGCCCACATCATACACATGGAAAGCTGATCCGTTCCATTTCTACCGCGCATAAAATCCATCAGTTTCTGTCTCATAAGCATCCTCCATAACTATATCCAATCCGGATATCCATTGTTCTTCTTCACTTTCTTGAATTGTCAAGTATTTTAACACGCGGTCGGGCTCCGTCAATGACTTTCACAGAGATTTCACAAAAATAAAAAAATCCCTGATACATCTTGTATCAAGGATTTAAGAGAGGCGCGAGCCGGATTTGAACCGGCGGTGAAGGTGTTGCAGACCTCTGCCTTACCACTTGGCTATCACGCCATATATCATAAAGGGGACCCACGCAGTGGGGAGATTCCTTATGATTAGTAAGTAGCTTTGCTACTTACAATATCAAACTCCCCGAGTAGGGCTCGAACCTACAACAACTCGGTTAACAGCCGAGTGCTCTACCATTGAGCTATCGAGGAATATATCGTTGCATTTAACTAAACGCAAAGTAGATTATATGAAATATTTCCAATCAAGTCAAGACTTATTTTTAATATTTCAACCGCAATCTACAAACGGAGATGGAGGGATTTGAACCCTCGCGCCGCGCGAACGACCTACACCCTTAGCAGGGGCGCCTCTTCAGCCACTTGAGTACATCTCCAATGCCTAAAAAACACATTTTACCAATCGGTGTTATTTAGTTCCGCGTCAACACGCTAAGATAGAATAACAAATATTACATGAAATGTCAAGGGGTAAATATATACCAATAATATAAACCAATCTATATTTCTTTTTTATCAATGATTCCTATACCAACAAGGAACAGAATAATCAAGACAAGAATATATACCAAACCGAATAACACATAATATTTGTTTTCTAGTATTCCTGCTCTGTATAAAAACATAGTGTCCATAATCCAATGTTTATCCGCCATAGAAAGAGGCACTATCATAACTGCCTCATAAAGAAATACTACAATTACCGGATTCATACATACCAGCTGCAATGTCAATATTGCCTGCAGACTAATTACGCACATCGGAAATACATTTAGTCCAATTCCCTGCATGACCGAAGCAAACTCATCCGTGCCCAAACTCATATTATGACATAAGGTATAGATAGCAGTTGATATTATAATTATCATCATGGAAATGATAACCTGAATGATTAAAAATACGCTTCGCTTCATCCAATATTTTCTTCTACCATAAAAAATGATCGTGTTCAAATTGGATTTTGATGCTCTGATCTCTGATAAACTTGTAACTCCCACTGTCATCAGAAGCTGCATTACAAATATCAGATAATTCATAGGAATTTCTCCCTTTAATGAAAAATCATATGTATATCCACCAAATTGCCATTTTAACAACGAAACAAAATCACAATTTCCAAACAACATTCCCATTTCACAGGACATTACGGTCAAAATTGCAATAAACATCATAATGACAAGACGATTTTTCAACAACCGGATTTCAAAATATTTCAACGTATTTCCTCTCTTTTACTTATGTCTTCACAAAATCTTTTTTTCGTCGAAGCAATCCTAATACAACCATTACTATACTCAAACACACAATTTCAACGATTCGTTTTGCACAAATCATAAATACCGACGCATCCCTACAATAGTCACTGTAAAATAATCCCAATCCGGTAATTGGTATCGGTAACCCGGGTAATTTCGGTAATATATAAGTAAGAACTACAAATACATATCCCGTCCAATACATATTCGTATACCAATATCCTAAAAATGTCAAAATCTCAATCCATAAAACATTAAAGTAAATAATAATTGCTGCCGGAATCACAATTTCACTTATGGATGGTATTTGTGAGATTTCATATTGCGTGTAATTCGCAAATATGCTATTTTGATTCGTCCAGTCACAGAGAGAATCCGTGACAATCAAACTGCTCAACAGGATTGACATTGATATAGCTGCCGTTATCTCTATTGCCCGGACAACTGCATCCCTACATCCCATTAGCCATATCTGATCTACGTTTTTATACCGTACTAAAATATGTGGATTCCATTCATTTCTTTTTCTCTTCATAAATATATAAGGAATTAAAATATAAATTGTTATGTATGCATATGTTGTACAGCATAATACAAGGTCATAACCGCATAAGGTCTTATTTTTATTTTTTAAAGCCATACCAAATAGCAATATAAAAATAAAAAATACAAAAAATGAATACATATACTCTTTCAGATTTATTCTCTTCATACTTCTATCTTTCCGTTTTTCATCTTTATAATTTCATCGGATACAGATTCTAATTCTTCTTTATCATGACATGCTAGTATTACAATCCTTCCGGCTTTCTTAAAGTCTGCAAGAATATCACGAATCAATTGCAACCCACCTTCATCAATTGCATTAAATGGTTCGTCCAGCAACAGTATGTCCGGTTCCTCCATGATTGCTGCAGCAATTCCCAAGCGTTGTTTCATTCCCAGTGAATACTTTCGCACCTTTCTTTTATCGGCTGCTTCCAATCCTACACGCTCTAATGCATGCACAATGTCTTCATCACCAATCTTATTTTTTATCGATGCTAACAGTTTCAAATTCTGATACCCGGTATACTGTGTCAGAAAATACGGATTTTCCAGCAAAAGCCCCAGACTCTCCGGAAAATCCCTCTCTTTCCTTAATTCCTCACCATTGATTTTTACGCATCCCTCCGAAGGAAAAATAAGTCCACTTATCGCTCTCATCAACATTGTTTTTCCGGAACCGTTTTTACCGTATAACCCATATATTCTGCCACCGGTAAAAGTATAAGTAATATTTCTTAAAACATAATCACTCCTAAATTTTTTTGAATAATTGTCTATTTTTATTTCCATCTGTTTAACCTCTTAATGATACTGTATATATCGAAGTTCCGGATAATAAGAAAGATATATCCGAATAGGAGAATCTTTGATTTTCTCTATATCTCCCCGGTATGTCTGTCCATCTTTAAATCGGAAAAATAACTTTAAGTCTACTTCTGCATCTTTCTGATAAGGACTCACCGGAATTTGGTTGAATCCCATCAGATCCAGGCTTTGCCCGTTTGTATAATTATCAATACTCATATTCCATGTACTGATCGTATTTTGAATTTTGATATCCTGTCCGGAAATATTCTTTACATGTATATTCACAACAATATATCTATCCTTTTCCGCATCGGAATACATCTCATCCGGTTCCCCATAAGATTCCGCAAAGCCTTTGAAATCATATATTTCTAAATCACCTACCGCTATCTCAAGACCATAATATTTCAATATGTCTCCCTGTCGATATACCTCCTCTATCGGTTCTTTTACGACAATATGCATACGAATAAAAAATATGATCCAGACAGATAGTACACATATAGATATGACTGCTATCAAAATCTTTTTTCTACGTCTCATATTTCCCCACCTCGCATATCATACCAATTATTCCTATAACCCCTGTTAAGGCAATCACCATTACTACATTTGCAGTTTTAATCCCCTCCGAAGTAGAAGGATATAATATTCGCATAGGAATATAATTTTCAGCATTTATAAACCCCAGGACAATCTTCAGCACAATAACCACCACCATAGGGCAACAAACAGCCGCATAGATATTCTGAATTATTTTCGCCGCCAAAACAACCAGCAAAGAAAAAAACGACACAAGAACACCATCGATTGCTATGTATATAAAAAGATATGCTGTGGGATTCGTGTAAAACAAATCGGACAAAAAAGAATTTCCGCTCACAGTATAATATGATGTTGCTGCTATCGGACGAATGGACGGCAAAAATACAGAGGCGGCCATATAATCAACTATTAGGGGAATGGTTGTAATAATAAAACCGGTCACAAAATATGCAATTAATTTTGATATTGCAATTTTTGTTCGGTTCGACCGGGTTATCAGCTGATTCATATATCCATGTTGTCTTTCTTCAATATAAACCATACCTATTGGCAGCGTAGCACATCCGACAACAACCATATAATAGATGTTTGACAAACTTGATAACTGAAGTCCGATCCAATGATTAAACACCGTTTCCGGATATTCGCCATAGATCATTCCATAATAGGGAATAATATTTAAAGCGATGTGTACAACGATCAAAAGCAACAAAGAAAACAGCGATATTATGAAATACCTGTTATGTGTTGTCTTATATAATTCTGTTTTTATACACTGTATCATTTTATTTATTATTCACCACCACTTTTATCAGATTCGGTCCGCCCTCTGATTCTGCATGCCATGTTCCATCATCATATAAATTACCATTCCTGCATAGATTATTTACATTATAGTAAAGAGAATTCTTATCTACCTCTTCTGTCAATAAAAAAACTACATTCATTGTAATTTCTTCCCCACCGGCAAATGTAATCTCATTTTTTGATTTCTCCGTTCCCCTGCCATTACCTTCATAATCCGTATCAATAAACATTCCCACAGGCTCGACAATGCGATAAATTCCTATATCGTCGTAAACAACCTCCAAGTCTTTATTTGATATATTAATCGTCCGATCGCTTTTGGATTTGTTCTGAATCGTTATATTCATCATCAAATATGTGCCATTGTTTATTGTTTCTTCACCAAAAAAGTTAATATAATCAGGATCATTTAAGGCTTCACAATTCTGAAAATATTGATTCAGATTTTGCATTCCGGCTAGTTCATCTGCAGAATTTATTTTCAGATAAAACGGACAATAATCATAGTACCCACCTTCTTTATAAGAAATAGCACTCTCTTCTACAAAACGTGTTTTCAAACTAAGATGATATACGATCTCATCATCCAAAGGTAACACTTTCTGATTAAAATCAATATCCGGATATTCTTTCTGAATTGCTTCTGCATTGAAACAACTCATATTTTCATCGGTATTTGATGCATCAGCAACCGAACTGTCCATACTCTCTGTTTGTTCTATCGTTTCATCTATGTAATCTCTTGGCTGTGTTGTTAAATCTTCTGAATTTAGTTTTCGGCAACCTGACAGAAATAACACACCGACAGACAACAAAACCAGTCTACCGAACTGTTTCATTTGCATGACCTCTCCCCATATATTTTTGTTCATATTATCCTATTGAAAGATACTTTATTCAACAGAACTAAACAAAAACGACCCGAGTTGCAGTTTTTTCGACTTGAAATGTAATTTTCAGTCTTTTCGATAAATACAAAATATTTTATAATACTAAATGGGGATATATTAATTTTCGATTATGTACATTTACTGAAGGAGAATTCTAATGCAAACGATTTTAATTGTTGAAGATGACACATTACAATTACATGCTCTCCAAAATTCTATACAACAAGCTTATCCTGATTGGACAATTCATACCGCCACAGATATAGATACTGCACAGACATTCTTAAATTCTTCTTTAGATGACAATAACTTTTATTCTATGTTCTTGCTGGACATAAATTTAGTGGAAGGAACTTCCGATGAAAGCGGATTTGAACTGGCAAAAAGCATACGTGCATGTTCTGTGTATTTCAAAACACCTATTTTATTTTTAACTTCATTTCAAAATAAGACCAACTTTGCATTATCTACATTTCATTGCTACAATTTTATTGTAAAGCCTTATTCTGCTGACGATATTCTTTTCGAAATAAAGCAGATGCTGTTGACAGGATTTTTATCAAATAACTGTATTATGATAACTGATACTTATAGAATAACACGGAGGATTTTACTATCTGATATATTGTATATAGAAGTTTCCTCCCATTTACTTATCTTACATACAAAAAATGGGAATGTTAACACTCGAGATTTGACCATGTCCGAAATACAACAACAGCTCTCTGAAAATTTTGTTCGATGTCATAGGAAATTTATTGTTAACCTAAAATATGTGGATAATTATGACAGAAATAATAGATACATTCATATGAAAACTATTACATTACCCGTAAGCCGTGGATACAAAGACTCTTTCGAATTTAAATTAAACAAACCAAATTAGGAGATTGAACTTGTCATGTTATATATTTTGCCTTTTATTTTGGAATTTTTATGTTTTTATACCACTTTGCATGGTTTCTTAGAGATATCTAAAAAACCTAAAAAAAATGATATTATTTTATTTGTACTTTTCATATTTATTTCAATACTAAGCAGTAAATATTCTATTACTGCGTGGGTACTTGGACAAATTTTTTATTGTGCTTTTACACTTACCTATAACAATAAATCGTTCATCAATAGTTTGTTGTTATACATAATCTCTTATTGTACAATCGTCCTTTCCCAACTTTGCATTGTATTCATTATGCAATTTTTTAATGTGAGTTATGACCAGAAATATATGCCTTGTGTTGGAAGTGCCTGCACATTAATTTTTTTAATTATCGTTTTTCAATTTACAAAGTATAGACGTATCTATTTTACTTTAACTAAAACTGTTTTTTTATTTAAGATACTTATTATAAACACCTATATCGTAGTATCTGGCATATTACTATTGCTAAAAATAAACTCAGCTAACTTTTATAATAATATTACGGCTATCATTTCCTTTTTAGCAATCTTGATTGCTTTTAATTCATGCCTGCTTTTCTATGAACAGCGCTTAAATTTTGAAAAACAAAAGGTTTTATCCTATGAGGAAAATTTACCGCTATATCAATCATTGATTGATGAAATACGTTCCAACCAACATGAATTTTCCAACCGAATACAAAATTTAGAGGCTCTTCCCTCTGTCTGCAAAGATTACGAGAGTTTGTCTAAAGCGCTATTATCGAATACAGCTTCCTATCATAAACCTTTGTGCACATATCCATTATTACTACTGGATATGCCCTTATTAGCTGCAACTCTTTACAATTTACATACGATGGCTGACAGCAAAGGAATTATTTTTCACTTTGACATTTGTTCTCAGCATATTGAAAGTAAAGCACCTGAGTATGAATTATCTGATTTTATCAGTATACTTATACACAACACATTAGAAGCCTGTATGGAAGGGGATCATGTATATATACAGCTAAACAGTTCCAATCATAATTTACATTTTGAAATACGAAATCCCGTGTTGGTTGATTTTAATACCCATGAGGTATCCCTATTTTTTCAAAAAGGCTACACTACAAAACCAGATAAAGCATCGCATGGATATGGGCTTTATTATCTGGCAAATAAAATTAAAAAATATGATGGAAGCGTCGGTGCCGAATGTATATCATTTGAAGGGAAAAATTGGGTTTTATTTCACTTTGATGTATAGCTTAACTTTAAACACCCCACACTTCGTGGGGCGTTATTTTATTCAAATTTATTATTCATAAGAAAAAAGCGTATTCACACCATCGTCACCTTCCATATAGTGAACCGTGATCACATCGCCTTCCTCAATCTTGATCAGGCTTTCATTTTCAGCAAAATTCTGTTTGTAGACAGAACGATCTTTCGCTGTAATATACACATATGTCTCATTCTCTACCGTGATGTACCGGATCTGTGTGACTGTAATCTTCTTACTCAACGTATCTTCACTGACATCGTTTCCACTTGTTGCAATGCTGTTTTCGGCAAGCAGTTTCCGGTAACTTGCAAGTGCTTCTTTCTGTGTCGCGCCGGTTGCCACGATGCTGTATTTTTCCACATTGACAAGTGCATACATCTTCACAAGTCCTGCATTATCTTTGAGTACCATGATATAGGTTGGTACATTTCCGATGTTGATCAGAGATGGGAATGATGACGTGTACCCGAGGTTTTGTACCTGTCCCTCCGCAGAGGACATCGCGGAATGTTCTTCCGCACCTGCGATTGCAAAATATTTACTCTCCGCAGTTCTTGAATTCATCAATACGAACCCGATATTCGACTGGTCTCCATTGACGGATGTCACACCTGTGTATACCCACACATCGCCATCCATCACCTTGTAACCATAATCGTCGGTCGTCACCTTGCAGCCTTTATTTCCAATCTTGCTGTTAATAAATCCACCTGACAGCATACCATACCAGTTATACCGGTTACATAAGAGATCACCATCATACACGCGATCTACCCAATTTGGAATATCACCCAGATCCATATATTCACAATCACCGCTGCATGGATCACAGAGCACGATTCCCTTCACGTCCTTCGCTCCAAATAACCCTGCATTCGGCTTTAATACCGGACAGATATAATATGGATTTCCTTCGTTATCGAGTTCAAAATAATATCCGTTGAAATCATAAGTCGGATATGAAAGCTGTACATGTCGCTGCAGATTCTTGCCAAAATATGCAGAGGAAGAATACTGAATCGGCTTTTCAAGCTTCACATAATCTGCTTCATTTTTGACTGGATCAACAAGCACGTATCCCGGAATTCCGGCATCTTTATTATTCAGATATTTGATAAATCCCGCATATTCAAGCGGTGCAACTTTCATTGGCACACCATTATAATCAATGGTGCTGTATGTCTCGCTCACCTGATACTGGCTGACAACATCAGACAGGGAACCAATCGAACGATCACCGATGATTCTTGCACTATCCGTATCCATCAGTGCAATGTTGTTGATATTCTCACTTTCCGGTACATCCGTTGCAAAATCACCATCCTCAACCTTGATGATTCCTGCATATTTCGATGCACGGAACAATTGAGAAGATGCCAGCCCGCCTATAATCAATCCTACAATCAACACAAGGATTGCTGTAAATGAAACCATTACCACCTTTGTCGAACCAACGGCTTCTTTGATATTGCCTTTTTTAGTAATGCGTGTACCTTTGAAATCAAAGGAGCAGAATCCGATTGCCGCAAGCGTAAGTATCACCCATGTCCAGAATCCAGAGGTATGTACATTGATTGCCGGTGTCAGGAAATAATAAAACAACACTTCCACAACGAGCAGCAACCCATACAGAAGAATGTTTGATCTGCGTATAGCAAATCCTGGTTTTCCGTTTTTCTGCTGTTTCTTCCTGCGCTCCTTTTCCATATCTACATCATATTCGACTTTAACCTTGTTTTTTGCCATATTAATTATGCTCCTTCAGATAATCTGCAACCGCCGTCTCATACAGATTGTGTCCTTCGCTGTCGATCACAACGATAACAGGAAGATTCTCCACGCGCATCTTACGGATTGCCTCGGTTCCAAGGTCATCATAAGCGATTACCTCGGACTCCTTGATGCACTTTGATAAAAGTGCGCCTGCTCCGCCGACAGCTGCCATATACACAGCTTTTTCCTTCACGATTGCATCAATCACTGCCTGGCTGCGCTTACCTTTTCCGATCATGCCCTTCAATCCCTTCGACAACAGAAGCGGTGTATATTTATCCATACGGCTGCTCGTGGTAGGTCCTGCGGAACCGATTACCTGTCCCGGCTTTGCCGGTGTTGGTCCGAGATAATAGATTGTATTTCCTGTGATATCTAATGGCAGAATCTTATCCTCATACAGCTTTGCACCGGTATAATCCACTTCCGGATGTTTCTCCTGCTCCACGCAGATAGCATCATACATCCGCTTGTGTGCAGCATCTCTGGCACTGTAGATTGTGCCGGTCAGATAGATATAATCTCCTGCATGAAGCTCCTTTAATTCCTCTTCGCTAAATGGTACTGCAATATGTCGTTCCATTCTCTAATCCTCCGTTATTTTTTTATTGTATTTACTTCGTCAGCATATATCCCTTTATAAACATTCTTTTTATCATAGTCTGCTCATCATCAATTTCAAAACTGATATACGTTACAATCAGTTTTTCTGTATCACTAACTTGTATTTCATAGACTATGTCTTTTTCGTTTATCTCTTGATTTTCTCTTTTATCCTCAAGATTCTTATAATATGAAATACAGGAAGTAAAATCTACATTCTTATATTCATTGTCTCCGACTGTAATCGTTTTATTCTCATAGTTTTCGATTGTGCTTTCCTCGTTCCAATGTGCAGTCATCGTATAGATTTTTGCATATCCATCGATGATGATTCCTTTCTCTTCAATTGGATCTGCATAAAAATATACAGATTCCCATTGGTCACTGCCATACGCATCTCCATCATACATCATACTATGTAATTCGTCCTGTTCCGCTTCGGTAAGATAGTTATCCAGATATCGTCTTCCATATGCATTTGTTTTCAGATAATCATATGCTTTCGCTGCTTCTCCCATATCCAATGTCCGATTCTTAACTAACCGGCTTTTCTGTGACTGATACGACAGATATTGCGCATTTCCAAATGGAAGCAGAAGTCCGACAAATAAAAATCCAACTAAGACTAGAATCAGATTTTCATAGTGCCAGTTTATTTGTTTTTTCGTCTGATTTATTTCATTTGCATGTTCTGTTCCTGTATCACCGGTATCTGCCTGATTATTATATGTTTTTTTCCTGCCTGCAAGTCTTGCATACCTTGCATAGATTTTCTCCCACAGAATATAGATGACCTGTAGCAAGATAAACATCCACGCCGCATATCGCTGCTCCGTCAGTCCATATGCTTTGACACGCACTGACATAGAATAGATTTCAAGCAGGATAAACGGTGCATAGATATATTTCGTAATATGGATCAGTTTCTTATAACGTGAAGAATTCTCCTCCACGAACCCGGATGCCATCATCCAGATTGGCATACCAATTGCAAAAAGACTTGCACAGATACTGAAGATTTCGTTGCTCGGAACCTCCTGCGTCACGAAGATTTTTACCACATAGAGATAGATTACGAACATCGCAATCCATACGCATGGAAGTAGCACATACGATACAAATTTCTTCGTAAATGCCGCGTTATCTTCGCTTGTGTCCGAGACAGCAAGCAGGCAGGTTGGAAAATACGCAAGTGCACTCAGCATTAACTGGATATTCAACTCCACTCTGAACGTATCTATATCCACAAGCAATGCATCAATAATTTCAAGAATCAGGATAACCGCAATATTTAACACAAGATAGACACCAACTGCCCGGAGCAATGCGAATATAATCCGTCCGATACAATGTGGCAGATCCAGTTGTTGCTGCCGGAGCAATACATAAATTGCAAGAAGCACGGTACACGCAATGTAAAAATACAAGATACTTTCAAATATCAGATTCGGTATATCCGCTTTCTGTGCTTTAAGAATCTCTGACAAATTCTCAAATACGATTGCAATCACAAACGTTACGCCATAGCCAATCAGCCATTTCCGTTTGTTTTTCTGTGCTTCTTCTGCTGTTTTCTTCCACAGACTCTCAACCAGAAAATTCCCGGCAAGCCAGATAGAACACACAGTCACGATAGATTCTATGTCAAACCCTTTTTTCTGATTTGCTATGATACTCACAACCGCTATGATAAACACACAGAAAATACTCGCAACATAACGTATGTATATCTGCTTGAATTTCGCCATATTCTGGTTGATATAATTTGAAACCTTTCCCAAGTACATATCTCCTTTCTTTCGGGCACGCATGATTCTCGTTTATAACTTACACATGCATCCATCCAATCTCCTGTACATCTTACTCTATCATTTCTTCCATATTATTTATATTTCTACAACACAACTGTCTTGTGACGATTGACATGACAGCACATATTGACTGCAAGCGGCATACCTGCGATATGCGTTGCGTAGGTTTCAATATTGACGGCGAGCGCCGTTGTCTTTCCTCCAAGTCCTCCAGGACCGATACCAGTCTTATTCACAAGCTCCAATATCTCATCTTCAAGCTTCGCAATATGTGCCTTCTCCGAGTGTGAACCTGCCGGTCTCGTGAGTGCTTTCTTCGCAAGCTTTGCCGCAAGCTCAAAATCACCGCCAAGTCCGACACCGACTACCATCGGCGGACAGGCATTTGGTCCGGCATCCTTCACTGCTGCAAGCACAGACTGGCGGATTCCTTCTTCTCCGTCTGCCGGCTTCAGCATATAGACCTTACTCATATTCTCACTTCCAAAGCCCTTCGGTGCAATCGTGATTTCCAGCTGATCTCCCGGTACAATATCATAATGGATGATTGCCGGTGTATTATCTCCGGTATTTTCACGCTGCAACGGATCTTTTACGACAGATTTTCGCAGATATCCTTCCGTATATCCTCTTCTCACACCTTCGTTGATAGCATCTGTGAGATTCATTCCTTCAATGTGCAGATTCTGTCCAACATTCACGAAGAACACTGCCATTCCTGTATCCTGACAGATTGGTGTCTGATCTTCTCCGGCAATCTCCATATTCTCGATCAACTGATTCAAGATCTGCTTGCCGAGCGTGCTGTCTTCCTCTTTTGCCGCCTGACGTATCTTTCCATCCATATCATCTGCCAGATACAGATTAGCCGAGATACACATTTCTTTCACTGCTTCAATGATTTTGTCTGTGTGTAATGTTCGCATGGTTTACTCCTTTTTATGCATATTTATAGGTTTTAATACTATTAATTTCATCCTTCAGATTTAACTTTGCATTATGTAAATCAATATCATTTTGAATATTCAAAAAATAAGAATCTGACACCCCAAAATATTTTGCAAGTCTCAAAGAAGTATCTACTGTTATTTTTCTTCTGTCATGCAAAATATCCTGTACTCTTGAAACTGGAACATGGATTTCCATTGCCAGTTTGTATGCTGAAATATCCAACGGTTTCATAAATTCTTCCCACAATATTTCACTTACTTTTGTTGTCTCTATCATTTTTTCCATACCATCATCTCCTAATGATAATATAAAATTTTAATATTTTTAATATTGTACCTGTTATACAGGTATATGTCAATTTGTTTATATTATATACTTCTATTCATAAAAAACAAAAGGCTGCTACATAATTTCTCATATAGCAGCTTTTTCCTAATATTCCGTTTTTATCATAACACTCTTACTTATTCATATTTTTTTAAGTCTTTTCGATAACAAGTATAATAGATATCTGCATCTGGATTTTTTTCTTTTAACATTTGCAAAACTTCTTTTGCCGGTTCCTCGGCATCAAAATTTGCAACTATGCATTGATATGAATTAAAATATTTTGATAATTCTAAAACATCTGCTCTACAATAAGCCTTTGCATTTTCACCTAATTCTAAAATAATAACTTCAGTATCAAACGTCCCGCGTAATACCTTGTCTTGCAAAATACTATAATCTACATATGTGTAAGAAGGTTTTTCTCCACAATCCAGATTAAGTTTTGTTAAATCATAATAAAAAATACTTTTTTCATCCCCTGGTGCATTTGTTATATTTGTAAATTTTATAGCAATCAGCTCAGAACCCAAATAAAAACTAATATTAATGTCTATTTTATCTGACAGATAATCAGGATTTTTCTCTGCGAATTCTCTACTTCTTTTTATAATATTTTCACATTCATCTGCTGTTTTAGAAGAATATGGAGATATTTTGAGATTAATTTCACTTTCATTTTCTTCATATCTTATTTTAAGATTTCCTTTTTTATTTCCAACTACATATGATTTCCATTCATCATACATGTATGTACTGGAATTGCATCCAACCAACAATACCATTATTATTAATGCTAGAACAGATATTTTTCTTTTCGTGTTGATATTTTCTCCCCCATTTCCAATCATAAAAAGCTGCTACATGATTTCTCATATAGCAGCCCTTTTCTTAATCATCCAAATAGTCGTCTTTATCCTTCGTATCAATTCCGCGTTTCTTATTCTGTGCACGCACATAAATCGAAACAAAAATGTATGTCACAAATAACAATACAAATATAACACCTACCCAGTACATAAGTGCATATAAGAAATTGGATACGCCATCCATCTTGGAAAGACCTTCCAAGCCCTCTTTAATACTATCATTCATCGCTTTTCCCTCTTTTCACGAATAAAATACCAATATTGTCTATTATTATATCAAATCAAACACAGAAAGCAATAAAAACTATTATATATCTGTTTCCTCTTTTTTATAAACTGCGATATCTTCTAGCTTACAATCGAGTATTTCACATAAACGATCTAATGTATGCGTAGATACATAACTATTAATTCTCAATCGTGATAATTGCCCTGCAGAAATGTGATACTTATTTATTAACTGATACTGTGAGATACCTTTCAATTTTAATGTGTTCCATAATGGTTCATAAGAAATCATGCTTTTATCCTTTTTTATTGCATAATACCCATAAATGGACTATAATAATATTAGCCATAAATGGCTAATATTAAAAAGGAAGGTAAACATATGGATCAAAATACAAATAACTTTAATTATCCTTATTACTTAAGTCAGTTTTTTGTTAATAAAAATGAAAGACTAATTTCAACTTTAGGAAATTCTTATATCCAAAATTTTATTTCAAATGGGATTTTATCAAAAGGATTTTCTTTTATAACTGATAAAAGAGTATATTTTCAAGGAAAATCATATAATGTTTTCTATAACAATAGTGGAAATCCTAAAATCGTTAAAAATTCACGTTCTCAGATTGTTGATTTAAAAGATGTCACGGGAACCGAAATTAAACACTATAATCCTATACATTATCTAATTATCGCTATTGTTTTTTTTATTTTTTTACTTATTCTGTTGAGTATTGGTTTCTCTGAATTTAAGATTTATATTATTCCTATAATATTAGCATATGTTTTTTTATATTTTAAAAATAAAATATCACTAATTTCTATTCAATATGCAGGAGGAGAAATTGCTTTTGATATTCGCTGGTTTTCACAAAATGAAATTGATAATTTTCAGAAGCAATTACGTTTGGCAAAAGACAATGTTGTGGATAATCCAATAAATAATAATTATAATGTTAGTTCTGCTGATGAATTGATAAAATATGGACAACTTTTACAAAAGGGCTTGATTTCACCGGAAGAATATCAAAATATCAAAAGAAATCTATTATAAAAAAAGGACGATGTATCATCATAGTACATCGTCCTTAATTATTACTTTACTTATCTTCCGGACTCTCCGGCTCTTCTACATTACCTTCTTCATTGTCTGCCTCGTTCATCTCGCGTTCCATCATCTCTAAAGACTCGGATTCATCTGCAGATTTCTGACGAACCTTTGCAATACTTGCAACGGTAATATCGCTTTCCAGATCCATGTTGATGAGCTTCACACCGGTTGTAATTCTGCCTAATATAGAGATATCCTTACACAGGAGACGGATTACAATACCCTGGTTGGTAATCAGCATGATCTCGTTATCATCATTGACCGCCTTAAATCCTACAACGGTTCCGGACTTATCTGTGATCTTGTAACACTTCACACCCTTACCGCCACGGTGCTGTGGTGTAAACTCTTCAACAAGAGTACGCTTACCAAGACCATTCTCGGATACGATCAGAAGTGCTTCGCCCTGTGTATCAAGCTGCATGCCGATAACCTCATCATCACCGGCAACACTCATACCGATGACACCCATCGATGTACGTCCGGTTGAACGAACCTCCTTCTCATTGAAGCGGATACACATACCCTGCTTTGTAATCAGGATGATATCCTTCGTATTGTTCGTTGCCTTTACTTCGATCAGCTCATCGCCCTCTTTCAGGGTGATTGCTGCAAGTCCGGACTTACGAACATTTGCATACTCGGTAATCTTTGTCTTCTTGATCATACCATTCTTTGTAGCCATGATCAGGTATCTTCCCTCATGGTACTCACGAATTGGAATGACTGCTGTGATCACTTCATCCGGCTGGAGCTGTAAGAGGTTTACGATTGCCGTTCCTCTTGCAGTACGTCCGGATTCCGGAATCTCATACGTCTTCAGACGATATACACGTCCCTGATTCGTGAAGAACATGATGTAATGATGCGTCGTTGTCATGAACAGATTCTCGATAAAATCATCCTCGATTGTCTGCATGCCCTTGATGCCCTTACCACCACGGTTCTGACTCTTGAAGTTATTGATTGTCATACGCTTTACATAGCCAAGCTTTGTCATAGCGATTACAACATTTTCCTTCGGAATCAGATCTTCAACTGTGATATCATCATCCATATCAATGCCGATAGAAGTTCTTCTGTCATCGCCATATTTTGTTGCGATGATCAGGATTTCCTCCTTGATTACACCAAGGAGCAGCTTCTCATCTGCGAGAATTGCCTTCAACTCTTTGATGAGTTCCATCAATTCTCTGTATTCTTTCTCAAGCTTCTCTCTTTCCAAACCGGTCAGAGCACGCAGACGCATATCTACGATAGCCTGTGCCTGTGCATCGGACAAACCGAAACGCTCGATCAATGCAAGCTTTGCATCGGCAACGGATTTGGAACTACGGATGATATGAATAACCTCATCAATATTATCGAGGGCTATCAATAATCCCTCTAATATATGAGCACGATCTTCCGCTTTATTCAAGTCGAACTTCGTTCTTCTAGTTACAACCTCTTCCTGATGCTTGATATAATATCCAAGCATTTGAAGGAGATTTAATACCATAGGCTGTCCATCAACCAACGCCAGCATAATTACACCAAATGTATCCTGCATCTGTGTGTGCTTGTATAACTGGTTCAGCACGATATTCGCATTGCAGTCTTTTCGAAGCTCGATGACGATACGCATACCCTCACGGGAACTTTCATCACGGAGAGCTGTAATACCCTCAATCTTCTTCTCCTTGACAAGCTCTGCGATCTTCTGGATCAGCTTTGCCTTATTTACCATATATGGAAGCTCAGTCACAACGATTCTCTGCTTTCCATTTGCCATCGGCTCGATCTCGGATACGGCACGTACCTTGATCTTACCACGACCAGTTCTATATGCTTCATTGATACCGGCTGTACCAAGGATAGATGCACCCGTTGGGAAATCCGGTCCCTTGATGATTTCCATGATTTCTTCGATTTCTGTCTCACGATCCTCATTCACACGGTTATCAATGATCTTTACAACTGCATTTACTACCTCACGCAGATTGTGAGGTGGGATATTTGTTGCCATACCTACGGCAATACCGGTTGTACCATTTACCAGCAGGTTTGGATAACGGCTTGGAAGTACGACTGGCTCTTTTTCTGTCTCATCAAAGTTTGGTACAAAATCAACTGTATCCTTGTTGATATCCGCAACCATCTCCATCGAAATCTTGGAGAGACGTGCCTCTGTGTATCGCATCGCAGCCGCGCCATCCCCATCGACAGAACCAAAATTTCCATGTCCATCGACCAGTGGATATCTTGTATTCCATTCCTGTGCCAGCTTTACGAGTGCCTCGTAGATAGAACTATCACCATGTGGATGATATTTACCCATTGTATCACCGACGATACGGGCACATTTACGATGTGGCTTATCCGGACCGTTGTTCAGTTCCACCATGGAATGTAAAATTCTTCTCTGTACAGGCTTCAGACCATCTCGCACATCCGGAAGAGCTCTTGCAGCGATAACGCTCATGGCATAATCGATATACGATTCTTCCATGGTTTTCTTCAAATCCACTTCATGGATTTTATCAAAAATTGTACTATCGTCCATTGTTCTCCTCCTACTTAAATGTCAAGATTCTTAACGAATTTTGCATTTGTCTCAATAAATTCACGTCTTGGCTCTACTCTCTCACCCATCAATGTATCGAAGGTTAAGTCTAGCTCAGACTCACTGTTCTCATCAATTGCTACACGCAATAAAACCCGCTTTTCCGGATCCATAGTTGTATCCCACAACTGCTCAGCATCCATCTCACCAAGTCCTTTGTATCGCTGGATCTTGTTATTCTGGTCACGACCAACTTCATTTAAGATATCCGCCAGTTCTTCATCACTGTATGCATACCATGTCTTCTTGTTTTTCTCGAGCTTATACAGTGGTGGCTGTGCTAAGTATACATGTCCTTCCTTGATCAGATCCGGCATAAACCGGAAGAAGAATGTAAGCATCAGCGTTGCAATATGTGCACCATCGACATCGGCATCGGTCATGATAATGATTTTGTCATAACGAAGCTTCTCAATATTGAAATTCTCACGAATACCGGTACCAAATGCAGTAATCATGGCTTTAATCTCTGCATTTTCCAGAATCCGGTCAATTCTTGCTTTCTCTACGTTCAGAATCTTACCACGCAACGGAAGGATTGCCTGTGTTGCACGGGATCTGGCAGTCTTTGCGGAGCCACCGGCGGAATCTCCCTCTACGATGTAGATTTCGCAGTTCTTTGGATTTGGATCTGAACAATCGGCAAGCTTACCGGGAAGCGCCATGTTCGTCTCAAGTGTACTCTTACGGGCAACATCCCTTGCTTTTCTGGCTGCCATACGGGCACGCTGTGCGACAACTGCTTTTCCTACGATAGCCTTTGCCACCTGAGGATTCTGCTCTAAGAAATAAGTAAGCTTCTCTGTCACAAGTCCTTCGACTGCAGTTCTCGCTTCTGCATTACCAAGCTTCTGCTTTGTCTGTCCTTCAAACTGTGGCTCCGGAATCTTGATACTTACGATAGCGGTCAGACCTTCTCGCAGGTCATCACCGGACAGGTTTTCTTCTTTGTCACGCAGAATCTTATTGCTTCTTGCATAATCATTGAAGACTTTCGTGATAGCACTCTTAAATCCTGTCAGATGCATACCACCTTCCGGTGTGTTGATATTATTTACAAAGCTCAAAGTAAGCTCGTTGTAAGAATCGTTGTGCTGCATTGCCACTTCGACATAAATATCATCTTTGTTACCTTCGATATAGATAATCTTGTCGTAAAGCGCAGTCTTTGTCTTGTTCAAATAAGCGATGAACTCCTTGATACCACCCTCATAGTGGAAGGATTCTCTCTGTTCCTTGCCCTCACGCTTATCTTCAAGATTAATCTTCAATCCCTTTGTGAGGAAAGCCATCTCACGAAGTCTTGTACGAAGCACCTTATAATCAAAGATAACATCATCAAAGATCGTATCGTCCGGCATAAATGTAACCTTCGTTCCGGTCTTATCGGTCTTGCCAATCTCTTTTAATTTGTAAATTACATTTCCGCGCTCATAACGCTGCTTATAGACCTTTCCATCTCTGGAAATCTCAACTTCCAGCCAGTTCGAAAGCGCATTTACAACGGATGCACCTACACCATGCAGACCACCGGATACCTTGTATCCGCCACCGCCAAACTTACCGCCGGCATGCAAAATTGTAAATACAACTTCAACGGCTGGAATACCAGCCTTCTTGTGGATACCTGTCGGAATACCACGTCCATTATCGATAACGGTGACAGAACCATCTTCGTTGATTGATACATCGATTTCTGTACAGAATCCTGCCAATGCCTCATCGACTGAATTGTCTACGATTTCGTATACAAGATGATGAAGTCCTCTTGTCGAGGTACTACCGATATACATACCTGGTCTTTTACGAACCGCCTGCAAACCTTCCAGAATCTGGATTTGATTCGCATCATAATTGCTTTCATTTTGATTACCCATCTAACTCCTCCTGTATCGTTCCGGCAACAACCTTATAGACTTTATCGATTGTCAGCCGTTCCTTTATAAAATCATCATATCCTGTACATGTAAGAATCGTTTGGATTCCTCGAATAGACTCTAATAACGCATCTTGCCGGCTTCGATCCAGCTCAGACATTACATCGTCTAACAGTAATATGGGATTATCCTGTATCAGTCTCTTTACCAGATCGATTTCTGCAAGCTTCAATGACAGCGCCACTGTACGCTGCTGTCCCTGCGAACCGAACTTTCTCACATCCATACCGTCGATCAAAAACGCGATATCATCGCGGTGAGGACCGGTCTGTGTTGTCTGATAACGTAAGTCCATCTCCTGTTTTTCTGCAAGCATCGATGCAAAGCTTTCCTCTTCTGCATTTTTCTCATATACCAGACACAAATGTTCTTTTCCCGACGTTAAATTGCTATGTATATCAGGAATTATCTCATTTATCAAATCAATAAAATGATTCCTTTTTTTAATGATTTCTATACCATATTTTACCAGTTGGTCATCCCAGACTGGCAGCATATCCATTTTACTTTTATCAAAGCTAATCTGCCTTAACAGATTATTTCTCTGATCTAACACTTTTTTATAATTTGCCAGCAGACTCACATAAATCTTATCCAACTGGCATAATTCCATATCCATGAAATTTCTTCGCTCTGCCGGACTGTTTTTGATGATAGAAAGATCCTCCGGGGAAAAGAAAACCATATTCATCGTGCCAAGCAACTCAGAACTTCTGCGGATTGGTACCATATCAATCGCAATTCCTTTTGATTTGCTCTTTTTCAGATGCATATCAATCCGTCGATGCATACCATCTTTTTTTATTTCTGCGCGGATATGACTTTCATCTGCATCAAACCGTATGATTTCCCGATCCTTGCTTCCTCTGTGACTCTTTGTCGTTCCAATCAGGTAGATAGCTTCCAATATGTTGGTCTTTCCCTGTGCGTTATCCCCATATAAAATGTTGATACCATCGGAAAATGTAATCTCAGCACGCGCATAATTTCTGTAATTTTGCAGTGCCAGATTTTCAATATACATGCCTACACCTCATTTGCACAGAAATTATTTCTGAATACTAATCTTATTATCATCAAACACGACTTCATCACCATCATAGAGCTTTCTTCCACGACGTTCATCAATCTCACCATTGACTAAAACCAGTCCCTGCTGAATGATTTCCTTTGCATCAATTCCAGAATCTGCAAGACCAGTCGCTTTAAGTGCCTGTCCTAATTTGATATATTCCTCGCCCTCGCGAAGCTTTAAAATATGCATCTCACCCATGATTAATAAGCCCCCGCATTGATATTGACTGGTAATACAACATAGATATAAGTTCCTGCATCATCCCGGATGATACATGGTGATTTTGCATCACGCATGTAGATAAAGATGTCTTCATCGTCAATAACCTTCAACACATCTGTCAGAAATCTTGGATTAAATCCAATGATGATTTCCTCTCCATCCTTTGTGATTTCTATTTCTTCATTCATGGAACCCATCATCGTATCGACTTTGAGATACATACGGTTATCATTTTTGATACTGACAACGATTGGCTTCTTATCTGACTCACGCATAAGGATAGAAGCACGATCGATACAATCAAACAACTCTCTGTTATTTACGCGAACCTTGATCTTATGATCCATAGAAAGCATCTGTACGATCTTGAAATATTCTCCCTCAAGCAGACGGGATACTACTATTGTATTCTCAAACTCAAATAAAATATGTCTGTCTGTAAAGTAAACCGTTACCATATCATCGACACCACCTGTGATGATCTTTGACAGATCATTGAGTGTCTTTCCCGGTACAACAACGCTTACATTCGAAGCATTTCCCTTCAATGCCAGATTACGAAGTGAAATACGATGTCCATCCAGAGATACGACCTGAAGCACACCATCCTTTACCTCAAACAACTCACCAGTCATCAGCTTGTTATTCTCATTATCTGAGATAGAGAATATTGTCTGTCGGATAATCTCCTTCAAAGAAAACTGGGAAAGTTCAATACTCTTTTCCTTCTCAATCTGAGGAAGTTCTGTAAAGTCCTCACCAGATTTGGATGGAATGACAAACTTTGATTTTTCACAACGGATGATTGTATTATAATCCGGTGTTGTTTCGATAAAGATTTCACTGTTTGGAAGCTTACGAACGATATCATTGAACAGCTTTGCTTCAATCGCAATGCGTCCCATCTCGATTACTTCACCATCTAAGATTGTTTCAATACCAATCTCAAGGTCATTTGCTGTCAGCTTAATGCTGTCTGCATATACATCAATTAAGATACATTCCAAGATTGGTAATGTTGTTTTTGTAGAAACTGCTTTTGAAACGATGTTAAGAGAATTTAACAGGTTTACTTTTGAACATTTTATCTTCATGTTAGTTGAAACTCCTTTCGAGGCTGTGCCTGAGTCATAAATAAAGAATATAAATTAGTAGTAGTAATAGTAGTAGATGTGGATATGTATATAACCCTCAAAAACATTGATGGCTGCTGGTTAAATCCACCTTTATAACCATGTTGAAATGCATTTCACTCTCTGTGGAAGCATCTGGATAACTTCACACATTAAAGTTAACATAAGAATGGTTCAAAAAAGTGTCAACAGGTTATCTTCAATCAAATCACAAATTTATGTGTAAATCTATGCGTTTGTATCCAGCTTTTTGATGATCGTCTCAATCGTATTGTTGAATGCCGGATCTTCTTTCCGTTTCGCCTCAACACGGTTAATGCCGTTGATGACTGTCGTATGGTCACGACCGCCGACGATATTGCCCGCAGATTGCAGAGACATGACGGTAAGCTTTCGACATAAGTACATAACGACCTGTCTGGCTGTCGCGATATCCTGACTACGCTTCTTGGAGCGGATATCATCTGGAGAGATATTCATATGCTCGGATACTGTCTTGAGAATTGTCTCACCGGTAATTGTTTCATTCTTCTCTTTGTTGATCAGATCCTTTAGAGATTCCTTGGCTGTCTCCAGTGTAACTTCTTCTTTCATAAGCTTGGAGAAAATGCCTATCTTATGAAGAGCACCTTCGAGCTCCCGGATGTTGTTGGTTACATTCTCAGCGATATACTGGAACACTTCTTCCGGAATATCATTTAAATGATCCATCTCCGCTTTCGTCTTGAGGATTGCCATACGTGTTTCATAGTCAGGCTCGTGAATATCAATCGGGATACCACATTCAAAACGGGAACGGATTCTTTCATTCAAAGACTGCAGCTCCTTTGGAGGCTGGTCGGAAGAAAGAATAATCTGTTTTTTATTATTATAAAGTTCATTAAACGTATTGAAAAATTCCGTCTGTGTACTCTCTTTTTTGATGATAAACTGAATGTCATCAATCAACAGGACGTCCACATTTCTGTATTTTTCACGGAATTCATTTGTTGTATGATTCTTGATCGCGTCGATAATCTCATGTGTAAATGTCTCAGATGGTACATACAAAACTTTCGTCTTATCATCCTTCTGCAGAATGTAATGTGCGATGGACTGCATGAGATGCGTCTTTCCAAGTCCGGAGTTTCCATATAAGAACAATGGATTGAAATTATCCTGTCCCGGAAGATCGGCGACTGCCAGACATGTCGCGTGAGCGTGTCGGTTTCCTTCTCCGACAATGAACGTATCAAATGTATATTTTGGATTCAGATTGCTGCGGCTGACTGCTTCCTTGTAAGAGTCGGATTTTTGTACAGACTCTTTTCTGGCTTCTTCGTCGCTTTCAATCAGATTTTTCTTTTCGTCAATCACAATATCAATCGTACTGTCATTTAATGTCTCGCGAATAGAGGAAAGTAAAAAAATGTCAAACTCTTTGCGCTTTAAAAACTTGAGCGCATTCTCACCGAGCTTTTCATCTACATAAAAATAAACAGTGTTGTTTTTAACCTCATATATTTTGAGGGAACGAATCCATGTATTGATCATGATACTGGAAATGTCATATTCAGTTTCCAGAAGAGACAAGATCTCTTCCCATTTTGATTCGATTAATTCTTTCATATCATAACTCCTAAATACCGTGCTTCCTTTATCCGCACACTTGGATTCTATTTTACAATAAATTCAGAATTTTAGCAAGTTTTGGGCGTGGATTTCGGAGATTTTTACTACATAATTATAGGAAGAAAAATAATAATGAGTGATATAAGATGTTATGTAAAGTAAAATTAGGTTTACTTGGAAAATTGTGTATATCCAAAATGACGTAAAATAGGCATTTTGAGGATAAATGAACATGAAATATACAAGTTTTCCACAAGTTAATAACAATTTGTGGATAACATTATGTAAATTAGGTGGGTATATCCCTATATATTTGTGGATAACTTCTATTGACGGAAGCTTATTTTTTCAATATAATAGGCGAGTATGCAGTTTTCGGGCATAACTATATAGAAAAGGAGGACTTTCATTATGAAAATGACATTTCAGCCAAAGAAGAGACAGCGTTCTAAAGTTCACGGCTTCAGAAAGAGAATGAGCACAGCGAACGGAAGAAAGGTATTGGCCGCAAGACGTGCTAAGGGCAGAAAGCAGTTATCAGCGTAGGTCACAGGTACTGTGACCTTTTTCATTAAGTGGAGAATTGTATGAGACATATAGTTACACTTAAAAATAACAGAGAGTTCGGCAAGGTGTATAACCAAAAAGAATCGTTTGCCAATAAGTATTTAGTGATGTATCTGAGGGCCAACAACTTGGATTACAGTAGAATTGGAATCTCTGTTAGTAAGAAAGTTGGTAATAGTGTGGTCAGGCATCGTTTGACCAGACTGATCAGGGAAACGTATCGTTTGAATCAATATCGGATAAAACCGGGATATGATCTTGTGGTTGTCGCGAGAATGAATGCAAAAGGTAAATCTTTTCATGAGATAGATTCTGCTTTTTTGCATCTGGCGAAAAAACATGAGATTTTGATGCAGGATACTGTTCCGGAGGTGATGGAATGAAAAAGGCATGTATTAAGATGATACGTCTGTATCAGAAATACATTTCACCCTGGAAACGTTATGGTCACTGCAAATATTATCCAACCTGTTCCAATTATGCGATTGAAGCATATCAGAAATATGGTTTTTTCAAAGGAACAGCCCTGACAGTATGGAGAATCCTTCGATGCAATCCATTTTCAAAAGGTGGATATGATCCAGTTCCTTAATATGTAAGACAGGGTCTTACACGACTAATTGGAGGACAGTATGTTTTTAACACAGTCAGGTGGCTTTATTATTAAGCCAATTTCGAGGCTTTTAGGAGCTATTCTTAGTTTGCTCTATCGCGGGTTGAATGCAATCGGCGTAGAATCAATCGGTATTGCGATTATTCTTTTTACGCTGATCGTACGTTTGATCATATTCCCGTTGATGTATAAGCAGAATCGTTCAAGCAAGATTATGTCAATGATTCAGCCGGAAATCAACAAGGCAACTAAGAAGTACAGAGGTAAGACAGATCAGCAGTCAATGATGGAAGTACAGCGAATCACGAAAGAGATTCAGAGTAAATATGGTGTCAGTATGACAAGTGGATGTCTGACATCGTTGATCCAGCTTCCGATTTTCCTTGCTTTGTACCGTGTAATTCAGAATATACCTGCATATGTACCAAAGGTATATGATATGTACAAGCCAATTGCAACAGCAATCCAGGGTGATTCTGCTGCGCAGAAGGCTTTGGAAGCGGTAACAGCAGATGGTGGACAGCAGCTTACAAATGCGATGAAGTCCATCAATTATGAAAATACAAATACAATCATTGATGTGCTTGCAAACTTCCCAAGAACATTGTGGGATACATTTGCTCAGAAGCTTGGCAATTCAGGTGCAGTCGTAGATGCAATGACAGCCAACGGCAATGTGGATAATATCAAGCAGATTTATAACTTCTTCGGTTTGGATCTGACAGCCGTTCCACATTTTGCATTGACAACTGCAATTATCATCCCGATATTGTCACTTATCTTCCAGTTTTTGAGTATGAAGGTTACACCAATGCAGGGTTCGGATGATCCGGCACAGCAGGCTACAATGGGAACAATGAAGACCATGATGTATGTCATGCCAATCTTCTCTTTCTTCGTCTGTGTGAATGTACCTTGTGGTGTAGGTCTTTACTGGGCAATGGGTTCCTTTATCTCTTTCCTTACAACTGTTTGTACAAATGCTTACTTTAAGCATTGTGATATGGACAAGATTTTGGAAAAGAGTATGGCAAAGGCTGCAAAGAAGAATGCAAAAAAGAAGAAGAAAAACAAGAAATCCTTTATGGAGAAAATGCAGGAGGCTGCTTATGGACAGGCATCTTCTTCCTCTTCAGATGAAAGAAAGGTTGAAAACGGCGTAAAGAATGCAAGTTTAAAGAGTTATTCTTCTAACACAATGAAGTCTGGCAATGATGCCGGAACAAAATATCGTGCAGGATCGCTTGCTTCCAAAGCAAATATCATGCAGAATTATAACAATGACAAGGATAAGTAATATTTAGGAGTTAAGATGGAATATAGAGAGTTTAAGGCCAAGACTGTTGATGAGGCAATTACACTCGCATCTACAGAGTTCGGTTGTGCAAGCACAGAGCTTGATTATGAGGTAATCGAGAAGGGTTCCTCAGGATTCCTTGGAATCGGTGCAAAGCAGGCAGTCATTAAGGCAAAGAAAAAGGAAAGCTTTTTAGATGATATTCAGGAATACCTTGATAACTTATTCAAGGCTATGGATATTGAAGCAAAGGTTACAATCGATTACGATGAAGCAGAAGCAACGATGGATATTGACGTGGAAGGTCCGGATATGGGTATCCTGATTGGTAAGCGTGGACAGACATTGGATTCTCTGCAGTATCTGATCAGTCTGTTTGTAAATAAGAAGAGTGAATCTTATATCCGTGTCAAGCTTGATACAGAGAATTATCGTGCAAGAAGAAAGGATACGCTCGAGAATCTTGCAAAGAATATTTCATTCAAGGTTAAGAGAACAAGAAGACCTTTTACTTTAGAGCCTATGAATCCTTATGAGAGAAGAATTATCCATTCTGCTCTTCAGAATGATAAATATGTAGCTACCAGAAGTGAGGGTGAAGAGCCTTATCGTAAGGTTGTTATCTACTTGAAGAAAAATGCTTAATTAAAGTTAAAAGAAAAGGATACTCTTTTACGAGTATCCTTTTTTAGTGTGTTGAAATAATTGCAAAACACAGTAGTAATTGAACATATATTTCAATATGGTTCATTCTATATACAATGTATTGAATCTAAGAAGTTCTAAATGTTCTGATTTATATATTGATATAATACGCCACCGCCGCACGGGTATTGCCCCCTCGCTTTGCTCGTCGGCAGGTTGTCGGGCGCATCCTAAATATGAACTTCGTTCATATGCGCCCTCTGCTCGCCATCCATGGCTCAGTGGCGGCTTGTTTGAACATCGTGTTCAAACATGGCTAGTCTAATTACAGAACATTAAGAACTTCTAGGATTCAAACATATTGTATATTAGAATGAATTCATATTGAAATATATGAATTCAAGTATTGATTGTGTTTTGCAATTATTAATTTATATTAAGAATATAATTGAATTTTTAATATTTTTCTTATGAATTTATTTTTTATATTATAATTTTCTTCTGCGAGATAAGTGACCTTTATTTACCCATGCAGAATTCGGCGAATATTTTGTTGACGAGATCGTCTTCAAGTTCTTCTCCAATGATTTTGCCAAGCGATGTGTAGGCGGACATCAGATCAATCGTGAAGAAGTCCTCTCCCATTCCCATGTCGATACTTTCTAAGACTTTGTTCAGGCTCTCTCTTGTGTCATAGAGTAATGATTTGTGGCGCAGGTTGGTAATGTAAAGTTCGTCGTTATAGGTGAGCTCCTGATTGAAGAACATGGACTTCAACAGGTCGTGAAGCTGTTCTTTGCCAGTGCCCTCTTTCGCTGATATTTCCAGTATTTTAGTCTCTAATTTTGAAGTTATCCCCAACTTATCCACAACCAGATTCTGATCGTTTTTATTGATCAAAGTGATGACTTTTTTGCCCTGTAAAGCGTCCATAATACGGTAATCATCATCATTTAGAGCGCATGTTCCATCCACGATATAAAGAATCAGATCCGCGTCAGAAATCGTTGTCATAGCCTTGGTTACACCGATTTTTTCTACGATATCTTCTGTATCATGAATACCCGCTGTATCCACGATATTTAGCGTAATTCCATCGATATTGACCAGTTCCTCCAGCGTATCTCTCGTTGTACCGGCAACCTCTGTAACAATCGCACGTTCCTCGCCTAACAGCATGTTCAAAACAGAGGATTTACCTGCATTTGGACGTCCAACAATAACTGTACGGATTCCCTCTTTGATAATACGTCCATTCTCACTGGTTGACAGTAAATGATTCACAGTTATCAACATGTTATCCACAGTGGTGTGTAATTGCTGTGGAAAGTTATCTAATGAATAATTTTCAGGGTCATCTAAGGCGGATTCAATATATGCGATGTTATAAAGTAAAGTATCACGCAAGTCTGTAATCACAGTCTTTAATTCACCACGAAGCTGAAGCAGGGATGATTTTGCTGCCATATCATTTTTGGCATGAATGAGATCCATGACAGATTCTGCCTGTGACATATCAATCCGTCCACCTAAGAATGCACGCTTCGTAAATTCACCCGGTTCAGCTGGTCTTGCACCAAGCCGGATCACGAGATCTAACACACGTTTTAATACGGTGATACCACCATGACAATCAAGTTCCACAACATCTTCGGTTGTGTATGTCTTTGGGGCACGCATGACGAGTGCAACTGCTTCATCATAGATTTCATCTTCGTAGATGATCTTTCCATAAGCAGCGGTATAGCTATCCATATTTAAAATTGTTTTCTTTTTATTCACCGGTTGAAATATCTGATCTACAATCTGTAACGCTGTATCTCCACTGATTCGTATAATGCCTATGCCGGAATCTCCCATCCCGGTTGCAATCGCAGCAATCGTCTCACCCATAATCAAACACCTTTCTTTCAATAAGGTACCCGCATGTGAATGCACCAACATACGGGAAAATCACAATTTCCTCTATTATACCTTTTCTTTTTTTATTCAACAAGGTATAATTAATAAGTTAAAATTGTAGTTACAACATAATTAAATATACAATGATTCAATTAAAGAAGAATATGTAGATTGATAATTCAAACCAGTCATATATGTGAATTGAGATTTCTAATATTACAAATTCGAAAGCAGACCGTCGAAGCACGCTGGTACTTAATGAGCAGGGATACTAATTCGTTGAATTAGTGTTACTGCGAATTTAGTACCATTGCGTGATGAGCCGAACGGGAGTGTGTCTGCGAAGAATTTGGTAATTTAGAAATCTCGTTTATAGAAGTAAATAGGTTTGAATTATCTTTAAGAGGATTTTATCGTGGAGAAAAAATATATAGAGGAAGAATATGATATTATCGTCGTTGGTGCCGGCCATGCGGGCTGTGAAGCCGCCCTTGCAGCATCTCGACTCGGTCTTGAAACCATCCTGTTCACTATCAGCATGGACAGCGTTGCCCTGATGCCATGCAACCCAAATGTCGGTGGAAGCTCCAAAGGACATCTGGTGCGTGAAATTGATGCCTTAGGCGGTGAGATGGGTAAAAATATTGATAAGACCTATATTCAGAGCAAGATGCTGAATGTATCCAAAGGTCCTGCCGTACACTCTTTACGTGCACAGGCAGACAAGGGCGAATATACAAAGCAGATGCGTTTAACACTTCAGAATCAGGAACATCTGACACTCCGTCAGGGTGAGGTCGCTGAGCTTTTATATGATACGAAAATTACCGATGAAATGAAAGACCAGAAAATCATCTGTGGCGTCCGTATGTATTCAGGTGCAGTGTATCATGCAAAGGCAGTTATCTTATGTACTGGAACGTATTTGAAGGCAAGATGCATCTATGGTGATGTTGTGAATTATACGGGTCCAAATGGTCTTTCAGCAGCAAATCACTTGTCTGATTCCATGCGGGATGCAGGTATCTTTATCCGGCGATTTAAGACAGGTACACCAGCAAGACTGGATAAAAAGACGATTGATTTTACCAAGATGCAGGAGCAAAAAGGTGATGAGCATATCGTTCCATTTTCCTTTACGAATAAAGAGGAAGATATCAAGCGGGATCAGATTTCCTGCTGGCTGACTTATACGAACGAGGAAACACATAAGATTATCAAGGATAATATTGACCGTTCTCCGCTCTTCTCTGGATTTATTGAGGGAACCGGTCCGAGATACTGTCCTTCTATTGAGGATAAGGTCATGAAGTTCCCGGACAAAGACCGCCATCAGTTATTTATTGAGCCGGAGGGTGAATTTACAAATGAGATGTATATGGGTGGTATGTCTTCTTCTCTGCCGGAAGATGTGCAGTATGCGATGATTCATACAGTACCGGGACTGGAGCATGTAGCAATTGTTCGAAATGCATATGCGATTGAATATGATTGTATTGATGCGACAAACCTGAAGGCAAATCTGGAATTTAAAGATATGGATGGACTGTTCAGTGCAGGACAGATCAATGGCAGCTCTGGATATGAGGAAGCAGCTGCACAGGGTATCATGGCTGGTATCAATGCAGCGCGGAAGCTGCAGAATAAACCACCAGTGATCTTGGATCGTTCCCAGGCATACATCGGTGTTTTGATTGATGATCTTGTAACAAAGGAGACACAGGAACCATACCGTATGATGACGAGCCGTGCAGAGTATCGACTGCTTTTAAGGCAGGATAATGCAGATCTGAGACTGACAGATATCGGACATGAGATTGGTCTGATTGATGAAGCCCGTTATGAGAAATTCTGCGAGAAGCGTAGACAGATTGATGCGGAAATTGCACGTATGAACGAGATATCAGTTGGCGCAAATAAGCATGTACAGGATTTTCTGACAAAGCATGGAAGCTCTTCACTTGGAACAGCCGCAACGCTGGCAGAACTTATCCGCAGACCAGAGCTTTCTTATGAAGCACTGGAAGAATTGGATACTGGCAGACAGGAAGCATATCGGGTATTGCTTGGCGTTGATACAACAGATAAGATTACTTTGGATAATGAAGTGGTAGAACAAATCAACATTGCAATTAAGTATGATGGTTATATCAGTCGCCAGAAACAGCAGGTAGAACATTTTCAGAAAATGGAGAAAAAACAGATTCCAGATGACATCAATTATGACGATGTTGCAAATCTTCGAAAAGAGGCGCGGCAGAAGTTATCAAATATCCGACCGACTTCGCTCGGACAGGCGTCACGTATCTCTGGTGTATCGCCAGCAGATGTGTCGGTGTTGATGATTTATCTGGAGACAAAGAAACAGGCATAGGAATATAGAAAATGGAAAAAGTTAGAATATATGTAGAACAGATCACAGAGGGACAGGTGCTTTTGACCGATGCACAGCTTGCACAATTCGAGCAGTATTATGATATGCTGATTGAGAAAAACAAGGTGATGAATCTGACGGCTATTACAGAGCGGGAAGAAGTAATTCTGAAACATTTTATTGACAGTCTTGCACTTGCCGGATATGTGAAGATGTGGGAAAAACCGTATAAGATCATTGATGTGGGAACAGGAGCTGGATTTCCGGGTATTCCGTTAAAAATTGCATTTCCAAATCTGCAGGTAACGTTGTTTGATTCTCTGAACAAACGTATTAAATTTCTGCAGGATGTGATTGAAGCGTTAAACTTGAATGAGATATCAGCGGTACATGGACGTGCAGAGGAAGGCGCCAGAGATAAGGCAATGCGTGAGAAATATGATTTTGTAGTTTCACGTGCGGTAGCAAATATGGCAGTGCTTTCGGAGTATTGTATTCCATTTGTGAAGGTTGGAGGCTACTTTATTCCATATAAAACCGGAACGGTGGAGGAAGAAATCACACAGGGAAAAAAGGCAATCCAGATTCTCGGTGGTAAGATTGAAAAAGTAGAAAAACTCATGCTTCCGGATTCGGATATCAGCCGGAGCTTTGTATTTATCAGAAAAGAAAAACAGACACCAAAAGCATATCCGCGGAAAGCAGGAACTGCAAGCAAACAACCCCTCGGCTAATAGCCAAGGGGTTTGTTTTAATTATGACGCTTTGTCTGACGTCTTATCCGGAGTTCGTCCTGTCGCTCTTTCATTGCTTCCAGACCTTTTTTATCGGTTGGAATCATCGTTTTAATGACAAATATATTGTTGTTTCTCGATTGTTTGAATCGAATCTTACCGCTCACCAATCCGTGGTGCCAGCATTTTCCAATACAGGTATAGGAGTTCGGTGTATTTGCAAACCATTTTACCTTTGGTGCTAATTTCTTACCACAGCGATAGCAGATCGGAGCCATCAGTTCTACGTCTGAAATCGCTTCCTCTTTGCAATGGTATTCTCTGGAGATATGCTCTAAATAATGCTTGTGATGGGAGATAATCTCATCTTTTTTATCCTTCGGGTTGTTATAGATATCGTAACAATACCGGTCTGCCAGATCTCTTGGAGACATTGCTTTCAGCACAAGTCCGGTATAGTATGCATCATTCACTGCACTGTGAAATGGTTTATCCTCTTCCACTTCTATCTTCAGATGTTCGACCGCTTTTTTCAGCTTTACAATCTTACCATCTTCGTCATACATATCTGCATAGATTTGCTGTACATTATAAAACTTTAACGGCACGGGCATTGGCTTTAAATAGTAGTAATCCATGTTTGTCTGTAAGATATTCAAGTCCATCGAACCCCATGTGCCAAAGATATAATCATCCTGTCCACACCATTTGATGAATTCCCGATACACCATATCAAACGGTCGTCCCTTTCGAAGTGTGGATTCATCATAATTTAAAATCGTCTTGATATGTGGCTGCAGCTTCTTGTAGAGCTTTGGTTTTATAATACTGGAGTATGTGTCGATAATATTAAATTTTTTGTCCAGCTTGACTGCACCGATTTCTATGATTTCAAATGGCATGCGTGGGTTTTCCATATCTCTGCCACCACAGCACTGGTTCCATTCCAAATCAAATATGATATAGTTCATGTTTATTCTGCCTTATCCATTATGCGAAGATGGGAGTAGTCGTTCTCATCCTCTGTTTTTCCGTTACGCTGTTCCAGTTCTTTGCAGATATCATTGAGAATTTCAATGGTCTCATTGGAAGAACGTGAATTTGCGGTTGCCATTTTTGTAATCAAAACAGCCATCTTTTCCGTGCTGCTTACCACACGGTCGGTATTGTCTATATCCTTCTTCAACTGAATCTTTGTCATCAGCTTATCCTGTTCCATGAGATCTTTCATGTGCTTTGAATTATCATCCTTGATCTCAGACAACAGCTTGGAATTCTCGTCCTTCATTTCCAACATCATATCAAGAATGGCGGACATACTCTGGGTACGGGAAACCTCTTCTCTTTTTGCAACTGAGTAGATACCTTTCTCTACCTTGGTAAGCTCGTTCTGCTTATCGAGGTTCAGGTTTGCGATTTCATCGACCTTCGCAAGAATCCCATCCACTAAGAAATAGGTATCAACGACGACAATCAAAGAGACTGCAATGATAACCTGAATCATGGAAGGATATACCAATATTAAATATAAGTCAATCAGCAGTGCCGCTATAAAAGCGACAGCACTGATTGTAAGAGTTGTACTTGATTTGCGGTTCATGTAACACCCTCCGTTCTACACGTGAAACCGGTTTAATCTGTCAAATCTTCTCCATTTGTTTCGATGACCTTCTTGTACCAGTAGAAGGAATCTTTCTTGTATCTTGCCAGATCTTTCAGATCGAATTCATCCCGGTTTACATAGATAAATCCATAACGTTTAACAACACCTTCATGGGTTGATACAAGGTCAATCGCTGACCACGGACAATAGCCCATCATTTCTACACCTTCGGAACATGCAAGCTTGATCTGCTCGATATGCTTTCTCAAGTATTCAATACGATACTGGTCATGTACCTTGCCATCCTCTGTGAGCTTATCGTAAGCACCAAGACCGTTCTCTGTGACGATCATTGGCAGATGATAACGGCTGTAGATCTCACGCATCGTTGCGCGGAACCCATCCGGATCAATCTCCCAGCCAAACTCGGTACGAAGCAGGTTTGGATTTGGATAAGCCTTAAATACGCCAGGCTCATCGCCACTGATCTGCTGATCTCCTCTGCCAGCAGGTTCTGTTCCATCGTTCCATTCTACCGTTGCTGTAGAGTAGTAATTAAATCCAATAAAGTCCGGATGCGCACTCGCCATAATATCCATGTCGCCATCTTCGATAACTGGTGTTGCATCGTGTTCCTCTAAGAATGCCCATACAAGATTGTTGTAACGACCAAAAACTGCCATATCAAGATACAGCCAGTTACGGATTGCATTTAAGTTTTGTGCTGCTAATACATCCTTTGGCTTGCAGCTTGCCGGATAGACAAGAGAAATGTTTGGTGCAGGACCAATCTTTCCGCCCGGTACCATCTCATGACACAGAGCCATAGCCTTTGCCTGAGCAAGCAGCATATGATGATTCTCCTGATACAGTTTCTTATATTTGTTATCCACACCCTTTAAATCACAGGTGCCAATCACTTCTCCATTTAAGGTTAATACGTTCTGCTCATTGATGGTGAGCCAGTATTTTACACGATCACCATAGTTCTCGTAAAGAATCTTTGCGAAGTTTACGAATTCTTCAACACTCTCTCTTCTTGACCATCCACCCTTCTTCTCAAGGGCTGCTGGAAGATCAAAATGGAACATCGTAACGAGTGGTTCAATGTTGTATTTCAGACATTCGTCGATGACATTGTTGTAGAAATCGATACCTTCCTGATTGACCGCACCGGTTCCTTCCGGAAGAATACGGGACCATGCAACAGAAAAACGGAATGTCTTGAATCCCATTTCTGCCATCAGAGCAATATCTTCTTTGTAGTGATGATAGAAATCAGCACATACATCTAATTCACTGGTGCCTTCCGGTACCTTCTTGATATCCTGTACACTTGGTCCTTTTCCATGTGTCAGGTTCGCACCCTCTACTTGATATGCACTGGTAGATGCACCCCACAGAAAATCTTTTGGCATTGGTTTCAGCTTTTTTAAAATCATGGATATTGACCTCCTATCAAAAATATTATAAAATAGATAACGATTTGTTTCCGTAGCTCAGCAGGATAGAGCAACCGCCTCCTAAGCGGTAGGTCGGGCGTTCGAATCGCCTCGGGAACATTTTTTTATTGCTTAATTTTCCAGATACATCTGCCGGAAGCTGTAAAGCGCACCGAGCAGATTCGAATCATTTCCGAACTTACATACATCAACCTTGATAAAATTTGTAATCATGCTGATGGATTTTAACTTTTCAACATAGCGCTTTACACCTTCCACGAATGCAGGCTGCGCGCTGATTCCACCGCCGAGCAAGATGATATCCGGATCGACAATGGCAAAGATGTTGAACAGATATTTTGCAGTTGTAAAATAAAAATCTTCCAACATATCAAGGACAACCGGATCGCCTTCTTCTGCCATCTTATAAAGAAGTTCCCCGTTGAATTCTTTTGGATTGATGCCTTTTGCCACTGCAACCTGATAACAAAAAGCACGTGTAGAATACGAAGTAGACCAAAGATAAGGAAGCTTCTCGTATTCTTCTTCCATATCGCTGATTGAATCAATATCAAAGATTTTATCCACATCTTTTCTTGTCAGTGTATCTGCGAAGAAATAAGATAATTCTCCGGCAGACAGATCTTTTCCACGATGCACATGTCCGTTGATTACGATACCACCGCCGATGCCGGTTCCAAGGATGACTACAGCTGCATTCTTACAGCCTTTGGCATTACCCATCCAGACTTCTGCAAGGGCTGCACATTTTCCATCGTTTTCCATGGAAATTTTCACACCGTCACAGCGCGCACCAAGCAGTTCTGCCAGATGTGCGTCCTTCAGATATTTGATACCACCGCCGTTTCGGATGATACCATTTTCTGCGTCGATAAGTCCTGGCAAAGAAAGGGCGATTCCTTCTACACCCTGATCTTTGTATTTGTCATAAATCTGTCCGAGAGATTCCACGAATTCTGGTACAGATTCTCCTTCCTTGGTCGGGGTTGGGTATTTTCCTTTTTCCTGAATATTACCGTCCATACTCATCCAAGCGTATTTTACAAAAGTTCCACCTACGTCAAATACTAGATACATAAAATCTCCTTCCTGAAAGTATATTATATTGTCACGACACCCTGTAACCAGATTTCACCGCGGAACCGTCTGCCGACCTTTGGTTCTCCCTGTAAATCTGCTTCATTGATGCCGACATTGATCATCAGTCCATTTGCTTCAATCAGTAAATTGTAGACAATCTCTTTACTGTATATATTTTGCAGTTTTTCCACTGCATAGATATTTCCGATAACCATGTAATGGTCGCATTCCACACCGCATGGCATAAAGCTTGTATCAATGATTGAAAGAACATCCTCCTTGATGACTCTGGAAGAAATAGAGGTGTAGGTGTTCATTTCGTCATAGGTCAGTTGTTCCATCGCGTCGGTATCACCGTTTCGCGCTGCATCGAGCAACTGGTTTCTGCGGTTCCGTCCCTTTGATTCAACGGCAATCTGGTGCTTGGAATGATGCATGCCGAGCAAAATCGTTCCCGCCACAGACAGGGCAGAAAACTTGACCTTCGTGATCTGCCGGTTGGAATAATTCAACCATTTAGATTTTGCATAATCTGCGATATTGATGACATAGAAGATAATCGTCATACCAAGATGGTAATCTTCGCAGACTCCCGCATAGCTTTCTTTGTCGGTCTGTTTCTGAATCGTGATGTTCTCAAACTGCATGAACCGGTCTCCCTTCAAATAAGGAAAATAATGTTCAATGGATAAAGAACCCTTGATGTCATATTCACCGACGAGCGAGAGTCCGAAATTCTTACCAAAATCTTTTTCAAACTGCAGCAGCGACGTATCGACGCTGATCGTCGTCATTATCTTGCGGTTTGGAGTATTCAACGTGTGACGATAAATATCTTCCAATTGCTGTCTATTTTTACATTCGCGAAAACCGATCGCACGTAGATAAGTATGCATACTACCTCCAGCATTTCCGCATGGGAAATGGATTAACAGATTTTTGTCTTACCGCCCATATATGGCTGAAGCACCTTTGGAATGTTGATGCTTCCATCTTCGTTCAGGTTGTTCTCTAAGAATGCAATCAGCATACGAGGTGGAGCAACAACAGTATTGTTCAATGTATGAGCAAAATATTTTCCATCCTTGCCCTTTACCTTGATGCCAAGACGACGTGCCTGAGCATCACCGAGGTTTGAACAGCTACCAACTTCGAAATATTTTTTCTGACGTGGAGACCATGCTTCAACGTCGTAAGATTTTACCTTTAAGTCTGCCAGATCACCAGAACAGCACTCGATTGTACGAACTGGAATATCCATAGAACGGAACAGATCAACTGTATTTTTCCACAGCTTGTCGAACCACATCTTGCTATCCTCTGGCTTGCAGACAACGATCATTTCCTGCTTCTCAAACTGGTGGATACGATAAACACCACGCTCCTCGATACCATGTGCACCCTTCTCTTTACGGAAGCATGGAGAGTAGCTTGTCAGAGTCTTAGGAAGCTCTTCCTCTGGTGTCATTGTATCGATGAACTTACCAATCATAGAGTGCTCACTTGTACCGATCAGATACAGATCCTCACCCTCAATCTTATACATCATGGCATCCATCTCAGCGAAACTCATAACACCGGTTACAACGTTGCTGCGGATCATGAAAGGTGGTACACAGTAAGTAAATCCACGGTCAATCATGAAATCTCTTGCATAGCTGATAACGGCTGAATGCAGTCTTGCAATGTCGCCCATCAGATAGTAGAAACCATTTCCGGCTACCTTTCTTGCACTGTCAAGATCAATACCGTTCAGCTTCTCCATGATGTCTGTATGATAAGGAACTTCAAAATCTGGAACAACTGGCTCGCCAAAACGCTCCAGCTCTACATTCTCAGAATCATCTTTACCGATTGGAACAGTCGGATCAATGATGTTCGGAATGACCATCATTTTCTTCTTTAACTCTTCACGCACCTGTGGCTCCTGCTTCTCCAGCTCTGCCAGACGGGCTGCGTTCTTTGCAACTTCCCTCTTAACTTCTTCTGCCTCTTCCTTCTTGCCCTGTGCCATCAATGCACCAATCTGCTTTGCAATAGCGTTCTTCTTTGCACGAAGCTCATCGGCTTCCTGCTGAAGGACTCTTGCCTGCTTGTCAAGCTCGATGACTTCATCTACTAATGGAAGCTTCGCATCCTGAAACTTCTTCTTGATATTCTCCTTTACAGCGTCTGGGTTTTCACGAACAAATTTAATGTCTAACATAATTGTCGTCCTTTCTTATTTATAATAGTAGTTTAAAATATTTGTTAAAAAATTGATATCAAAAATTTTGTATCATTATAATATTGTGACCTGATTATGCATCAAAATTCAGATTACCATCGGCATCTTCGAATTCTGCTTCCTTTGTCAGATCCTGAATCTCTTCTTCCACCGTCTTAGCCTGTTCCAATGCTTCCTTTTCTTCCGATGAAAGCTGGATGTAAGATTCGCCGTTTACGATTTCCTTCGCATAGGTAAAACAGCCTTCCCTCGAGTGCATCGAGTTCAGTAGAATGCCGGAATTCTCATCGTTTAACAATGCGATGACGAAGCTTAGTTTTCCTGCCATCTTATCAAATGCATCGTACTTGACGAGGGCATATTTGCTAATACAGGAGGACAGATGTTTCTTGATCTGCCGGTGTTCCTTCGTCACACGTCTGGCATTTGCCTTGACCTGATCCATCTCTTTAAAACGAATCCGAATAATCTTCTCCAAATCCGCACCTTTTTTGCCACTCATAAGCATCTCATATTTTCTTGCCATCACATTCATCTTATGAATGATAAAAATGATTAGAATTATGAGTAAAACAACCAAAATACAAAGGATTGTGACAGCAGAAGACATTTTCATACCAAATATCTTAGCCTCTTCCATGAAGTTTTCCTCTTTTCGATTTTATTGTGCGAGCAACTGTGTAATGCGCTCTAAATCTTCCTGTGAATAATATTCAATTTCAATTTTTCCGGAATCCTTGGTCTTTGCTTTGATGGTTGTCTTTGTTCCAAGGGATTCCTTTAAGCGGTTTTCAATCGCTTTATATAAGAAGGAAAGTTCCGGGTCTTCTTTCTCGGATGTCTTTTCCTTTGGTTTCTTATTTAATAGTTTCTTGACGTAGCTCTCTGTCTCACGCACGGAAAGCTTTTTATCAAAAATATACATTGCTGTCTCATACTGTAACTGAGGTTCTGTGATCGTAATGAGTGCACGAACATGTCCGGTCGACAGCATATCATCAATCAGCATCTGCTGTACCTTCTCGGTCAGCTTCAGAAGTCGGAGTGCATTTGTCACAGTCGTACGGCTCTTCGATACACGTTCTGCAACTTCATCCTGTGTCAGGTTGAATTCCTGAATCAAACGTTCATAAGCGTGTGCCTCTTCAATCGGATTTAAATCCTCACGCTGGATGTTCTCAATCAATGCGATCTCAACAATCTGCTGATCATCGTAATCTTTGATGACAACTGGAACCTCTTTCAAACCAGCTAACCGGGCAGCTCTCCAACGGCGCTCACCGGCAATCAGTTCATAGTAGCCTTTGCGCTTCACTACGACCAATGGCTCAATCACACCAAACTGTTTGATGGAATCTGCAAGCTCCTGCAATGCATCTTCATTGAATTCTTTTCTTGGCTGATTTTTGTTTGGCTCAATCCGGTTGATATTTAATGTCTGTTCTACTTTTTTCACAACCTCTGTTTTTGTAACAGCGCCTGTTTTAGTCTGTTTCGATGCCTTTGGACTGACATCTTCGGTTGTATCGTCTGTCGGAATTAAATTACTTAGTCCACGACCTAATCCTCGCTTTGGTGCCATAGCGTTCTCCTCTCAAATAGGTGTTTTTATAATTTTGCGTATAGTTTATTATTGATTACTTCGTCTGCAAGATCCCGATATCCCTGCGCACCGGATGACCGGCTGTCATACAGGTTGATAGGAAGTCCGAAGCTAGGTGCTTCTGCTAGCCGTACATTTCTCGGAATAATGGTTTTATATATAAACTGATCCAAATTATTCTTGACGTTTTCAACAACCTCCAAAGACAGGTTCGTACGTGCGTCATACATCGTAAACACAACACCTTCGATTTCAAGGGATTTGTTTAGCTTCTTTTTAATCAGATTGATCGTGTAAATGAGCTGCGAGAGACCATCCAAAGCAAAAAATTCACATTGGATTGGCACTAAGACAGTGTCCGCCGCAGTCATAGAATTGATCGTCAACATACCGAGAGCCGGTGGACAATCAATGATAATAAAATCATATTTTTTCTTTACGCTTTTTAACAGGTTCTTTAGTATATGCTGTGGATCTTCGGCATCGACCAATTCGACTTCTGCACCTGCCAGATCACGGTTCGCCGGCAAAACGCTTAAATCCAGTCCATGCTCCAATGGATGAACGATCATACACTCTCCAATGTTAATCTCTCCACTCATGGCATGATAAATGGTGTATTCCAAGGTATTCTTATCGATACCAAGGCCACTTGTCAGATTGCCCTGTGGGTCCATGTCGACAGCCAGAACCTTTTTACCTTTTTCCGCCAGACATGCTGCGAGATTGATTGATGTTGTTGTTTTTCCTACGCCGCCTTTCTGGTTGGCGACTGCAATGATTCTACCCATAAAAACCTCCACATATAATAGACATTATAGCACTACCTGACATGTTTCGCTATATCAAAATATGGGTAAATTTGTTGTTGGTGTACAATATATAGATTTGAGTGCTTGGATATTACAATATGTATGGAAAATGAAAGAAAAATTTATAGAAATTAAGTAAAAATTCATAAAATAGATATTAGTTATTATAAATATATAAGTGTTTCACGTGAAACATTAGATATTTTGAAAATTATATTTAATTAAGAGTTGGAAGGTTGCTATCATATACTCTATTTGATTTTGTGTGTTAATGTATATATTATTCAGTAAATAAATATGTGTTTATGTTTCACGTGAAACATGGTTGCGAGATTATGATATATGGAGATGTAATTCAAAAATTAATTATGAATGAATCTATAATAGATGATAACAAACTGAACTTAGCATTTTATAAATTGACTGAGTGAATTCTAGTGCTATCAGAAGTAACATAAAGGGTACATAAAGATAATAGAATATTATCTTATTTGATTTAGATAAATAATTGAGTGTATTTCAGATATAAAAATTGAATTTGGTATAGACACATTAGTTTTAAAATATCTGAATATATATGTTTCACGTGAAACATTGTTTGCAACATATACATTACATAAAATGAAAATAAAATCTGAAATATATGATTTAAAACATCTACGAGTATCTAAAAATGAATAACTGATGAACCGACAGATAACTGGTAAAATTTATTTCTGGCTGTTTTTGGTTTTATAAATAACTGTAACGTGTAATATGTTAAATTATAAAACAACAATAAACTTAATTAATAAATTATAGTACAATATGCATCTGTATAATTTTAATGTACATAAAAATGAATTATAACTGTTATCTATTTATATTGAGCATGTGTTATCTATATTGAATATAGAATAGAATTTTAATTTACGATTATCAATATGTTTCACGTGAAACACTGATTATCCACATATATAAACATCAATAATTGTGGAAAAGTATATAATATCCACCAACTTATACACATAATTGTGGATAAAAAATGATTCTAAAAACAAAAATTGTTGATAACTTCGGGCGGAATCATACATATTGTATTTATAAAATTGGAGATACAATATAGTGAGGTTAGAGGAGAGTAAAACATAAGCATATGAATATATGACGATTTCATAAAAATAAGCCGGATGATTTAATCATCCGACTTACTTAACTTCTTAGTAATTATATACCAGTTTTTATCATATGGAATGTATAATGAAATTACATCTGTTCTGGACAATCAATACCAAGCAATTCCATTGCATCTTTGATCGTCTTCTTTGTGATATATACCAGTGTAGCACGCGCGTTACGCACATTCTCTTCCTCTACATGGATACGACATGCATTGTAGAACTTGTTGAATGCCTGTGCAACATCCACTGCAAATCTGGCAACAGCAGAAGGCTCGTAACGCTCGGAAGCATCCTTGACAACCTTCGGGAAGCGGTTAATCTCTTTCAGTAACTCCATTGCTTCTACATCTGTCAATACACTGTAATCAATATCTGCCGATGGTGTAAATCCATCCAGCTTCTTTAAGATACTGCAGCATCTTGCATGTGTGTACTGTACGTATGGACCGGTTTCACCATCGAAGTTCAAAAGCTTCTCCCATTTGAAAGATACGTCTTTGATACGCTGGTTATAAAGATCATTGAACAATACGGCACCAACACCAATTTTCTTTGCTGTCTCATCCTTATCTGGAAGATCCGGGTTCTTCTCATTGATGATCTCTTTGATCTTCGCAATCGCTTCGAGGAGAATATCCTCGGCATAAATAATATTTCCGCTACGTGTAGAAAGCTTGGCACCTTCCAAGCTGACAAGTCCATAAGGAATATGCACTAACTGATCCTTTGCCCATTCATTTCCAAGCAATTCAACAACCTTGAATACCTGCTTGAAGTGAAGCTTCTGTTCCTGTCCGGTTACATACAGACATTTTACGAAGTTGTAAGTTTCTTTCCGATAGAAGATCGCTGCAATATCACGTGTTGCATAGATGGAGCTGCCGTCGTTCTTCAGGATCAGACATGGAGCCATATCATAAGCGTCTAAGTTTACGATCTTTGCACCCTCGCTCTCTGTCAGGAGATTTGCGTCTGTCAGTCGTTTTACAACATCGTCGGTTTTATCACGGTAGAAGCTCTCGCCGAGGTAGTAGTCGAAGTCCATACCAAGCAGATCGTAAGTACGCTTGTACTCGATCAGACTGATATCCTTGAACCACTGCCAGATTTTTAAAGCTTCCTCGTCACCATGTTCCATCTTCGCGAACCATGCACGCGCTTCGTCGTTTAACTCTGGATTCTTCTCAGCCTCTTCGTGGAACTTCACGTAGAGCTTCATCAGTTCGGCAACGCCGTCCTTCTTGACCGCTTCTTCGCTTCCCCATGCCTTGTATGCAACGATCAGTTTACCAAACTGTGTACCCCAGTCGCCGAGGTGGTTGATGCGGACAACCTTGTAGCCCAGCTTGGAATAAATCTTATACAGAGAGTTTCCAATGATCGTCGTACGAAGATGTCCAACATGGAAATTCTTTGCTACGTTTGGAGAAGAATAATCGATACAGATTGTCTGTCCATTTCCTTCGGTAGAACTTCCGAAATCATCAGCCATAGAAGCTGTCACCATTGTTTCGATAAATAATTCCTTCTTTACGAAGAAGTTTAAGTAAGCACCCTGTACCTGAATCTCCTGCAGGAAATCCACATCGCCGATTGCTTCTTTGATATCGTTGGCAATCATCTGTGGGGCTTTGCGCATCGTCTTCGCAAGGCGGAAGCAGGGAAATGCAAAATCACCAAGCTCCGGTTTTGGCGGAATCTCAATCAGGTCTGCAATTTCTGCTGCGGTTAACCCTTCGACGTTTGCAGCAATCAGTTCTACAATCTTGTTTTTCATAATATATAAACTCCTTTATTGTTGTTTGCTTTTATTGTTGGATCGGGAAGCTGAATTTTACTGTGGTTCCCGACATGACATCCCCGGAGATATCCAGCTTGCCACAGAGCATATACAGGATTTCCTTTGCTTTGTGCAGGCTGCTGTACCAAGGACTGTCCTCCATATAGGTGTCCTTGATGCCGACACCATCATCTGTCAGAATGACCTCTGCCATATTTGGCGTCAGGCTTGCCTGTACGGATACATTGGATGCATTTGCATGTAAGGCGATGTTATCGAAAAATATTGCAATCAGCCGCATGAAGTTAATGTTGAACACCGGATGATAGCTGATGTTCGGATCTGGTGTTTCGACAGATGCGGTAATTTTGATCTTTGTATGTTTCTGCTTAAACTCATTTAAGTAAGCTTCGAGCTGTTCCTTCAATGGTTTGTCGGAAGAAGAAAAGCTGTTCATGTTCTCGGCGATTTCATCGACCGAGTGGGACATCTGCTTTACGTTGTGCAGGATTTCCTGCAAGGTTAATTTCGCACGTCCGACATCTGTTCCAATCAGATAGTTGATCATATCCAGTTTGTTCTGCATAGCTTCCAGCCCGGTTTTGATCTGCTTATCCAGAATCGTCTGTGTGAGTGCCCGGTCGTATGCATCCAGCATTAAGATATTATATCCATGCGAGGAGATGTCTTCCTTGGCGTCCTCCTGAAGAAATGTAAAGCCGTAGTGATCGGTATGATCAGGGTCGTCTGTCGTGTAGCGAGGCTCAAAAGAGGTAAGTGCATCTTCTGCATTGTTCAATGCTTCCAGGTATTGGCGCAGCTTGTTCAACTGTAATTCCATGCCGCGCAGCTTTAACGTCAAGGTCTCCTTCACGGATTGCAGGTCTTTGATCTGCTCCTGAATGATCTTGTTGCGCTCGGTATCCACGCCATCATTTGTGACAGGAGAAAAGACGCTTTTTCTGGAGTTGGTCTTGAAGGCGTAAATGTCCTTCGTCTTGTCCAGCTCATCAATCTTGATGTCAATTTCAAAAATCTGTGTTTTGAGATTCTGGATATCCTCCAATTGTGACAGGAAGGATTTGTTGAAATAATCCAGCATCATCTGATTGGCAGATTTGATTTTCTTAAAATTCTCTTTTGATTCTTCCATAGTTGAAGTACCTCTTTTCGTGGTGCAAGGTTTCCTGTTATCGTCTGCGGGAACGGGAGTTTTGCTTCCGTTTCCGTGGTTCGATCACATTTGCATAAATAAAAAGTCCAAGAATACATGCAATGACGACCGCCGCAATTATATATTTCCAATAGCTTTTCTTTTCTTTGATCAACGCCGGGCGGATACTGCCATTTTTGTATGCTTCGGCTACGGCAACGTCATCGTTGGAATTGACATAGCCGGAATAGCTGACCGGAAGTGTCAGGCAGGTCGTACCTTCATAGGAAACTTCCAAAGTACCGATATAACCTTCATCCAGCCGGTCTGCGGATGGAACAAAGTTCATTTGCAGCTTGGTTCTGTCGGCATTGTTCGCAAATATAAATGGCTGGTTATTGTCAACGGACAGATGCATGGTTCCGAGATTTTCACAACCATAATAATCGTTTAAGAAGTTCTGCGCGGTCGTGGCAGCCTCTGCATCGAATTCATAGTCTGACAACAACGTGGTGTTTGAGTAGTTGTTGAATACATAGTTGAACAGCGCAATGCTGTCGGTGTAATTCGTTGCGTTGTCAGGGGCACCCATTGTCACACAGATCAACTGCATATCATTTTTTTCAGCCCAGACGACAAGTGTACCACCCGCATCATCAGTATAACCAGTTTTTCCACCTTGACATGCCGGGTAATAATATTCGGAATTGCTGAGCATCATCCGGTTGCCCTGCGTGAGATAACGCGTCTCATTGTTCATGTTCGTTGGCGGAATCTCATGATAGGTTTCTGAAGCATACTCACGAAAGGTCTTGCTTGTAAGCGCCTCTTTTGTGATCAGCGCCATGTCGTAGGCAGTTGTATAATGGTCCGGATCATGCAATCCGTTTGCATTCGTAAAATGTGTATCCTTGCAGCCGAGACTTTGTGCAGTATCATTCATCAACTGCACGAAATTCTCCAGAGAGCCGGACACTTGTTCTGCAATCGCCCAGGCTGCTTCATTTGCAGACATGAGCATGACGGCATAGAGTGCATCCGACATACTGATCTCTTCGCCGACATCGAGCGCGATATGGGAACTGTTGCGGTCGATGCCCCAGACGGCAGCGTCACTCATTGTGATCGTAGAGTTTAAATCTCCGTTTTTGATGGCGAGATACGCAGTCATGATCTTTGTGATACTTGCCGGATATTGCCGGGTGTGGGAATTCTTTTCGTATATGATCTGTCCGGATTGTGCATCCATGATGATGGCAGATGTGGACGTAATCTGTGGAAATCCCGTCGTTGCATTTGCATCGGATGCAGTTGCGGTGCTTGTCTGTGCAGCCTCGCATGGAATACACATGCTGAGGAATAGCACGCACACCATTATATAGGAAATAATTTTTTTCACTGTTTTGATCATGCTATAAAATCCTTTTCTGTAAAGATTGACATTATCTTCTTAATTATCATATAAAACAGGGAAAAAAACAAGAGATAAAATGCAACATTCTTGTGAAAATTTAAAATAAATGCTAATATAGAAACATTATAGATGGACGAGGTAAAAAAGATGAGATTACGAAACGTAAAAGGCTCCAGAGAAATGATTGCCACAAATGATTTTGTCGTGCATGAAGAAGAGACAATGAAGGGAAAGTGGCATGATTTTTTTGAAAATGAAAATCCGATTCATATCGAAGTGGGAATGGGAAAAGGCAGATTTATTATAGATATGGCAAAGCTGCATCCGGAGATCAATTATATCGGTATTGAGAAATATTCGAGTGTGCTTGTCCGGGCAATCGAGAAGCAGACAATCGAGCAGCTTCCGAATCTGGTGTTTATCCGAATGGATGCGGAGGCAATCGAAAATGTATTTGAAAAAGATGAGGTTGCCTATATCTATCTGAACTTTTCTGATCCGTGGCCGAAGGATCGTCATGCGAGACGGCGCCTGACATCGGTGCAGTTTTTGAACCGGTATGTGAATTTCCTCGCAGCAGATGGAGGGCTTACATTTAAGACAGACAACCGCCCGTTGTTTGATTTCTCACTGGAACAGGTAGAACTTGCCGGTTGGGAGATGGTCAACTATACGTTTGACCTGCATCATAGCGAGTATGCGGAGGGTAATGTCATGACGGAGTATGAAGAGAAGTTTTCTGCGATGGGAAATCCAATCTGCCGCATGGTCATCAAACCACCAAAAAAGAAATAACAAAAACGTGTAAAAAAAGAGATTCCGGTGCATACTATGGTAGTAAGATACATGCCGGAGTCTCTTATGGGAAGAAAAAAATGTGGTTTTAAACTTACAAATGCAGTGTACTCGAATCCCTGTCTGAATCGAAAACTGATGAATCTTGGACGCAATATACACACAGTATGTTGTATTCTGAACCGACTGGAGACAATTAGTGCATGCAAGAAGTTAAGGAAATAAAGGGTTTGCGGGCTTTTTGAAAAAAATCTGAAAAAAATGTGAAAAAAAGCTTGCATTTTGTAAATGAATGTTGTATACTCCATATTGTTCTGATGAAGAACACATGGTAAGTGAAAATTCACTACGGGCCGCTAGCTCATTTGGTAGAGCACCTGACTCTTAATCAGGGTGTGCGGGGTTCGAGCCCCCGGCGGCCCACTTGTAAAAGCATCGGTTTTGCAGAAGAAGCTGCGGAGTCGGTGTTTTTTTTGTATTTTCGGTTTTACACAGATGAAATGCAGAGAATCATGCAGAATTTACAATGTAAGTGCAGAAAGCGTGTAGAAGATGATTTATGAAAAGATGATTGAAACTGAAAATTCAGATCCGATGCGAGCCGCATGGACAGATTACCGGCAGACATTGACCAGTTATGTCTTAGAGGGGATTGAGAGCTATTACCGGCGGGCACATCTGGCAAGACAGGGAAAATTGCGGGATCAGGCGTTTACTTTGGAGGCGGATGTACCTTTGGAAGCGAAACCGGTAGTTGCTATCTGGGGTGCCGGTCGATGCAATGATCTGGATCTGGAAATGCTGGCACCCTATGTGCGGTTTGTACTGATTGACCGGACGATGGAGGATATACAGGCGGCACGGGCGCGATATGGATTATCAGAGGCACAGTGTGTCTGTGTGGATTTGGGATTCTGGGAAATCTATGAGGAAGAGGAACGGTTTTTTGAGACATTGCTTGCGAATGGGGACGATCTGCATTTGTCAGAATATCTGCGCCAGGTCATGGAGTCAGTGGCGGAGCAACAGCCAACATTTGCGGGATATGAAAAGGCATTTGATTTCAGTGTCGTGTGTGGACTTGCCAGTCAGTTAAATGCGCGGTTTGCTGGGCTGCTGCAATTATATGGAAAAGATCTGCGCAGACTGCCAAGGACGGCTGCCATGATGAAGGAAATGAATGTGCAGGCAGCAGGGCGGTTGATGGATGCCATTATGGTGACAACAAGCGGCGCTGTTTTCGCGGCAAATGAGATATATGCAGCGTTGCCTGCGCGCGAAGAACGGCTGGCAGAATATGCTCAGATCTGGACGGAGGAATGGGAACAGCTTCTGACAGCAAAGACAGAAACACAGATTCTGCCAGAGGATGTAGAAGGCATTACTTGTCAGGTTGCAGGCAGCCGGGAATTTGAACTGCATCTGATGCAGGCACAGAAGGCGGGAAAGCTTGTTTTCCGGCATCGGAGTGGGTGCGTCTGGCCATTTTCAGAAGAAAAATATTATTTTATGGATGTTTTGACGGCATATTTCATAAATAAAGAAATAAAATAAAAAAATAACTTTCATAAGTTAGGAAAGCCTTTTTGAGTGGCTGTTTTGTTGAAAAAAGAAAGTTCCTATGGTATCATAACGGAGATTGGATATAAATAGCATTATTCCGAAGAGGGTATCTATGAAATTATATGTAACAAGACATGGACAGACACAGTATAATATAGAGGTTCGAATCTGTGGAAGAGCAAATGTGCGACTGACGGAAAAAGGAATCTCACAGGCACATGAGCTGGCACAGAGCATGCAGGATACGGATGTGGATCTCATCATTTCATCACCGCTTGTGCGTGCAAAGGAGACTGCAGATATTGTCGGTGCAGCGATCGGTGTGCCGGTAGAAGTGGATGATCGCCTTGCAGAGCGTGATTATGGCGTGATCGACGGAACCTATGAGGGAACGCCGGGATTCATGGAGCAGTGGGTACAGTTTGGTTACCAGTATCCAGAGGGTGAGTCGCTGCTTAAAGTTGTACAGCGTGTGTATAATTTTCTAGATGATATCAAGCAGCGCTATGCGGATAAAAAGGTCATGGTGATCAGTCATGGCGGTGTGTGCCGGGTGATCAACTCATATTTTGAGAGTCTGGATAATGAAGACTTTTTCAAGTTTAATCTGGGAAATTGTAAAGTTCTTCAATATGATCTCTAAAAAAGAAGATTATGTAAAATATGTAATAAAATAGTCACAATCTAGCATAAATTCCTTGAATGAATGAGGGGTTTATGCTATTATTTTTTTATCACTTCTTATTAGAATTAAGAGGGTTATTTAGGAGGGAAGATTTATGAATTGTACGATGTGTGGAGCGATTATACCAACCGGACAGACAAATTGTCCAATGTGTGGAGCTCCAGTTCAGGCAGAGCAACCTGCAGATAATGCACAGCCAGTGCAGCCACAGATGGGATACCAGCAGCCAATGGGACAGCCGG
>UMFK01031774.1_pt1 | contig 58898 bp, 51 predicted proteins | sample 1964981 | NCBI WGS metagenome assembly UMFK01 (sample SAMEA4836043, study PRJEB28245) | human gut metagenome | biome: gut microbiome; material: fecal sample | place: Denmark | collected 2008
GTTGAACAGCTGGTCGGTTGGCTCGATAAACTCGATGCCGTCCTCCTCGAATCGTTTTGAGAAAGCCGCGGCCGTGATGCCGTCGGACGTCCATGCGAGCAGACGGCATTGTCCGTCGCCTTCGTAGAACGCCGTTTCCACAGAGTCGGTAAGGCGGCTTATGGTGTCGGCGTCGGAAGAGACGGTCAGACGGTCGATTAGCAGGTTGCAGTTCGTGTCGCAGTCTTTTGCATCGTCAATCTGTAGAAATTCGCCGTTGCGCTCAATGCGTGAGAAGCCTTCCTTTTTGTAGATGTCGAGCTGCTCCTCGATGGTTCGTCCAGATGGCAGGACGATGGGTGCGACGATGGCGATGCGTGTGCCGTCGGCATAGTTTTTCATACATTCAACAACATCATCCACCGTGTTTTTCTTCACCAAGTTGCCCGACACAGGCGAGAACGTCTTGCCGATACGAGCAAACAGCAGCCGCAGATAGTCGTAGATTTCCGATGCTGTTCCCACCGTGCTTCGCGGGTTGCGCGTCGACACTTTCTGCTCGATGGCGATGGCAGGCGGCAATCCTTTAATGAAGTCGCATTCAGGCTTCTGCATACGGCCGAGAAACTGCCGGGCATACGATGACATGCTCTCCACGTAACGCCGTTGTCCTTCGGCATAAAGCGTGTCGAACGCCAACGACGATTTGCCGGAGCCGGAAAGTCCGGTGATAACGATGAATTTGCCGCGAGGAATCTCCAAATCTATGTTTTTCAGATTGTTGACCCTTGCGCCTTTTATGATGATATTGTTGTTCGCCATACGTTAATTTTTCAATTTGTCGAAGTCTATTCCCGAAGGCGACTGGAACGCTCTCAAGCCGAACTTGCCGAGCGAGGCGTAAGCCGTCTCTACAATTTCCGCCTTGAAGTGCTCAAAATCGACCCATTGCGTGCATGAAGTGAAGCAGTAAAGCTCCACGGGCAGTCCGCAAGCCGACACTGGCTGTTGGCGCACCATTAGGTGCGGCTGCGGGTTGGTGAGTGGATTTGAGCGCATGCGGTGCTCCATATAGAATCGGAAAAAGAATAGGTTTGTCACGTCGGTGCCGTATGTCGGGCAGTCGGGAATCATTGCCGCCAGGCGTTCAGCCTCGTCGGCAGAGCACTTGTGCACCGAAGTTATGTCGATATAGACAAGTTCGCGCATCCGGCGTCCGCCTTCGTCCCACATGTTGCGGAAGTTCTGAAACGACTCTGTAATCAGCGCATGTGTGGGGATGGTTGTGACCGAATTGTCCCAATTCTGCACTTTCACGAAATTGAGAGTCACGGCGGTTACCAGACCGTTGGCGCCGCGCTTTTCGAGAATCATCCAGTCGCCTGGCCGCAGGATGTCGTAGTAGTTGATTTGTATGCCTGCCACAAGTCCCATTATCGAGTCCTTGAACACCAGCATGAGCACGGCTGCCGAGGCACCGAGTCCGGCAAGGATGGTGCTTGGCTCACGGTTGAGCAATATGCTGATAGCAAGGATAATGCCCACGCATACCACAAGAATCTTGAATGTCTGGTATATACCCGTCAGCGGACGTTTTCTCAGCAGCTCGGATTCAGAGCTGATAATCTGGAACGAAGAGATGAACGCGCATACCAGCCGTGTGGATATTGCGACGATGAGCAGCAGAAACGCTTTGTCGATGACGGTGACGGTCATCGGATGGTCGCTGAACAGCATTGGCACAAACATATAGGCGAGCAGTGCCGGGAGCAGGTATGCCGCCAGGTTGAGCACGCGGCTGTTGAACAGATGGTCGTCCCATGTTGCATCGGTCTTTTCCGTGAACCGTTTGACAAGAGGAAATACTATCTTCTTGAGCAGAAAGTATGCCAGCAGACAGATTGCGGCTATGATGCCTATACCAAGCAGTCTGTCGGCGGAGGATAGGTTGGCAGGGTGGTCGGAAAAACCGACGATGTCATAGAAAGACAACATGGCTTGCTATTTCTTTTTTTCTTCCGGAGCGAACTCGTTTTTGAAGTCGATTGCCACGCGCGGGCGAAGCAATGCGCGGACAACGAGAACCACGCCGGCAATAATGAACGGAAGGCTTAGAAGCTGTCCCATGTTGAGGAGCATTCCCACTTCGAAACTTTCCTGTGGGTTCTTGACAAACTCGATGAGGAAGCGGCATAAGAAAAGAACTACGAAAAACACTCCGGTAATCAGTCCGCGGCGTTCCTCTGAGTTGCGCTTCCAGTACATCCACATCAGCAGTCCGAACAGTGCGAAGTAGCAAAGAGCCTCATAAATCTGCGTAGGGTGGCAAGCCACCTTGTAACCGTATTCGGCACACATGTTCTGCCATTCCAGAGAGTCGACAAAATAGAATCCCCACGGAAGCGTGGTGACATGTCCGAAAATCTCGGAGTTGAAAAGATTGCCCAGACGGATAAGTCCGCCAACGAGAGCCACAGGCACCACAAGACGGTCGAGAGTCCACAGCGGCGAGCGCTTGGTGACGAAATAGGAGTAGAGGCAGATGCCGATAAGGATGCCTATAGCCCCGCCGTGGCTTGCAAGTCCGCCTTCCCAGACTTTGAGTATCTCGGAAGGGTGCTGCGAGTAGTAGTCCCACGCGTAGAAGAACACGTGTCCGAGGCGTGCGCCCACGATGGTGCAGATCACCACAATCACGAAAATCGAATCCACCCAGCTGCTGCGCTCTCCCTCGTGCTTGAACATTTTCGACAGAATCCAAGCGCCGAGGACAAAGCCGATGGCAAACATCAGTCCGTACCAGCGGATGGTGATTGGCGATGAAATCAAGTCGGGGTTGCAGTCCCACGTTATAAAGTTAAGAATTTGTGCAGTCATATCGTTGAATTTTTACTGTTCAGAAATCAGGCCGTAAAGTTACGCAATTCTGCGCTAACAGCCAACATTATTTTCTTTTGAGCAGGCGTGGGAAGAGACGCCGGAAGCGTGTCAGCGGCACCGAAAGGCTTCCTCCGGCAATCACCAGGGTCACAGCCACGATTATGAGCACCAGTCCGACGCTTTGCCGTGCCGACATTGTCTCTCCGAAAATCATGATGCCGAAGAATATTGCGGTGACTGGCTCCAGCGCGCCGAGAATTGCGGTTGGGGTGGAGCCGATGCTCTGGATTGCGGCGGTGGTGCACAGGAAGGATATCGCCGTGGGAAATACGGCAAGACCCAGCACGTTGCCCCACATATACCAGTGCGACGGCATCGTTATCTGTCCAGTCCACAGCAGCCTGATTATGAACACAGAGAGCCCGAACACGAGAACGTAGAGCGTGATTTTCAGTGTAGGCTCGTCCTTGATGGCTTTCACGCGGTTTACGCCAACGAGATAGATGGCATAGGAGAGCGACGAGAAAAACACGATGATTGAGCCCACAAGGCTTATTGTCGACCCGTCCTCGTTTTTGTAGAGCAGGGCGATGCCGAGCAGTGCCGAGAGCATGCACACTACGGTTGCCGCCCTGAGCCGCTCATGAAACATTACAGCCATTATCAGAGCCACCAGAATGGGGTATATGAACAGCAGCGTTGAGGCGATGCTCGCTCCCATGTAGCCGTAGCTGAGAAACAACGTGAGCGACGACAGCGCTATCATCACGCCGAAAAACAGTAGCGGAGCCACCTCGCAACGCTTTATCGCCAAGCTGCGTCCGCGTGCCTTGAGCATTATCGCAAGGAGCGGAATGGCGAAAAGATAGCGGAAAAACAGCACGGAGTCAGAGTCCATACCGTCGTCGTAGAGTGGTAGCGCGAACAGTGGGTTCATGCCGTATGTGGCTGCCGCCACTGCTCCGAGAAAATAGCCTTTAGCTTTGCCTGTCATGTCGAATGTTTTTATGTATGATGAATTAATGTCGTGCCATGCGGCGTAGTATGGGTTTCTGCCATTTTTGTTTCTGTTGAAATAATCGGATACTACATATCCTCAATTGAGGTGCAAAGATAGCAATTCGCATAAAAAAATGAAAATTCAGGTGAAAAAGCGGGACCAAATGTGTTGCCCATTGCAAAGATTTCGTAACTTTGCAATGAAAGAACGGCAACAATGAAGCAGACGAACCAACATACAGTCTTATTCCAGCGGTACTTCCGGCAAGCGGACACCGCGGCGTTGTCGTCGACGATATAAGCCAGTCAGCACGATTTGTGTGGATTGGCTATTTTTTTATTCGGATATTAACTTATTCAATAAGACGAAGATATATATATGGAAAACGAAAGTCTTGTATCGATTTCCGACTTCTCAAAGCAGGAGATGCTGGATTTGCTCGAGGATATGAAATATTTTGAGGCAAACCCGAACCGGAAACTTCTTGAGGGCAAAGTCGTGGCGACTCTGTTTTTTGAGCCGTCGACACGCACCCGCCTGAGTTTTGAAACCGCAGTGAACCGTCTTGGCGGACGGGTGATTGGATTCTCCGATGCGGCAACGTCGAGCTCGTCGAAGGGCGAGACGCTAAAGGACACAATCATGATGGTCAACAACTATGTCGACCTGATAATAATGCGCCACTATCTTGAGGGCGCGGCGCGCTATGCGTCGGAGGTGTCGCGTGTGCCGGTCATCAATGCCGGTGACGGTGCCAACCAGCATCCGTCGCAGACAATGCTCGACCTTTACTCTATCTATAAGACTCAGGGCACGCTGCGCGACTTGACAATCACCATGGTGGGCGACTTGAAATATGGCCGCACGGTGCATTCTCTGCTGATGGCAATGTCGTATTTCAACCCTACGTTCAATTTCGTGGCGTGCAACGAGCTGCAAATGCCACAGGAATACAAGGACTTCTGCAACGAGCACGGCATCCGTTACCGCGAGACGCACGAGTTCTCGCCGGAGGTGATCAATGAGAGCGACATCATTTATATGACGCGCGTGCAGCGCGAGCGTTTCTCCGACCTTGAGGAATATGAGCGCGTGAAGAATCTATACAATCTCCACAATTCGATGCTCGACGACAGCAAGCCAACGGTGCGCATCCTGCATCCGCTGCCACGTGTCGGCGAGATTTCGCAGGATGTCGACGACAATCCGAAAGCCTACTATTTCCAGCAGGCGCAGAACGGACTCTATGCCCGTCAGGCAATCATTTGCAAAGTTTTAGGTATTAACGTAAAGGAACTCAGAGAAAATGAACGATAACAGCAAACTCGCCGTCGCCGCTTTGCAGAATGGCACGGTGATTGACCATATTCCGTCCCACCTCGTTTTCAAGGTGGTGCGTCTGCTTGATTTGGAAAATGTGGAGGGCAGTGTCACAATCGGATATAACCTCGACAGCAAGAAACTCGGCAAAAAAGGCATCTTGAAAGTGTCGGGTGTGACTTTTCCTGAAGAGACACTCAACCGCCTGGCTTTGGTTGCGCCAAACGTCAACGTGAACATCATCGAGGACTACAAAGTGGTGAAAAAGTTCAAGGTGACGCTTGCCGACGACATTGTCGACATCGTGCGGTGCACCAATCCCAAGTGCATCACCAACAACGAGCCGATGCGCACGTATTTCAACGTCATCGACAAGGACAATGTGACGCTGAAATGCCGCTACTGCGAGCGGATGATTGAAAAGGAGGATATAGAACTGAAGTAAGGGCAAATGGCAAAGAAAGTGTGGCGTCCGGGCACGATGATTTATCCGCTTCCGGCTATTCTTGTGGGGTGTGGCAACGCCCCGGAAAACTATAACCTGATAACCGTGGCGTGGGTTGGCACGATATGTTCCGACCCTGCCATGTGCTATGTGTCGGTGCGCAAGGAGCGTCACAGCTACGCATTGCTGAAGGAAAACATGGAGTTTACGCTCAATCTCACAAACCGCGACATGGCGCGTGCCGCAGACTGGTGTGGAGTGAGGTCGGGCAGGGACTACGACAAGTTTGCGGAAACGGGGCTCACTCCGCGCCGCGGCATGATGGTGCAGGCTCCATATATTGAGGAGGCGCCGCTGTCTATCGAGTGCCGCGTGAAGGAGATAATCCCGTTGGGCAGCCACGACATGTTTATATCTGAAGTGCTTTGCACGCTTGCCGACGAGCGTTTCATCAATCCGGAAACCGGAGCGTTCGACATGCAGGCAGCCGACCTTATCGCCTATGCCCACGGCAACTATTACGGACTTGGCGACAAGATAGGCAAGTTTGGATGGTCGGTGCAGAAAAAGAAATAATTATAAAACTTATTATATAAGACCAATATGAAAAGAGACGATTTGATTTTCGACATCATCGAGCGCGAACATCAGCGCCAGAAGAAAGGCATAGAGTTGATTGCCTCTGAAAACTTTGTCAGCGACCAAGTGATGCACGCCATGGGGTCGTGCCTCACAAACAAGTATGCAGAAGGCTATCCCGGCCACCGCTACTATGGCGGATGTCAGGTGGTCGATGAGGCTGAAACGCTTGCCATCGAGCGCGTGAAGGAAATCTTCGGCGCCGAGTATGCCAACGTGCAGCCGCATTCTGGCGCACAGGCAAATATGGCTGTGTTTATGGCAACGATGAAACCGGGCGACAAATTCCTCGGATTGAACTTGTCGCACGGCGGTCACCTCAGCCATGGTTCACCTGTGAATTTCTCAGGCTTGGTTTTCCATGCCCTTGAGTATGGTGTGAAGGAAGACACCGGTTTGGTCGACTACGACATGATGGAGGAAGTGGCTCTCCGCGAGCGTCCGAAACTGATTATCGGAGGCGCGAGCGCATATTCACGCGAGTGGGACTATGCACGTATGCGTAAGATTGCCGATGAAATAGGCGCGTTGTTGATGATCGACATGGCTCACCCTGCCGGACTTATCGCTGCCGGACTGCTCGACAATCCGTTGAAATATGCGCATATCGTGACATCGACTACCCACAAGACTCTCCGCGGTCCGCGCGGCGGCTTGATTCTGCTCGGCAAGGATTTCGAGAATCCATGGGGCAAAACAACACCTAAGGGCGTTGTGAAGAAGATGTCGGCAATTCTCGACTCTGCGGTGTTCCCTGGTGTTCAGGGCGGTCCGCTTGAGCATGTGATTGCCGCCAAGGCTGTGGCTTTCGGCGAGGCTTTGCAGCCGGAATACAAAGACTATCAGAAGCAGGTGAAGAAGAATGCCAAGGCTATGGCGGAGGCTATGATTGCAAAGGGCTACAAGATTGTGAGCGGCGGCACAGACAACCACTGCATCCTTGTGGATTTGCGCACCCGTTTCCCGGAACTCACCGGCAAGGTGGCAGAGAAGGTGCTCGTTGACGCCGACATCACTGCCAACAAGAATATGGTGCCGTTCGACAGCCGCTCTCCGTTCCAAACGTCGGGTGTGCGTCTCGGCACGGCTGCCATCACTACACGTGGCGTGAAGGAAGACCTCATGGGCGACATCGTCGAGATGATTGACACGGTGCTCAGCCACAACGAGGATGAGGCGGTTATCCGCTCTGTCCGCGATAAGGTTAACGCCATGATGGCAGACTATCCGATGTTTGCATATTAATCAGTATATATAGGTATAATAAAAGCAATCCCGGAGACGATGGTTTCCGGGATTGCTTTTATTATTTGTGCTTGGTTGGAGGTCAGTGGGCAGGAACAATTGTCAGCTCTATGCCCATCTCCTCGATGGCGTGTGCCGTTGACGGAGAGATGTGCGAGTCGGTGATGATGTGGTCCACGTCTTTTGTGTCGACGATCTTGCTGAAGCCGCGGCGTCCGAATTTGGATGAGTCGGCGAGCACGATGGTCTTTTGCGCGGTTTGTATCATAACGCGGTTGAGGCTTGCCTCCATCATGTTGGTTGTTGTGATGCCGAAGTCGAGGTCGATGCCGTCGACACCGATAAACAACTTGCTGCAGGAGAAGTCGCTCAATGCCGACTCTGCATATTTGCCGACCACCGACAAACTGCTGTGGCGGAGGATTCCGCCAAGCTCGATGATGTCGACGTTGTGGTCGTTGGCAAGGATGCGCGCCACTTCGAGCGATGCCGTTATCACGGTCAGCTTGTCGGTCGTGTGGATGTTGCGCGCCAAAGCGTGGACTGTGGTGCCGGATGCGATGAGGATGGAGTCGCGCGGAGTGATCAGCTGCGCTGCCGCTGCGCCGATGAGCCGTTTCTCCTCCACATACAGCCGCTCCTTCTCGCTTACATTCTTGTTTTCGCTGTAAGGGTCTATGAGGATTGCTTTACCGTGGTTGCGGTAGAGTTTCTTTTTTTTCTCAAGCTCTGTCAAGTCTTTTCGTATCGTAACCGATGAGACGTTGAGTTGCTCAGACAAGTCGGTGACAAGCAACGAGTCCTGTTGCATGAGCAGATCGAGGATAAGTGATTGCCTTTCGTCTTTAGTCATGTGAATTATTATATGTTATGATTTGATTTCAAAGTTTTTGATTCGCTCTGCAAAATAACGAAAAAATAACAGTTTTGCAAAATATTTTTAGTGAAAGACCCCAAAATATGTTGCATAACATACAAATTTCCTTGCTTCATTTCAAAATGAAATAAAAATCGATTTTAAATGAAAAAAATAACCGAAAAAGTTTCGTATTCCAATTATTGTTTATACATTTGTGGCGTAATGAAAGATGATGGCTTTCATCGCACTAAAACGAAACCGAACGAGAAACTTTTACTCTTAAAATTAAAAAATGGAAAAGCTTACGCTAAACACTTGTTATTTAAGCAATTATGCTAATTCTACAAAGGGGGGGATTTCTTCCAACCGTTTTTTTTTGAGTCTGTGGTTTTCATGGACGGTGTCGCCTGTGGCGAAGCTGTGTTTTCGGCAATTGAAACAAATCTATCTTCAGAACAAAATAATAATAATAGGAATATAGGCACCGGCTGGCAGTAGGACGTAACTGCCGGCCGGTTCTCTTTTTGTGTGACGTCAGCAAAGAGAGATGCTTGAAAAAATAGAAAGGATAAAAACCTAATTTTTTATTAATTAACAAAATATTATTTATGAAATCAAACTTCACTTGCATCAAAAAGATGCCAGTATATTTACTGTCTGCCTCTTTTTGCCTGGGTATGTTCTCTTGTCAGGACGATGTGAGAACTGATGGATACTCCACAAAGGACGTTCCAGAACTTCATGCTCTTTCTGCCGAGCAGAAGGAGGTGATCGACTACACTCCCAAAAACATCGTCATCGCTCACCGCGGAACAGAGTTCTGGGCTCCGGAAGAGAGTGAGGCTGCTATGCGCTGGGCTCGTAACATCGGTGCTGACTACATCGAGTGCGACCTTCAGAAAACAAAAGACGGTGTAATCCTTGCGCTTCACGATGAAAGCCTTCTCCGCACAACCGACGTTGAGGTTGTCTATCCAAGCCGCCAGAACGACTACGTGAGCGCGTTCACTTATGATGAGTTGCTGAAACTCGACATCGGTTCTTGGTTCAACGAAGCCAACCCGGAGCAGGCACGCAGCTCGTTTGTAGGTCTTGACATCCTTACTCTCGACGACGTGCTTATGATTGCCGAGGGCTACCGCATCAAGCGCGACGCCAACGGCAAGCGTATCGTGAACCGTGACGAGAACGGAAAGTATGTCAGCACTCAGTATGAGCCAGACCCATACGACAACGGCAACCGTCCGGGTGTCTATATCGAGACAAAGGCTCCTTACTTGTTTGCAGGCATGGAGAAAGCATTGTGCGCATGCTTGAAGAAACACGGCTGGTATGATGAGGACGCCAGCAAAATGAAAAAGATCGCTTATAAAAACGGTGTTCCTGGAAATGTGGATATCGCCAACACAAAGGCTCGTATCATCCTTCAGACATTCAGCCTCGGCGGTCTTATCAATATGAACAAGGAGTTCAAACGCAAGATTCCTACATTGTTCTTGATGTATGATATGACAAACTCAACTCCTGTGTCTTACGCTGAGAAGATCAACTTCGCAATCGACAACGGTGCTACTGCAATGGGCCCGAACATCGACTATATCACGGGCTATCCTACAAGCTTGTATCCATGGCAGGGCGACATGATCCGCCGCACAGGAATGGACATCCACGCTTGGACATTCAACACTCAGGAGCAACTCTTGAAGTATACAGGTCCGTGGTGCGACCCGAAGAAGGAAGGTGGAGCAGACAAGAACTATGTTGACGGTGCGTTTACCAACCACGCCGACCTCGCTATCAATTTCTACCGCGAGACTCTTGAGGGCTATCTTGCAAAGGGTCTGAACTATTTCCGCTCGAATGCAAAATGCGGTCTGCCAGACAACTTGCACAAAAACACTCCGGTGAAGACTGCACAGCAAGTGCTCGACGAACTTCATTATGCGAAATAAACCTAACCACGAACAAGAAATATATAATTGAAATAACAGTATGAAAAAATATATCTTAGCTTTGGGTGTTTGCTGTATGGCTGGCGCGATGCCATTGTTTGCCCAGGAAAGCAATTCTGAACTGACCGAAGCACAACGCGAGTTGCAAGGCTACATGGATGAGGGTCTTGTGAAATTCAAGTCAGACAACGACAAGTTCTCATTCCGTGTCGGCGGTCGCGTCGCTATCGACGGTGCTCATTATATCGACGATTACACAGACCGCGGTTCGGGCGCGAAATTCTCTGCCGCACGCATCCGCATCATAAGCAAAATCGGATCGAAGGTGGATATGAAGCTTGACGTTGATTTCGCTTCGAAAAACTGGTTGAAAGACGCATATCTGCGTTGGCACACAAACAAGAATGGTTTCCTCCGTGTGGGTAACTTTGCTGAGCCGTTCTCGGCTGAGAATATCCAGAGCACGATGGACTATCCGTTCATCAACAAGTCGGCTACTGTAGCTGCTCTCGGCACAGGCCGTGCAATCGGTGTCAGCTATCGCTACTATCACAAATACTTCTGGGCTGAGGGTGGTGTGTTCTCACAGAAATTCTCAAACCCGACAGAAGTTGTCAAAGGCGGTGATATGGGCTATGCATTGTCAGCCCGCCTGCTCGGACGCGTGAGCGGTGACGACTGGGCATTCCATGCCGGTGGTTCTGTAAACTACGGACGTCCTGACGCAAACGGTTTCACAAACGGTTCTGACGATTACAACCGCACTGTGACTTTGTCTTCAAATCTTGAGTCTTGCGTTGACAACACCAAATTCCTCAATGCAACAATCAACAACGTGAAGACTGGTCTGAAATTCGGTGCCGAAGTGATGGCAAGCTATAAGAAGGTGTATGTGAAGGGCGAGTGGTTGCACGCTGACTATGTGCGTGAGCGCGACTGGGACTACAACTTCACCTCATCGCTCGGAACGCTGCTTTCAACAATGTTCCCAACGCTGTCGGCTTACCAGGGTCTTATGGGTGTTGACCAGGACGCCAAATTCTATGGCTATACAGTTGAGGCTGGCTTCATGATTCTTGGCAAGAACTATCGCTACAACAGTGTTGACGCTTTGATGAACCGTCCGAAAGGCAAATCGCTTGAGGTTGTAGCACGCTTCAACCACACCGATCTTAACGACATCATGGCAGGCCACATGTTCTATGGCGGCAAGTTCTATTCAAGCACGCTCCACCAGTCATTCGGCGTGGCTGACCAGTCAGTAGTCGGCGGTAAGGCAGACACGTTCACTTTGGGCGTAAACTACTATGTTACTGATAATATCGTAGCTCGCTTGAACTATTCTTATCAGAAACTCAACCAAGAGTATACAAAGGAATTCATGCTCGACAAGAACCTGCACTCAATCCAGGCTCGCGTGGCGTTTGAGTTCTAAGCATACAAATATAATTATAGATGAAAGAATGTATTTAGTCATTGCGCAGTGATTGCGCTCTGCTAAAGATTAACTCCGAAAGTCTTCCCGCTTTCGGAGTTTTTTTGCTCTTGTGTCATAAAAATATGTTTTATAACATAAAAACGAAAGTTTTTGCTTTCGTGGCGAAATTTTTTTTGCTTTTTTCAAGAAAAAGTTTCGGAAAAAGTTTCGTGAATAAAAAAATGTATATAATTTTGCTGTGAAATGAAACATAAACGGTTTTGACATAGAAACCAGAGATTTTATTTTGATACTTCGTTAGTTTAAAGAGACATGGTAAATAAAGAAAACGAATATGACGTAATAGTCATAGGAGGAGGAGCAACAGGAGCCGGCACGGCGCGCGACTGCGCGTTGCGTGGCTTGCGCGTTTTGCTGCTGGAGCGTTTCGATTTCGCTTCGGGAGCCACAGGCCGCAACCACGGACTGCTTCACAGCGGCGCCCGCTATGCGGTGACCGACAAGGAGTCGGCTTCGGAGTGCATCAAGGAAAACATGATTCTGCGCAAGGTGGCAAGCCACTGCGTGGAGGAGAACGACGGCTTGTTCATCACCCTGCCGGAAGACGACCTGGCATATCAAGCAACGTTTGTTAAGTCGTGCCAAGAGGCTGGCATCAATGCCGAAATCATCGATCCGGAGTTGGCTAAGCGCATGGAGCCGTCGGTCAATCCTACGATTGTCGGAGCGGTGAAAGTGCCTGATGGCTCTGTCGATCCGTTCCGCCTCACTCTCGCCAACATTATCGACGCAAAAGCCCATGGGGCGAAAATCCTTGTGTATCACGAGGTGCTTTCGCTTGTCAAGGAGCAGAACCGCGTGATTGGCGTTGAGGTTTTCGACCATAAGACTAAGGAAAAAAGCAAATATTTCGCACCGTTGACCATCAACGCCGGTGGTATCTGGGGTCACAACATCGCCGCTATGGCAGGCTGCCGTGTGGGTATGTTCCCAGCCAAAGGCTCGTTGCTGATTTTCGGACACCGTGTTAACAATATCGTGCTCAATCGTTGCCGCAAGCCGGCCAACGCCGATATCCTCGTGCCGGGCGACACAATCTGCCTTATCGGTACGACATCGAGCCGCGTGGGCTTCGACGAGGTTGACGATATGCGCGTCACTCCCGATGAGGTCGACTTGCTGCTCACCGAGGGCGAGAAACTCGCGCCGGCGTTGGCGTCGACACGCATCCTCCGCGCTTATGCGGGTGTGCGTCCGCTGGTTGCCAGCGACGATGATCCTTCGGGACGAAACATCAGCCGCGGCATCGTACTTCTCGACCATGAGACACGCGACGGTGTGCCGGGTTTCGCCACAATCACTGGCGGAAAGCTGATGACCTACCGCTTGATGGCGGAATGGGCTGCCGACTTGGCTTGCAAGAAGCTCGGCGTGGACAAGAAATGCGTCACAGCCGAGACTCCGCTTCCAGGCTCCCGCGCTCCGAAGGATGTGCCGTCGGGCAAATCGTTCGACATGAGCGTAGGTCAGAAATCCGCATATCATCGTCATGGTGAACTTGCTGAAAAAATCCCGTCAAGCACAGAATACGACAACAGCCTTGTGTGCGAATGCGAGGATGTTTCGGTGGGAGAGGTCAACTACGCGTTGAACGAGCTCCACGTGACGAATATGATTGACCTGCGCCGCCGCACCCGTGTGGGTATGGGAACGTGCCAGGGCGAACTTTGCGCCTGCCGTGCCGCCGGACTTCTCGGCGAGGCTCACAACTGCGCGAAGAAGGCGAAAGGCAATCTTGCCACATTCCTCAATGAACGCTGGAAAGGTGTTTATCCAGTGGCTTGGGGCGATGCTTTGAGAGAAAATGAGTTCACACAGTGGCTTTACGGCGGTGTGTGCGACATGAAACTTAACAACGAGGAGGTAGAAAAATGAAATTCGATACAGTAATCATCGGCGGCGGCCTCAGCGGACTTGCCTGTGGCATCCGCTTGCAGAAGAAGGGCGTCAAGTGCGCCATTATCTCTGCCGGACAGAGCGCATTGCATTTCTCTTCCGGCTCGTTCGAGCTGCTCAACCGTCTGCCTGACGGTACAGCTGTGGAAAATCCTGTGGAGGCAGTTGCGAAACTCGAAGCCTCTCATCCATATAAAAAAATCGGAGATTTCGCCAAATATGCATCCGAGGCAAAGCAGCTGCTTGCCGACAGCGGCGTGGAAGTGGAAGGCGAGGCAACGGAAAATGCGTTGCATCTCACTCCGATGGGCACATTGAAACCGGCTTGGCTGACGTTGTCGGAATTCTGCCGTTTCAAGGGTGCTGAAGAATTCAAGGGCAAGAAGGTGCGTGTTGCCAACATCGCAGGTTTCTTGGATTTCAACATGAAATTCGTGACCGACGCGTTGGAGGACATGGGTGCCGAGTGCTGTCAGGAGCTCATTCATATCGAAGAGGTCGACCGTCTGCGCAAAAGCCCTACAGAAATGCGCGCCACAAACATTGCGCGTGTTCTTGACAAAGAGAACATACATAATCAGTTATTGACCATACTTAAAAATTACTCTATTGGGGTTGATGCGGTGGTATTGCCGGCCGCAGTGGGACTCGCTTCTCAGAAACTTGTGAAAGCGTTACGGAAAGCAGTGCCGTCTGTAGTCTTAGTGCCGACAATGCCACCTTCGGTGTCAGGGATCCGCACACAGCAGCAGCTTCGCCGCGAGTTTGAGCGTCTTGGAGGCGTGTTCATGCTTGGCGACAGTGTGGTGCGTGCCGATGTCGAAGGAGGAAAGGTCAAGGCTGTATACACAATAAATCATGCAGATAACGGCATAAAAGCCGACAATTATATCCTGACCACAGGCAGTTTCTTCAGCAACGGCTTGGTGGCTCATTCAAACGAAATTGTGGAGCCGGTGTTCGGACTCGATGTTGATTTTGCGGCAGACCGTGCCGAATGGTGCGACCCGCAGTTCTTCAACAAGCAGGGTTATCAGACATTCGGAGTTGCCACCGATGCCAATTTCAATGTGAAGAAAGAAGGCAAAGTGCTTGAGAATCTCTATGCCGCAGGTTCGGTGCTCAGCGGATTCAATGCTCTCTATGAGGGTTGCGGTGCCGGAGTGGCGCTTTTGACCGCATTGTATGTCGCAGACAATTTGAAATAAACGAAAGGAAACAATGGAAAACTTACAAGATAAAAACATTTCCGCCAACAATTTCGAGCAGTGCATAAAGTGCACAGTCTGCACGGTATACTGCCCGGTGGTTCCGGTGAATCCGAACTATCCAGGTCCGAAGCAGGCAGGACCCGACGGCGAGCGTCTCCGCTTGAAGAGAGGCGAATTTTTTGACGAGGCGTTGAAATATTGCCTTAACTGCAAGCGTTGCGAGGTGGCTTGTCCGTCGAATGTGAAAATCGGCGACATCATCCAGTCGGCGCGCATAAAATACAGCAAACACCGCCCGTCGCTCCGCGACAAATTGCTCGCAAACACCGATTTTATGGGCACATTCGCCACAATGGTCGCTCCTGTGACCAATTTCGCGCTCGGCTTGAAGCCGGTGAAGATGGTGATGGACAGTGTGCTTAAAATCGACGGACACCGCACGTTCCCGAAATATTCTGGACAGAAATTCGAAACGTGGTTCCAGCGCAACGCCGAAGCGCGTCAGGATGCGTTTAAGAAGCATATCAGCTTCTTCCATGGTTGCTATGTCAACTACAACTATCCGCAACTCGGCAAGGATTTCGTGGCTGTAGCCAACGCTCTCGGCTATGGTGTGCATCTCCTTGATGAGGAGAAGTGCTGTGGTGTGGCTCTGATTTCCAACGGATTGATCAATCAGGCGAAGAAGCAGGCCGCGCTCAACGTGTCGTCGATACGCAAGTCGGTCAACGAAGACAATCGCCCGGTTGTGGGAGTTTCGTCGACATGCGTGTTCACTATGCGCGATGAATATCCTCACTTGCTCGGTGTCGACAATTCCGACGTGCGCGACCAGATTAATCTTGCAACCCGCTTTGTGCATATGTTGATTGAAAACGGAGCGAAATTGAAGTTTCGCAATGATTTCCATTTGAAAGCCGCTTACCACACACCGTGCCACATGGAGAAGCTCGGATGGTCGTATTATTCAATCGACCTTCTCCGCAAGATTCCGGGTATGGAGCTGACGGTTCTTCCGTCGCAATGCTGCGGCATCGCCGGAACATACGGTTTCAAGAAGGAAAATTATGAAACATCGCAAGGTATCGGTTCGTCGCTTTTTGCAGAGATAGAAAAGGCGAAAGTCGATGTTGTGGCAACCGATTGCGAAACCTGCAAGTGGCAGATCGAGATGTCGACACCTACGAAGGTGGAGCATCCGATATCCATACTTGCACGCGCTCTTGACCTTGAGGCAACGGAAAAATTGAACAAGTAAGTAGGAGTGTTTGAGGGGATACGTCGGTGTTTCCCTCAAAGTTCTTGAGCATAATTTTTATGGTTTGTTTAGGATTGTAATTGGTTGATTTTAAACCTGTTCTTCGTGACATAGTAATTTTTTTGGAAAAATTCTCCTAAATTTCGTGGTGAAATCCAAAAAATATTACTATGTTTGCGAACGAAAAACAGGAGTTTTCCTAACGAAACCGAAAGAGATTAAGAAATTAACTTATAATAAAAACTACACAAAAATCTATTTCAATCATGTCAGGTTTTTTAACACCCCCTCCCTTTAAGCCCGAGATGGCAAAGGAGAAGATAGATTCAACTTATAAGAACTATCGTTGGCAGGTATTTTTAGGTATCTTTATCGGCTATGCCGGTTTCTACATTGTCCGTAAGAACTTCTCAATGGCTATCCCGGCGTTGGCGCCGTTTGGCTTTGAAAAAGGCGAGCTTGGTATCGTTCTTTCGATGAACGCCATTGCATACGGATTCTCAAAATTCTTGATGGCATCAATCAGCGACCGCAGCGACGCCCGCAAGTTCCTCCCGTTGGGACTTATCTGCGCAGCGTTGTCAATGTTGTTCATGATTGTACCTATTCAATGGATTGGCGCTGGAAACAAAGGTTTGGCGATTACATTGATGGCAGTGCTCAACTTCCTCGTAGGTTGGTTTAACGGTATGGGTTGGCCTCCGTGCGGACGCGTGATGACCCACTGGTTCTCGATCAAGGAACGCGGCACATGGATGTCGTTCTGGAACTGCGCCCACAACGTCGGTGGAGCCTTGGTAGGCCCGATGGCTGTTTACGGTGCTATGTGGTTCGGTTCATGGTTCTATGGCGCACAGGAACAGTACTACTTCCTTATCGGTACTTACGCATTCCCTGCAGCGACAGCTATTCTTATCGCCATTCTCGCATACTTGATGATTCGCGACACCCCACAATCGTGCGGTCTTCCTTCAATTGAGAAGTGGAGCGGTTGCGCCGGCAAGAACTACGATGCCAAGAAGTCGGAAGAAGTGCTTTCAACAGCACAGATTTTCCGCACAGTGCTCAGCAACAAGCTGCTTTGGTACATCGCAATCGCAAACGCATTTGTATACATGGTTCGTTACGGATGTCTCGACTGGGCTCCTACAATCCTTACAGAAAGAGGTATCAACCTTAAAGATGCAGGTTGGGCATATTTCGCATACGAGATGGCAGCCATCCCAGGCACAATCATCTGCGGTTGGTTGAGCGACAAGGTGTTCCACGGACGCCGCGCGTTGCCGACAATCATCTTCATGGCGTTGATTATCGTTGCAATCATTGTCTACATGGAAAACCTCGACAACTTGAACGTGGTTATCGGCTGCTTGATCGCTATCGGCTTCTTGATCTACGGTCCTGTGATGTTGATCGGTGTTCAGGCACTCGACTTGGCTCCGAAGAATGTTGCTGGTACAGCAGCCGGCTTGACAGGCTTCATGGGCTACGTGCTCGGTACAGCAGTTTTGGCAAACATCGTTATCGGTTATGTTGCTGAAGGTGCAGGTTGGGAATGGACATTCATCCTCCTTATCGGAGCATGCGTACTCTCAATCGTATTCATGGCATTCACCTACAAGCAGGAACAATATCTTGTAGAGCAGAAAAACGCTAATAAATAACAATTAGGAAAATAAGTGCCGTCCGGCAAATAAAACTAAAACTGGGCGGCACTTTTAAATCTCTTGATAAAAAAATATCACTTTGCACCACGGTTATTGAAACTGGTGCGGAGCAGACAAATTATTGAAATTCTTTCATCTATAATTATTTAATTACTTATGAACAAACAGATTGTAAAACTTGGTATGTTGGGCCTTGTTGCCGCAACAGCCATTACATCTTGCTCTGATGAACAGCAATTCGTTGACTTCAATCAGCAGGCAAAGAAATTTGAGGTTCAAGTTTTGAACGACGACCTCGCAAAAGTACGTGACTATGTACCTTTGTACGCAGTTATCGCACACCGCGGTAGTACATACTGGACACCGGAAGAAACAGAGGCTTCTTGGCGTTGGGCACGCGATATGGGTGCCGACTACTTGGAGTCAGACCTTCAGGCAACAAAAGACGGTGTCGTATTGTCACTCCACGATGACAACTTGAAACGCACAACCAACATCCAGACCGTATTCAGCGACCAAGTGCCTAACATCCGTAAGGCATTCTATCGTTCGCTTACTTACGAAGACGGTACACCATGTAACTTCTCAGAAGAAGACATCAACACACAGTACAACAACGACCTTGGCAACTATTACAGCTACTATCCACGTAACTACTACTATGCAGAGCTTTTGATGCTTGACGCAGGCGCTTGGTTCAACGAGGACAGCCAGGAGCAGGCTCGCGAAAAATTTGCATCAACCAACAAGCCTTTGTCTGAGACATTGGCAGCGTGGGCAGCAAATCCTAACGCACAGGTGGTTTACAGCAACGGTCTTTACATCAGCGCACTCGCTGACCAGATTGCATACGCAGAAGGCAAGATGCTGAACCGCGACGCAAAAGGTCGTCGTATCCTTCCTTATCACGTAAAGAACTCACTTAAGGGTAAATCACTCCTTGAAATCTGTGCAACAGCACCATCAACAACAGTAGAAGGCAAGACTTACACAGCACAAGCCCGCTATATGGACTTCTTGGTTTATGACTTCTCTAACGCATACAAGCCCGACCCACAAGACAGCGGCAACCGTCCTGGTATCTACATCGAGTTTAAGGAAAGCTGGGCACAGCCAAGCGATATGGAAGCCCGCGTTTACCATGAGCTTGACAAGTGGGGATGGAACATCATCACAAAACCAGCCGATGGACAGCCATTCTACAAAAACGGTAAAGTCAACGTAGGTAACACCAACGGTAAGGTTATCCTCCAAACATTCTCGTTTGACGCAGCTAACCGTACATACAGCGTATACAAAGGACGTATCCCAATGTGTTACCTCCTTTGGACAGCCACACCTGCTTATGCAACAGATATCGCATACGACACTCCAACCGGTTTGGCAGACTTCATCAAGTACATGCAAGATCACGGCTGCCACATCATCGGTCCGGCTATCTCAGGTGCACCTAACAACTATCCTGAAATGAACAACCCATGGCAAGCTTACATGGTTCGCCGTGCAGGTATGATCAACCACCCATACTCTTTCGACTCACAGGCTCAGCTCACTAAGCACATGGGCTACTGGAACTATGGCTATAAGACACCGTTCGACGAAATGAAGGTTACAGTTCCTAAGACAAGCGTAAGCACATTCCCAGGCGATAGCCAGACATGGCCTATCTACATGGACGGATGCTTCACCAACCACACAGAGATGAACCTCCAGTACATGCTTGACAATGGTATGCGCGGCAACGCAAACTTGCCTAACCCATTCCACGCAGGTCAGAAGTTTGACAACAGCCAGGCTCCTCTTACAGTGCCTGACGCAAACGAACTCCTCAACAAGCTTGGCTACTAATCAACAATAAAGCTTAGGAAAGAGAATTGATTCTTAAAAAAATTAAATTGAAACTAAAATGAGAAATAAAAAATATATTTTCATGTCGGCTTTGGCTGTTATGGCTCTTTCTGCTACAGCGCAGGACTTTGACAACACCCCGACTTTGAATATCAACAATAAGGAGAAGCAGGTTAAGTTTACTGTCGGCGCACGTTTCATGGCAGACGCTGCTTACTACAATACAGAGGCCACTCCGTTGAAGAGTGGTGCAACAATCAGCGATGCACGTATCCGCACAAGCATGAGCTACGGTGAGAACTGGTATTTCTATGCTGACTTCGGCTTCGGCGGCGGCAAGTTCTCTCAGAAAAACATCTTCTTGCAGTATGCAAACAAGGCTGACAAGGGAACACACGCTGTGAAAGTTGGTTACTACAATGACCCAGCTGGAACAATGGCTGCTCAGACTTCACTCGGTTCTTACCACTTCATCTCTCGTCCAGGTATGGCGTCTTCAATTGGTGAAGGTCGTGAACTCGGTATCACTTACAAGTTCTCAAACGATCATTTCTTCGCTTATCAGGGCGTGTTCACTGAAAGCGCTTACAACCGTTTGGACGCAGGCTACAATGGCTTGACATTGAGCGGCCGTTGGTTGTATCGCAACGCCAGCGACGTCAACAACGCATTCCATGTAGGTGTCAGCGCACGTTACGCTAAGCTTGGTGGTGGCGAGGAAGTTACAACAAAGGGTTCTACAGTTTTGAAGAAGAGCATTTCTTTGGGTCAGTCGCTCGAAACTTACGTAGATCAGAACAACATCTTCTGTAGCGCTACATTGCCATGGGCAAACGAAGTAATCGACTTCGGCGCAGAGGCATTGTTGGTACAGCCGGATTTCTTCGTACGTGCAGAGTACAAACACAAAGTTGTTACAAAACACCGCGATTCTTACTCAATCTTCATCGCCAGCCAGGACAACATCGACGGTTGGGGTGACCCAGCTCTCTGGGAGCAGGCCAACAAGATTAAGACCAACCACTTCAACGGCGCTTACGTTGAGTTGGGCTACAAGTTCTTCGGCAACGCTTACTCTTACGACAAGTTCAACGGTGTGATGAACGGTCTCAGCGGCAAGTCGCTCGAAATCGTAGGTCGTTTCAACTACACAGGTCTTAACGACTTGACAGAAGGTGAGTACTACTCAGCTGGTCGTGACCAATACTATGCAGCAGGTTTCCTTCAGGATTTCCCAGGTATCGGCGCAACTTCAGTTGGTGGTGGCGACATCTACTCAACAACAATCGGTTTGAACTACGCTTTCAACAAGTATGCTCAAGTAATGCTTGACTACACTTGGCACCGCGTAAACATCGACCGCTTGCCTCATGACAAGAACGTACACGCAGTTCAGGCTCGCGTACAGTTCACATTCTAAGAATAGGGCTTATATAAATAATATCATTCGGGAGGAAAGTAGCGATACCCCCTCCTTGACACAGACAAATCCCGGCGCATAGCGCCGGGATTTTCTCGTTTTTCATCGGCAGATGTCACTTTGACAATAAAAACAAAAATCACGAAGCCTTACATTTTGTAGTGCTCTTGATTTGCACTATCTTTTGATAAAATAGGCTTCATCTCGGAATAAAGTTCAAGTAAACTTGACTTTCTTCACTCGATTTGCACTATCTTTTGATAAAATAGGCTTCATCTCGGAATAAAGTTCAAGTAAACTTGACTTTATTCACTCGATTTGCACTATCTTTGCATTTTGCAAATAAATAAAGAAAAATTGGAGGACTATCTACAGAGTTTGAACGAACAGCAACTTGCTGCGGTGCGCTACGACGGCGGGCCCTCGCTGGTTATTGCCGGCGCAGGTTCGGGCAAGACGCGTGTGCTCACCAACAAGATAGCCTATCTGATAGCCAACGGCTACGATCCGCGCCGCATACTCGCACTGACGTTCACCAACAAAGCTGCACGCGAGATGCGCGAGCGCATAGCACAGCTTGTCGGCGAGGAATTGTCGGCGAGGCTGTGGATGGGCACGTTTCACTCAATGTTTTTGAAGATTCTTCATTTCAATTCCGACAGAATAGGCTTCAACTCCAATTTTACAATCTATGACACGTCCGACACCAAGTCGGCTATAAAGCAGATTCTGAAGGATTTGGAGCTCGACGTGAAGGACTATCCGGTCAATTCGGTGATGTCGGTGATTTCGAGTGCCAAAAACTCGTTGATTTCGCCCGACGACTATCTTGCGGATTCCGACATACAGCGCCGCGACTACTACGCCAAGCGGCCGCGTCTGGGGGAAATCTACAAGGGTTATTGGGTGCGTTGCCGCAACAGCAACGCTATGGATTTTGACGATATTCTGTTTTACACGAATATCCTTTTCCGCGACAATCCCGACGTGCTTGAGAAATATCAGAATTTTTTCCAGTATATTCTTGTCGACGAGTATCAGGACACCAATTTCTCGCAGCATCTTGTGGTGCAGCAGCTGAGCCGTGTGCACAACAAGGTGTGTGTCGTTGGCGACGATGCGCAGAGCATCTACTCGTTTCGAGGCGCCGACATTCAGAACATCCTGAGACTCAAGACGTATTATCCCGGTTTGGAGACGTTCAAACTGGAGCAGAACTATCGTTCGACGCAAACGATACTTAATGTGGCAAACAGCCTGATAGAGAAAAACCGCAACCAGATACCGAAACGGATATTCTCGATGAATGCCGTGGGAGAGAGAATCCCCGTAGTCAAGGCGATGACCGACTATGAGGAGAGCTTCATCGTGGCAAACAAGATTGTCGAGATGAAGATGCTCGAATCGGGCAGCTACAATGATTTTGCCATACTCTACCGCACCAACGCCCAGTCGCGATTGCTGGAGGAATGCCTCAGAAAGCGCAATGTGCCTTACCGCATCTATGGCGGACTGTCGTTTTATCAGCGCAAGGAGATAAAAGACGCTCTGTGCTATTTCCGTATGTCGGTCAACCCTAACGACGACGAGGCTTTGCGGCGCATAATCAACTATCCGGCGCGCGGCATCGGAGAAAAAACGGTATTGAAAGTGCGTGCGGCAGCAATGAAGTTGAATGTCAGCATGTGGGACGTGATTTGCGAGCCTCAGCGTTTCGGCTTGGAGGTGAACTCCGGCACGGCGCGCAAGCTCAATGGGTTCCGCGAAATGATACAGGCATACATCGACCTTGACACAGACGGCAAGGATGCGTTTCAGGTTGCGACGATGATTTATGCCACATCTAAGATTCTGTCATCGCTCTATAGCGACAACACCCCCGAGAACATAAGTCGCCAGGAGAATCTCAGCGAGCTTCTCAACGCTGTGCAGCAGTTTGTCGACGAGGCTAAGGAGGAAGGCGAAAGAGGTGTGTCGATGACAGATTTCCTCTCTGTGGTGCAGTTGGCGACGGATCAGGACAGCGGCGATGACGACGACTCTCCGCGAGTCACGTTGATGACGGTGCATGCCGCCAAGGGTTTGGAATTCCGCAATGTGATAATCGTCGGCGTGGAGGACGAGATGTTTCCGTCCATGCACAGCAGCAATTCGCTTGCCGAGGTCGAGGAGGAGCGCCGTCTGCTCTATGTGGCGATAACGCGCGCGCAAGAGCATTGCCTGATGACTTACGCCACATCGCGCTACATCAACGGACAGACGCATCCGTGCATGCCGAGCCGCTTTTTGAAGGATATAGACTCGGCGTTGCTTGAGCTGCCGCGCAATCCCAACACATGGGCGGCACCGAGTCAGAATGATTTTGAGCCGAGGGTGCGCACACGCATCGTGCCTCGCCAGCAGAAGCCGGAAGGCTTTGTGCCGGTGAGAAAGGCAGTGGCAGAAGCGGCGCCGTCGTTGTCGGGAGGTGACATTGACGGACTGCGAGTTGGCGCACGCATCAATCACCTGCGTTTCGGCGACGGTACGGTGACCAAAATAGAGAAAGAGCCGGATGTTAAAATAACAGTGGATTTCGACAATACGGGCATAAAAGTGCTTCTTTTGAAATTCGCCAAATTCAAGATAATAGGATGACGGGACAGATAAAGACACCATACTACATTATTCACGAAGATAAACTCCGCAGAAATCTGGAGCTGATCAGCCACGTTTCGGAGCAGTCGGGCGCCAAGATAATCATGGCATTCAAGGCAAACGCTCTCTGGAAAACGTTTGGAATCATACGCGATTACTGCCAGGCGTCGACAGCCAGCTCGCTCAACGAGATGCGCCTGTCGCTTGAATTTCTCGGCAATGATGTGTATGCCTACTGCCCAGTCTACACAGACACCACGATAGGTGAGTTTGTGGAGGGCTGCAGCCATATTGTGTTCAATTCTGTCGCGCAATATGAGAAATACCGCGGTTTTGTTGACGGCTACAATTCGTCGAATGCCGCGGAGAAACGAGTGTCGTGCGGACTGCGTGTGAATCCGGAATGCTCGGTTATCGAGACCGACATCTACAATCCGTGCAAGCCGGGGTCGCGTTTCGGCGTGATTCGCGACGTGCTTGGCGACGTGCTTCCGGAAGGATTGGAGGGGCTGCATTTCCACTGCCTCTGCGAGTCGACGTCGTACGATTTGGAGAAGGTGCTTGCCGCCTTCGAGGAGCGATTCGGCGAGTTTCTGCCACGGTTGAAGTGGGTCAATATGGGCGGCGGACATCTGATGACCCGCGAAGGCTACGACACCGACCATCTGATAGACCTGCTGCGCCGTTTCCGCGCGAAATATCCAAACCTTGAAGTGATACTCGAGCCCGGCAGCGCGTTTACATGGCGCACGGGAGAGCTGATTGCCACGGTGCTTGACGTGGTGGAGAACCAAGGAGTGAAAACGGCAATTATCGACGCCTCGTTTGCATGCCACATGCCCGACTGCCTTGAAATGCCTTACAAACCGGCTATAACCGAGGCTTTGGCAGAACCGGTGCATGGCAAGCCGACCTACCGCATAGGCGGAAATTCGTGTCTTAGCGGAGATTTTATAGGCGACTGGAGCTTCGACAAACCGTTGGCTCCTGGCGATGTGCTTACATTTGAAGATATGAACCACTATACGACGGTAAAGACGAATATGTTCAACGGAATCGACCATCCATCGATGGTGTTGCTTCGCAGCGACGGGACAGTAGAGACGCTGCGTGAGTTTGGCTATGAGGATTATCGTAACAGAATGGATTGAGAGCAATGGAAGAAAAGTTGAATGCATACCCGCTTAAGTTTGAACCGAACCTGAAGACAGTGATTTGGGGAGGAGGCAAAATCCGCAAACTGAAAAAACTTGCCGATGCGCCCGACTGTATCGGAGAGAGTTGGGAACTGACAGGTGTACCCGGACAGGAGTCGGTTGTTTCCAATGGAGAATATGCCGGACGCGACATCAAGTCGCTGCTCGGCGAATTCGGTGCGCAGGTGGTTGGCTTGAACACATACAACAAATATGGCGACATGTTTCCAATAATGGTGAAATTCATCGATGCCGCCAAAGACCTGTCGATACAGGTGCATCCCGACGATGACTTTGCCAAGCGCCGCCATCAGGGAATGGGCAAGACGGAGTTGTGGTATATTGTCAGTGCGGAAGACAATGCAATACTCTATTCAGGATTCTCGCATAAGACAGACGAGAACACGTTCCGCAGCCATATCGAGCATAGCGATGTGGTGGCGCAGCTTAACCGCTTCAGTCCCCGTCACGGCGACATCTTCTATCTGCCGGCAGGCCGCGTGCACAGTATCGGCGCGGGCAACTTTATCGTTGAGATACAGCAGTCGAGCGACATAACATACCGCATCTATGACTTTGACCGTATCGACAAAAACGGCAAGAAGCGCGAACTGCACACCGACCTTGCCCTTGAGGCAATCGATTTCGATGAATATGACGACTATAAAGGACATCTTGAACTTGACCGTCAAGGCATGGCGCTGATTAAGCGTTGCGACAAGTTTGTGTCGGAACTTATGCGTGTGGAGACACCGATGACGGTCGACGTGAAAAGCACCGGCAGTTTCCGCATCCTTATCTGCATATCGGGAGAGGTGGAGATTGCAGGCAGCAACGGCAGCCGTGAGCGGCTTGCCACGTGCGACACCGTGCTGCTCCCGTATGCCTTGGACAAAGCTGTCGTCACGCCTGTCGGCGGAGAGCCTGCGGAATTGATATCCGTAGTTGTGGAGTGATGCCGCTGACATATCTTTTCAATCCGGAAAATGATTTGGCACTTGCCGCCGACGTGGACCGCTACACAGCGCCTGCGCCGATAAGACGGTTGCGTGCCGACCTGGCGTTGCTGCCCATGTGGATAGCTTCTCCCGGAAGCAGGATAATCGCGCCTGCCGACGGCGCGGAGTTTCTGGATTTCTGCAAAAGCGTCATCGACGGACTCGACGGCATAGGAATCTATGACGGAGAACCGTCGCAAGCCATGCCGTGGGGTTGGAGTCGCTCTGTGCGCAATGAATTTCTGCGTGCCGGAGTTGAATGCAAAGCCGACGATGCGATGCTCTCGCAGCTGCGCAGGCTGTCGAGCCGGCAGACCACAGTGGACGTGTTGCAACGACTTGATGCCAAAGGTGTTGACATCCCTGCTGTGCCAAAAGTGTGCCATTCGTTGGCAGAAGCCGCCGCTGCTGTAGCGGAATTTGATGCCGCAGTGCTTAAAATGCCGTGGTCGAGCAGCGGAAGGGGGGTGGCAAGGGTCGACAATACCTTTTTTCCGACTTATGAGAATTGGGTGTCGGGGATAGTCCGCCGCCAGGGATTTGTGGTTTGCGAGCCGTATCTCGACAAATTGCAGGATTTTGCGATGGAATTTTATGTTGAAGGCGGACAAGCGGCGTTTAAAGGCTATTCGGTGTTTTTCAACAACCAGCAGATGTCGTATGACCATGCCGTGGTGGCATCGACGGCAGAATTGCGCCGCCGTTTGCTCATGTTTGTCGACGCGTCGACGCTCGACATAGTGCAGACGGCAGTGACGGAATGCTTGGAGGAATTGCTGCCGGAATCGTATTCAGGCTATGTTGGAGTGGATATGATGGTCTATCGCAAGAGCGGAGGCGCGCTTGCGGTGAATCCATGTGTGGAAGTCAATCTCCGCACCACGATGGGAGTGGTTTCCTCCGCGCTTGGCGACAACGTGGTGCATTCAGGATGCGAAGGGGTGATGCGTGTGCTTTACCACAAAGACAAAGCCGCATTGGAGCAGTTTAAGTCAACGCTGCAACCGCCTCGTTTCAGCGACCGCCGTTTGTCGGGCGGCACGTTGCTTCTCGCACCGATCACGTCGGAAAGTCGCTACACCGCCACGCTTACAATCGTTTGAGTTCCTGGTACAGACGCTGCACAGGCAGTCCCATCACGTTGAAATAACTCCCCGAAATGCTCTCCACCCCTACAAAACCGATCCATTCCTGTATGCCGTATGCTCCAGCTTTGTCGAGCGGCTTGAAATTGTCCACGTAGAAATTGATTTCCTCGTCGGTCAGACGGGCGAAACTCACCTCCGTAGCCACCGAGAAAGAAACCGACCGGCATTCCGTGACCACAGTCACGCCGGTAACCACATGGTGCACGTTGCCCGACAGCCGTCGCAGCATCGCCACCGCTTCGTTGCGGTCGGCAGGCTTTCCGAGCACCCTGCCGTCGCACACCACCACCGTGTCGGCGGTGATATACAGCTCGTTGCCCGTGATTTGTTCCTTGTAGGCAGCGGCTTTTTTCTGAGAAATGTATTCAGCCACATCGTCGGCAGGCATGTCGTCGGGATACGACTCGTCGATATCGTTCAGACAACGCACTTCAAAGTCAATGCCGAGGTCGGCAAGCAGCTGCCTGCGTCTTGGCGATCCGCTGGCAAGAAAAATTGTGTATTTTTTGAGATTGTCAAGCATAATATTTCGTTTTTTTTACCATCCAAAAGCATGCCGGTCCTTCATCCAGTCGCCACGAGCCCGCAGCACCTGTTCAATCAAGTCGCGCGCACACCCCATTCCGCCAGCGCAAGGCGACACATAGTCAGCCACGTCGATAATATCGGCGCAGGCATCGGCAGGCGCGGCAGCCAGACCAACGCGGCGCATCACCTCCATGTCGGGGATGTCGTCGCCCATAAACGCCACTTCCTCGTCTTTCAGCCCCCGCTTTGCGAGCCACTCGTCGTAGACGCTTATTTTCACCGCCGCGCCGAGGTAAAGATCTTTCACACCAAGCCCCTCAAAACGTTTGCGCACGGCCTCCGTGCGTCCGCCGGTGATTATAGCCACATCATATCCGAGTTTTACGGCAAGCTGCATGGCATATCCGTCCTTGATGTTGATTACACGCATCGGCTCTCCCGACGGGTGCAGAGGAATTGACGACGCCGACAGCACCCCGTCGACATCGAAAGCAAATGCGCGAATGCGCTTAAGATCATAGTTGATTCCGCTCATTTGTTGTATCGTTTAAGAATAGCATTTGAAACTGTTTCATAAATGTCAAGCCGTTCGCCGTCGAGCATAGCCTCATGGCTGGCAATGATTTCTCTGTCGCCACGCACCGCCGGACCCGTCTGCGACCGTTCGGGACCATTTGAGCAAGCCTTGCGCAGTGTTTCCTCGAGCAGCGGCTTCATCACAGAGAACGGCAGATTGTTGTGTTGCAGCACGTCGTCGGCAAGCGTATACATATAATTCGAGAAATTGCAGGCAAACACCGCCGCGACGTGCATCTGTTGGCGCAGATGACTGTCGGCAATGTAGACCGTCGTCGACACCGACAGCGCCAGCTGCCTGATTTCGTCTGTGGTCCGCTTGTCAGATCCTTCAATGAAGAACGGCACACGGCTCATATCTAAATCCACCGATTTAGAAAAAGTCTGCAACGGATAGAACACCCCGTATCGGTCGTAGCCCAAGCCGTCGAACACCGATTTCCCGACACTGCCGGAAGTGTGCATCCACAAAGCCTTGCGGCATCGCGTCGGCACAGATTCAAGGACAGTGGCAATGGCGTCGTCTTTCACAGCAACGATGTAGATGTCGGCATCGGCAAGGCCGCTTGGCGAGTCGGTAGCGTCGCAGCCGACTTTTTCGGCGAGAGCCGCGGCATTTGCCAAGTTTGGACTGCAAATCTGCACCACACCTTCGACAGCCGTCGCCAAGTGGGTCGCCACGTTGCCAGAACCGATGACCGCTATTCGTTTCTCCATTGTCCGATGTGAACCTTCTCCCATTGGCATTTTTCTTCCTCGAGAGGCTTCCGCTCCTCGTTCTTATGACCGATGCTTATTATGCAAAGCACCCGCATGTCGGGCGGGATGTTGAGCAGCTCGCGCACATTGTCCTCCGCCTCCTTTCCGTCTTTGTCGAAGCGTTCGCGCACCTGGATCCAGCAACTGCCCAAGCCGAGGTCCTGTGCCTGCATCTGTATTGCAAACGCCGCAATCGACGCATCCTCAATCCACGCGTCGCTTTCGTAAGGATTTGCAGTTACCACAACGGCGAGCGCACATCCGGCAATCGGGCGCGCGCCAAACTCCTTGCATTTGCTGAGTTGTTCAAGGGTGGCTTTGTCGTCGACAGCCACAAATTGCCAAGACATCTTGCCCTTTGACGAGGGCGACACCAAAGCCGCCTGCAATATTGTTTTTACATCGTCGGCAGCGATTTCCTCGTCAGTGTATTTGCGGATGCTGCGACGGTTGAATAAAAGGTCGTGAAAACTTTTCATAGCCGTATTTTTTATTCAAAGATAGTGCAAATCACGAGAAGAGCAAAACAAACTTGTTTGAAATTGCTCTTCCGAGATGCTGATGTTGAGAAAAATTGCTTACATTTGTGTATAAAAGAGATGAAGCTAAGTGTGGTCATACCAGTTTATCGTGTGGAGGCATTTCTGCGCAAATGCGTCGACAGTGTCGTGTCGCAGGAAATCGACGATATGGAGATAATCCTTGTCGATGACTGCTCGCCCGACGGCAGCGGACGCTTGTGCGACACGCTTGCCTGTAGCGATGCGCGGATACGGGTGGTGCACCGCGGGCAAAACGGCGGTCTCAGTGCCGCCCGCAACAGCGGACTTGATGTGGCTACAGGCGACTGTATAACATTTGTTGACTCTGACGACTTCCTTTCTCCCGGCACATATAGAGCCTGCCTTCAGGCAATGATGTCGAAACAAGCCGACTGTGTGGAGTTTCCGGTGATGAAGCGTTACGGCAGCGAGAATGCAGAAGAGTACAAGCCATCCCTCGGCGAGGTGGAAGAAACGTTTGACGAATGGTACGAAAGACGCGGCTATGTGCATAGTTATGCATGGAACAAAATCTTCACGCGCCGTCTGTGGGGCGATGCGAGATTTCCGGAAGGACGGTATTTCGAGGATTTGTTCACGATACCATACGTGTTGCGCCGCGCAGAGAAAATTGTGGCTATCGCCAGCGGAATGTATTATTACTGCGCATACAACACCGGAGCGATAACGCAAAATCCGTCGGTGCGCAACCAGCAGGACCTTGTGGAGGCAAATGTGCGCTTGTTTGAGTTTGCGCGTAGAGACAGCGGCATAGCCGACGCATCGCTGTATGACCATTATATGGAGATACTCAACCGTCAGATCAGTCTGTATCAGGTGGGCGGGGGCAGAATGCTGCCCGACTATAAGGTCAGGATGGAATATGCCTTCCGCCGTCAGCCCATGCGCCAGCGAATCAAATGCCTGCTTAGGCTCGCTCTGGGAGAGAAAATATTTTTTAGAATGTTTGTGAAGCGATGACAAGTATAAGTTTCATATTGCCATATTACCGGCTCGGACGCAAGCTTCTCGACCGTGCCGTTGACAGCATATTGAATGCCCGGCTGGCTTGCGACTATGAGATAATCGTGGTTGACGACGGCACCCCCGACAGCGAGGCTTCGCAGTGGCTTGACGGCAAGAGCAGCCGCCTGCGCTACGTGTGGCAGGAGAATGGCGGGCTCAGCGCCGCGCGCAACAAAGGAATAGAAATGGCAGAGAAGGAGTATGTCCAATTTCTTGACGCCGACGACTATCTGTTTGCCGACGGGTTGAGGCAAGTGGAGAAATTGCTTGAAGAGGAGCATCCCGATGTCGTGGTGTTCCGCAGACATAAAAAAGTGTATGGCGAAGGAGTGACAGACGTAAGGCAACGCCGCCTCAAGACGGAGCGTTTCGACAGCGGCATTGACTACATGTCGCGCCGCAGCCTGTTTGCCGGAGTGTGGAGCTATATGTTCCGACGGGAAATTCTCGGCGGGGAGCGTTTTCTCCCAGGCATATACCATGAGGACGAAGACTTCACGCCCCGCCTGTTTGCCAGAAGCGGCAGCCTGATATCCACCAATTTGATGGTTTATGCCTACTACCAGCGTCAGGAGTCAATCGTGAACAGCGGCGATGCAGAGAGAATAAAAAAACGCTTCAGCGACATGCTTGTCGTCATAGACAGACTTGAAGAGCAAGAGCGCGCTGCGGAAGAAGAATTGAGCCGTTATGCCTTCCACCGCAGGAAAGAGCAGTTTGCCTTGAGCGTGGTTTATCAAGCCATGCGGCTGCTTCCCGGCAAGGAAGCGGTTGCAGACGTGCTGCGCCAACTGGCAGACCGGCACTGCTGGCCGTTGCCCAAGGCAAGATACTCGTGGCGCTACAGCCTCTTCCGCCACCTGACCGACCGCGAGTGGAAAATCAACGTGTTACGACAATTGCTTAAACGAAAATGAGAATACTGCTACTGGGAGAATACAGCAATGTGCACTGGACGCTTGCCGAGGGACTGCGCGCGCTCGGACATGAGGTGTGTGTGGTGTCGAACGGAGACTATTGGAAAGACTACCGCCGCGACGTGTCGTTGGTGCGCCGTTCCTACGGACGCTGGGACTCGTTGGTGTATATGGCGCAAGTGTGGAAGGCATTGCGGCGGATGCGCGACTACGACGTGGTGCAGATAATCAATCCGATGTTTCTCGAAATGAAGTCGGAGCGCATACGTCCCATCTACGAATATCTGCGGAAACACAACAAGCGGATGTTTATGGGTGCATACGGGATGGATTATTATTGGGTCAACACCTGCCGCACTACACAGACATTCAGATACTCGGATTTCAATTTTGGCGACCGTCTGCGCACAGACGACATTGCGATGACAGAGGTGTGCGACTGGATTGGTACAGACAAAGGCCGCTTGAATCAGGAGATTGCAGCCGACTGCGACGGCATAGCCGCAGGATTGTATGAATATTACGCCTGCTATCATCCGGCATTCCCCGACAAGACAGAGTTTATCCCGTTTCCAATCAACACCGATACCACGGTGCGTACGGCTCCTCCGGTGACCGACAAGGTGCGCTTCTTTATCGGCGTACAGAAATCGCGGGGCGTGTATAAAGGCACCGACGTGATGCTGCGCGCTTTGGAGCGTGTAGCCGACCGCCATCCCGACCGTTGCGAGATAGTGAAGGCGGAATCGGTGCCGTTTCCGGTGTATCAGCACATGATGGACTCAAGCCATGCACTTCTCGACCAGTTGTATTCCTACACCCCCGCGATGAACGGACTGCTGGCAATGGCAAAAGGATTGGTGCTTGTGGGCGGCGGAGAACCCGAGAACTACGATATTCTCGGCGAGAAAGAACTGCGTCCCATCGTGAATGTGCTTCCAGACGAAGCCGACGTCTACAACAAGTTGGAGCAAATGGCGCTGCATTCAGACGAGATAGCCAAACTCAGCGCCGACAGCCGTCTTTATATAGAGCGCCACCACGACTATAAAAAAGTGGCGCAGCGATATGTTGATTTTTGGACAAAAAATAAGAAATAGCGATGATAACATTTCCTAATGCAAAAATAAATCTGGGCTTGTATGTGGAGCGTAAGCGTGAAGACGGATACCACGACCTGTCGACGGTGTATTATCCGATACCGTTGACCGACGCCGTCGAGGTGGTCGAGGCAAAAGAAACCGCGTTGTTCACCTATGGCAATCCGGTGGACTGCCCTCCGGAAAAAAATCTTGTGATGAAGGCCTACCGCTTGATGGAGGAAGAGTTTAAACTGCCTCCGGTGGCGATACATCTGTATAAGCATATTCCAGACGGGGCAGGACTCGGCGGCGGCTCGTCGGACGCCACGTCGGTAGCCAAAATCCTCAACTCGATGTTTGCGTTGGGGCTCAGTGAAGAGGAAATCGCCGTCCGCGTGAAGCGTCTCGGCGCCGACTGCCCGTTTTTTGCCTACAACCGGCCGATGGCAGCCCGTGGCATCGGCGATCTGCTCGAACCGGTGGATGTGGATTTGAGGGGCTACACAATGATTGTGGTCAAGCCCGATGTGTCAGTGCCTACGGCGGCGGCTTATGCAGGGGTGACACCGCGTGTTCCGGAAACCAATGTCGAAAAGCTTGTGGCAAAGCCCGTCGGGCAATGGAAAGGATTGCTTGTCAACGATTTTGAAGAGAGCATCTTTCCTAAGCATCCTGAGCTTTCGGCAATCAAGCAGTCACTTTATGATGCCGGAGCGGTCTATGCCTCGATGTCGGGGTCGGGTTCTGCCATTTTCGGACTGTTTGAAGATGACAATTTGTCAGACATATTTGCCGCGAAATGCGCCCAGCCGCTGCTGTACAAGATGAAACTGTGATTTCAGAGAGTGCTGAAAGTTTGGCAGACTTTTTGATAAGGCTGATGTGATAAACATAAAGAATAATAAAAAAACGATATATATCATGTCAGAGAAATCAGAAAAAGACTTGAAAGAAAAGCAGGAAGAGACTGTGGAGGCGACACCTCAGGAACAGGCATCGGCAGAAACCACAGTAGAGGCGGAAGAGCCAACAGCGGAGGAAAAACTGCAGAAAGAACTTGACGACACGAAGGCCGAGCTCGAAAAGTCGAAGAAAGAATATATGTTTCTGCTTGCGGAGTTTGACAACTTCCGCAAACGCACATTGAAGGAAAAGTCGGAACTCATCAAAAATGCCGCAGAAGGCGCAATGAAGGATTTGCTGCCGGTGCTCGATGATTTTGAACGTGCAATTCAGGCGACATCTGAGAGCAACGACGTGGAAAGCATAAAGGAAGGCGTCAACTTGATTTACAACAAATTTGTCAAATATCTTGAGCAAAAAGGAGTAAAGGCAATTGAGTCGCAGGACGCCGATTTCGATACAGAATACCACGAAGCGGTCACCACATTCCCTACCGACGACGAGTCGAAGAAAGGCAAGGTTATCGACACCGTACAGAAAGGCTATGTGATGAACGACAAGGTGATACGCCACAGCAAGGTGGTTGTCGGACAATAAGGAGGCGTTGAAAAATGAGCGAGAAAAGAGATTTTTATGAAGTGCTGGGCGTCGATAAAAAGGCGACAGCCGACGAAATAAAGAAAGCTTACAGAAAAAAAGCCATACAATATCACCCCGACCGCAATCCCGGCGACAAAGAAGCCGAGGAGAAATTCAAGGAGGCGGCTGAGGCATACGACGTGCTGAGCAATCCTGACAAGCGTGCCCGTTACGACCAGTACGGTCCGAGCATGGGTCCGCAAGGCTTCGGTGGAGGCGGAGGCTTCAGTGGAGGCGGAATGTCGATGGACGACATTTTCTCACAGTTCGGCGACATCTTCGGAGGCGGCGGTTTCAGTGGCTTCGGAGGCTTCGGCGGAGGCGGCAGAGGCCGCAGCGTGAACCGCGGCAGCGATTTGCGAATCAATGTGAAAGTGACGCTTAAAGACGTTGTACACGGCGTTACGAAGAAGTTTAAAATCAACCGTTATGTTGCTTGCGACCATTGCCACGGCACAGGCGCGAAGGACGGCACAGCATTCCATACGTGCGCCACGTGTCACGGCACGGGAGTTGTCACACGCATGCAGCGCACTATTCTCGGTACGATGCAGACACAGTCACCGTGTCCGGACTGTCATGGCGAGGGCAAGGTGATTTCAGAGCAGTGTCCGCATTGTCATGGCGAAGGCGTGGAGCGCAAGGAGGAAATCGTTACGGTCAACATCCCGGCAGGCGTGGCAGACGGCATGACGCTGAGCATGAGCGGAAAAGGCAATGCCGCGCGTCGTGGCGGAGTGACAGGCGACCTTCTTATCCAGGTCAGCGAGGAAAAGCATCCGAAGCTTGTGCGCGATGAGAACGACATTACTTACAACTTGATGCTCGACTTCCCGACGGCAGTGCTCGGCGGAAAAGTAGAGGTGCCTACGGTCGACGGCCGTGCACGTGTCACGATTGAGCCAGGCACACAGTCGGGTAAAGTGCTGCGTATGCGTGGCAAGGGAATTCCTTCGATGCATGGCGGCGGTTGTGGCGACGAGCTTATCAACGTGATGATCTACACTCCGGAACATCTGTCGGCGGAGGAAAAGAAAGAAATCGAGAAGATGCGCGATTCCGACAATTTCAAGCCGTCGGAAAGCGATAAATTCAGAATTTTCAGCCGGTTGAAACACATTTTTGACTAAAAGTATTTATAGATTACGGAATTCCGCATTTGCGATTGATTGCAAGTGCGGAATTTTTGTATGAACGCGAGTTTGGGAAAAGCGAAGTTTACAAAATGGGAAGTTGTAATAAACCCAAATCGGTCATTCGAGATTTTTTCGTACAAAAAGTCAGATTATAGTAGACTATACCATCGTTATAGTATCTGTATACTAACACAATATGCATCTTTCGTTTATTTTAAGACAAAATGGAAGCGATTTTTTCTAATGACGATTTGGGTTCAATACTGCTATTATTCAATCGACACGACAACAACAAAAATTGCCCCCATGAGTAACCAACTCTCTCCACTAAGCCGTTCATGAACGGCAGTTTAAGGTTTATGAGTTTAGACCATGCTCCACTGACCGCCAATAAACCGTAAACGACGAAGTCTTGGCACAACATCGCCTACATCAACGCCCAATCAGCAAAAGCTCGGTAAGCGACACCTACTGCCGCGAGCAAATCAGTTCACCTCAGTCCCTCGCCCCCACATCGACATCCGACATCTCCCAATCACCATCCAATCAAAGCCTTGAGGACTAACAGCCCCCTCGATGTTCACCGCCCGGTTCCGCTTTGTATAAACGCAACACTTCCCATTAATCCGTGGTAGCGGTTCAACGGGAAGCGTGAAGTGTATGTGTTAAGGATATTCGCCATTATGGGTCGAGACCTTAGTCTCAATGAGCGGTAGCGAGCTTAGCCTGACGGCTTGCCGTAACGCCATTAAGTTACTTGAACTTTTCTATCCAACGATAGTCATCACCTTTTGTACTCCATTGAAACTTCCACATTTCACCTGTGTTTTCGTTAATAAGGTAGTACTGATACATACTTGTCATTGGTTGAATGGTAAAGACGCTTCTTTCTCCTGTACTAACTAAGTCATATTCATTGATTGGAATACACATTAAGGCGTCTAAATCATTCGAGCTATATTGCACCTGCCATAATCGACCGCGATATGAATCAAGAAGAATAAAATTCCACATATTTTGGGTTGCAAATAGTTGGAATCGATTTGTCCATACAGAGTCAGACCAAGGATAAGCTAATGAATAACGATTGATAGGGACAGAGAACATGTACTCGGTACCTTCCACGCTATATTGGACTTGCCAAGTCTTTCCTGAGTAGGTATCTAATAGTATAAAATTCCACATATTCTGAGTTTCGTATAACCGAAAACGCCCAGAATTGCCAGTAGATGGTTCAATTGCTTCATTCAAAATCCAAGATTGTCCATCATCTTGAATTTGTTGCACTTCACCTGTAACCGTATTCAAACGGAGCTGATTGTGATAATTTTGCGTTGAATACATTTTATAAGTTTGTCCAAACGCAAGCAAAGGAATAACGCAACATAAAATACAAAGCCACTTCTTCATAATATATTTATTTTCGATTTAAGTCAATATTGTTAGCAGCAAGCCAATTTAGATAGTCAGGGTCTTGTTCCTTGATTTCTTTCAGTGATTTGCCTCTGTACTTACCAAAGGTGAGCACAGTTTCTTCGGTTATTTTAGGGAATACACGATAGTATTCATCTTCCAACATTTTAGCAGCTTCGTCCTTATCCTTAGGCAAGGCCCCAATGATGCCTAATATATCAACCCTGAAATAAGGGTCGGTTTCCATGAGATAGTAGATATATTGTGCATCTTTTTTATATACTTCAGCAAAAGTGGAATCTTTATATTTACCGAAAGGCAAAACATCATCAGCTTTGTGCAATGGGAAAATCTCATCCATTGAGCGACCGGGAACGTCAATCAATACCCATGCGCCACAACCTGCACATGGGATTTCGGCAATATCATCAATGTTATAGTCGGGATAGTAGTTTTTCATATATTCATCACTTCGTACATTGTCTTGAAGACAATATCCATAGGCTTTCCCATATTTGCCTTTAGGCTCTACTTTCTCAACCATAAAAGTGCGTCCAGAGGGCTTGTAAAGGTTTTGATGTAAAGCTTGAAAACCTCTATCAGCTCTCTTTACCTGAAATGGGACAATTCTACCTATGTTGTAGTAGATGTTGAAAATGTTGTCACGTGGATACATAGCAATAGATTATTTGAATACTCGTTTGTGATAGTAATGTTCGATGTAGTTGTGTAATGCTTCTGGCGATTGGGAGTAGAGGCATTTGATGAATCGGGTGCGGTCAATTTTCGTGTCAAGTTTGACCATACGACTGGGAATGATGAAAAATACTTCAGGAGCAGACGGAGTGCCACCCACTCCGAGAGCGATAAACAGATCAACTCCACGGTCTTTAGCGTGAAAGTGGTAGCGGTTGAATTGTTCTGACAGGTCAATGCCGTCCTCGCCCCAAGATATGCGGTATTTGCACTCAACGAAATACTCCACCTCGGCAACATCCAACTTGTGAAAAATATGAAGGTCGGGATAAAGATTCTCAGCGGCATAAGTATCGCCAACAATCTTGTCGCTGCGCCATGCAAGCAGTTTGAAGATAGACTTGTCAGCCAACAGCGACACGACAAACTCTTCAAACAGCCGACCTTTCTTTTCTTTTCGGTTCACAATCTCCACCTCAGGCACAGCCACCTCGTTAGTCATGCCGTAGGCAAGTCGAACGAGCTTTGTGCGGTCAATGCCAAATGCGTCGGCAAACTCCGACAGCACCTTGCGCTCCGCCGGGCTGATAGCACCGTCGGTAGCCGCAAGCCTCGCCATCCATTTGGCAGCATCGTATGTGGAGATTTGATCAATCATGCACATCTAAAAGAGCTTTAAGTTCTGCGTATTGAGGTAAATCGAATAGGTTAATTTCTCCATTTGACCCAGCCTTAACAACCTCAATACATTTTTTCAGACGCGAAATCATAGGCATAATTACCGTTTTGGTGTGAGAGATATACTCACATAATTCTTCTTCGGTAGAAGGCAACTTATAACCATGTTGACCACTTGAGATAATTACATTATGGTCACGCAACTTTGCTATAATTTGCATACGAAAAGAAGCAGGCTTGCGCCTTTTGTAACCAGCATTAGCCAGTGCATTTATAAGTTCATGAGTGCCTATAAAACGACGTGTTTGGTTATTTAAGAAGCGGAATAATAGGTATTCAAGGATAAACTTTTGCTCATTTATTAACGTACTATCGTCATCCGAATGGACATTTTTAATAAAGTCTTGTGCTCTACGATATGCAATTTCAAAAATTATTCTATTGAATTTTGGGTCGTACTTCGCTTCCTCTTCTATGGTTTGGTCATATTGTTTTGGAAACTCTTTTAGAAGAAGTATAATTCCGCTTAGAATTTTTTTGAAATTGTAGTCACGAGCCTTTTCTTTTTTGTCTTCCTCATAGTAATATGATAGAGAACCGCTTATTAAATCTGCAATTTGAACAATAGGCGATTGTTTACTATCAGTCATACTGAATTCAGACTCATCAAACAGAGACAACGATTGTTCTTTACTTTGAACATATTTATAAAATTCTGCTTGGAAAGAGTTTGTTCCAGTCGCATCTGCTTCAATAACGATTTTATTGAAGTTGCGCCTTAATTCTTCATATAGTATTTCATTAAGAAATTTATAAAATACTTTTTTATTTTTTCGAATACCTGAATCTGTATAAATTAGTCTTTTGTCGATAACAAGAACAAAAGCTTTCAGAGGTAGTTTTTTTACTGCCTCTATAATCTTCAATCTCCTTTTGAAATTTGTCTTAATTTTTGAAGACTTCATTTCAGAGTTATCGAAGCCATTTTCTTTCTTTATGGTCTCTACTTCACGTTCAACTACAGCAATATCACTTTCTTTAACAGTAACAGCTGTTATAATAAAGTGAGATGTGTTACCAGATTTACTAAAATCAAATCCGTATGCTCCCGATTCATCGATGTAAGCGTGAATTCTCTCCATATCAGGCTGCGTTATACCATTGAATTAAAAATTGTCGTATTTCATTAAATGAAAGATTTAAACTGATTTCCTCATTCAATCCTGTATTGATTACGAAAATGAATGATTCTTTTCTATAGTACCTTAATTCCGCAACACTATAAATTTTAACCTTTATAATGTCCTGAGCAACAAAAAGTTGCTCAAGATTTTGCCATGTCGGAGGATTCACTTAATTTAGTGTTGCTGTAATAATCAAACAAAACCTCATCAGGCATGGCAAAAATACAAATAAAATCCGAGGAACTCACATCTTTTGGTGGCATATTTCCAATTCTGGAGAAATTCGACAGGATGTTGAGAAACATATTGAATTATTCGTGGGGAAGGGAATAAAGTTGTAATTTTGCAAGATGGTCAATAAAAACGGACACTCGCTTTGAAGGAAAACGCAGGCAGACAATATCGGCAGATTGTGAAATACACTGGTTATTTCGGAGGTGTGCAAGGGTTGAATATTCTTGCCGCCCTTGTGCGCAACAAGGTTGTGGCAGTGCTGCTCGGTCCGATAGGTTTGGGTTTGATTTCCCTTTATAACACGGCAGTTAAATTGATAGGCGACACGACAAATCTCGGCATTCCGGTGAGCTCAGTGCGCTATCTGTCGGAGTGTCAGGAAGAGCAGGACAGATGCCAGATGGTGGCTACCGTCAGGTTGTGGAGTCTGCTTACAGCCGCACTTGGCGCAGTGGTGTGCTGTGTGCTTGTGCCATTTTTCCGCTTGTTTTATTTCAGCACGGAAATGAGCTTTGCCGAATTTCTCTGGCTGGTGCCGGTTGTTGCTCTGACAGCGGTTACGGCAGGCGAACTCTCGATATTGAAAGGATTGCAGCGAATGCGCGAAGTGGCGATACAGTCGGTTGTCAACGCGATGCTGAGTCTGGTTGTCACACTACCTCTGTTCTGGCTGCTTGGCAACGAAGGCATCCTGCCCGCGCTTGTGGCCGCCGCTGTTGCCGCCAGCGTCACGGTGCTGTGGTTCTCGCTGCGAGTGTATCCCTACAGGCTTCCCCGCTCTTTCCGTCAAGCCATTTCAGCAGGAGGCGGAATGGTGCGTCTTGGCGTGGCATTTGTTATAGCCGGAGCTATGGGCAGTGGCGTGGAGTTTGCCGTGCGCGCGTTTATTGCCAATTCAGGCACCCTTGCCGATGTCGGTTTGTACAATGCCGGTTATGTTGTCACGGTGACTTATGCGTCGATAGTCTTTATGTCGATGGAGACCGAGTACTTTCCCCGCCTGTCGGCAGTCAACCACGATGAGGAAGCGTGCAACGCGACGGTCAACCGCCAGATAGAGGTTTCCGTGCTGTTGCTTGCGCCGCTGCTTGTGGCGTTTATGCTATTGCTTCCGTTTGTCATTCACGTTCTATACTCATCGATGTTTTTGCCGGCACTTGGGATGATACGATTCGGAGTGGTGGCTATGCTGCTACGGGCCGTGATGCTTCCGATGGAATATATGTCGCTTGCCAAAGGCCAGCCATGGATTTATCTGCTGACCGAGGGCGTCTACGACATAGCGGCTGTGGGAGCCGTCGTGGCAGGCTACAGCCTGTGGGGCATCGACGGCGCCGGCGCCGGACTTCTTGTGGCGGCGGTGTTCAACTGTGTGATAGATTTCGTGGCGTGCCGGCATTATTACAGATATAGAATAGCGAAAAAATCCGTGAAGATGTTTTCTGTGCAGATTCTGCCCCTTGTCGCATCCTATTTCGTGTCGGTGTTTTGCACAGGCGCGCTGCAGTGGGTGCTCGGCGTGGCATTGTTTGGCATGTCGGCCGCCATCTCCTACAGGGTGCTTGAGCGCGAGTCGGGACTGATGACGGCAATTATCAACAAATTCAAGCGAAAACGCGATGAAGGTATCGATTCTGACAGCAGTTTATAACACAGCCTCCTATCTGCCGCAGTGCATAGAGTCGGTGTTGGCGCAGACGCATCGCGATTGGCAACTTATATGTATCGACGACTGCTCGACCGACGGCTCGCTTGACATAATAAACCGCTATGCCGCGACCGACAGCCGCATAACCGTGGTGCGCAACGCAGAGAACCAAGGTCAGGCTAAAGCCCGCAATGCCGGACTGCTCCATGCCGACGGCGAGATTGTCACAATGCTTGACAGCGACGACTGGATTGCTCCCGACGCACTTGAGAAGATAGTGGCTGCGTTTGAAGGCAACCGTGATATTGACTGCGTGCTGTTTGACTTGCAACTGTATTATTCGCCCGACGATGTCAGACCATACCAAAACGCCGTCAGCCATACAGTCACGGGCTACGAGGCATTCCGACTGTCGATAGCATGGCAGATTCATGGAGTCTATGCCGCGCGTCGACAGGTTTATGACAAGCACCGCTATGATGACAGCTGCCGTTCGCACAGCGATGACAACACCACGCGATTTCATTACCTCGACAGCCGCAAAGTGGCATTCAGCACAGCCCGCTATTACTATCGACAGCATGCCGCGTCGTGCACGCATGTTTTCGGCATGCAGCGGTTCAATCTGCTTGTGGCACTCGAGAATCTGCGTAGAGAACTTGAGGCAGACGGCAGGGTAGCCGCCTGCGACCTTCGGGAACTCGACAAGTATCGCTGGCACAACGTGCAGGGAGCCTATATGCTCTACTATGCGCGTCGCCGACAGTTTCCGCCCTCCGACCGCCGCAAGGCAAAGTTGCTGCTCAGACAGATGTACAGTAATGTAGACACCACCGCATTGCCGTTGTGGGAGCATTTTCGTTTCGGTTATGCTCCGATTAAATGGTGTCCGGCGCTCTATCGCCTGCAGATGAATGCATTCACCCATTTGCGTCTGCTGTTAGGACTTGACAAGAAACGGTACGATTAAAAAAACAAAAAAGGAACTTTCTCTCAAAGTTCCTTCCTTATAAGGTTTCCAATAGGTATAATTTTTTAAGGTAAAAAAGATTGTTTTAGGTTTGTGACAGCAAATGTCACCCTTTATTTCCGACTCTGCAAGCAATTTTATATGTTTTGCAACATAGAAATTTTTAGCAGAAGCTGGAGAGTGTATGTAAAATCTTGTTAATTGGGCTGTTGGGGCAAGTTAGCTTAAATTGTGAAAATTTCTTAAAACCGCTTGTTGCCGGTGCATTTTCTGGTAATTTGCTCATTATTGAATGTTTTGAGCGCAAGATTCTCGCCGTCAAACACCGCATACGAGCAGAAATGAATCCAGTCGCCGAGAATCACCAATTGGCTGCCGTTGTCGAGTCGCTTGTCGAGCATGATGTGGCGGTGTCCGAAAACGAAGAAGTCGATATGCCTGCCGTCGTCATAGTGCTTGGCAAATTCTTCAAGACACTCTTTTCCCTCGCCGAGATATTGCGGGAAAGAGTCCTTAGCACGGCTTCCTCGTGACCAACCAAGGGCAAACGGGATGGTCCAACGTGGATGGATAGCAGCGTAAAGTTTCTGGCAAACTTTGTTGCGGAACACCGATCGCAGGATGCGGAACGATAGTTTGCGCTTCCCGACAGCGTCGCCATGGTCGAGGAAGAAACGCTTTCCGGAAATGTCCTTAACCATCGGACCGTCGACCACCGTGATGCCGAGTTCGGATGGCAGATAGTCGAAAATCCAGATGTCGTGGTTGCCAATAAACCAATATATTTTCACGCCGAGGTCGGAAAGCTCCGCGATTTTTCCGAAAAACCGCGTGAATCCTCGTGGCACCACATAGCGGTATTCATACCAATAGTCGAGGATGTCGCCGAGGAGGTATATTTCTTTAGCCGAGTCTTTAATAGAGTCGAGAAACGCCACCACGCGCCGCTCGTTGTCGAGCGGAGAGTCGAAATAGCGCGCTCCAAGATGGAAATCGGAGAGGAAATATGTCAGCCGGCGTTTTTCCATCATAGAAAACCAAGTTCGAGTTTCGCCTCTTCAGTCATCATGTCTTGGTTCCATTCAGGCTCGAACACAAGATTCACGTCGACAGATTTTATGCCATCGATGCTCTCGAGTTTCATTCTGATGTCCTCCAGAATGAAATCGGCAGCCGGGCAGTTTGGCGCAGTCAGCGTCATGTCGAGTCGCAGACAGGCATTGTCGTCGAGGTCGATTTTGTAAATAAGCCCCAAATCGTAAACGTTTACGGGTATCTCCGGGTCGTAAACCGTCTTCAGCATTTTGACGATTTTTTCTTCCAATGCAAGTTTCTCTGTTGATTCCATAGGTGCAAACTTACTGAAAAGATTTGAGAAAACAATCATAGACGATGCATTATAAATATAATTTATTACTTTTGTGTTTGGATTGCTCCGAAATAAAATACATAAAATGCAGACAAGACCGATAGACCAAGACATAAAACGCGCAGCCCGAACAAAGAAAATGATTCGGGCATTGTGGACAATAAACTTTTGTGGAGTAGCGCTTGTGATGCTTCTAGGCGTTATGATTTATCACGGATATATAGGCTATATACCACCGGTAGAGGGACTTCTCAATCCAGAAGACCGCTTTGCGTCGCGCCTTTTCACATCCGATGGCGTTGAGATGGGACGTTTCTATCAGAGTCGTAACAACCGAGTGTATGCCGACTATTCCGAGATTTCCCCAAATGTAATCAATGCGTTGATAGCCACAGAGGACGAGCGCTTCATGCAGCATTCCGGCATTGACATCATGGCGCTGTCGCGAGTGTTGTTCAAGACAATCCTGCTGCGCCAGAAGAACGCCGGCGGCGGCAGTACGATAACGCAGCAGCTTGCGAAGCAACTCTATTCGCCCGAGTCGGACGGGCTGATGGACCGATTCATTCAGAAACCCGTGGAGTGGGCCATCGCCGTGAAGCTTGAACGCTACTATACGAAAGAGGAAATCATCAAGATGTATCTCAACCAGTTTGACTTCCTCAATAACGCCGTCGGCATCAAAACGGCGGCACACGTTTATTTCAACACCACACCCGACAGCCTGAAGATAGAGCAGGCGGCGATGCTTGTGGGCATGGCAAAGAATCCGTCGCTCTACAATCCGGTACGCGCCGACCGCAAGGACGCCGCCGTGGGACGCCGCAATGTGGTGCTGCAGCAGATGCTCAAGGCGGATTTGATAACCGAAGCCGAGTGCGACTCGTTGTGCGCCCTTCCGCTGGATGTCAAGTTCACCAAGGTGGACCATAAAGGCGGCATCGCGCCATATTTCCGCGAGGCAGTGCGCCTGATGATGCAGGCCAAAGAGCCGCGCCGTGGCGACTATCCCGACTGGGACCAGCAACGCTTTGTCGACGACTCCATTCAGTGGGCAACCAATCCTCTGTATGGTTGGGTAGAGAAAAATCCGAAGCCCGACGGCACCAAATACAATATCTATACAGACGGACTTCGCATCTACACCTCGATTGATTCGCGGATGCAGAAATATGCCGAAGAGGCGGTTATAGACCACCTCAAGAACACGCTGCAGCCTCAGTTTGACAGAGAGAAAGGCAGCCGTGGGCCGTATACCACCAACAGCGCCGAGCTCGGACAACTGACTCCGCGCAAACTCATCGACCGCGCCATCCGTCAGAGCGAACGCTACCGTGTGCTTAAAAACGCTGGAATGAGCGATGCTGAGATTATGGAAGAGTTTGACAAGCCGGTTGATATGACCGTGTTCTCCTACGATGGCGGACAGGTGCAGAAAACGATGTCGCCTCGCGACTCCGTAGTCTACCAGAAAATGTTTCTGCGGGCAGGATTTATGTCGATGGATCCGTTGACAGGACAGGTTAAAGCCTACGTCGGCGGGCCGAATTTCCATTTCTTCCAATATGACATGGCAGGCGTTGGACGCCGTCAGATAGGATCAACGGTAAAACCGTTCCTCTATACTTACGCCTTCGAGGAAGGCTTCACACCGTGCGACATGTTTCTCAACGCGCAGCCGTCGATCACGCTGCCTACGGGCGAAGTCTGGGCACCGCGCAACACCGGCCATGCCCGAATAGGCGAGATGGTCGACCTGTATTGGGCACTTACCAACTCAAACAACTGGATTTCAGCCCGTCTGATGAGCGAGCTCTCGCCGTCGACGTTGGCGCGCACGATGCACACGTTCGGCATCACCAACCATCTTGACCCCGTGGTGTCGCTCTGTCTCGGACCGTGCGACGTGTCGGTGCGCGAAATGGTGACCGCCTATACGGCATTCTCAAACAAAGGACTTCGTGTGGATCCGATATACGTTACTAAAATCACCGACAACAACGGCAACGTTATCTCGGAGTTTACTCCGCAGTATACCGAAGTGATGAGCCAGGAGGCCTATTTCAAGATGGTCAACATCCTGCAGAACGTAATCAATTCAGGTACGGGCAGTCGCCTGCGCCGAGCCCCTTACAACATCACAGCCGTGATGGGCGGCAAGACCGGTACGACCAACTACAACGCCGACGGATGGTTTATGGGCTTCACGCCCAACCTCGTTTCGGGAGTGTGGGTAGGCGGCGACGAGCGCTATATACATTTCAACAGAATGGCGCAAGGTCAGGGAGCCGCAATGGCATTGCCTATCTACGGACTGTATATGAAAAAAGTGTATGCCGACAAGTCGTTGCCTTACTCGCAGACGTTGCAATTTCCGGAGCCTCCGGCAGGCTTCTCGCCGTGTTATAAGGAGAGTTACGGCGACGCGCCGGCAGCCGAGACGCCAGTTGAGGCAATCGACAACGCTTTTGAGTAGAAATTTTTTGTAGATTTAAAATTTTTAATTAGATTTGCATTATCTATACAGAAATATTTCTGTAATGAAAAACAGTATAGACTTAACATCATTATACCACTTAAAAAATTATTAGTTATGAGTCGTAGTTTAAAAGTAAGGGATTTGACCCTTCGCGATGGACAACAATCATTGTTTGCCACCAGAATGAAGCAGGAAAGCATTGACAAATTGCTGCCGCTTTACAAGGACGCCGGTTTCTATGCCATGGAGGTATGGGGCGGTGCAGTGCCCGACTCCGTGATGCGCTACCTTGGCGAAGACCCATGGGTGCGTTTGAAAACAATCAGCGACGCAATGGGCGGAGTGTCGAAACTGACAGCGCTCTCCCGTGGCCGCAACCTGTTCGGTTATGTGCCTTACCCGACAAGCGTGCTTGAAGGTTTTTATAAGGAAGCCATAAAGAATGGTTTGAACATCATGCGTATCTTCGATGCGCTCAATGACCTTGACAACGTAAAAGAATCAATAAAACTTATCAACGAGATGGGCGGCATCGCCGATGGTGCAGTCTGCTATACAGTAGATCCTAAAACAGAGGCTCCTGCAGAAAAGAAAGGCTTCTTTGCAAAGCTCTTCGGCTCTAAGAAGGTTGAGGAACCGGAGAAAATCTTTACAGATGAATATTTCGTTGAGAAAGCAAAGGGAATGGAAGCCTACGGCGCGAAGATCATCACGCTGAAGGATATGGCGGGATTGGTCAACCCGTTGCGCGCTGCGTCGCTGATTTCAAAGATCAAGGCAGCCGTTAATGTTCCTGTTGACTTCCACACACACTGTACACCGGGCTACGGCTTGGCATCAGTAGTTATGGCAATGCTTCATGGCGTCGACATCGTGGATACCAACATCTGGTATTTCGGCGGCGGCTCGGCAGCACCTGCAATTGAGTTGGTCTACTTGTTTGCAAAACGTCTTGGCATCGAACTCGAGGTCAACATGGAAGCCGTAGGCCGCATCCGTGAGCAGTTGAAGGGCGTTCGCACGGCGCTTGCCGACTTCGACCTCCACAAGGGCGATTTCCCACACGATTTCGATCCGTTGAAGGATACTCTTCCAGCCAATATCGAGGCATTGTTTGACAAGGCAGTCGAGGCAGCCAAGGCCAACGACGAGGATGCCCTCCTCGACGCATGCCACGCTATTGAAGACTATTTCAACTTCCCGAAACCAAACTTGCTTGTCAAGAATGCCGAGGTTCCGGGCGGAATGTACTCGAATATGGTTGCGCAGCTGAAGGCGCTCAACGCATCCGACGTGCTCGACGATGCGATGAAACTGATTCCTAAGGTTCGTCGCGACGCAGGTTTGGTTCCGTTGGTAACACCGACAAGCCAGATTGTGGGCAGCCAGGCAGTGAGCCTCGCCATCGACCGCAAGAAAGGTAATGCCGACTATACAACGAAGTCAAATCAATTCATTTCACTCATCAAGGGTGAATATGGAAAGACTCCGGTTGCCATCACTCCTGAATTCCGCGAGCAAATCACAGGCAGCGCAGTGGAGCGTCCGTATGACGTGGCAAGCTATAAGGCTCCAGAGAATCCGGTTCTCAAGGAACTCGGCGGATGCAAGCTTGCAGAGAACGAGCAGGAATACTTGCTTCTGCAATTGCTTCCAACCGTTGCCAACGGCTTCTTGAAGAAACGTCGTGAGGCAGACCACAAGGCATCGGCTCTGGCTGTTGAAGAAAAGGCAGAGGCTGCAGCAGTGGCCGACGATGCACCTATCACCGGACCGGTGGAGCGCGCTCCGATGGGCGGCAAGGTAGTTGAAGTCAAGGTGAAAGCCGGCGACAAGGTGAAGAAGGGCGACTTGCTTTTGGTTTACGAGGCAATGAAGATGGAGAACGAGCTTGCGGCAGAGAAGGACGCCGTTGTCAAGCGTGTGTTTGTTACGGTAGACGACGTTGTGGGCACCGATGCTCCGCTTATTGAATTCGAGGCTTAATAAGTTTTATAAATAGAAAAACTCCTGCCGCATCAGTGGCAGGAGTTTTTTTGGGTATGCGTGTGCCGTTTCCTTCCTATGTTGGACAAAGATTGACCGATGCTCCGCTATTTGCCTTTGAATGCGTTTTTCACTGTCAAAGCCGTGACAGCCACATCGACAGAATAAGCAGCAAGTCCGCGCTTCAAGTCTTCTTCAAGAGATTGGTCTTCGGCAGGCATCATGGAGATAACCATCACCGTGCCATCATCCTCCGACACTACAATGCGGCTTGTTTGGCACGACAGGCTAAGGAACTGCTCGGCGACAATTTTTTTCGCTTTCTCAGGCTTCACGCCAAAGTCGCGTGCCGAGAACGACGTGCCGACCATAATGAACTGGTTGCTGCCGAGAGAATATCCCTGTGGCGATATTCTGATGTTTGTGTCGCCGAGAGTGTATTCCACCACATCGTTGCTCACTTTCTTTGCCGACAGGAACCCCATGTCGTTCAATTGTTTCACCACCCGGTTTCCGAAATCTTTGAAGCCAGGAGCTGCAAAGTTTTGGAAAAAAGAATCTGTGACATAGTCGGTGCATTTCTCCGCAAGGTCAATCGCCATAGATGAAAAAGTTCCCAATTGTGTGATTTGCATAGCCACATAATGAGCGCTGTAGGCATAAATCGAAGAAGCGACGCAAATGGCATCGTTTTTATAATAGACCTGTCCGACCCCCGGCAACGCCCAGTTTATGGCATCGGCACACTTAGTCATCTTCTTGGCATTGGCTTTTGCAGGCGTTGTCGACTCAAAGTAGCATACGGCCGGCGGCATGTCGGGAATCGCCTGCTCGCCCTCAATCATCATAATGTATGCCTTGCGTTCGGAGCCGGAAGATGAAGTGTAGGTAATCTCGAGGTCTCCGTCGCTGTCGATGCACCACTGTTTGCTGGTGTCGATAGTCTTGTAGTAATTTATAATCTCGTTTCTCAATTCCAGCCACGTCGGAAAGGCGAAGGCGTTGGAAGTCAGAGCCGAAAGCACTAAAGCCACAGCTGCTGTGAATAATTTCTTTCTCATAGTCGGTTAGTGATAGAATTAAAAACAAAGTCAAAAGTACAAATATTAAATAAAACCGCAATGTAAAATTTCTTTTTTTCTTTTTTGATGGTGAAAAATTTCTTTTATTGGGAAACAATGGGTAACTTAGCGCAGATATATAGCGGGTTACGGTGGAAAGCCGGAGCCTGACTGTTGAACAATAAAACGCGTCTATGCCGGAAATAATGCTCACAGACTGGTTTTATTGGCTGTGTATAGCGATTTATTCAGCCACGATAATCTCCATCATCTACATTATACTGAAGGAGAACCGCAACCCTGTGCGCTCACTTGCGTGGATTACGGTGCTGTTCTTTCTGCCGGTTGCAGGCTTGTTGCTGTATCTGTTTTTTGGGCGTAGCATAAAAAATAAAGCGTTGATATCCAAACGCTTGAAAAAGCGTTTTGCCCATTCCCGTCCCATCAAGCAAGCCGATATAGGCAAACTGCCACTCACGGCGGAAAGCCGTCAGCAAATCCGCTTGGGGCATAAGCTGTCGGGTGCGATTTATTTTCCTGACAACGATGTGGAATGCTTTGTCAGCGGCGCCGAACTGTTTGAGGCGTTCAAGCGCGATTTGATGGCTGCGCAGTGTGCCATCGACATGCAGTTCTACATTTTCAACGACGACAAACTCGGCACCGAGATAAGCGACATTCTCATTGACCGCAGCCGTAACGGTGTGAAGGTAAGGATTATTTATGACCATGTAGGCTGTTTCGGCGTAAAGAAGAAATTTTTCATGCGGATGGCAGATGCCGGAATCGACATCCATCCGTTCTTCAAGGTGACCTTTCCGGAATTCGCCACACGTGTGAACTGGCGCAACCACCGCAAAATAACCGTAATCGACAACCGTATAGGATATATAGGCGGAATGAACGTTGCCGACCGCTATGTCGTCGGCGACAAAAATGGAATGTGGCGCGACACGCATCTGCGCATCACCGGACCGTCGGTGCTCGGACTGCTGCATTCGTTCCATTCCGACTGGGCATTTATGGAATTGCCCCAATTTGACGACGGCGAGAACTTCTCCGAGTTCCAGAGCCGCAACAACGGCAGCGTTGGCGTGCAGATATTGTCGAGCGGCCCTGTGGGGCAGTGGCACAACATCTCGCTGATGTTCAATAAAGCAATCGCCAACGCCAAGAAATGCATATATCTTGAAACTCCATATTTCCTGCCCACCGAGAGCTTGCTCAAAGCCCTTCAGACGGCAGCCCTGTCGAAGATTGACGTGCGGGTGCTGATTCCTCGCCAGCCCGACTCCATGATGCTCAAGCTCGCGTCGGGCTCCTATATCAGCGACTGCCTTAGAGCAGGAATAAAAGTGTACTTCTACGAGCTGGGAATGCTCCATTCCAAGACTATAGTCATCGACGACGAATTTTTCACCACCGGCTCCACCAACTTCGACTTCCGCAGCATGGAATATAATTTTGAGTGCAACGCATTTATCTACAGCAAGACGATAAACGAGAAAATGAAAACCGCCTTTTTCGCCGACCTTGCGCAGTCGACCCGCATCACGTCATCGACTTGGCGACGACGGCCGTTCGTTCAAAAGTTCAAAGAATCAGTGGTGCGGTTGATGAGTCCCGTGCTGTGACGATATATTTTTAATAAATTAACAATATCTACACATTGTTTTGAACCACCATTACGCAAACTTCGTTAACTTTGCAAGTAGAAAAGCAGGCATCTGCAAATTCATGTTGGCGCATGTGGCGGCAATGAGGAAGACAGAAATAAAACTATATTTATAAAATACTATTTTTCAGACTTTTAAAAAATTAAAAACTATGAAGTTTCTTACAGATGAAAAATTGACAATCGTCGGTGCAGGCGGTATGATTGGTTCAAACATGGTTCAGAGTGTATTGATGCTTGGTCTGACTCCAAACATTTGTCTTTACGATATCTATGAGCCAGGTGTACACGGTGTGTTTGATGAAATCCAGCAGTGCGCATTCCCTGGAGCTAACGTAACTTACACAGTAAATCCAGAAGAGGCTTTCTCTGGTGCTAAGTATATCATTTCTTCTGGTGGCGCTCCTCGTAAGGAAGGTATGACACGTGAAGACCTTCTCAAGGGCAACTGCAAGATTGCCGCTGAGTTTGGTGACAACATCAAAAAATATTGCCCGGATGTTAAGCATGTCGTAGTTATCTTCAACCCGGCAGACGTAACAGCCCTCACAGCTCTTATCCACTCTGGTTTGAAACCAGAGCAGTTGACATCGCTCGCAGCTCTCGACTCAACTCGTTTGCAGCAGGCTTTGGCACTTGAGTTCGGTGTTCAGCAGGATAAGGTAACCGGCGCACACACTTACGGTGGTCACGGTGAGCAAATGGCAGTATTCGCTTCTCAGGTTAAGGTTGACGGCAAGCCATTGTCGGAAATGGGCCTTTCAGCAGAGCGTTGGGAAGAAATCAAGCACCACACAGTGCAAGGCGGTTCAAACATCATCAAGCTTCGTGGCCGCAGCTCATTCCAGAGCCCAGCCTACAACGCTGTCAAGATGATCGAGGCTGCTATGGGCGGTGAGAAGTTTACTTTGCCAGCCGGCTGCTACGTAAACAACGACAAGTTTGGCTTCAAGAACGTAATGATGGCTATGCCTACTACTATTGATAAGACTGGCGTTCACTTCACTGAACCAGCAGGAACAGAAGAAGAAATGGCAGCTCTCAACAAGTCGTACGAGCACCTTTGCAAGATGCGCGACGAAATCGTTGAGCTCGGCATCGTTCCTCCAGTAGCTGAGTGGAACAAACTCAACAGCAACCTCTAATAGACAACAGTCTTAGTGGAATATATGGCGCGGACATCTTTTTGGTGTCCGCGTTTTTTGTTATATGGCAATGTTTGCCTGAGAATGAAATAAAATCATTACTTTTGTGCTGATAAACAATTGTATTTTCTTATGAACCGCAAATTTATTGTTTCAGGTATATTTGCAGCCGTGGCGGCTGCAATGTCAGCCGTTCCAGCGTCCGACAGTCCGATTCTGCGCACGTTGCCCGACGGCACGAGCATAGAGATTATGCTGCACGGCGATGAAAACTTCCACTATGCCACATTGCTTGACGGCTCCATTGTCAAGGAAGGCGACGACGGCTATTTCTACTATGCCGAAGTCACAGCCGACGGCATTGTCGCAACGCCGTATAAGGTCGGCGACAACGTCCCGAAGCAGCGCGTTGTGAAATCCACAGGCGTTAAGAGCCGATTGCAGGCGTTGCGCTCGCAAGCCCTTCAGCGCAGAGCCGTTAAGCCGCACGCCGCACAGCGGTCGGCATCCGACATCAACAGTCAGCATGGACTTGTGATACTTGTGGACTATCCCGACATGCCGATGGTGCAGACCAATAAGGATTATTCGGAGATGCTCAACTCTGAAGGCTACTCAAAAAATTATGCCACCGGCAGCGCCCTTGACTATTTCCGGAATTCATCGTATGGAAAATATTCTCCGGTGTTTGATGTGTTCGGCCCCTACACGCTGTCGAACAAATACCGCTATTATGGTAAGAACGATGCATCTGGCAACGACACCAATGTGCCGGAGATGATAGTAGAGGCGTGCCGCATGGCGTCTGCCGACGTTGATTTGTCGACCTACGACTATGACAACGACGGATATATAGACAACGTCTATGTTTTTTATGCCGGTGCGGGAGAAGCCAACGGCGGGTCGGACGACACTGTGTGGCCTCATCGCTGGGTGGTGTATGGTGAAAACTACGACGGAGATCCCGATGTGGGCGGTGTGAAGGTGTATGACTACGCCTGCAGCAACGAAATTCGAGAAAGTCTTAAAAACAAGATCGGGACGAATCTGGAAGGTATCGGCACTTTTGTGCATGAGTTCGGACACGTGCTCGGTTTCAGCGACCATTACAGTACCAACGACAACAATCTTGCCCTTGATCCAGGCTACTACGACGTCATGGCTTCGGCATCGTATCTCAACTATGGACGTACGCCTTACGGATATTCAGCCTATGAGCGTATGTATATGGGATGGCTTGAGCCAACGCAGATATTTCCAAGCCGCGATGGCGACAAGATGACGCTTAAGACCATCGACGAAGGCGAGGCATTGCTCGTCACCGCCGACGGGTCGACGCATAATATGGATGGCGTTTCGCCGTCGCCTGCAAATTATTATCTTATTGAAAACCGCGCTTCGGCAGGCTGGGACTCGTTTGCCGGCTATTACGGCACTTCGGGCACGCCGGGCGACAAAGGTATGCTGATTACCAAAATAAACTACGACGCAGACCGCTGGGAACGAAATATTGTCAATGCGTATGCCAACCAGATGGGAATTGAGCTGGTTTGCAATCCAGTGCAGAAAAAGTCGTATGCGGCTTATTATCCGATGTTTCCGGGGGCAAAGACACAGACATCAGTGTCGTTTGGCACATACTCCATCAAAAACATAACCCGTGACGCTGTTACCGGCGAGGTGTCGTTTACGATATCCGACAGCAACGGATACTCGGGCGTTGCCGACGTGGAGACGGAGGCAGATGTCTATGCCGTCGACGGAGCTATAGTTGTGGAGTGCGCAGCAGGACGGGTGAGCGTCAGCACGCTGCAGGGCGCGCTTGTCTATGACGGCATCGGCGGACGTATACCTGTCGCCACAGGCCTGTATGTTGTCAATGTTGACGGCAAGGCAGTGAAGGTGGCTGTGAGATAGAAGCGCAATGTTTTGATAAATATTGACTTGCAATGTTAGATATCTGGCGCGGAATTTTGCAGTTTCGCGCCAATTTCTTATCTTTGTGTATAAGATAGGCTGCGGCTTGTCGGGAGTTTTTTTGAGAGAGGAGGAACGGATATGATTAGAAAGTCGATAATTGTGATGCTTTTAGGCTTTTCGGTGTTGGCGATGTCGATGCCGGTTGTGGCACAGCAACGTGCCGCAGTGGATTATGTCGTGACCTCCACAACTTCGGGAAAAGGAGTGCTGGTGATTGAAAACAACACAGAGTCGGCATGCCGTTTCACGATTTATTCAATAACCGGACAGGTGGTGCGTGTGCTTGTCGTGAAGCCCGGCAATGAGCGCGTGGAGCTGCAGAAGGGCTTCTACATAGTGAAAAGCGAATATGGCAGCCAGAAAGTGGTTGTCAGATAATTGATACAAACATTGAAAAACTTATAATTCATTTATTTGGTTACTATGACACATTTAATCGGAAAGATTATGACTGTAACGACGGTTGTGTCGGCAGCTGCTTTTATGGGTCCGGTTGCATCGGCGCAGACTTTGCCGCAAATCCCGGAAGAGGAACTCAATGCATATCCAGTTTATTCAGGCAATGACCTGGAACTTACTGTCGATGCCAAAGGCACGCATTTCGCCCTTTGGTCGCCTGGCGCGGAGGCAGTCAGGCTGCATCTGTATGCCGACGGGCATAACGGAAACGCCTATGAAACAGTCGAGATGGCAAAAAATGCGGCAACAGGAGTGTGGCGCGCGTCTAAGTCGGAGAAGCTATATGGCAAATTTTATACGTTCCAAGTAAAGATAGGCGGCGAATGGCTGAAGGAAACGCCAGGAGTGTGGGCTAAAGCCGTGGGCGTCAACGGACATCGAGCCGCTATTGTCGATTTCTCGCAGACAAACCCGGAAGGATGGGGAAGCGACACCTATGTAGTCACACCGCATCAGACCGACGCCATAGTCTACGAGATGCACCATCGTGATTTCTCCGTCCACCGCAATTCGGGCATCGTCAACAAAGGCAAGTTTGTGGCAATGCTTGAGCCATGCACGGAGTCGGGCAACGGAGAGCTGACAGGAATCGCCCACTTGAAGGAGCTTGGAGTGACCCATGTGCACATTCTTCCGTCGTATGACTACAACACAGTCGACGAGACGCAACTTATCGACCGTCAATACAATTGGGGCTACGACCCGCTGAACTATAACGTACCCGAAGGCTCTTATTCCACAAATCCTGCCGATCCATATTGCCGCATCCGCGAGATGAAGGAAATGGTGCAGGCGCTGCATAAGGCAGGCATCGGCGTGGTGATGGATGTGGTTTACAACCACACCGCGCTCGGCGATGATTCCAATTTCTCGCTTACGGCTCCCGGCTATTATTACCGCCATCGTCCGGACGGCTCCTACAGTGACGCCTCGGGATGTGGCAACGAGACGGCATCCGACCGCGGTCAGATGAGCGACTATATCGTGAACTCTGTAAAGTATTGGACAAAGGAATATCATATCGACGGATTCCGCTTCGACTTGATGGCAATCCACGACGTAGAAACGATGAACCGCGTGTCGGCAGAGGTGCGCGCCATCAATCCGTATGCAGTGATTTATGGCGAGGGATGGACAGCAGGCGACAGCCCGCTGCCCGTTGAACGTCGTGCGTTGAAGGAAAATGTGTCGAAGATGCAGGGCGTGGCGGTGTTCAGCGACGACATCCGTGACGCTGTCAAGGGACATTACAGCCGGGAGGACGACCGAGGCTTCGTATCGGGAAAAGCCGGACAGGAAGAAACCGTGAAAATAGGCGTTGTCGCATCGACATCGCACCCGCAGGTGGACTACAGCAAAGGCAGCAACTCGAAGTTTGCCTATGCCACGTCGCCTGAAATGATAATGAACTATGTGTCGTGCCACGACGACCTGTGTCTGACCGACAAGCTGCGCAAGTCGATGCCCGAAGCCAACGATTCAGTGCGCATGCGTGTAGCCCGCCTGGCGCAGACCATCGTGTTCACGTCGCAAGGCACGCCGTTTATGTTTGCCGGCGAGGAAATCTTCCGTGACAAGAAAGGCGAGCACAACAGCTACTGCTCTCCCGACTCCATCAATGCCATCGACTGGAACCTGAAGAAGCAGAACCGCGAACAGTTTGACTATTACCGTAATCTCATAGCCATGCGCAAGGCGCATCCGGCATTCCGCATGACGTCGGCAGCCGACATTGCCCGCAACATCGTGTTTGACAAGGTGAAAGAAAACTGTGTGGTAAGTTATTCAATAAAAAACCACGCCAACGGCGACGAATGGCAGGAAGTGAAAGTGGTGTTCAACGGCAATGACCGTGACGTGACCGTCAATGTGGCAAAAGGCAACTGGACGGTAGTGGCTGCCGACGGCAAGATTGACAAGGACGGACTCGGCAAGAGCAAAGGCGGAAAGACGGTTGTGGCATCACGCTCCGCGCTGATTTTGGCACGATAAGAAAGGAATATTTTATGTTTGACGACGAAAAATTGCGTGTGACGCTGAATATAGCAGGCGAACAAGTCAAGACGGTGATAAACCGGTCGGACGAAGAGGAGCTGCGCATGCTGGAGAAGGAAGTTACATCGCTGTTCAACCGATGGCGAGTTGCCGACCCGTCGCGCACCAAGTCGCAAGTGCTGGCAATGGTGGCGTTTCAGTATGCCAAACTCTATTATGACGAGTTGACCGCCGGACGTTCGCGTGAGGCATCACTTCGCGATTTCGTCGAGAAATATGAGGAGCGGCTTAACAAAATCGTGATTGATGAATGATTTTTGGGCTGTGACAGCAAATATTCTTTGGGAAAGTGTTTATAAATTGAAATATAATTCTTACTTTTGTAAAAATTTGGTTCAGAATGGCTGAAAGTTTGTCGGAGATTTTTGAACGGTTGCTTGCCAAGCAGCAAATTCTTTTGGAACGCTATAATGCAATGAAAGACAAATTGCAGATTTCGCAAGAAGAAAACGAAGCGTTGAAAAAGGAAAACGAGAAGCAGCGGCAACTGATTGAGAAATTGGAAATGGACAAAGACTTTTTGCAGATGGCGCGTCAGATTGCCCCCGACAGGGAGGCTCTCGACAGAAGCCGTGCCATGATAGCCAGATTGGTGCGGGATGTCGACAAATGCATCGAGCAGCTTAAAGATTGATTGAGAATCTATATAAAGCCGGTAACGGCGTGATATAAAAACATTAGAAAAAGCAGGCGTTTCATGCCGTACACTCAGGAGAATGTAGGACATGGATGCTGAAAAAGAGGTTAGAGGCATAGAAGCGACACCTACCCGAAAGTAGAGAGAATACCGCACCAATGGTGCGTGCCTTGCGGCACGCGTTGTTGGTGCTTTTTTATAAACTTAACTAATTAACTGATAGAAACAATATGGTGTTGAATTTAATAATAGCCGCGGTGTCGCTCCTTGTTGGAGGCGGAGTAGTGCTATTTGTGACAAAAAGAATGGCTCACACACGGGCTAAAAACATAATTGAGGAGGCGAAACTTGAGGCAGACGTTCTGAAGAAGAACAAGTTGCTCGAAGTTAAGGAAGCCGAGTTGAAAATGAAGGCCGACGTTGAGAAACAAGCCAACTCGCGCATGCAGAAAATCCAAGCGGCGGAAGCCAAATCCAAGCAGCGCGAACTGCAGCTCAACCAGCAACAGTCGGAACTTCAGCGCAAGCGCAACGAGAATGAAAACATGAAAGCCGTGCTCGACCAGCAGGTGGCTGCCGTTGAGATGCGCGAGCAGGAAGTGGAAAAGATGCAGAAAAGCGTTCAGGAAACGCTTGAGCACATCTCCGGACTGTCGGCAGAAGAGGCAAAGGAGAAACTTGTCGAGTCGCTTAAAGACGAAGCCAAAACGGCTGCCGCATCGTATATCAACGACATAATGGACGACGCCAAGCTGACCGCCAACAAGGAGGCAAAACGCATCGTAGTGCAGTCAATTCAGCGTGTCGCTACAGAAACGGCGATTGAAAACTCGGTGACAGTGTTCCACATCGACAGTGATGAAATCAAGGGCCGCATCATCGGCCGCGAGGGACGCAACATCCGCGCCCTCGAGGCAGCCACCGGAGTGGAGATCATCGTAGACGACACCCCGGAGGCAATCGTGCTTTCAGGTTTTGATCCTGTGCGCCGCGAAATTGCCCGTCTGGCACTTCACCAGCTGGTTGCCGACGGACGTATCCACCCGGCACGCATCGAGGAAGTTGTAGCCAAGGTGCGCAAACAGATTGAAGAGGAAATCATAGAGACAGGAAAGCGCACAATCATCGACCTCGGCATCCACGGTCTGCATCCGGAACTCATCCGTCTTGTCGGAAAAATGAAATATCGTTCAAGCTACGGTCAGAACCTCTTGCAGCACTCGCGCGAGACAGCCAATCTCTGTGCCGTAATGGCATCGGAGCTCGGACTGAACCCGAAGCGTGCCCGTCGTGCGGGTCTGCTCCACGATATAGGCAAAGTGCCTGACGAAGAACCGGAATTGCCACACGCAATTCTCGGTATGAAACTTGCGGAGAAATACAAGGAAAAACCAGACATCTGCAATGCCATCGGCGCTCACCACGACGAAGTGGAGCAGCAGTCGCTCCTTGCACCGATTGTGCAGGTCTGCGACGCCATCTCCGGTGCGCGTCCAGGCGCCCGTCGAGAAGTCGTTGAAGCCTACATCAAGCGTCTCAACGACCTTGAGCAGCTGGCACTCTCTTATCCGGGCGTAATCAAGACTTATGCAATCCAGGCAGGCCGTGAGCTTCGTGTAATTGTCGGAGCCGACAAGCTTGACGACGCCGAGACAGAGAAACTCTCAGCCGTGCTCGCACAACGCATTCAGGACGAACTCACATATCCGGGACAGGTGAAAATCACCGTAATCCGTGAAACCCGCTCGGTAAGTTTCGCTAAATAGGAGGAACGCCGACAATGGACGATGTAAAGAATAAAGATCTGGACCAACAACGCATATTCCAGCCGTCGGGCAAGGAGCCGCGGGGCAAACTTAACTGCTACGACTGGCTCGCCGATGTGCCTGGCGAGAAAAATGTGTTTGACATGGTCGAGGTGCAGTTCAAGAACACCCGCAAAGGCTACTACCGCAACAGCATGAACCTGCCGCTTGAGATTGGCGACATGGTGGCAGTGGAGGCAAGTCCGGGGCACGACATCGG